>ENA-ORXR01000224-ORXR01000224.1-marine-metagenome-genome-assembly--contig:-NODE-224-length-86555-cov-39.558628_pt1 | contig 86555 bp, 82 predicted proteins | sample MGYA00237866_ERZ511479 | MGnify/ENA metagenome assembly ERZ511479
CTTGATCAATCCGTAGGTATCAGGCTGGTAGCCGTAGGTGAAGGTGTCGGCACCGGAGGCGACAGTGCTGAGGCGGTTGGCGGCATCGTAACCGTAGCCGACTGAGTGCAGGATTGAGGCTGCGTTGTCGTCTTGAAGCGTAACACCGTCGGAGCGGAGGAGTGCATCACGGCCTTGGGTGACGGTGTAGCTCTGGCCACCGGGGGCAGGGATGGTCTCGGAGTCGGGTAGGAGGGTGGATGGATCGTAGCCATATTGCCGGGTGCCTAGGACATCGGTAACGGTATCGACCCGACCGTCGCGGGTGTAGGCGTAGAGAACGTCGGAGGTTCCTGGCGAGCTGTAATCGACGAAGTTCTGCTGGCCGTTTGCGTCGTAGCCGTAGGTTGTGACAACGGGCGCTCCCGCTGCATCGACGCGGGCTCGGGTCCGAGTCTCCAACCGACCGGACGGCTTGTAGGTGTAGTTGGTGCCTTTACCGTCGGCGTAGAGCTTTCTTTCCAGCCAACCGCGGAGATCCTGATATTCCCACACGGTGGTGTCGCCGACATCCTCAGGAAGCGGCTCGGCTCCCGTGGTATTTGCGCGATAGGTCGTCAGGGAGGTCATAGCACCACGTTCATTATAGCCGTAGGAAGTCGGATAGTCGAGCGCTCCCCAACGAGCCGTGACTTGGCCCCGGTGACTGTAGCGTGCGTGCTTCACACTGGCATCCGGGAGGGTCGTTTGAATCACCCTGCCCATGGAATCATGGCCGTAGATAGTAGTGTCGGCGCCATTGTTGCTGGTGCTAGTGGCCATGGCACCATTCTCGCGCAAGGTGGAGCTGGACGGGCCGGTGCGGCTGTCGGTGCTCCCGTTGTTGCGCAAAAGCGGGTCGTAGGCGTAATCTGTGCGCGCAACGACGGTATCGTCCGAGGCGCGCACTTCGGTTGATTGGGTCACGCCGGAGGCATACTCGGTTATGGTCGTTACCCCAGCCGTATCGGTTCCCGTGCTGGTCCAGATCCCGCCGGTTGCTGGAACTGTTGATGTCCGGCTAGAGAGTCGGACTCCAGCCCGCTCGCTCCAAGATCCGCGCCCAGTAATTGCACTCGCGGAGGTAGATACAGCCTGAGGTGCATCCTGGCCGTTCGTTGCCCATGCATAACTCGTGCGTTTTGTCATCACACCGTGATCCGGATCGGCGATGTAGGACAAAACACGTCGGGATACACGGTCAGTGCCAGCGTAGTTGATCACTCCGTCGGCGTTGATGTCGATTGCAGTGTCGATGAGATCTCCGTTGGCTGCGTAAGCATAGAGAGTGGAGATGCCATCGGGATCGGTCGAGGAAGCGAGTTGGCCGAAGGCGTTGTAGCTTCGTGAAGCGGTTGATCCATCGGCTAATGCCGTAAGGAACGTACGGCGAAGCCTATCAGTGTGGCTCGTGGTCGTCCCGAATGGGGTCACGCCGTCCGCCTTGAGCTCTGTTATCAAAGCGGTCAATCCCCCGCCATTGATCGCGTGAGTGCCGTAGTCGTAGGCCATGTCGGCGACCGCCGTCCCTGTGACGGACTTCCTACTGCCGTCCAAGTGATACGAAGTGACAGATGTTCCTCCATCGGGATTGGTCCGGGTGACTACCTTTCCGGCTGCGGTATGTACTGTGTCAATGAGAGTGGTTTCTGGAAGGCCGTCGCCATCAGCGTCCGGAGAGAGCCTGGCAGTGACCTCACCGGACTCATCGCGGTGCGTCTCGGACACGAGGACTGTCTGTTTGCCAGCCGATTTCGTGACCTTGGCATTCTTTCCGTCGTAGGAATGGGTGACGGTGATGCCCGTGCTCCGGTTCTCTGTTTTAACGCGATCCAAGTCATCGTAAGTGTAGACAACGCTGATCCCTTGGCGATTCCGTTTCGACTCAATGCTACAACAGCCGTAGATAGTTTCCTCGTAGTCGGTTGGGTCGTTGAAGTAGGTCGTGCGCTGAGGCCTGCCCCTGCCGTCGAAATTCGATCCGTCCGCGCGGTAGATCTCCAACCCGGTTGCGATGTCAACCCGGACCGTTGAGGCCACAAATCCCTGCTCGTTGCGTTCGGTAATAGTACGCAGGCCATCAGTGATTCCTCCGACGATTGTTCCGGCACCGCGATCATGGGTGGTTACGTGGAAGGCTCCATTGGCCGTATAGGTATAGACCTCCACGGTACCATCAGGATTTTCTATGGCTCTGGTACGCCCGGACGAAGGGCCGGATTGATCATCAGGGTTGAGGTAGCTTCGCGTCAAAAGATTTCCTGTTCCGGCGGTCTCGTGTAGCTCGATCACAACCGAACCGTCGTGTTGCTCAGAGCGAGTTTCCCAAGATGCGGCTACGATCTGACCAGCGACGCGAGTTTCGCGGTCAATTCGCTGGTCACGGGTCGTTACTGTTTCTACTTTGCCTGCGGCTTGGTCACCGAGAGCACTGCTCTTGAAGGGGGAAGTCTTTGTGGTGACCGCCACTCCAGTAGATGGAGTGTAACTGTATTCGTATGTCTCCCAAGAACCATCAGGTCGAATAGCCGATTTCAACCGACCGTTTCTAAAGGGGTCCGCAGGATCGATGTGATAGTCATATCGGTGGAGCTGTTCTGCGGCGGTGCCATAGCCAAGAACCTTCGCTGTTAGTTTGCGGGTTCCATCGAAGGTGGCGTATTCCTCAAATACAGTGTCTTGAGGAACAAGGGTTCCCCCAACTTTATGGGAGGTAGTTCTGACCCGAACTTCCACCGCTCCCCCAGCGTGGGGGGTGTAACCCGTAGGGACGGGATGACCACCACCGGCCACATACGGGACATACTTGTCCCTAAGGTAGGGAGGATTGGCCACTCCGATACCGTTTCTAGAATCGAGGTAGAACCCGTTGTCCACTGGATCGGTTCCAAAAACGAACGTCTGTTCGTTGATTGCTCCCGGGATCAATTCCTCTCTCTCCGAAATCATTAGGCGGCCATTTTCGGCCGGTGCATCGGGGTTGGATATCGTCACTTCTTTGAATGGAGTGCCCGAAACACTATAGAGACCGTCGGCACCTTGGGCACCAACTTGGGAAGACCAGTAGAGCTTGATTGAGTAGCCATCTCCCGAGGGCAAAGGCTCGATATCGGTAAGGGCTCCAGTGGTGAGGATTTGTCGATACGCATCCCCATCCTTGCTCGTCTCTGCATGAAAGGCGTGGTTGTATTTCAGCGAGTCAGGGGAATACAGAGCCGGCACTACGGTCTCGGAGGCGATCTTGAGGGAAACCCACTCCTGAGCGACTCCATTTGGCCTGACAAACCGTTCGTTGATCCGCGGAACGACTGGCGAGGTGGAGTCGAGACTTTCCAAGGCGTTGCCAAGAGTCGGCGAGAGATAATTACTCTCCCGATCATAAGTGGATCTTCCAAGGTTAATGTAGTAGTGAACGCTATTGCTAGTGGCCCCGGAAGTCCCCGTGCTGCCACAGTCAGGAGGTTCCGGCGGGCATGAGGGAGGGTAAGGCCCATCAATTCCTTGGTTGGTGGCCTGCACTTGGTCCGAAATTAGTGAGACCATCAAGCTGGCTACGAAAAACAACTTCGTTGTGGGAGTCATGAGAGTGCGTGGAAAAATTATGAAAATTCGCGCTTTGAATTACCGGCTCTTGAGTTTGCGCTCCAGGCGAGCAAGTGCGGGAGCGGCGGCGAGGTCAATTCTACCAGGCTCGCGGTTGCGGATGGTTTGTAGCAAGCTCCGGTCATCTGATGTGCCGAGTGTGCCGAGTGCAGCTATAGCTGAAAGACGAAGTGAGGTATCCTGCCCCGATTCGGGCTCCGCAATTTCGCGAATGAGCGGAAGTGCGTTCGCTAGTCCGTGGTCGGCGACGACCTGCAAAGCGGTGACACGGGCAAGCGGGTGGCTGTCTTCAGCAAGGAGGGCAATCGCTGCGCCATGGTGGGCTGCAAAATCCACCACCTCAGGAGCCGCATTGGAAATGCGCTCCAAGGAGACCAAGGCAGTAGCGGAAAAGGATTCAGACCGCTGGCCAGTGGCCCAGCGTAAAGTATCGAGCATTTCTGATATCAAGGCGGGGTCACGTTCCTGCCCACTAATTTCGGGGCCGGAGTGAGTGCTCCACTGCGCCATAAACTGCAGGGCATAGTCGCGAAGAACCGGGTCCTCGGAGGGATCGCGAGCTGTATCAACTAAATAGCGCCCCAAGTGGCCGGGAAGAAGGTCGTGAAGAATCGAGTGATCAACGATGTCGTTGACCATGGCATGCCAGTAATTCGGAGCGCAATCGTCTGGGCAATCACCACGGATAAAGGAGAGTAGCGCCTCGGCCTCGGTCTCGGAAAGCGGGCCGGCGACAATGGTGGCCAGCGCTTCGCGGCGGGCGTCCTCGGAGTCCGCAGAAACTAGGCCAGAAATTCCAGCAGGGAGTGGGAATGACTCCACTGTCTCCGATGCCCCCTCCCCTCCCCTGTGGAATAGCGCTACAGCCAACACCGCAACGAACAAAAAGGCCAATACCGCCAAGAGGACGCGAGGATTTACCCCCCCTACTCGCTGGCCAATGTGCCTGTCTGTCCCTCGTGTATGCATTGCTTTTACGAATTCCTCTTAGTTAAGAACCGATGTTGTTCCCGTTAGCGTCGAAGACGGTCAGGTGGTGACAGCCGCTGGTGCCTACCCCTGATGGGAAGTTAAATTCGAGATAAGCAACCCCCGCCCCGTCGAAGTCATCGACGATGAGGATACGTTCCCTAGTGCCGTCAAGGAACGTCACACCAGCTACTTGTATTTTCACCTTGACCCAGCCCCCTGGTGGCAGGTTCTGTACCACGATACTGGCGATGACGATGCGGCTACCGTCCTCGAAGGTGTGAGTGACTTGGGAATCGTCGGTCTCCGAAGCATGAGCCACGTCGATGCCAATCAGGCTACCTCGGGAGATAATGGGTCCAAGAGGATCAAGGCGGGCAACTAGGTGGTGCTCGCCCGGCTTTCGTGCGGCGACACGTAGCTTGCGCTTGCCGTTGTTGTTGACGCCGTTCTCTTCAATATGAATGTCCTGGTCGATGGAGACAGGCACTCCGAGGGGGATTCCCCAAACTGTCCAGCCATAGAGTTTCCCCGTCACCACGGACTTCGGATTACCAAAAGTGGCGGAAATGACCTCGACGGCAAGCGAGCCGGTCTGCGCCCCTCCCGCACCGCTGTAGGATGCATCGACAACGAAGCTACCTGCATTGAAGAACTTCTTGGTCTTGCCCATGGATCCAAAAACCGTACCGATGGTGCTACCCGCCATGCTCAGCGTAGCGCTAGAACTAGGGTCTGGATTGGACAGATCGTGGGCACCGAGTAGAAGCTGATCGCCCTTGCGGATGGTGATTGAACCACCAGCCAGCACGTTGGTCACGGCCCAAGTGATGGGTTGTGAAGTGTTCTTCGTGCCTTCCTCGAAGTCTACATCGATCTGCTTAGGCGATCCGGTGTTTAGGGTCACATTAGCATACCAGCCGTCATCGGTTCCCTTGGCTACCGAAACAGGTGCGCCGTTCGATGTCACGGTAGCGGCGCCATCATAGCGCTGAGTGCCTTCGACGAAGGCTGGCGAAACCGCACTAATTGCAGGCAAGCTGATGATCGTATTGGCATCCTCCACTTCTTGCTGTGCCCAGTCGGCCACGCCGTTGGTATCGAGGTCCGCTCCACCGGGACGGCGAATGCCAACATCCTCGAGCAGGAAGGTTCTGCCACCGACCACGTTATCGATGAGAATACGGAGTTTGTGCGATCCCGCTGGGAGCCAAGGAGTAAGCCCACGCGCACTGCCGGAGTTCTCCGTTGAGGAGAGCAAAACGTCACTCCCTGCATGAATACCGTCTACCCAGACCTGTATCGTGGTGGCGGTGCCGCCGGAGACGCCCTGCACACGACCGGTGATTGCGTAGAGCCAGATTCCATCTTCAGCAGTGTCGAAGCTATAGTCGATCCAGCCCCGGCGCTCTTGCGAAAGGAGCGTGCCGTCGGCGAGCGTCAGCCATGGAGAAGATGAGCCGCTGAGACTTCCTAGATAGAGGTTCGCTATGAGCTCGCCAGAAACTGCGTCGGGTACCGTTGGGTCGGCACCGAGCTGGCCTTCCTCGCCATCGCGCAGGCCATCACCGTCTGTGTCTTCCGAATTTGGATCAGTGCCGAGTAGATACTCCTCGTGGTTGGTCAAGCCGTCGTCGTCGGGATCGCCACGCTCGCCATTGTGCCAAGAGATCAGACCGCCGTCGCTTGGGTCGAGGCTGTATGTCGTCTCCCAGGAATCAGGCAGACTGTCGTCGTCCGCATCTTCGGGATCAGGTGCCCACGAGCGGATGTTCACACCGGAAAGCAAATCGACAGCTCCTTGCCCACCTTCAATTCCGACAGACAAGTGGTCGTCATGGTGGTGGTCGATGTGGATGGCCTCGGCGTAGTATTCTTGTCCGGCCTCAAGATGAACCCAGTTCGACCGCTGGCTGATGAACTTATCCCAGACACGGTAGCCAGTGCCTCCGGTGTCGGAGCCGCCTTGCTGTGAGACCTCAGCGATTTTTCGCTTCTGGAACTTCTGAGCATCCGTGGACAGCCAAAGTTCTGCGGCATCGTCTGCCGCAATCCAGAACCGGTAAAGACCAGTGGTCTCGACCGAGAGCGTGCCTCGAATACGAGAACCGTAGCCGATACCCATCTCTCTCGGAGCTTCGGTCTGAGTGATGAGAGCGCGTTCATCCGGCTCACCGACGTAGGCGGGGTCGAGAACGAGATGGCGGATATCGAATCCTTTGACACTGCCCCACTGGTCCCAATCCCAAAAACCGACAAAGCCATGTCCCGTGAGCGGGTCACCACCTAAGTCCAGGTATTCCTCGCCGTTGGTATAGCCGTCCGCGTCCGGGTCCCCCGAAAAGCCTACGTCTGCAACGCTCAAACCGTTCTGACCCTCGACGAGTCCGACTGAAACCTGCCAAGCATCCGGCAAGCCATCAGCGTCCGCGTCTGCGGTGGTCGGCAGGAAGGGTAGTGGTCCCTGTGGCAGGGCGGCGTAAGACACATTCTCCTTGGCGTGGGTTGTCTCGCTGTCGTGGGACTTGCACTCCTGCAACCGCAGTTGCAAATCAACACCAGCCGTATAGCGCATACGCACGCCCACGGTGTCGGTCTCGACCGCACTCGAGGGAGAAGCGAGGACTACGGTGGAGGCGTCCGCAGAGGCAAGCTGCAGATCTTTGAACCAACCGTAGTGAAAATCATCAACCACACCGGTCTCGGCTACGCCAGTCGCCAGCGCGTGGCTACCGGTCCCGATAGCCACCCATGAAACACCGATTGGGGCATGAGGGCCGACCGCCTCGGCGGATTCCTCCCCCTGAACAAAAAGATCAACTCCGGTAGCGGTAAGGTTCTGCTGGCGCGGTGCTGCCACGGCACCGATTACTTGAGCTAGCACGGCGGGTCGACTGGGGAACGAAGAGGCGAAGGCCACGGAGGAGGGAGTTCCCCCGGCTACTACCGATCCAGCCTCGATCAGCATGCCGTTGGGCAATTCATGATTCCCCTCTTCCACAACCAAATACGAGATCTGCTCTACATAGTGATTGCCGTCCTTGTAGGGCCACTCCGCTACCCGCACCTCGAACGAGGCGGATGTCAGGTTGCGAACTTCGGGCACACATTCGTCGCTACCCGCGTAACTGGAGATGGTAGTCACGACAACTGGGCTTTGGTAAACGCCATCGAACTCGACGACGGTCCATTCGTCGTCGGCCTCGGCAATGCCCGCTTCGCCAGGAAGCCTTGGGTTGGCTAGGATTGGGGAAGTTCCCAACGCAAATTCGTCGCCGTCAGAAATATCGTCGTCGTCGTGGTCACCCATCCCGTCGTGGGACAGATCGCCGAAGTTCGCGGTTTCCCAGGAGTCGGCCATGCCGTCCCCATCCGTGTCGGTCTCCTGCGCATGAGCAATCCAGAGGCCCAAGGAGAAGAGCGCAGCAAGGGAACAGACGGCGGCCAGAAAACGTTGCCAGCGTTGCTCGTTGGGGGGGCGAAAATATCGGTCAACCATGGTGAAATGAAGTAGCTGATATAGCCCTAACAGAATATTAACAGGATCGACAAGATAAAAATATTATTCCTCACAAATTTTATGAGCTGAGCGTATTTTTGGACTCTAACGGTGCCCTTCCCCCCCGCCATCGCCGTCTTCAAGACGCCGCAGAGGAGTGCACTCAGGATGGAGGGCAAACATGGAAGCAAAAGCAGGTTCGTGCCCACAATCGTGCGTGACTTCATGTGGGCTGAGCGATGATAGATGGTCTCTACACCTTCGAGCTTCGCTCAAGAAGAACTGCTGCGGCCTTGTCCCAATCCGGGGCGCTCGCGACGATAGATTGGTGGTTCCAGTCGGTGGCCTGCGCTTCCCGGATCGCCTCCGCCCACGCCTGCGCATCGCCGCTCGCAGCGACCAGGCCGTTAAGCCCGATCTGAATTGCATCCTTGGATCCCACTTGGTCGGAGACCAGACAGGGGAGCCCGCACGCCAGAGCTTGAATGACCACTAGCCCGTAGCCTTCCTCAATCGACGGGAGCACAAGAAGATCTGCCTGCCCGAGAACCTCCGCCAGTTGCAATTGCGACACCGGGCCGTGGAACTGAAGCGGAGAGGCACCGGAATAGGAGCTCAAATCGACTTCCACCTCCGCCATCTGGTGACCGTAGAATTCGACCTCGATACCATCATCACCGAGAAGCGTCAGAGCATCGAGCAGGTGTCTGAATCCCTTTCTAAGCGAAAGCTGCCCGGCGAAGACAACGCGGTACGGTTTCCTCTGTGTATTCCCAGACCGATCTCTCGGCGGCGCGAACACCGAGCGATCAACTCCGTAGGGAACCACCCAAATCTTCTTTTCCGGAATCCCCGTAGCCCGCAACTGATCGGCCACCACCGTCGACGCCGCCCAGTGATAGTCGGTCAAGGCATACTCCTCTTCTTCCCGGCGATAATAGTCCGCGTCGTATTGGGTCTCGGTAGAAAAGGTCAGTCCGACCCGCTCATACTCCGGGGCGACCAGCTTCTCCATCTCAGCGACCGGTCCCGTGGCATGGCTAAGCACCGTCTTCATTCCCATCTCCCTCGCCTTGGCGAAACTATCGCGGCACTGGCCCGGCAGACCGTGAAGGAAGTCGCACGGCTCGAGCGCGGCAGCGACTTTTCGGTCGAAGGCCCAGTCCTGCCAGCGAAACAGATGCCGGTCCTTGGGTCGAAGTCGCTCTGGTAAAAGACGACGTGCGCCATAGACCAACACCGTCCGCCCAGAGAACGAACGGATGCTCATTCCCTGCTTCACTCCCCGCAACTTCGATGCCGGATAGCCGCTGTAGTAAGTCCCCAGGGCCCCTTCCGAGGACAGTGCCCTCGCCATGTCCCAGACGTGACAGGGATTGGTGGCGGAAATAGATACCTTCAATTGGTCCTCCTAAGATCTCCTCCGACGGAAGGAAACCCGAATATTATTCCCGCCACTGTAGGGTCCCCCATTACGAAGTCTTGGCTCGACCTCCGGCAACTGGATCGGACGACGACGACGCAACATACGGATTAGAAAAAACAAACCGGCCAGAACAAGGCAACCCAAAAGGATGAATCCCAGATTTACCGGCTTCAAAAATGGGAATTTTTCCGTCAGCGGCTCCCTTTTCTTGACCTTCCCATAGTTAGGATCCTCCGCAACCTTCTCCAAATCCTCGATGATCCGCTTCAGTTCGAAGCCGAACTCCCTGGCCGCCACCATTAGGGAGATCGCAGGATCACGCTCGATCTCTGATGCGTTCTTCGCGTTGCGAATGGCTCGACTGAGAAACGGCCTTGCCTCGCTAGCCAAGCCAGTTCCACCGGCAAGAAAGTAGTGCCCGTCAGGGTATCCGGGATAGGTCACCACGAAGGCGGTAATCGGAGCATCTTCCCAAGACTTGAACAAAAATTTAGTCAGGTCCGTGACCTTCACTTTTGGCTTCTCGCTAAGTGTGACGACGAAGATGGAGATATCTTCCTTCTTTTTGAACTCTTGCAACTCGACCGAAAGTTCCTGCTTCTTCACTTTCGGGAGAAGTTCCATATCATCCTGGATCTTGCTTTCTGGTCGCCCCGGTTGTTGGGCCACAAGCTGAGGAACAAGGCAACAGAATGCCAACGTTACTAAAATGGGAAAGCAGAAACGCATGGAGAAAATCGGTTGGGGATTCACTTGGCAAAAAGGTCAGGTCTCGGAGCTCGGCGGTAGCGTTCGGCAGCATAGGACGCGGGCTCTGCGATCTTGGAAAAGTGGTTCGCCACCGCTGTGAGAAAGTCCGTAACCCCTCCAGCATAGTCGCCATCTGTGAACCCATCTTTGGTCTCTCCGAACAACCGTAAGCCGGTATCGTCACCAAGGAACGGATCTAAGCGATAACCCACCGTCAGCCCTGCAGAGCGGCTCTCCCGATCTATGAGAATGAGAAGAGTTCCGGCGCGGTCCTCGGGAGTCTCGCCTTCGGCAAACGAACAGTGGTTAAACAACCAGTAGCCAAACTCTCTGACATCGCCTCCTTCGGGAAGTCGAGTCAGGTGCACCGAAGCACGGAACTGGAGAAAACGTTTTTCGAACCGGCGAATGGCCTTGGAAATCTTATTCGCCTCCGACGGCTCTAACCGATTCTCCAGATCGACCAAGGGTGCCATCTGAGGTGCTTGAAACGGAATCTTCTGAAGAACAGCCGCGTCGGAGAACCCGCAACGCTCACAAATTTCCGCCCCCCGTTTTGAGGAAAAGTAGCAAGCGGGGCAGTGCACCAACTCTGGCTCAAAGACGATGGCAGGAACTCTCATAGATAGGTATCTCTCAGGGCTAACTAAACGGGGCTGCCGAGGATTCGTCAATGCCGCTTCTCTGCGCTCTCCGAGGTGGCGAATCCCATACTTGTTGCTAGCTTCTCCCATGATCCGCCCGATCTGGCTCACCACAATCGTCCCGCTCACCCTCGCTCTCGCTGAGGCACCCAAACTTCCCGATGCCTTCCTATCGGAAACCCGTCAGCTGACGTTCGAAGGCAAGCGCGCTGGTGAAGGCTACTTTTCTGCGGACGGAACGAAGATGATCTTCCAGTCCGAGCGCGAAGAGGGCAACCCGTTCTACCAGATCTACCTACTCGATCTGGAAACCGGGGACACCAATCGTCTTTCGCCCGGCACCGGCAAGACCACCTGCGCCTGGCTTCACCCCGATGGCCAACGTGCCATGTTCGCCTCCACCCACGAGGACCCGGAGGCCAAGTCCGACCAGGGCAAGGAGATCGAGGACCGAAATTCCGGCCGGATCAGAAAGTATTCTTGGGACTACGACAAGGACTACGACCTCTACGAGATCGACATCCACAGTGGCGACCAACCCCGCAACCTGACTCGCATCACCGGCTACGACGCCGAAGGATGCTACTCCCCAGATGGCTCGCAGATTGTTTTTGCTTCCAACCGCCACGCCTACACCGACGAACTCGACGAGGCTACTCAGGAGCGCTTCGACCTGAAGCAGTCCTACCTCATGGACATCTATATTATGGATGCGGATGGCTCGAACGTGCGCCGACTCACCGACGTCGATGGCTACGACGGAGGCCCGTTCTTCAGCGCCGACGGCCAGCGGATCTGCTGGCGTCGGTTCAACGCCAAGGGCGATCAGGCTGAGATCTTCACCATGAAGACCGATGGCTCGGATCAGCAGCAGGTAACGAAGCTTGGGGCCATGTCTTGGGCGCCATTTTACCACCCCTCCGGCGACTACCTGATCTTTGCCACCAATCTCAACGGCTTCGGCAACTTCGAGCTCTATGTCGTCGATTCCGCCGGCCAACGCGATCCCGTGCGGGTCACCCATACCGACGGCTTCGACGGCCTGCCGACGTTCTCTCCAGACGGCAAGACCTTGAGTTGGACCTCCAACCGGACCGCTCAGAAGCAATCCCAGATCTTCCTCGCCAACTGGGACGACGCAGCCGCACGAGCAGCCCTTGGCATCGATGAACAGACCACCAGAGACGCCCTCACCAGACCAGCATTCGATAGCTTTGTCTCGGACATCAGCGAAGCCGACCTCCGTAGCCACATCGAGTTTTTCGCATCCGACGAACTGGAGGGAAGGCTCACCGGAACCCAGGGCGAGATCCTCGCGACCCAATACACCGCCGACTTCTTCGAGTCCCTCGGCCTTGAGCCCGCCGCCGACCAAGCTGGGACCAGCTACTTTCATCCCTTCGAATTCACTGCTGGAGTGGATCTCGGGCCAGAGAACAAACTTACTGACGGCACGGGAACTGAGCTCATCACCGACAAGGACTGGCGCCCAATCACCTTCTCTAGCACCGGTGAGATCGAGAAGGCCGGCGTCGTCTTCGCCGGCTACGGACTGGAAGTGCCTGACTCGGAAGGCACCGAAGGTGGTGCCTACAGCTCCTACTTTCACCTCGATGTGAAGGACAAGTGGGTGCTACTTCTCCGCTACCTTCCCGAGGGTCTCGACAAGGAAACCCGCGCGACCTACCACCGCCACACCCAGCTTCGGTTCAAGGCCTTGGTCGCCCGCAAACGAGGGGCGAAGGGAATCATCGTCGTCTCGGGCCCCAACTCCAAGGTGGTCCAGCAGCTCGTGCCACTCGGCTTTGACTCGTCCCTATCCGACTCCGGCGTCGCCGCCCTCAGCATCACCGACCAAACCGCCAACCGCTGGCTACAACTCGCAGGCAAGGATCTCGCTACTCTCCAAGATGCCCTCGATACCGGCGAGCCGCAGGCCGGATTCACCATCCCCGGGCTCACCATCGAGGCCGCCATCGATATCGAACAGAAAAAGAAGGTCGGTCGGTCCGTGCTGGCGAAGATCTCCTCCGGCTCTCCGACCGAGCCCGCACTCATCATCGGCGCGCACATCGACCACCTCGGCTCCCGGGCTCGGAGCGGATCTCTCGCCCGCGATGGCGAAAAAGACAGCATCCACCACGGCGCCGATGACAACGCTTCGGGCGTTGCCGGAATGATGGAGATCGCCCACCACCTCGTTGCTCAGAAGACAGCAGGAGAGCTCGACTTAAAGCGCGACGTCTGGTTCGCCGCTTGGTCAGGAGAAGAACTCGGCCTGCTAGGATCCGCGACCTTCCTCCGTGAACTAGCAACCGCCCACGGCGACGAAGATGCCGGCCTGAACAACGTTTTCGCCGCCAACCTGAACCTCGATATGATCGGGCGTTTGGACAAGTCGTTGATCCTCCAAGCCGTCGGCTCCAGTAGTATCTGGCCCGGCGAAATCGAACGCCGCAACGCGCCTGTCGGCCTGCCTCTGACTCTGCAAAGAGACTCCTACTTGCCCACCGATGCGTCTTCCTTCTACATGCGAAAGGTCCCCGTCTTGGCCGCCTTTACCGGCGCGCACGAAGACTACCACTCGCCCCGCGACACCGCCGACAAGATCAACTATCCCGGCACGGCGAAGATCACTCGCCTTATGGGACTCATCGCCCGATCTCTCGCGCAAAACCCAGAGGCACCCGATTACGTTGAGATGGAACGCCCCAAGAGCCAGGGCACCCGTGGCGGACTACGCGCCTACCTCGGAACCGTCCCCGACTATGCCCAAGGCGACATCGAAGGCGTCAAACTCAGCGGAGTCGCCAAACTCGGCCCCGCCCAAAAAGCCGGGGTCCAAGGAGGCGACATCATCACCAGCCTAGGCGGAAACACGCTGAAAAATATCTACGACTATACCTACGCCCTTGGAGAAGTGAAAATCGGTGAAGAAACGACGATCACCGTGCTCCGCGACGGCGAGACCATCGAGCTGAAGATCACTCCGGGTTCAAGGGACTAGGAAATCGACACCTATTACGTGTTCCCATTTACCCCTTGCTGGAACAGGCTGCCTCCACCTACGAGCGTTAGCATCGACCGCGTCGACGCCGCAGAGTCAGTCTCGCAGATACTTTTGGTGGGCCGCTTTGGTCTTCTGCTCCGCGCTCATGCCGGTCCTATTGATCGGGCCGCCGGGCCAACTGGGCTTCTTTCTGTATATCATCGATAGTCTTTCGCCGGTCGGGATCGATGTTCCGCAGTCACGGGTCGCTTAGGACCGGTGGGAGAAGTCTTCTCAAGGCGTCACCGGCTCTGGGATTTCGACATCCGCGAGGGAGGTCTCGTGCCGGTCGGCGGGTTCCCATTTCCAGTGAGGTGCCATCGTGCTCAGGGCGTGTCCTCTTTCCACTAAATTTTGTGTATGTTCCTAATCACTCCGACCGTAAACTAGAACGTGGTTTTGCTTCGACAGTATCTTCTTCTACTCGCCGTGTTCGGCGCGGGCCTCCAAGGCCTGTTCGCTGAGGACGCGATCAACGCTTCGCACAGCTGGGACGAAGCGATTCCACTGTTGGAAAAATACTGTTTCGATTGCCATGACGCTGACGTGTCCAAGGGCGACATCGACTTGGCTCAGTTCCGCAACGAGGCCGAAGCTTCCAAAGACCCAGATCTTTGGGAGACCGCCAAACGTCTTGTCCACGACTACGAAATGCCGCCGTCGGACAAGAAGAAGCAACCGAGCGAGGAGGAGCGTGAAGTCCTGCTCGGTTGGATGAAAGGGGCGCTCGACCGGATGGCTCTGGCCAATGCTGGGGACCCTGGCAAGGTGACGATGCGGCGGCTGACCAATTCGGAATTCGACAATACAATCCGTGACCTCACCGGACTGAGGCTCAACCTTTCCCGTAATTTCTCGAAGGACGGCGGCGGCGGCGAGGGATTCGCCAACACTGGCGATGTGCTGTTTACCAGCCCCGAACAGATTGAAAAGTACCTCAAGGCGATTCGCACGGTAACCGGTCGAGCCAGCATCTTACCGGGTAGCGGCATTCAGTTTCGGGACCAAGAAGTTGGAGTCCGTGGACCGAAGCTCGCCGCCTCGGCGATCGAGTTCGAGGCGAGTAATTGGTATCGAGAACGCGCCGAGCCGATGTTGCCGAAGACCCACGAGGAGCTTCGCATCAAGGACTACGCCATCGCGCTTTGGAAGCACTCGCACCGAGATGTCACCGGAGCTCACGACCTTGTTAAACTAGCGAAGGACTCGCAGCTCGACCCCGACTTTCTCGCCAACTGGAATACGTTTCTCACCGCACCAAAACCCGACTCCCGTTTCACAGCCCCGACTTGGCATCTGCTTCGCTCCATGCCGGGACCGGACAAGGCCAACCCACAAGCCGTCCCGGCGGACGTGGAGAAGATTGCCCGTTGGGTGTCCCATTGGCGGCATGCTTGGTTGGTCGAAGACTCTCCCGGGTACACAGTTCAGCGTCGGCAACAGGACATCGACAGCTTGAACGAAACCAAGCTCGTCAAAAAAATCGACAAGGCCCAAGTCATCACCCTTGCCGTCACCGATGCAGGAGACGGCAACGCTGGGGACATCGTCCACTGGACCAAACTGACCGTAAAGCGAAAGGACGGCACTTGGCATTCGATGTTCGCCTACTGGGAAGGCCAACGAAAGTGGTGTGTCGATCACTTGGCGAAGCTTCCGGCAGACGATACCAAGGCACGCGAAAAGACCAAGCGTGACATCGCCGACCTCGAAAAGCTCCTCGCCTTGAAGGGAACTCACCCGGACGGAACCAAACTCGGCGACGATGGGTTCGCGGTGCGCGCCCCGTCGCGAATCAGTTTTTGGGCGGACGACTCGATCGCCTTGGTTCACGCCATTCCCGAACTCCAGCAAGACCACCCACAACGGGACAAGGCCAGTGTGCAGTGCTTTCTCCATCGCAGCGAAGTCGGTCTACCCGACCCCCTTCCCGGAGTGTTTCCCGGCGTCAATATCCTCTGGCACCGGGGAACGGCAGCCCACTATCAGACAATGGCGGAGTTCCGGCGGATGAAGAAACTGTTCCCCGATACCCACGACCGCCGAGTGAAGCGCGTGGAGGGAAATCTGAAGCGAAAGAAGGCCGACTACGACGGCATCTACCACCTTAACGACGAGCAATTCAGCCGTAGATTGCCCGAACACGAGCGGGCACTACCGAAGGCATTCAAGATCGACTACTACTTCGCCCGTCAAGCCAAGCCGTCCGAGAAGGTCGCCCATGCGTGGAGCCAAAAACTGGTCGAACACCTGCACGAATTCGCGGCCAGAGCTTGGCGACGACCGCTAAGCGGACATCAGAAGAAACAGATTTGGGAGTCCTACTTGAGTTCCTTGAAGGAGAGCGAGAACCGCGAAGACGCAGCCCGCGAAGCCATGGTGCGGATCTTGTTGTCGCCCCACTTCTTATTCAAGACCGAGCCGCCCCATGGAAAGCAACGAGAGACCAAGCTCGATGCCTGGGAGTTATCTTCGCGGCTCAGCTACTTCCTGTGGGGGTCGATGCCCGACGACGCCATGCGTGCTGCGGCCAAAGACGGCAGTATCCTTGATCAAGCCAAACTCGACGGTCGGATCAAGCCGATGCTGGCAGATTGGAAGTCGCACACCCTAGCTCGAGACTTCGCCGGCCAGTGGTTTGGATTCGCCGACTTCCGCAGCCACAGCACGGTCGATAGGGAAAAATTTAAGGCCTTCTGGGGCGACGGAGTCCGCTGGTCGATGTACCGCGAAGCCATCACCTTCTTCGAGCAGCTGGTGAAGCACGACCGGCCAGTCACCGACATCCTGCACGCCAACTACAGCTTCATCGATGGTCGCTTAGCCGAACACTACGGTGTGCCCGACTTCGACGGCAGCCCCGGCAACTTCAAGGAATGGGACCTCAGCGCGCAAGGACGAGGTGGTCTGCTGGGCATGGGGGCGGTGTTGGTGAAGACGTCCTATCCAAGGCGAACCAGTCCGGTGCTTCGTGGTGATTGGGTTCTGCGCACGGTGTTGGGCCAAGAAACTCCGCCACCGCCAGTGGACGTTCCCGAGCTCGAGGACGACGGTTTGGACGAAGACATGACCCTACGGGAAAGGCTGGAGAAGCACCGCGATGCCAAGGCATGTGCTGGGTGCCACTCGCGAATCGACCCACCCGGATTCGCGCTAGAGAATTTCGATGCCGTCGGCCGTTGGCGCGACAGGGACGAGGACGGACGCCCAATCGACGCCACCGCTACGCTACGCAACGGCCAAGGGTTCGTCGGCATCGGCGGTCTCAAGTCGCACCTCAAAAACGAAGAGGCAGCCTTCCTTCGCCAGTTCTGCACCAAGCTCCTCGGCTACGCACTCGGTCGCGAAGTCGGCATCGGCGACCGACCACTTCTGGAAGCCATGGAAGCCGCCCTCGCCCGCGACGGCTACCTTTTCTCCGCCGCTGTCCGCACCATCGTGCAGAGCCGCCAGTTCCGAAACCGGCGGAACCACTGATTGATGCCAAAGCACGACAATGGGTGTAAGCTAAACAATTCCCGATGATGAATAATCTTAACAGCAACCGACGCCAATTCCTTCGCGGACTCGGCGTGACCATGGCGCTGCCGTGGATGGAGTCGGTGAAGACCTTCGCCGCCACTCCCGCAGGAGCCGAGGCGCCGCGCCGGCTCGCCTGCGTCTTCATGGGCAATGGCGTCAATCCACACCATTGGGGCGCGACCAAAAAAGACGACGGCTCTCTCGAACTGGCCAAGTCGCTCCGCCCGCTGGAACCGATCAAGGACCAGGTCAACATCATCAAGGGCCTCTGGAACGAATCGACCATGGCTGGCCCCGGAGGACACTACCCGAAGATGAACGTCCTCTCTGGACTGACGGTGAAGCGGACCACCACCGACGTCGAAACCGGCACCACCATTGACCAGATGGCAGCCAAGGTCGCCGGTCGCGAGACGGAGATCGCCAGTCTGGTTCTCGGCACCGAGGGCCCGCGCTACGTCACCGAACTAGGCTACACTTCTCTTTACTCGTCGCACATTTCCTGGAGTTCACCGAAGACTCCGTCACCGAAAGAGATCTACCCGCGCCTGGCATTCGACCGCCTGTTCTCCAGCTCCGCCATGGTGCAACGCGACCGCAGCATCCTCGACTCGGTCTTGTCCGACGCTCAATCTTTGAAGGGAAAATTGAGCAATCACGACCGCCACAAACTCGATGAATATCTAACATCGATTCGTGAACTGGAAGAGCGACTCCAGCGCGCGGAAGAGCGCAGCAAGGTCGAGACTCAAGGCAATGGCTGGCACGCTACCGTGACCGAAGCAAACATCCCGCGCCCCGGCGAAGGCATCCCCGCTGACCCGGAGGAGCACATGAAGCTCATGTTCGACCTGATGGTTCTGGCCTTCCAAATGGACAAGACCCGCGTCGCTTCTTACATGATGAATGACGACCTGTCATCGATGAACTATGGCTTTCTCGGCGACGTCCGGGGCGGTATGCACGAGATCTCCCACCACTCGAAGAGTAAGGAGAAGCTAGATATGTATCAGCGGATCAACGAGTACAACGTCAAACTCTGGTCCGAGGCTCTGCAAAAGATGGCCGCTACCGACGAAGGCGGGCGGAGCTTACTCGACAACAGCATGGTCATGCTCCTCTCCAGCCTGATGGACGGCAATACCCACGATTCTCGCCAGCTCCCTGTTCTGCTCGCCGGCGGCGGCGGCGGCTCCATCAAGGGCGGCCAGTTCCTCGACTACTCGGGCGAAAAGAAACGCAGCCTTTGCCGACTCCACCTGTCCCTGCTCGACCGCATGAGCGTCGAGACCGAGCGGTTCGGCGACGCCGAGGTGCCATTGGACGAACTGAACGTGTAGGGCCTAGCTCAGTGTCAGCACGGCGAGCTCTGGGCGGCAGGCGAAGCGGACGCGGATTCCGGTCGTGCCTAAACCGCGGGTGACGAACAGTTTCGAGTCCGCACTGGCGAACTCGCCATAGACATAGTTCTTGCCCCACTTGACCGTGATCGGCGGTTTCGAGAGGAAAGGAACTCGGCACTGGCCACCGTGGGTGTGTCCTGACAGTTGCAATACTCCCGGCCTGGCTTGGATGACTTGGTCAAAGTAGTCCGGCTCGTGAACCATGGTGATCACTGGTAACTCAGGCGCGATACCGCCGAAGGTTTTGGCCAAATCTGGTTGGCCGTGCCAAATGAAATCCGTTCCCGCAATCGCCAATGTCTCCCCATTGACCTGAATCAGCGTGTTTTGGTTAATCAGGAATTCGATGCCCGCTTGGACGAATGGTCTCCGGACATTGGTGACCGATCCTGACCAGCCATCGTGGTTGCCCATCACCGCGTAGACACCGTGCTTCGACTGAATTTTTCCCAGCAGATCGATCATCGGTTGGATGCCATTCGTATCTCGGCCTTCGACGTAGTCTCCGACGAGAAAGATCAGGTCAAGATCCTCCGCGGTTGCCTGCTCGACACACTTCGCTAGAACATGATCGTCGAGTCCCGGCCGAAAATGGAGATCGCCGATAACGCCGCAACGGAGCCCACGAAGCGACTCCGGTAAGTTGGCAATCGACATCGTCCGTCGAGTAATCGAAAGCGTTCTGGGTTCATGAATAAATGCATTTCCGGCGGCAGCAGCGCCGCCAACGAGCCCGGCGGCGGCGGTCTTCAGCACGCTGCGCCGAGTTCGACGGTTGTTGTTGGGAAGAGTGGGAGCCATGAACTTGAAATCTACGGGCGCTCCCCCAGCTGGCAATGGTCCCACTGTGAAGATCCCGTGAATAGGGTAAATCTCTGCCTACGCTATTTCCCTTATTCCCGCATCAGCTCCATCGCCGTCGGGCTGGGAGCGGAGACCAAGTTCCGACTGATGTCGACTTTGCCGGTCTCGGGATCGTAGGGGAAGAGACCGACTGCTTCGACGATCTGGTCTTCGTGACCAAACTCGATTCGGTCCAATAGTTTGATGTTCTCCACTCCGACGAGGACCAAAGGCTGGACGAGGTCTTGTGCCGAAATCAGTCCGGGGATCTGAGCGGAGCGCAGAAGATGGTCGCGCACTCTGACATCCAGACCCACCCGGCCGAGCACTACGGTGCGGTCGTAGTCGCGAACTTCGAACAAGCGTGACCAATGATCGACGTCCTCACCCGCAAGGATTCTGCAGGAGTAGGTGTCGGCGAGAATCGGCTCGGCGAAGAGTAAGTTCTTCGCCTTCAGAGTTGCCGCATCAGCTTGTGGAAAGCTCGACTCGAACCAGTCTTCGATCTCTGCCGATGTTTCAGCAGCAAGGCGGTGGGGTTCGTGTTGGTTGCGGTCGCCGATATTTTTGATGCCGACGATGGCTAGGCCAACGGCGGAGAATGCGACCAGCGCTCGGCTCGACCACTTCGGAAAAGCCGACCAGGAACGGCCGGGGGCCTCGTGAGACGCATTGTCATCGAGGGTCGGGTAGGCCTTCTGCAGAATCCGCTGGAGCAATGCGCTGAGGTGCTGGAGCACAGCGATCATGGCGAGGAGGTGAATCGCAGTCATGATCCAGCGGACGAATGGCGCGCTCCGCAGGTGGCCGAAGTTGCCGACCACGGCACTCATGGCAATGCAACCGACGAGAGTTCCGGCCAGAATGCTCAGGGCCAACCAAGCCCTGCGATTGCGATAGGACAAGGCAACCACGACCAGCGAGAGCGGTAGAAGCACCAGATTAGGCAGGGTCCCCAGCCACCCCCAGGCCGGAAGGAGCACAGCGAAGGCCACTAGCGAAGCCGGCGACGAGGTCCGACCGGCAATCGACAGAGCAACCGCTAGCAACGACAGGGCGGCAAGTAGCCGGACAAAGGCATATGAGGGCGAGAACAGATTGACGAACTCCACGGATTTCGCGGTAAGGAAGTTCACATAGCGCGCTGGGTCCTCAAGGATGACCTCCTTAAGCCGGTGGTTGAAGAATTTATGCCGTAGCGTGACGTCTTCGTAAGCACCCACGAGCTTGGCTTCCTCATAGGCTTCAGAGTGCCAACGGCCCCACTTCGGATTAGCTGCACAGTAGAGCAAGTCGGCGCTGTTTGAGGAGATCGTCAGCATGTCATACTGAATTTTCTGACGGACGATCCACGGACCGAAGGTCAGAGCTACTCCCAGACAGATCATGCCACCCCAGAGGGCATATTTTTTCCAAGCCCCACGGTCTTGCCGCCAAAACAGCAGAAGGGGAAGGAAGTAGATAGGCAAGGCAAAAATCGTCAGCGTCCGCGTCAGGTTGGAGAGCCCGAAGAAGATACCCGCCAGTAGGAAAAGCATCCAGCTCCCTCGATCATAGGCGGCCCAAAGCAGGTAGAGGCAGAGTGCCGTGAAGGCGAAGCCGAGGTCCTCGGTGACCAGCAAGTGCACCCATTCGAGGTTGGCTACTCCGAAGCCGACCAGCGCAGCTACGCCCAATCCAGCCACGCGGTTGCGAAACCCTAGGGCGACCAGTAGGTAGACCATAGAAGTCGAAAGCGCGCCGGACAGGCAGTTCACCAGCTTGGCCAGGGTGACGGACTCGCCGAAGATCGAGTAGCAGATAGCCAGGAAGACACTGTAGAAGGGGCGGTGGCTGAAGAATGGACCAGTGATGCCGTTGCCTTCCTTCAGACTGATGGCCAGCTCATTCCAGGCGATACTATCGCTATAGGGCATGCCATTGACCACGAGTCCGCCGGAATCGAGATGGCCACCAGCGCCCCACAGAACGACAAGGCGAACCGCGAAGGCGAGAAGGAAGAGGATCGTGGCTTCCCGAGCTGGTCGCACAGGAGAATTGGCCAGACCGTTCCAAAGCTCCCGGACTGCGGCCTTTCTCAAGGCGAATGCGCCGGCAAGAACGAGTGCGATGAGGAGAGCGGGCAAGATCGCGGTGTCTGGGATGGCAGGAAGTCTGAGCGAGTAGCGATGGGATTCATCGGCTAGCGGAAGATTACCCTCGGTCGAGAAGCGGAGGTAATCGCCCTTTACTCGGAATCGGCCATTACCACGCTCGCGAACTTGGTCATTAGTCCGGGCACGAATACCCCAGGGCTTGCCATCGCGCAGGAGCTGGCACCGCTCTGCGGACAGGCTCCGGCGATACTTTTCGGGCAATCGGAATCGGATAGAGTTCTCATCTTGCTTTAGCTCGATCTTGGCCTGATCAAGCTCAACCACGTCAGTCCATCCGGGTAGCCCCCATTGTTCTTGCGCGAGAACGATGGCCGATGCCAGTGCCAGAAGAGCGACAAGGGCGAGCCAGAGCTTAGAGCCAAGGGCGGGTGAGGTCATGAAAAGGAGAAGAGGAACCTAGAAGGCCGAGGCCCGTCTTCCTTTCGCCCGTCCTCAGGCAGAATCAAGAACCCGCTCTTTCCGAATCACGGTCGGGAGACATCTGCACCTACATGTAGGTGCGCGACCAGTGGTAGGGTTGGGGGAAGCCTACTGCGGTTACCAGTCTACTTACCGATAGACGGTCTACATGAGAGCTACTAGTCGATAGCGAACAGCTCGACCCGCGAGAGTAGCATCTGTGGTACGATAACGGTTATCTCCACGCCGTTGGCGCCATACTCCTCTGATAGGACCTTGGCTTCGCGGTGGAGCATGGCGACCACGTCCATCTTGTCCATCGGGATGAGTAGCTCCAGCCGGCGGACGCGGTCACCGAGCATGGTGTTCATCCGGTGGATGAGGTCCTCGAAACCGGTATGCTCGATGACGGAAAGCGCAAGGGCATCATCGCCGAAGGTATCGCGGAGTCGGGCTGCGTGGTCGGGATCATCGACGAGGTCCATCTTGTTCAAGACGACGATGGTCTTTTTCTCGTCGGCGCCGAGCTCGTTGAGGACGGTTCGGGTGGTGTCGTAGTGGCCGAAGACGTCCGGTGTGCTGGCGTCGAGAACATGGATGAGAAAGTCGGCGATGATGGCTTCCTCGAGAGTGGCCTTGAAGGCGTCGATCAGGCCGTGCGGGAGACGGCGGACGAAGCCGACGGTGTCGGTGAGAAGCAGCGGCTGGCCATCAGGGAGTTCGATTCGGCGGGTCGTCGGGTCGAGGGTGGCGAAGAGCTTGTCTTCCGCCAGGACCTCGCTACCGGACAAGGCATTGAGTAGGGATGACTTACCGGCGTTGGTGTAGCCGACGATGGCGGAGTGAGGGATGGGGGTGCGCTGGCGTTCTTTGCGCTGGGTGTCGCGTTGCTTGCGAACCGATTCCAGCTCAGCCTTGAGCCGATCCATGCGCTTACGCGCGAGGCGCCTATCGACCTCGATCTGCTTCTCACCCTCACCGCGGTTGGCTCCTCCTCCGCCACCTCCGCCTCCGCCACCACCGCCCCCCTGGCGGTCGAGGTGGCCCCACATACGGGCGAGACGAGACATGGAATACTCCATACGGGCGAGATCGACTTGAAGCCGAGCCTCCCGGGTCTGGGCGCGCATGTTAAAAATATCGAGGATGATCTCGTGGCGGTCGATGACCAGAATTTCGGTCTCTTCTTCCCAAGCGCGCTGCTGGGCAGGTGTGAGTTCGTTGTCGAAGATGATGCAGTCGCAGTTGAGCTCTTTGGCGTGCTCCATCAGCTCGTGCGCTTTGCCTTTGCCGGTGAGGTAGCGCTTGTTCGAATCACGGACGAACACCAGTAGGCTATCGGTGATGCCAATGTTTAGGGTCTCGACCAACTCGTGGAGCTCCTCGAGCAGGCTGGCGGACTCGCCTTCCTCGCGGCGGTCCAGATAGACACCGACGAGCAAGGCGCGCTCGACGAGCTGGGGCTTTTCCCGGATTTCGAACATGACTGGTTTCTCTACTCCCCCGCAGGGACGAATGCATGTGGAAACCTCTCCTGCCAGTCGGACGGGGGGCGGAGCGGCTTGTTGCCGGGAATCGTGATGCTGGCCATTCGCTGCCGGCAGGTGACCAGCTCTGTCTTGTCCTTCGCCCGGAGAATACGAAAGCCGACCCAGAACCGCAACCGCTCGACTTTCTCCAACCAGCCTTCGACGATTAGGTGGTCGGCGAGCTTGGCTGGTTGGCGGTAGTCGATCTCGGTTCGAAGGACGACGCAGAATTCGTTGCGGGCCGCCATCTCGCCTACGGGGAGTCCCATCTCGCCACCGAGTTTGGTCCGCGCGGCCTCGATGATTCGGAGGTAGGCGAGGTTATGCACGACGCCACCGCAGTCGGTATCGAAGAACATGACCTCGTAGTCCATGTGAATGAGAACGGGAGGCGGGGTCGGGTCGGCCATGCAGTGAGGTTGGCATGGCCTGCGGAGAAACTCAATGTCGCCAGCGAATGGGATCGACTCGCTGGTGGTATTCAGGTAGGGAAGGGGCGTGAAATCGGGTTCAATTTGGTTGGTTCTAGGACTTCTGCTGGCAATGGCCGGCGGGGTGCTTGGCTATAAAGAGCCTCGGGTGTCGAAGGTGGCATTTGATCCGGCAGGCATCGTCTTGGATGACGACGTTTCTGAACGCCTTGCGGAGCTACTACTTGCTTTGGCATCCGACTACGAGGCAGTCTCTGATCAGAAACGTGCTAGATCACTAGCGGTCTTCATTCGGCTGTTTCCGGCGGCCTTATCCGGTCGTGAGGCGAATCGACAGCTGATTCGCGGACTTCAGCCAGAGTCCCAGATGTTGGGTATGGGTCTTAAGGAGGCAGTGTCGGAACTATGGAAGGTCGCCTCGGAGATCGATGCACAGGCGGTGACCGAGGACGAGACCCAGTTGGCCCGCTACCTCGCCGCGGTGGTGCTCGCCTATGCGGATGCCAAGGATCCGCGATTCGCCCGGGCAAGGAAGCTCCTCGGAAGGGACGGACCGGGACCACTTTGGAAGGGAGTGCTCTGATTTGCGCTTTGCTCCTACGGGGTTCCAATCGTAGTTGGTTTCATCATGGCTGACTTGAGTCAAAGCAACGGGGAGAGAGCACCGGGCATCGCCTATCTCTTTTCCCGCTATCCCGTGCCGTCGCAGACGTTCTGCGACTGGGAGATGCTTGCCCACGAGGCAGCCGGATTTCCGTTGCTAGTCGCTTCGCTCAATCCTCCGCCTTCACCGTTTCGCCACGACCATTTTGGAAGGCTGGAGGCGGAGATCGCCTACCCGCCGCTCGGTGGGGTTCCATCGGATTTCGAGGTTCCGGAGCAGATGGCGGAATTTGCCCAAGGCTTTGCCGATCGCTACGGCGACCGGTTTCGACCGGAGCAACGAGCTCGCAACGCCGCCCACTTCGGGTCGATTCTCAAGGCGCGGGGAATTGGCCACTGCCACATCCACTTCGCCAACCAAGCAACGGTGACGGCACTGATGATGAAGTCGCTCGGCCTGACTTACAGCTTCACGGCACACGGACAGGACTTCACCACCGACCTCGGTGACGACGGGCTGGTGGCGGAGCTGGCGGCCGGTGCTGAGTTCGTCATTGGGGTTAGCGACTCGGCGTGCAAGCTACTTAAGCAGATGTGCCCAGGGAGCGAGGACAAGATTCATCGGATCTATAATGGCGTCGACTTGGACCGATTTCCGACTGCCAATCCCGCACGCGACGGACGGCTGGAGATCGTCAGCGTCGGCCGGCTGATCGAGTTCAAGGGGTTCGGCACGCTGATCGAGGCCTGCCGTCTCCTTCGTGATCGCGGCGTGGACATCCACTGCACCATCGTCGGCGACGGGCCGCTACATGCGGGCTTGGAGGCGCAGATCACCTCGCACGGTCTCGGTGATAATGTCGTGCTCGCTGGTCTCCAGCCGCAGGACGAGATCCGTGCATTGCTCGAACGAGCACACCTGTTCGCTCTCGGATCATTAGTCGATTCCAAGGGTGCGATGGACACGCTGCCGACCGTCATCACTGAGGCCATGGCCTGCTCGTTGCCGGTCGTTTCGACAAGGCTCGCGGGAATTCCAGAGATGGTCGATGAGGGCAAGACTGGGCTTCTTGTCGATCCTGGAGATGCCGCTGCTCTGGCCGAAGTCGTTGGTGCGCTGGCTGGCGATCCCGCGCGGCGGCAGTCGCTGGGACGCGCGGGCCGGGCTCGGGCGGAACAGTTGTTCGCCCTAGAGACGTGTGCGGCGCAGCTACGGGCAAGGCTGGAACCGCTGGCGAGTTCGCAGCCGGCTCCGCAGAAACTCTACCTGCATCGGAGTGCCGATGGCTCGCTGGCCGACGAGATCGCTGGCTTCGGTGATGCTGTCACCGTGGTGAATCTCCGCACCGATCTCCCCGATGCCTCGATCGCCGAGGGCGAGTGGTTGGCCGATGCCGATGCCCGTGCACGCGTCGAAGACCTACGGACGAGCTTGCCGAAGAAGTTTCACGACGCAGCGTTTTACCAATCCGCCCGCGACGCAGTGGCCTCGTCGCGTATGGTCAAGGCGCGGGGGATTCGGGTCGTCCACGCCGCTCGTGCCGACTGCGCACTGCTTGCCTGGATGGTGGCCGGCCTATGCGACGGTTGCGTCTGGACCGCTGGAATCGAGCCCGATCCCGCCGTGCCCCGACCGCTTCTGCGGGTGCTTCTCGACGACTGCGCTGCGGCCAGCGTCGGCGATCCGCTATTGGCAAAGGAGCTCGCGGGCGACTCTCGCTTCGCCGATGTGCTCGGCCTTGCCCCACCGGCGAAGTCGCAGAAGAGAATCGGACCGATCAAGATCACTCGTACCGCCGAAGAGCAGGCCTTCGAACCGAAACAAGCGGAGCAGTGGCTGCGTCGAATGGAGGAGGTCGCCGATGTCTGATCCGAACCGACTGGCCGTGGTCATCCCGGTCTACAACCACGCTCGCTACCTCGGCTTCGCTCTCGACTCGGTGCTCGCACAGACTCGTAAGCCCGACCGGATTCTGGTGCTCGATGACGGTTCGTCCGATGACAGCGTCGCCGTGGCCCGGAGCTATGAGGATCGCGGCGTCGAGGTCGATACCCAGGAGAATGCCGGTGCCCACTACGCCTTGAATCGATTGGTCGCCAAGGCTGCGACGGACTGCGGCACCATCGCCATCCTGAACTCCGACGACATCTACCTACCCGCCCGACTCGAGGCCTGCATGGTGGCGCTCGATACCGATCCGGCCGCCACCATGGTCGTCAGCCCGATCGTTCTCATCGACGACAACGGCAAGCCACTGCCAGCTGAGCATCCTCGCGCCGGATGGTTCGGTTCGGTCTGGAGTGTTGGATTTGAGGACGGCGTGTCCTTAGCCAGTTGGCTCGGCCTTGCCAACTTCCCGGCGACGACCAGCAACATCGTGGCGCGGGCCGACTACCTGCTCGCCAATCCGATGCGCGACTATCGCTACTGCCACGACTACTTCCTGCTCGCCTCGGCTGCGGTCGAAGGTGGGCTGCGGGTGCTGAGCGGCGACTCGCTTTTGCAATACCGCGTGCACCAGTCGAATACGATGAATACCAGTCCCGAGCACCTGATTCGCGAGATGGTGAGGATGCGAATGGAACTGGCCCGACACCTCGCGCCGGTTGCGGCAGCCGATGCGGACGTGCGTGCGCGGCTGGCCGACTTCCTCCAAGCATGCTGGGGAAACGTATCGAGTATTACCGAGTCCGAGGTGCAGCTGGCCCTCGCCTCAGCTCTCGACGACGAGCAGATCGCCAAGGCGGTGGAGTCGATTCCAGCCGAACGACTGGCAGGCTTTCCGAACCGCGCCATGGTCAACGCCCGCACCGAAGGACACCCGCTCGGTCGAGGTCCGGAGCTGGCTCGGCGAGTGGAGTTACTGACCTCGGACAAGGCCAACCTGCAGGGCCGAGAGAAGGCCTTCCGTGATCTGGCGCTGATCCGGCATCGACTGGAGTCGTCGCGCTGGGTGGCACTGGGTACGTTGCTCGGCCAAGTCCGTGGAGTTCACAAGAACGACGGCAAGTCTCCCGACGACAAGGCCACGGCGTTGCGCTGGGCGTTGGCAGAGTCCTGGTGGCTACGTTTCGGATCCAAGCTCGGCAGTCGTTCTTGCCGGGAACTTCTCGCCTTGGTCCACCAGGCATGACCGAGCGCCGGGTCATCCACCGCGCCTCCCTCGAAGAGCGCGGTATCGCCAACGAGCCGAATTTCCGTGTGATCGAGGAAGGCGATGGCTACGTCGTCGTCGACAAGCCAGCGCCGCTCCTAGTCCACCCGAGCACTCCCGGAAACCCGCCGACCCTTCAGGACGGGCTGGTCGGCCTGCTGGCCTACGAGCTGGCCAATGGCGGGCAAGTCTCGTTGATCAACCGTCTCGACCGCGAAACCAGCGGCATTGTCCTCGTCGCTATCACCCCGGCCCGCGCACGTGAGTTCCACATGGCCATGGAGCACCGGCGCTTCCGCAAGCGCTACCAAGCCCTCTGCCACGGCTGGCCGGAGTGGCAGGACTACCACCTCGTGGCACCGATCCTTCGGCGCAGCGAAATCGAACCCTCGCCCATTTGGGTCAAGCAGATCGTCCACGACGATGGCGCCAAGTGCGAAACCGGATTCCGCGTTCTTAAACGGATGACCACTGCCGACGGGGGCAAGATGTCGCTCATCGAAGTCCTCCCAGTCACCGGAAGAATGCACCAGATCCGGGTCCACCTCGCCCACCTCGGTCACCCCATCGTCGGCGACAAGATCTACGGCCAGGACGAAACTTGCTACCTCGACTTCATCGAAGCCGGTTGGACCGATGCCCTGGCCCAGCGGCTGATCCTACCGCGCCATGCCCTGCACTCGACCTACCTCGCCCTGTGCGAGGAAGACTCGGAGGACTTGGCCTTTTCCTGGCAGTCAGACTTTCCCGCAGAGCTGATCTCAAAGGCACGTTCTCTTGACTGATTCGTTTCACGGTTATGATCGATCAAGCCTATTGTGGTCAGCTGACCAGTAAGCGTCGCGCCCCCAATCCCCTGATCCTCCCCAAGACTCGACTCCGATTCCAAGTTTGCACTTCAGAAGCGACTGACAGAGATGTTCAAAGTCTAGCCAGCCTAGGCTATCCAGTTTATAGTTTGCGGCCATGCGGTTGCTTATTTTCTGTTTCAACTACTTTGTCGGAGTAGATGGGAGAGTCTAGTCAGCAGGGACGCGGTGCAGGTTTTGGGAAGTTTGATGGGAAGGAAGATAGCATGGAGCAAATTTAAGAAAAGGGGCGATAGCTGTCTTTTGGAAGGCGAGCACTACCGCAGAGCTGATTTTGAAAAACAGGAGTGAGGTAGGAAATGGGTGGGGTTTGTCGGTTTCCGGTGGCGCGATTTGATAATCTCACATAAATTCACACAATCTCACATCAGGAACCTGTGAGAACTCGAAGATGGATTGGAAGCAACATCGTCTGACCCGCCGACTTCGGTTGAGTAGCGCCCTGACTAGGGAGCTTTACGGATTGCTGACCCGCATCGACGCGGTGAAGCACAGCTGGACAATCACGCAGAATCTCCAGCCCCGCACCATCGATCGGCTGACGCAGAGTGTGATCATCACCTCGACGGGAGCCTCCAACCGGATCGAGGGGAACCGCCTGAGCGACGAGGAGATTGAGGCCATCTATCGGGATATGCGGATCCAGCGACTAAAGACGCGATACGAGCAGGAAGTGGTGGGCTATCTCGAACAGCTGCAGTTCGCCTTTGAGAACTTCGAGGACATCGGGATCACCGAATCGAACATCCTTATGCTACACGACCGCCTGCTCCGTCACAGCGAGAAGGACGCGCGCCATCGCGGAGGCTACAAGTTCGGCTCGAACCGGGTGGAGGCCAAAGACCAGAGTGGGAACGTCTTGGGCGTTGTTTTCGACCCTACTCCTCCCCACCTCGTGCCGAAGGAGATGAGCGAGCTCGTCGATTGGTACGCCTGGGCAAGGGTAGAGGACGAGAGCCACCCGCTGATCCACACCGCCAATTTCCTCTTCGAATATCTCGCCATCCACCCCTTTCAGGACGGGAACGGCAGGACGAGCCGGCTGTTGACCAACCTGATGTTGCTGCAACACGGCTACGCATTCACCCAGATCGTGTCCCACGAGAGGCTGATTGAGCAGGTGAAGGCCGACTACTACCTCGCGCTCAACCAGGCCCAAAAGACTTGGAAGAAGAAGCCGGAGGACCTGGCTCCCTGGTTCCGGTTTTTCCTCCAGATTGTCCACGGGCAGGCCGACGAGGCCCTTGCCATCCTCGAACGTGGGGACGGCGACAGCCTGCTATCCGAGAACCAACAAGCCCTCCTTAATTGGGCAGGGACGCTCGGTGGCGAGGCGTTCGCGCGCCGTGATGCTATCGAAGCTCTAAATCTTCCCGCGCGCACGGTCGAGGCGACGATCAAGAAGTTGGTGGAGCTAAAGCGCCTGACCCGACTTGGGCAGGGACGTGCTACGCGCTATGTAGTCAGATAGACTTCCATTCGGAAAGTGCTGCTCGGAACGACTTGGCCTTTTCCTAGCAGTCCGACTTTCCGTAAGCACTGATCGAAGACGCCATGGCTTAGTTCGGACCTTGTCGGATGTTTTATGATTCGGTAGTCTCCCGGTATGAAACCGACCCTGCTTTTGATCGTCCTTCCCTTCGGCTTCCTCGGATTTGGTTGCGGGCCGGGTTCCACGACTGCGCCGGTCCAACCCGCTGAGCCGGTTCAACCAGCCGAGCCAGCCCAATCGGCCAAGCCAGTCTCAGCGCCAGCGAATTGGCGAGTGCGCTGGGGATGAAGTGGTGGAGATCGAGGTTCCCGACGATGCAGTCTGAAGTTCGAAATCGAGTTCGCCGACGGTCGTGTTCTTAGGACTGGCTCAGTTGGGCCCATTCATCCCGGTCAGCGATTGAAGTGTTTTATCCGTACGGACGGCGATCGGATCGACGTTGCCATAGTCTCGGAGACCGTAAACATGGCGACATCCTTCACCGAAAATCCGTTCGCGGGCGGCACGACCATGACTGCCATGACTTCCGATCGGGTCGCGACGACGGAGGACTTTCTAATGAAGGGAGACGATGGGACCGCCGACGGCGTCACTTCTGGTCGGGAGCTACTGCCCGGCGAGTTCGGCATCCGGGTCCGTGTGAGTGAAAGCCGGGCTCGGTAGGGAGATGCGTTATACCTCGCGGCTCGCTCAGGACGTTTAAGTGCCGCCTGTAGTAGGTTGGGCTACTCCTTTGGCGTGCTCCTATCGCCCCGTTCCGTGCTACCTGACAGCCGCTCTCGCGTCCTCGCCGGTCCCTAATTATGTAGTGCGATAGTAGCAAACTGGCGAGTGCGCTGGATGCAGTGGTGGGAGATCGGGGTTTCCGATGCTGCACAACACTACCCAATATCCGCAAACTTCGCTTCTACCATCGCGGTTGCCTCTTCGAGGATCGCCTTGTCGGAGATCTTCTCGAGCACTTCGAGGGTGAAACCAAGGGCGATCAGGCGGCGTGAGGTCTCTTCGTGGATTCCGCGGGCCATGAGGTAGAAGATCTGTTCGTCGCCGATTTGGCCACTGGTCGAGCCGTGGCTACACTTTACCTGGTCGGCATTGATCTCGAGGCCAGGCATGGAATGGGCCTCAGCCTTGTCGCTGAGCAGTAGGTTGCGGCAGGTCTGATAGGAGTCGGTGTGGTGGGCTCCCTCATCGACGAGGATCAGTCCACCGAAGACCGACTTGGTCTGGTCGTAGAGTGCGTTCTTAAACAGAAGATCGCTAGTCGTGTGCTGCGCGTGGTGGTGCTGGAAGGTGCGTTGATCGACCTCCTGCTCACCAGTAGGAACAGTGATAGAGAGCATGTCGCTGTTCGAGCCGGTACCGTTCATGTGACTGACGTGCTCATTGCGAGACCAACCAGCTCCAAGATTTAGCAACACGCTCTTCACATCCGAGTCCTTTTCGGCCAGAGTCGTGCCGATAGCGAACGAACGACTACCAAGGCTGAGGTTCTGGGTGCGCAGGTAGTTGATCGCAGCTCCGTCTGCGGCATACAGATCGAAAACTCCGACGGCAAGGCCGTTGGCGGCGTTATCAAGCGAAGCAAGCCGGTCAATGACGGTGACCTGAGAGTTTGCTTCGGCGACGACCAGAGTATGCGGGAAGATCGTTCCTTCGCCAACGTGATGCTCGATGATGATCGGTTTGTCGATGACGACGCCAGCGGGGACGAAGACGAAGACTCCGGTAATCTGGCTAGCGGTGTGCAGGGCGCGGAACTTCTCCGAACCGAGCGGTGCGCTCTGAGCGTGGAGAAAGCGGCGTAGAATTTCGCCGTGTTCGGCGGTCGCCTGAGCGATCGTCGCGATGACGACGCCCTTGGCGGCGAGCTCGGGGTCGATCTCTGGTGTGGCCACGCTGTGGTTGTTGACGAAGGTGAACGCACCACCGGTAGCATCGCGACCAAGCTCAGCGGGTGCGGCAACGCCGAAACCTTCGAGCGCCATCTTGCGGATCGAGGCAAAACGCCAAGGCTCGTCCTTCGGTTCCGGCATGGGAAGCGAGCCGAACTTGCTCCACGCATCGGCACGAGCCTCGCTGAGCCACGCGGGGGCGGCGGCATCGGGCTCGGGTTGCTGGTTGAGGACGGAAGGTGTCAGAGTAGCAGACATGGGAAATTTGAGTTCGGTGTCAGAATACGAGCGGATACGGTCGATCGCTAGCCGACGGAGCCTTCCATCTCGAGATCGATGAGGCGTTTCAGTTCGACGCTATACTCCATCGGGAATTCGCGCACGAGGTCGTTGATGAAGCCGTTAACCGACAGCGACATGGCAGCCGCTTCGGACAGACCGCGCTGCTGCATGTAGAAGATCTGCTCTTCGCTGACCTGCGAGACCGAGGCCTCGTGTTGGGTTTGGTGCTGATTCCCCTTCACGCTGATCGCGGGATAGGTATCGGTCTTGCTTTTAGCGTTGATGAGCAAGGCATCACACTCCGTGTTGTTGACGCAGCCTTTGAGGTGTTTCGGAATATGGACTTGGCCCCGATAGGTAGAGCGGCCTTCGCCGACCGAGATCGACTTGGAGACCACGTTCGAGGTCGTGTTGTCCGCCGCGTGAATCATCTTCGCGCCGGTGTCTTGGTGCTGACCATCGTTGGCCAATGCGATCGAGACGACCTCGCCGCGAGCGCCGGGCTCCTTCATGACGACACCTGGATACTTCATCGTCAGGCGGGATCCGATGTTGCAGTCGATCCAGCGGACCTCGGCATTCTCGTGGGCGATGCCGCGCTTGGTCACGAGGTTGAAGACATTAGACGACCAGTTCTGCACGGTGATATACTGAAGCTTGGCGTCCTTCATGGCGACCAGTTCGACGACGGCCGAGTGGAGCGTCGGTGTTCCGAATTTCGGCGCGGTGCAGCCTTCCATGTAGGTAAGCTCGGCACCTTCGTCGAGGATGATCAGGGTCCGTTCAAACTGGCCGAAGTTCTCGGAGTTGATGCGGAAGTAGGCCTGCAACGGGTGGCTGACCTTGACGCCCTTGGGCACGTAGATAAAAGAACCACCGGAGAAGACTGCGCTGTTCAGAGCGGAGAACTTGTTGTCGGAAGTCGGGATGACCTTGCCGAACCATGGGCGGAAGATCTCTTCGTGCTCCTTCAGCCCCTCGGCCGAGGTAACGAAAATGACGCCTTGCTCGGAGACGGCATCCTTGACGTTCGAGTAGGCAGCTTCGGAGTCGAATTGTGCTTCGACACCAGCGAGGAAGGCACGCTCTTGCTCAGGTATGCCTAGACGATCAAAGGTCTCTTTAATGTCGTCGGGAACATCATCCCAGGACTTCTTGGGCCGCTCCCCGTCGGACAGGTAGTAGCGGATCGCGTCGAAGTCGATCGCCTCAAGATCCTTAGTCGCCCAGTGAGTGGGCATAGGCTTCTCTTCGAATACGCGGAGAGCCTTCTTGCGGAACTCACGAACCCAGTCGGGGTCTTCCTTTACATCACTGATGTAATCGACGGTCGCCTCGGACAAGCCGTAGCCGGCGTCGAACTTGTTACGCTCGGGGAAGGTGAAGTCACCAACGGTGTCCTTTTCTTCGGCGATGGTCGTTACGGTTTGCGTTTCTTCGTCCATGAGATTGGGAAGTTAGAAGACTGAAAGTTGAAGTGTGGTGACCTACGCGGGAGCGAGCTCGTCTTTGACCCAATCGTAACCCTTCTCCTCAAGCTCGAGGGCGAGTTCCTTTCCTCCGGTCTTGACGATCTTGCCGTCGGTCATGACGTGGACCACATCGGGGACGATGTAGTCGAGCAGGCGCTGGTAGTGAGTGATGACCAGGAATCCAGAAGCGGGCGAGCGCATGGCATTGACGCCTTCGGAAACGACCTTCAGTGCATCGATATCGAGCCCAGAGTCGGTCTCGTCCAAGACCGCGTAGCTGGGTGCGAGCATCATCATCTGGAGGATCTCGTTGCGCTTCTTTTCTCCGCCGGAGAAGCCTTCGTTGACTGCTCGTCCGGTAAATTTTTCGTCCATTCCGAGCTGTTTCATCCGATCGCGCATCATCTTGTAGAACTCGACCGCATCGAGGTCTTCACCCTTAGGCATGCGAGCCTGAAGGGCGGCGCGAAGGAAGTTGGCGTTGCTGACACCCGGGATTTCCATTGGATACTGGAAGGCGAGGAAGAATCCGGCGCGGGAGCGCTCGTCGATTTCCATGGCCATGAGATCCTGATTATCCATACTGACGGTTCCGTCGGTGACTTCGTAGTCTTCATGACCGGCGAGGACCTTAGCGAGGGTCGATTTGCCGGAGCCGTTCGGGCCCATGATAGCGTGGACCTCGCCCTTCGGGATGTCGAGGGTCAGGCCTTTGAGGATCTCTGTGCCGTCGATGTTCGCATGCAGATTCTTGATGGAGAGGCTCATTGGAAGAATTGGTAAAGTTAGATCTGGGAAATTGAAAAAGTTGCTAGTTCTTGGCGGAGCACTTCGGGCAGGTTCCCTTCAAGGCGACATCGATGCTAGTGATCGAGGCCCCCTTGGGAAGCTTCCAGCGCTTGGCGATGTCGCTGGCCTGTTCGGTGCGGTAGATGTCAGTGACGTCGCCGCAGACTTCGCAGTAAAAGTGGCCGTGATCCGCAAGATTTGGGCAATACCTGGTGGCATCGCGATCGACGTTGATCTGCTTGATCATGCCGCAATTGCTAAGCGTATCGAGGACGTTGTAGACGGTGGCGAGAGAGATGTTCGGCGCACGGTCCTTAACCCGGTCGTAGACGGTCGAGGCGCACGGATGGTCGCAACTAGTCGAGACCACCTCGAACACCTCACGGCGTTGAGTCGTCATGCGCATTCCTCCGGGGAGGTCCGGCATTGAGACAGGGTTAGTCTTATCTGTGTGAGCGTCAGCCACGGTTCCGAATGGTAGGGTGCAAGAACTAGTTATCAAGAATAATTCTAATTTAAAATAAGGAGAGAGCCAATTCTGGTTAAAGAATCCGAAAAATCTCGCTGTTTTAAATCGCTGGAAAATCATCTGACAAGATCGACGATTCCAGCTTCGTCCTCGCAAGATTTCCAGAGAACTACGTGTTCTTCAGCAAGGTCACCCCTTCGGGAACACCAACCTTTCTTACCACACCGAGCAAATTCCGATCTCACTTGCCTCTTCTTCGGCGGAAATAATTGGTCAACCCTCCAACTCCCCTTCCAACTGCCCCTTATACTGCTTCAACCGTTCGCGCTTCTCGTCGCTGACTTCAGGGTAGCAGAGATCTAGTTTCATCAGCTGGCGGAGGATGACTTGGGCGACGATAAGACGCATGTTCTTCTTGTCGTCTGCAGGGATCACATACCAGGGGCACTCCTCTGTGGCGGTGGCATTGATGCAGTCCTCGTAGGCGACCTGGTAGTCATCCCAGAAGGCGCGCTCCTTGAGGTCGCCTTCCTCGAATTTCCAGTTCTTCTCTTGGCGTTCGATGCGATCGAGGAATCGGCGGGCCTGCTCGTCCTTGGAGAGGTTGAGGAAGAACTTCACGACGCGCGTGCCGTTGTGGTGATTGTAGGCTTCCATGCCGCGGATGTCGGCGTAGCGCTGATCCCACATTTTGGGAAAGTCTTGGGTGAATTCCTTGGGCACGCGCTGGTAGTCTGAGACGATTTCTGGGTGTACGCGGACCACGAGGACTTCCTCGTAATGCGAGCGGTTGAAAATACCGATGGTGCCACGTGGCGGCATGCGGGCATCGGTGCGCCACAGGTAGTTGTGGTCAAGTTCGAGTCCGCTGGGACGCTTGAACGCATGGACATCGACGCCGTGGGGATTCACTCCGCTCATGACGTGACGAATCGTGCCGTCCTTGCCAGCGGCGTCCATGGCTTGGAAGACGAGCAGCATGGCGTAGCGATCGTGCGCATACATCATCTGCTGGAGATCGTCGATCTCGTCGCGGAACTCGCCCATGAGATCTCGGTATTCCCTCTTCCTTTTGTAAAGCTCTGGGATGTTGGTGGAGGATTCCGCGATACGGAACGGTCGGCTTCCGTCAAAGCGGAACTGGTCGATGTCGACGTCGATCTTCATTGGGATTAGGCAGGTGATTGGCCCGGTTGATCCGGTTCACTTATTCGGTATACTAAACCAACCTAATACCTCAGACAAAAATGATTGGATGGATTTTACTCGGCCTCATCGCAGGCGCACTTGGAAAGCTTCTCATGCCCGGCAAGGATCCTGGGGGCTGGTTCATTACGATGCTTTTGGGAATCGGCGGAGCCTTCTTGGGAGGCTTGATCGGCAATAAGGGACCCGGCGGCACGATCCCCAGCATAGGGAGTATTTTCACTGCCACCATCGGTGCAGTCTTGCTCTTGGTGATCTACCGCTTCATTCAGAAGAAGCGGCTGGACAAGAAGTAGAGGGCGGCTTCTACTCATTAATTTTAGGAGTTTGCAATGTCCAGCAAACAGCGATCAGATGTCCGTTTCTTCCGGACCGTCTTTTGTAACCGTGTACTGAACTCACGGTTTCTTCATAAGTAAGTCTGGAGAAGGAATTCTCTGGTAGAACTCCATACATTCAACCGATGCCGGACAGCGGCTGGGTGGACCCATTCCAGGTCAGGAATTGGCGAAGACCTTGCGCTCTGATCAGGAGGGAAGCTTGAACGCTCTGACCGTTGGGTGTTGTCTTGCCCATGTCTGCGTCTAGCCATCCGAACGTGCATCTCATCGACCACCCGCTAATTCGAGTTCGGTTGTCGAGGCTGCGCGACAAGAATGCCGACTCTGCTGAGTTCCGCCGTAATCTCCACCAGATTGCACAGCTGATGGTCTACGAGATTACCCGGAACTTTCCAGTTCGGGACATCGAAATCGAGACTCCGCTGGAGACAATGACTGGCGCCGAGCCCGAGCGGCCGATCGTCTTAGTGCCGATTCTCCGAGCTGGCGTGGGAATGCTGAATGGCATTCTGCAGATCCTGCCTGACGCCCACATGGGCCAGATTGGCATGTACCGAGACGGGGAAACGCTCGAGCCCAAGTCCTACTGCTGCAATCTGCCGAGCAATATCGGTGAGGCGGATACGCTACTAATTGACCCGATGCTGGCGACCGGAAACAGTAGCATCGAGGCGGCCAATCAAGTTCGGGAACAAGGCGCGAAAAGAATTTACTTCGTCTGCCTCGTCGCCTGTCCCGAGGGTCTGGAGCAGTTTACCAAGGCGCACTCCGACATTCCTGTCTACACGGCAGCCATTGATCGTGAGCTGAATGAGAAGTCGTATATTGTTCCTGGACTGGGCGATGCGGGGGACCGCTACTTCGGCACGTAGGAGGCGACCAATGATGACCACGGAAAACGCTGGAGATCGCGGAAACCGAGCGAATGGGCGGGTGGATTTTGGAACCGCGAATGAAGTGAATTGGATGAAGGCTCGGTAGCTCGAAGAGTTAAATTTTAGTGCTCGGCGTTCACCCGATTTGTGTCATTCGCGGTTCAAAGCGGCCTCCTAGTTCCGCGTCCTCAGCGGTCAGTCTACCCGCGTAGTTGACGAGACCGCGCCACGATTTCCGGAATTTCGCTCCCATCGGGGTAGTTGATGGGTGTGTTTTTGTAGAGGTCGAGGATCGTTGGGTCGACGATTTCTAGCGACTCTAGGTCGGCAGCGTGATGCAGGGCGCGTGGTCGTCTCCGCCTTGGGCATTCGGATCAGCTACGACCTGAAGGAATTCGCGAACAAGGCTTTCTCGTTGCTGTACGACGGCGATCTTCAGGGGCGTCTCGTCTGAGGAGCCTCTGGTAGTCGGCAAAACTTCGTCCAAGTGTTGGAACTGGAAGAAATCCACCATCCCTCTCAGAAACTCCGTGAGCTCTGGACTTCCGGTGGGGCATAGGGAATTACGCCTTCGACGCCACGTCCAAATCGGTGCTCTTGTGCGCGGTGTGGTTGGTCGGTTTGCGGAAGGAGTTGAGATCGACAGACTTGAAATAGTCGATGGTCTTGGTCAATCCTTCCCGGAGTTCGATCTTCGGCTCCCAACCGAGCTTCTCCTTGGCGAGGGAGATGTCGGGCTTCCGCTGAGTCGGATCGTCGGCGGGTAGCGGCAGGTAGGTGATCTTGCTGTTCGAGCCAACCATCTCGACAACCGTTTCGGCGAGTTCCTTGATCGTGAACTCGCCGGGGTTGCCGATATTGCACGGTCCAGGGAAGTTGTCTGGGCCAGACATGAGTGCGAGGAAGCCGTCGATCAGGTCATCGACGTAGCAAAACGAACGGGTCTGGGAACCATCACCATAGATAGTGATGTCCGCGCCCTTGAGTGCTTGGACGATGAAGTTGGTGACCACGCGACCGTCGTAGGGGTGCATACGTGGGCCGTAGGTATTAAAGATGCGGACGACGCGAATGTTGACGCCGTGGGACCGGTGGTAGTCGAAGAACAGAGTCTCGGCGCAACGCTTCCCCTCGTCATAACAGGCGCGGATGCCGATGGGGTTGACGCTTCCGCGATAGCTCTCGGGCTGAGGATGGACCTCGGGATCTCCGTAGACCTCACTAGTGGATGCCTGAAAGACCTTGGCGCCGGTGCGCTTCGCCATACCGAGGACGTTGATTGCCCCCATGACCGAGACCTTGGTGGTCTTGATCGGATTGTACTGGTAGTGCACAGGACTGGCAGGACAGGCAAGGTTGTAGATCTCGTCGACCTCCATCCAGATATCTCGGGTGATGTCGTGGCGAACCAATTCGAAGTTCGGCTTGTCCAAGAGGTGCTCGATGTTGTTCTTCTGACTGGTGAAGAAGTTGTCGAGGCAGATGACGTCGTGGCCTTGAGCGACTAGGCGGTCGCAGAGGTGGGAGCCAAGGAAGCCGGCTCCGCCGGTAACGAGAATGCGCTGGTAGGGTTCACTCATGTGGACAATGGAAATCTTAACTAAGGGTTCTGAACTATATGAGGACGCCCGAACATTGCGAACTGAATTATGGAAATTCTAAGAAATCTTTTGCCGCGAACCTCTCTTTCCCTGAGCTTCCTAGCCCTTGATGGTCATCCTGATCTGGTTCACACTGGTCGTCCACTCACCAAGTACTCATCGCCTGTGAAGACTATTCAGCCAAGCCACGCCACGACCGTCGTCATTTCAGACATCCGACCTGCTGTCGACGGGGGTAGGTCTCCGATCAAGGCGATCGCCGGCGATGTTTTTCGAATCTCTGCCGATGTCTTTAAAGACGGCCACGACTTGCTGGCAGCAAGGCTTCGGTGGAGGGCAGTGGCGGAACCCGAACTACCTTGGAAAGACGCGACGATGGTGCCGCTCGAGAACGATCGCTGGGCTGGCGAGATCACCTTCGAGAAGCCGGGCCTGCATGAGTTCGCCATCGAGGCCTGGGGCGACCGGTTCGCTAGCTGGGCGGATGCCTTCGAAAAGAAGTTTGAGGCCAAGGACGAAGAGATCCCGCTCGTGTTGGAGGAAGGCGCCTTGATCATTGACCAAAGCGCTCGCCTTGCTACCCAAGCCCTCGACAAGGACACGGCGACGCAGCTCCAGAGCATTGCCGAAGCGATTCGTTCCCTGCCTGCGGACAAGACCACCGACTTGGTTCTCTCCGATGATCTGCGTTACATCATGGATCTCTTCCCAGACCGTGAGCTATCGACATTCACCGAGGCCTTGCCGGTCATCGTCGAGCCGGTCTGCGCCCGATTCTCCAGCTGGTATGAGTTTTTCCCGCGCAATGCCAAGGGTGTCCAAGATCAGCACACTGGCTTCCGGGACTGCCTGCCCCGTCTCGATCAGGCCAAGGAGATGGGTTTTGACATCATCTACCTGCCTCCGATCCATCCGATCGGGGAGGCCAACCGCAAGGGCAAGAACAACGCCACCACAACCGAGCCCGGCGACTTCGGTTCGCCCTGGGCCATCGGAGGCAAGGCTGGAGGGCACCGCCACATCGAACCGCTTCTCGGTGACTTCCAAGACTTTGGCTGGTTCGTCAGAGAGGCAGAGAAGCGCGGCTTAAAGATCGCCCTCGACTTCGCGCTGAACTGCTCCCCGGACCATCCCTACGTCAAAGAACACCCGGACTGGTTCAACGTCCGTCCGGACGGCTCGATCATGTATGCGGAGAATCCGCCGAAAAAATACCAGGACATCTACCCGTTGGATTTCCACTGCAAGGACTGGCGCAATCTCTGGGACGAGATCATCGACCTTGTCCGCTTCTGGTGTGGCAAGGGCGTCAGCGTCTTTCGTGTCGACAATCCTCATACCAAGCCGGTCGCTTTGTGGGCCGAATTGATTACGACTATTAAGAAGGAGTTCCCCGAGACGATTTTTCTCTCCGAGGCATTCACTCGCCCGCGGATGATGGAGGCACTAGCCAAGGCCGGCTTCACCCAAAGCTACACCTACTTCACCTGGAGAACTACCAAGCAGGAACTCACCGACTACGCTACCGAACTAACCCAGACCGACATGAAGGATTACTTCATGGGCAACTTCTGGCCGAACACACCGGACATTCTCGCCGAACACCTGTGGAATGCCCCACCAGCTATGTTCAAAATCCGGGCAGCTCTTGCCGCAACCCTATCCTCGAACTGGGGGATGTATGCCGGCTTCGAATACTGCGAAAACAAGCCGTTCGGAAATGGCAAAGAAGAGTACCTCGACTCGGAAAAATACGAGGTCTGCGAGCGCGACTGGGATGCACCAGGAATCCGTGCCTTCATCACCGAACTGAATCGGGCAAGGCGCGAGAATCCAGCTCTGCAATACTACGATAACCTTGAGTTCTACCCCTGTGCTAACGACCAAATCCTCTGCTACGGCAAGTCCACGCCAGACAATTCCAACCGTATCGTTGTCGCCATCTCACTGGATGCTCAAGGCAGTCAAGAAGGCACGATCACGCTTCCTTTGGAAGAGCTCGGCATCGATCCGAACCGACCGTTCGTCGCCCGAGACCTGATGCACGGGGACAGCTACACTTGGCAGGGCGCCGACAACTACGTTGCCCTCAGCCCAGGCGGCCGATTACTCCATCTCTTCCGCCTCGAGCAGTAGACTTCCTCACCTATGCCAGCCCGACTCACCTTGGGGGTGGCCCTCTGCCTCCTCGCATCGCTCCTTCTCGCCCGAGAAGAGAGTCGGGGCGTGTTCTCCCGGCTCGAGGAAGGCTGGGTCTCCTGGCTGTTGGCGAACAGTCCGGGCGCGATCACCGATCCCGAGGTGACCTTCATCCAGCTCGATGACACCGAGGACAGGATCTTCGAAAGCTGGCCCCTTTCGCCCGGAGATCATGCCCTTGTATTGCAGAACCTCCGCCAGTTTGAACCGAAACTGGTGGGCATCTCGCCATCGCTCCGCTGGGAGGACAAGGGTATGCTTTTCGGTAGTCTGATCACCCAACTCGAAGCCCTTCCAACAACGATTCTCGGCACGGAACTAAGTTACATCGAGGCCGAAGATGGCTTCGTCGACCCGACCATCGCCAACCTGTTCGAGGCTCTACCTCAGGTCGTCGGAGATGCCACCAAGATCCCGCCGATCACCACCGTCCTCGACCTCCCCCAAGATCAGATTCGCTCCGGCAGATCGCTTGGCTTTACCAAGCTCGACTCGTTCGGCACGGAGGACTCTAGTATTGAAGGCCTACGGGTCCCGCTGCTCGCCCGCTACGGCAAGACGGTCATCCCCGCCTTTACCCTACGCCTATCCATGGCCCACCTTGAGATCGAGCCCGAAGACGTTAGGGTCTCGCTCGGTCGCTGGATTCGGCTCGGCGATCGACAGATTCCGATCGATCACACCGGCGCCATGGCCGTGGATCCCAAGCTACGGAGTTCCGTGCCGCGTCTGAATGCCAGTGCGCTCCTGTTTGGCTCAGACCTAGAGAGCATGGCCCTAAACGAAGACGAGACCCGCGCACTTGGCTCGTTGCGGACCAATGCCGTGGTCATTGGCAATGACGACCCACCTTCGAGAACCATCAGTCTTGTGTCAGGCGAATCGATCTCCCATGCAGACTTGCTGACTACGGCACTGGCCACCATTCAGGGAAGGCGCCACATCCGCGAGCTAGAGTTGCCGGGACGAATCGTCCTCTGGGTCCTCGCCCTACTCGTCGCCTCCGCCTTGTTCGCCGTTCCGCGCGGCCGCTCGGTTCGCTTTGGATTACTAGGCGCGCTCGCTTTTGCAGTCGTAGGCCTACTCACTTTTCAGGTTCTCAAGGTCTGGGCATCTCCCGTGGTGCCGCTTGGAACATTGCTTGTCGGGCTCCTCGGAGCAGGCCTGACGACGGAAAATCTTAAAAAAATGACCGATGAAGACGAGCAAGATTAGAATTCACTTGCCGCTTCCCCGAAGCTGTAGCAGTTTCCCGGCCCTCATCCCACACGGAGGATAATTTTACTACCATGGCACACGCAATTTTTCGCACCGGCGGCAAGCAGTATCGGGTCACCGAAGGCGACACTCTCGACGTAGAGAAACTCGATCTCGAAGCTGGCAAGGATGCTACCTTCGACGAGGTGCTCATGGTTTCTGACAGCGGCACAGTCAAACTCGGCGATCCTCTCGTTGAGGGAGCTAAAGTCACCGCAGAAGTTATCGACCAATACCGCGCTAAGAAGGTCATCGCCTTCAAATTCAAGCGCCGCACCGGTTATCACCGCACTAAGGGTCATCGTCGCCAACTCACTTCCCTGAAGATCAAGTCGATCGCAGGCTAGAACACCTTTTCTACAACTCTCTAACACCACCTCACCATGGCTCACAAAAAGGGACAAGGCTCCGTCAAAAACGGTCGCGACAGTAACGCAAAACGTCGCGGCGTGAAGAAATTCGGAAGCCAGAAAGTGATCGCTGGAAACATCATCATCCGGCAGTGCGGAACTAAGTGGCACCCAGGCAAGGGCGTCGGACTTGGTAACGACTACACCATCTTCGCCATGATCGACGGCATCGTCCGCTTCGACCGTAACGGTCGTCGGGTGAACGTTGATCCTATCGAGGCTGCCGTCGCGAGCTAGGTAGTTCTCGGCTCGGCCTGCAAAGGCCGTCGGGTGTTGAGGAGTTCGACGTGTTCCAGATCGTCCTTCTCCACCCGGAGATTCCCCCGAACACGGGGAATATCGGCAGGCTCTGCGTTGGTGTCGGCGCCACCCTGCATCTGGTCAAGCCACTCGGCTTTTCCATAACTGATCGGGCCGTAAAGCGGGCCGGTCTTGATTACTGGAAAGACCTCGAACTCGTAGTCTGGGAATCTTGGCAGGACTTCTGCGATGCCCACGGCGATGTCGCCACAACCCGCTGGCATCTATTCACCGCCCACGGAACCTGCGCACCTTGGGACAAGGAAGCCGGGATTCGGCCAGGAGACTTCCTCCTCTTCGGTTGCGAGACCAAGGGCCTACCCAAGGAACTACTCGCCAGCTATCCAGAGCGGACTAGGACTCTCCCCACTCCGGGATATGGGGATGGAAGACAGGTCCGAAGCCTAAATCTCTCGGCCACAGTAGCTGCGGCTGTCTACGCGTCGATGGCTGCGAACTCGGGATCGTAGAAGGCCAAGCCTAGACCGGGCATAGAAGTGCGACAGCTCGTTCGGGACTTCCTACTTTTTAGCCCGAAAAGCGCAATGGCCGGTGCTGTGAGCCTCCGGGGAGGTCAGGCCGGAGACGTCTTATGCGCGCGGCAAGATCGTAGTCGTGACTTCCAACTCTAGGACCTTTCGAATCGATTCCCTAAACCAAGCGGTTCTCGCGAGGTCTTCCTTTTGTAAATTCAGCTCAGCCAGATAGGCCGGGGCGGGCTTTTTCAATGCCAAATACGGATAGAACGTCTCAAATTCCGGCGACTCATAGGCATCGTAGACTGGCTTCGGGTCAACGCCGAGTAGCTGGCAGTCTCGGAGTTCACGAATTCTGTCCCGGGCATATTTGATGTCTCGCAACGGCGCGCTGTCCCTACGCTGAACTAGAGAGGCGATATACTCTTCCAGATCAAATCGAGGAGGCGCGACTTCGGCCAAATTTTCCGGGTGGTAGAACAGACTCTCGATGCTGTAGTAGGGAAGAGTCCTATAGTTCGGCGCACGAGGCTGAATCGCTGCAATATCAGAGGCCATAAGGAAGTCCCTGTCTCGAAGACCTACAGTTCCTGGTTCTGCCTGTGTCCTAGCCCAAACATCATTGGCGCTATTGGCCGGGAGGAAAAAATAGGACGTGTCAGCTAGGGCCAAATTATAGAACGAGTGATCGTTGCCTTCGCAATAAACGACGTGCCGCCCCTCCAGAAGTCGAGCCAACGACTCCTTGGGCACGGCGATCTCAAAGACCTCGAACGAAGACTTTGGAACTGGTAGCAGGCGCTGAGGCAGATCAAAATCCAGCTCATCAAAGTCAATGATCTCCGCATGATCGCTGTCCTCCGCATACTCGATAAAACCGAGAGCATGGCTCGCAGTCCAGAGCTGGCCGCCTTCCGGAATCCACTGTTCTACAATTTCAGCCAACAACGCCTTCTGCAATTTAGTGTGCAAATGGAGATCCATTTCGTCGATGAAATAGACCGCCTCGGGGAAGCTCTCCCCTCGAACCTGTAAGTTGAGGAGAAGAGTGACAACCTGCTTTTCCCCATGACTCAACAGGTCGAATGGAACAACAGACTCTCCCTTGGCGAACAAAAGTTGGACGGGCTTCCGCGGATCTGAGTTCTCGTAGTTCTTTAGCCTGATCGAAACAGACTCGTCTGCTTGGAAGACACGCGCAAAGGCCTCGTTGAGCGGTCGAATCTCCTTATCGAAAATGGCGAGCGTGTCGGCCTGCTGCCCATCGAAGACCGGCTTTCTCAGAGCGCTGTCGATGCGCGCGGCAAACGCGGCTACATCGGCCTCCATTCGTCGATCATGACGGGTGAATCGCGTCGGACGATCGCCGTCAGTTGCAATCGTTCTGGTTGCGTCGCCAGCGAGCGACAATTCTGGCACGGTTCGAATACTTGAGCGCCCGTAAAGGAAATTACTCTCACCAGTTTGACTAACCCCAGCAGGGGAAGCCTTGAGAGCAAGGCCAGATTGAAATGATGCATCAATAGACCAGGGCTGAGCATTCACCTTCTGCAAATACTTACCGTCTTTGGTTGGAGATCCGCTAACCATCCCCCCATTCCCTTCCCTATTTGCTCCGAAAGCCAGAACACCCAAAGCGCTAAAAACAGAGCTCTTGCCGCAACCATTCGACCCGACCAGCAAGACGAGTTTGGCCGAATCAGGAACCCCCTCGATCCGAAGGTCGCTAAAGCGTTTGAAGTTCTGCAGGTGAAGGGAAGCAAGTCTCACGCCAGAAAACTAGCACACGGATTGCACTCCGGCGATAGGACGTCCGGAAGAAGCATTACTGCCCCGGAATCTTCAGATCCGAGATCTTGCGGACCATGCCTTTGCCCTTGGTGGTTCCAGGGGCTGGCGTGTTCTGAGTCGGGTCTTCGTAGAATCCTCCGCGAATGACGACGTTCCCTGCCTGGGTAAGGAACATACTCGGTCGGTTGGCTCCCTCTTCCTTGTAGATGCTTTGGCTGACGATCTGGCCGTCCGTGCCGATGATGATGTGCCGATAGGTCCGGGGAGCCGCCATAAACAACAGGTTGAGCCGGCTTTCTCCATCGATGGTGGCCTGAGGAGAGCGGTAAAGAATAACGGTGCCTAGAGTGAAGGTGCCGAACTCGAAGTGGCCGGTATCGTCGCGGATGCGGACGTAGAGCTCAGTTCGTTGCTGGCCGTTGTAGGTGAGAAGCTGGTATTTGCGATAGGAACCAGCACCGATCTGGCCTTGAGGAACGCCGACGACCTGCTCCCAAAAGACTTGGCCATCGGTGATGTCGACTCGTGCCCGTGGGGAGGGGAAGAAATTCCGCTTCTCGGGAAAGTAGACACTGGCGACGACCCCGTGGTTGCCGAAATCGTCGAAATTGACGTAGTCAGTTACGTTGATCTCGCGCTTCATCGCCTGGCCGACTCGTAGAATGATCGAGTCCTCCTCATCTTTTTTCAACACCTTCGACACCACCAGCCCGGCGGGGTTGGTGACATTGATGGTGAGCCAGGCTTGGTCGCCCGGACCATCGAGAATGACGTCTCGACCAGCACGGTTGTGGACGGTGACTTCGCCCATGATATCCTCGCCCATGACATGAATCGACTTCTTCATTTTCAACTCGACGAGGAGTTGGGCCCCGGCATGCGGAACGAGAAGACTGAGGAATAGAAAGGTGAGCGCGAGCGTTCTGGGCTGGATGGGAGCCATGACTTACGATAGTAGGTGAAACCGAGGAGCCGTAAAGGCCAATCTGCAGGAGCTACCCGTTCTTGGGTAAAAGAACGACGAAAACTAGGTTTCCGTCACGCCACTTCGGCCCCTCGATAAATAGGGGGCTTCCGGGACGCAGGGTGGCGTCGGTCTTCATAATGACCTTCTTCTCCTGCCAGAGCTGCAGGTTCAGATTCACTCCGCCACCATCGGCTGGGCCCTTAGAGTCAAGCTTGAGGAACAGCTCTTTGGACGGGACAAGCCAGGACTCGTACTGCTTGAACAAACCCTGAGTGTGCTCCCCGACGAGATGGTAGGTCTTGTCGTCGCCGAAAACGATGGCCAAGCGCTTCTGCAAGTCGGCCAAGGCGGTGACATCGATTCCCCTCGGCTCGGAGTCTTGGTCTGCGGCGTCGGTGTCGGGACCGACTGCGTAAAGAAGCCCTCCCCAAATTTCGGCGTCGGTTTCCACAACGGGCTCCTGCGCCTTGGCGGAACCGAGGAGAAGAAAAAGGAGCGGGAGAATGAGGGAACGAGCAACCATGGCGGTGGGGTGTGGGAGCACTTACTGAGCAAGGAAGCGAGGCGTTCCCTGGGAATCTTCGAGCAGGACGTAGAGGATTTCTCCGTCGATACACCTGAGTTGTGCGGCGCCACCGAGATCGGGCTGGTAGCTGGCGGCAGCGTACCCTTCGATTTCGATGCTGGAAGGCAAGGTCGCGAGGCCGGCAAGGCGGATGACGGTGGCATCTGCCTCGTCGGAAAAGAACGTGTCGGCCGTCACACCGATCATCGGAGTGTAGGTGGTCGAGACTACGGTGGCACCTACGGCGGCGGCGCTGGCTAGTGATCCGGTGCCGTCAGCGGACGGGCGACTCAGCCCCATGAAGGCGACGCCAGCTAGGGCTGCAGCGGCAATGCCCCAAGGAAGGGCGAACCATGAAAACGCCGATTTGGTCTCGGCGGGAGACTGGGTGGGAGCGGTGGTGGTCTGCTCATCCTCGACGATTAGACGCTGAATCTGGGAGTTGAAAAAATCGGGGTATGGGGGTTCCTGCTCGGCCGGAAATTCGGAGCGAAGCGACTCGCGAAGGCTATTCAGCGAGTCGGCCTCGTCTCGAAGATGGGGATCATTAGCGAGCAGTCCCTCGATGCGGGTCTCCTCGGCTGGGTCGAGGTCGCCGTCGACCCAACGGTGGACGAGTTCCTCTTGTTCAGATGGTTTCATCGTAGGTTCGTTGAAGGATGGTTTGGAGTTTTTTACGGGCGTAAAAGAGGCGCGACATGACGGTACCCTTGGTAGTACCAGTGGTCTCAGCGATTTCGTCGTAGCTCAAATCGTGAACTTCGCGGAGAAGGATGACGGAGCGGTGGTCATCGGAAAGTTGCTCGATAGCGGCGGCGATTTCCTTGCCAAGCTCTTGGTTACTGGCATTGCGATCCGGACGGCGGGAGGTAGATGGAGCCGTGGGTGCGTGGGCGGCGATACGATCACCGTGAATCTGATCGTCAAATTCGTCGCCGCCACGAACCTTTTTTTTTCGAAGCCAGTCGTAGCAGACGTTGTGAGCGATGCGGTAAAGCCAGGTGTAAAATTGAGAGTCGCCCTTAAACTTGGGGAGTGCCTTCCAGGCTTTCAGAAAGGTATCTTGGGACAAGTCGAGTGCGTCGGCCTCGACCTTCACCATGTTCTTGGCGATGCCATATACCTTGCCACGGTGCCGAGTGACGAGCTCATCGAATGCGACGGTATCTCCAGTCTGCGCCCGGGAAACGAGCGCGGCATCGGTTGGCTCATTGGCGGGTTCAGACACGGGCATGGAGAGAAGCTGTAATGGTAGAAGAGCCGGCATCAATGTTGATTTGACGGCTCTCGGGATCAGTCTATTCGAAAAAATGGACGGATTCCCTCAATAGAATCCTCCAATTTTCCCCGGTTGTCGAGTCAGGTGTCGAGGCGCATTGACCGGTCAAGGCCCGGACTTGCAATTTCGCGTCCACTAACCCACCGACTCCCACCGTCTCCACCAGGCGAAGTAGACTAGTGTTGTGCCAACCGCAGCCAAGGTAACGAAGGTTGCGGCAAACGAAATTCCCCAGTGGCGGAAGAACAAGGTCACGCGATAGAAGTCTGGCTCGGAACCCAGAAGCGGCAACGCTGTCGGTAAGCCGTGGGCTCCGGCAATCAGTAGAGCAATGATCCAGAAGAACCATCGCCATTTGTCGAAGTCGCGGGTCAGGTACGGATGGGGTAGTCCCGCCAACCTTGCCCGATACCATGAGCGGTAGACGAGCAGTCCACCGGCCAAGGCGACCACACTGGTGATCAGATTAGAGACGAAGTAGACCGGTAACGCTCCCTGAATTGGTGACCACGAGGGGAAGTAGAACGAGCCCTGCAAAATCGAAAGCCGCGAGACCAACCAGCCGGTCTGCTCGGTTCCAGCATCCCATAGCAGATGACAGATGATACCGACGAAAATCCCTGCCACGGTCGCCAGCGCATCAGCGCTCCGCCACGGACCACGGTTCAGTTCCGGGCAGTCGGCAAGGCAATGCCGGTGAGGGTTCGGAAGCGCAAAGAACACCGGCCTTCTCAGCAAATGATAGACAGCCAGAAGAGCGAGAGCGATCGGCACAGCCGTGATCAGCGATCCCATCCAACTATGCGCGCGGTCCGCTAGAGAAGGTCGACCGATCCAGTTGCCGATATCCGGTGCGATACTCCCGACCAACAGAGCAGGCAGATCCAGAGCCCGACGACGGACGAGCCCGCGAAACATCGATACGGCGGCGGGGTGAGCAAGGGTGAGGGCCATCTGGGGGGGAGGCGAGGATTGAGAAGAAGCGGTAGATTTATTTTACGGGGCGGTGAGCTGCTGGCCATTGCACGATTGGTCGAGCCCGACCAGAAACGGAACTGCACGGGAAGCCCAACTCGTCGCGTCCTCGTAGCCACTCGCACCCTCTGCCCAGCAACTCTGGAGCATTTCCGTATTAATAGTGCCAGGATTCATCGCCGCCGTGGCAAGGCCAGACGGAAGCTCCTGAGCGAGAGCCGAAGTGAGACCTTCGACAGCATACTTGGTCGCACAATACGGAGCCACCTCGGGAGCAGTTCCCCTACCCCACCCCGAGCTTAGATTGATCAGGATTCCGCTACCTCGCTCGATCATCGGCGGGATGAAATGACGGAGGACCGAGGCCACTCCTTTAATGTTGATGTCGATCACATCGGAGAACTGCTCAGCAGGAACTTCCCAAAGCGGAGCACTGGGGTTAATGATGGCCGCATTGTTCACCACCAAGTCCGGTGCTCCCGAATGATCAACGACCTTGGACACGAATTTCGCCACATCTTGGTCGTCCGACACATCGCACCTATCCAGAACCGCACCCTCACCGATCACGGCCTTGAGTGAACCCAAAGCATCCTGAGATCGTGCGCAACCACTCACCACCCACCCCCTCGCGGCAAAGCCCAAAACCAGCGCACGACCGAGGCCTCTGGAGCATCCGGTGATGCAGACGTGTTTCTTGGCAGCTGGCATGGAAAAGGAATGAGTGTAAGGATGCGCCCAACTCGGGGATTTCTTCGTATAGTTACTATCTTATCCAGCCGACATGCCAGCCCAAACCGCTCTCCAACTCGATCCTAGCAAGCGTGAATTCCCCGAATTCAGCCTGTCCCGACTCCTCAGCACCGTCTTCGAGCCCACTCAGGGCAAACGAGTCTGCATCCTCATTGATGTCGAAAAAGCAGAGGAAGCCAAGGACTTAGCCTTTCTGAAAAACCCCGAATACACCATCCAAGGCCACGCCTACCGCGACTTCTATCTTCCTCTGAAGGACGGAATTATGGACGAACTCGGCCTGCACGGTGGTGAAATCTTCGCGTTCCCGATGACCTACGGATCAAACCTCGACATGCAGGACATCGCCTGGGACATGGAGGGCAAGGAGATCAGTCTAGAAGCAGACATCTACAAGAAATACGACCTTGTCCTCTGCATTTCGACCTACAGCGCCACCGCGCCGCTCACCGCCCATGCCAAAGAGTTCGGCTTTCGCGGAGCGACTATGCACGGGGTCAACAACACTATCCTCGCGACCGGCCTCGCCGTCGATTACGACGAAGTCAGTGTCGATGCCGAAAAGCTCCGTCTGGCCATGACCAACGCTGACTCTGTCGAAATCGACTTCGGCCTCGATGACGGCTCGGTCTTGACCACTGTCCTCGAACTAGGCGGACAGGACGCGCAAAAATCCCATGGACTCTGCCGCGGCGACAAGCCTGACATCGCCAATCTCCCAGCTGGTGAAGTCTACTTCGTCCCCAAGTCCGCTGACGGAGAGTTCCCGCTTAAATACGAAGACGGCACCCTCGGCCGGCTCACAGTCGCAGATGGCACTATTATTAACTCCGAACTCATCGAAGGCGATCAGGCCACCATCGACGAGCACAATGCCGAACTAAAGGACGATCCTATGACTGGTGTCCTCGGCGAACTCGGATTCGGCACTCAAGTCCTCCCTGTCTCTGGATCCGATATCCAAGACGAGAAAGTCTTGGGCACCTGCCACCTCGCCACCGGACGCGACGACCATCTTGGCGGGCACATCGTCCCTTCGATGTTCAAGAAACACGAGAACGCCACCCACGACGACATCCTCTTCGCCCCGCACAAGACGCCGAACTTCGACATTAAAGAAGTCCGGATGAAGCGCGGCGAGCAGCAAGAGGTCCTCATCCAGCACTTCCGCCCGTCGGAATACCTCCTGGCTGCGCTCCAAAGCTAGCCGATGGCGAACATCTACGAGACCGAGGACTCCGTCGCCCAGTACCTGCACTTTCACTACGGTGGCGGTGTGGGGGACAAGGCGGCCGCATTCCTCCCCGACCAGCGAGGATTCGACTTCGCCGCGCAGACCGTCGTCCGGCTCCTCGATATTGACGAGGCGGCTGACAAGACTGCGCTCGACCTGGGATGCGCCGTAGGCCGTAGCGCCTTCGAGTTGTCCAAGCACGTCCGCGCGGTCGAGGCCAGCGACCTATCCTCCGCCTTCATCGACGCCGCCAGCCAAGTCGCCACCGGCCAGACGGTCTCGTATCGACTTGCCCATGACGGTGGCACAGTCACCGACCACGCCGTCACCCTACCCGAAGGCGCACGCCCTGACCGCGTGAACTTCGCCGTCGGCGACGCCTTGTCTGCCATCGGCCAATACGACATCGTCCACGCGTCCAACCTGCTCTGCCGACTCCCCGAGCCCGCCAGATTCCTTCAGCAAGCCGCCGCACTCGTCCGCCCCGGCGGCCAGTTTGCCCTCGCTACCCCATCGTCCTGGCTCGAGTCCTACACGGCTCGCGACCAATGGCCCGAGGTTCCGATTCTCGACTTCCTCCGCGAACATCTCGAGCCGGCCTTCGACCTCGTCCGCGAAGAGGACATCCCGTTCGTCATTCGGGAACACGACCGCAAGTTCCAGCTGGGCATCTCGCTCGGGTCCTGCTGGCGACGAAAGTAATCCCTAGAGGCGGCAAGGAAGCGCAACTTTCCTAAATCATCCGGGGCGCGTGAAGTAAGCGCAACGACTGGGTTGGATACGCCAAGGCGCGCCGTAGTTTTCATCCGGGGAATTTGCGACTAACCGAGGCGGCGGGCGTTTGAGGTGGGTCAGCGCAACGGCCGGCGACGGAGCGACCGCCCCCACCCTGCGCTTCTGGTGGGGACTACGGCCCTACCCGAAGACGTCCTCGCCCCAGATAAACTTTGCGGCTTGAGCGACATCTTTGTCGCCGCGGCCGGAGCAGTTGACGATGATGATCTGATCCTCGCTCATGGTCGGAGCGATCTTCTTCACGTAGGCCATGCCGTGGGCGGTCTCGAGCGCTGGGATGATTCCCTCCATCTGCGACAGTTCTTGGAACGCATCCAAGGCCTCGACGTCGGTGGCGAAGTCGTATTCGGTTCTTCCGATGTCCGCGAGAAAGGCGTGCTCCGGTCCGACGGCTGCGTAGTCGAGTCCGGCGGACACCGAGTGAGTCAGCTGGATCTGGCCATCGTCGTCGGCGAGGAGCCAAGTCTTGGTTCCTTGGAGGACGCCGAGTTTACCACCTTGGAAGCGAGCTGCATGGCGTTCTGGAACAATGCCGTCACCGCCTGCTTCGACTCCGACCATGCGGACTTCGGAGTCTTCGAGAAACGGATGAAAAAGACCGATGGCATTGCTACCACCGCCGACACAAGCAACCAAGAGATCGGGAAGCCGGCCCTCGTGCTTGAGAATCTGCTCGCGTGCCTCTTCTCCAATGACCCGGTGGAAATCGCGGACCATCATCGGAAACGGATGGGATCCGAGAGCGGATCCGAGAATGTAGTGAGTCGTGCGGACGTTAGTCACCCAGTCGCGCATGGCCTCACTGACTGCCTCTTTGAGCGTCTTCTGGCCGGCGGTAACGGCGACCACCTCGGCTCCGAGGAAGCGCATCCGGGCGACATTCAGCGCCTGGCGTTCCATGTCGACCTCGCCCATGTAAATGACGCAGTCCATACCGAAACGGGCACAGACCGTGGCAGTGGCGACGCCGTGCTGACCAGCACCAGTCTCAGCGATGATGCGCTTCTTACCAAGATTCTTCGCCAGCAGGATCTGACCGAGGGCGTTGTTGATCTTATGGGCGCCCGTGTGCAGGAGATCCTCGCGCTTGAGGTAAATTTTAGCTCCTTTGAGAGACTTGCTCCAGCGCTCGGCGAAGTAGAGCGGCGTCGGCCGGCCGGCATACTCGCGTAGGAGATGGTCGAGTTCCGACTGAAAGGTATCGTCGTTCTTGGCGCGTTCGTACTCGATGGTCAGCTCATTAAGTGCTGCCATGAGGGTCTCGGGGACAAACATGCCTCCGTAGGTTCCGAAGTGGCCTTGCTTGTCTGGAAGTGTCTCGGTAGCGCTCATCGTGACTTAAAGATTCAATCTCGGTTCCTCCAGTAGGGCGTGCAAGACCTTTCGGTAGGGGGAGGCGATCGCGACCTCCTGCAGTTCGTCCGGACCACACCATATGAGGGTATGCCGACTCGGCGGGACATGGTCCTTCGGGGCCGCAAGACAGGTGAGGGTAACGCGATAACGAGTGATGGTGTATTTGGTGACCGAAACCACCGGCCATCCGATCGACTGCTCATCGGTATGGGGCAGCCGAAGCAGCCCGGTTCGCCGCTCACCAGTTTCGCGTTCCAGAAGCACACTGCCATCCGGACTCAGGGCAAGGAAAACACTCTCGGCGACTTCCTCGATTTTTCGCTTCGGCTTCTTTTTCGGAAGGCCCTCAGGCTTAGAACATCGGCACCAACTAGAGATCGGACACGAAATGCAGTCCGGGCTGGTGCTGGTGCAGACTTTTTGGCCGAGCTCCATCAGTCCAGAGTTGAACTCCCGAGCAACGGTCAAAGGGACGAGGGCGTCCGCCCAGTCCCAGAGCTTACGTTGACCGGCAGTGGAGTCGATCTCGTCCTGTAGGTCAAAGATCCGGGAAAAGACCCGCGCGACATTGGCATCGACGATCGGCGCCGAGGCCCCGTAGGCAAAACTCGCCACCGCTCCGGCGGTGTAGCGACCGACACCGGGGAGAGCAAGAATTTCTGCCAGATCGCGTGGAAACTTCCCCTCGTGCTCCGAAACGACAGTCTCGGCGGCCTTCTTCAGGTTACGTGCCCGGCGATAGTAGCCGAGCCCCTCCCATACTTTCAAGACCGCATCGACGTCGGCATCGGCGAGGGCTTGGACATCGGGGAACTGCTCCATCCAGCGTTCGAAATATCGGCGGGAAAGCACGGTCTCGATTCGGGTCTGCTGGAGCATCAGCTCCGACACCAAAACGGCGTAAGGATCGCGCGTCTGCCTCCAAGGATGGTTCTCGCCCACCTGATCGAACCACTCGACCACAGCGCTCCGAAAGTTTTCGGGCTCCTCCGTAGCGCTTGCTAGGTAGGCAGGTTTCGACGCGACAGGCATACAGAGTAGACTACGGTTGGAAGCGAGCGATGGCGGAAAAAACTACCTATACTCACCAGATGGGGCCAGAACAGGCGAAGTTGCTCAAGGCGAAGCTTGAGGAACAGGGGTTCGAGTTCGTGGTGCGACCCTACACGCAGTTCGCGGCGAAGAAGGGCAAGCTCAACGTCACCGTCTACGAGAAAGGGCCTAAAGTTCTGGTTCAAGGCAAGGGCACTGAGGACTTCATCACCTTCACCCTTGAGCCCGAAATTCTCGGCGTAGCGGAGATCGGTTACGAAGAGGTTCTGCATCCCGACCACTTCGAGCCGCATTTCGGAATCGATGAAAGTGGCAAGGGCGACTTCTTTGGCCCCCTAGTGATCGCCGGATGCTACGTCGATGGCGATGTTGCCCGCAAACTGGAGGCCGCCGGTGTCATGGACAGCAAGCGGATCGGGTCTGACGCCAAAATCTTCTCCTTGGCCGATAAAATTCGCGAGATCCCCGGTGCCATCCACGAGGTCATCGTCATCGCTCCGCCCCGCTACAACGAGCTCTACGCCCAGTTTGGCAATCTCAACAAGCTCCTCGCTTGGGGCCATGCGCGCACCATCGAGAACCTAGCCGAGCGCAAGCCGGACTGTCCGCGGGCCCTTTCCGATCAATTCGCCAACCCTCGGGTTCTTCAGGCCAGTATGATGGAACGTGGCAAACAGCTTGAGCTGGTCCAACGAACCAAGGCCGAATCAGATCCCGCAGTTGCGGCCGCATCGGTTCTGGCAAGAGAGGCATTTGTCCGCTGGCTCGACGAAAAATCTGCCGAAGTCGGGGTGCCCCTGCAAAAAGGAGCATCGCACCTAGTGATCGAAGCCGCCCAAAAAATAGCTACGATCTCTGGACGGGAGAGCCTCCAAGGCCTCGCCAAAACGCACTTCAAAACCTTCCTTCAAATTTCCGAGTAACAGGCGTCTACTGGCAGATGACACACGTTCTTAACGATGTTAGGGAGTTCAGAAAAAACTTTGCACGTATTAACCTTTTTACGCGTGACTAATTATCAGTTGGCAGACTGTCTGACTTGTTCCTAAATATCGAGAATAGTATGGCCACCATCACGAAGAGAGACCTCGTTGTCGCGATCAGTAACAAAACTGGTCTAACTCAACAGCAGGTTTTTGATGTCATTCAAGAGACCCTTGATAATGTCACAGACGCCCTCTCGCACGGCGATCAGGTGGTCTTGCGCAACTTCGGAGCCTTCCAAGTGCGGGAAACCAAGCAAAAGGTGGGCAGAAACCCAAACAAGCCTGAAAGCGAGGTGATCATCCCGGCGCGTGCCGTGGTGAAGTTTAAGCCTGGCAAGGAACTTCGGGAGAAGGTCGCAGGAATTCTGCCCCAGATCCAAACTGATTCTTCCTAGAAGGGTAGTTCTTGGCTAGTCTACGGTTCATTTTAGGTTCCAGTTCTCCGAGGCGGCAGCAGCTTCTTGAGGAGGCAGGGTTCAAATTTTTGATCGATTCGTCTCGGGCAGAGGAACTCCACGATTCTAGTCTAACTCCAGAAGAGCTGGTCGTGACCAACGCTAGACTCAAGGCCAGTGAGGTAGCTAGCCGGAACCCGGACGCTATCGTTCTGGGCTCCGACACGCTGGTCTACTACGATGGCGTCCCGTTAGGAAAGCCGTCGAATCTTGAGGATGCCCATCGAATGGTCTCAATGATGGCGGGGCACGTCCACGAGGTAGCCACGGGAGTTGTCCTGTTGGGACCGGATGGTCTAGACCACGGTTTCTGCGAAATCACCAAGGTCCGGTTTCATCCGCTCAGTGAAGAGGAAGTCTGGTCCTACCTCCGATCTATCGAGCCACTAGACAAGGCTGGGGGCTACGCAGCACAAGACAACGGTGAGCGAATTATCGACTCAATTTCCGGCTGTCGGGATAATGTCATAGGGCTTCCGGTGCAACGTCTGATAGATGAATTGCGGATTCTTGGCCTAGATGAGCTTGTCCCAGCGGGGTTTGACGCTACCTCCTAGCACCCATAGAGTTAGTAATTCCCGTCAGATGGCGGGCAGTTCTGAATGAATATCGTCATTTTAGGCGCAGGAGATGTCGGACGCCACGTCAGTGGCCAGCTTTCGCACCAAGGCCACAATGTCCAAGTCATCGAAAGTGATGAAGATCTGGCGGACCAGTTGGAACAGACCCTCGATGCGCAAGTCACCCGTGGCGACGGCTCCTTGGCAGCCACACTTACCGAGGCACAGGTCCCCACGTGCGATCTGTTCGTCGCTTGCACTAGCGGCAACAACACAAACCTAGTCAGTAGTGCTCTAGCGAAAAAACTGGGCGCCACCAAGGTCGTCTGCCGGGTTCACCCGTCAGTCGAGTCTGACTTCCTGATCAACCGGAGAAAGCTCTTCGGTATCGACCATATCTTTTCCACCGAGCACCTATCGGTCATAGAGCTTGCCAAGACGATCCGAAATCCCGAAGCCCTCCTAGTCGAGGATATCGCCCAAGGGCGGATCGAGATCCAACAGGTGGAGGTTTCCGAAAAGAGTCCCGTTGCCGGCCAAAGCCTGCTCGAACTGAAAGCACCCAAGCATGTCCGCGTGGTGACGATTAGTCGCCAAGACAACCACCATATTCCAAACGCCTCGGATACGTTGCGCCCCGGTGACATCGTCACCACCCTAGGAAAGCCGAAGGAAGTGCGTGAATTAGTACGCATGCTGGGCAAAGGCACCGCCGTAGAAAAAGAACAAAAAGTCGTCATTCTGGGTGGAGGTCAATACGGCGCCGCTCTTGCCCGCGTCCTGAGAGCTGGAAAACTACGTATCCGAATTTTCGAGAAGAGCCTCCGCCGTTGCGAGGAACTGATGCAGACGTTCGGTCGAGACGCGACGATCATCCATGCCGACGCCACAGATCTGAACGCATTGCGCGAAGAGCAAGTCGGTGAGGCCGACTACTTCATCGCAACCTTGGCGGATGATGCCGACAACGTCATGGCCTGTCTCCAAGCCTCAGATCTGGGGGCCAGGCATAGCCTGACCCTACTCCACCGGGCTGACTACGCCGCTGCCATTCATAGCTTTAAAGAGCAGGTGGGGATCGATCTCGCGGTTAGTCCACGCGACGCGACTCTCAAACACCTCCAGCGCTTCCTGACTGATGACCGCTACCACCTTCTCCGTGACCTGGATGCCGGTGTGCTTTTGGAAGCAAGTATTCCCCTTAATTCCAAGCTCGCAGGTCGGGAGATTCGCGAAATCAAACTCCCGGCGGGATGCTTGCTGGTCGGCCACATACACGACATCCATGCCGATGTGCCCACAGCCACGGACGTGCTCAATCCCGGTGACAACATCATCGCCATGGTCGCCCACGATGCGATTAAGCGATTTGTGAAGTTGCTTGGAAAATAGGAATCGCCTCGCGTGTTGCCAGAGCAAGAATCACCGCTAGAGTTGCTGGCCCATGCCCGAGGATCGGAAAGAATCAACTAACCTAAAGGAGAAGATCTGGAAGATCATCTTCGAAGCCGAGACACCGGCAGGGAAGCTCTTCGACGTCTTACTTCTCTGGTTCATCGGACTAAGCGTTCTGGCTATCATGCTAGAGAGCGTGGAGGCGATTGGATCTCGCTACTCCGATGCGCTGAGGATCGCCGAGTATGTCTTCACCGCTGTTTTCACAGTTGAGTATTTAGTCCGGCTCTGGTGCGTGCGGAGAAAGAGACGCTACATCTTCAGCTTTTTCGGCATCATTGACCTCCTTTCGTTGCTCCCCTCTTTCCTCGTCTTTTTCATCGCTGGCGGCCACCAATTGGTCGTCATCCGGATCATCCGAATGCTCAGGGTCTTTCGAGTCCTTAAAATGGCCCGTCACATGGGCGAGGCTGCAGTGATTATCGGTGCTCTGAAGCAGAGCCGGGCAAAGATCACCGTATTTCTGTTCGGTGTGCTCTCGGTCACCCTGATCATGGGAACCCTTCTCTACCTGATCGAAGGTAAGGAATCGGGCTTTACCAGCATCCCGATGGGCGTGTATTGGGCCATCGTTACCCTAACCACGGTAGGGTATGGCGATATTGCACCCATCACTCCTCTTGGTCAATTCATTGCCTCGAGCATCATGATTCTCGGCTACGCGTTGTTGGCTGTACCGTCGGGGATCTTTGCCGCAGACATCGTGCGTGAGTCGAACCGCATCGCCCAGATGAACAAGGAAGTCGCGAATGCACTCGCAACCGCGTCTGCACTCTCCGGAACTGAAGGTGAGGTATCCGGTGTCAGTGCTGGAGCCGCGATCGGAGGCGCTGGAATCGCTCAGCAACAGGCTGCTACTCAGGAGCAAGCTGTAGTCCAACGACAAGCCGAGGACGACAACTATTATGATCCGCAAGTAGTCCACGCTCAGGCACAGGTAGTGCACACGGCTGGGTCAAATCCTGGGGTCATCGGCGACCCACACGGTCCTCTGGTCCAACCCTTCCGTTGTCCCGAATGTGGAGCCGATGGCCATCGTCCGACTGCCAATCACTGCTTCTCCTGCGGAGCTCAACTCCGGGACGACCCCCAGGCTGAACTTCCCATCTGGTCTCATTCAAAGAAGCCGGGTGAGGAAGAGAAAGAAGACGCCGTAGACGACCAGTCCTAGACTAGATTACCAGTGTAATTTGATGCGCAAGGAGAAGCTGGTTTTGATTTCGGAGGCGGAGTGGAAGGTCATGGGAGTGGTCCGGGTCTCGTTTAAAAAAAAGGGTCTCACACCCCGCTACCGTTACCCGAGCCTACTGATCTCGACTGCGGAGAGCCTCTTCTACACTTCCTTCAGCTAGCGCTTTCCTCGGGGCAGAATTGTATTTGGGCCGGGACCCGTCGAAATCCCCCCTCAATCTCCCCACCATCCCTTGCCGCCTGCACGGAATGCATTAGATTCTGCCCCTCCATCATGTCTAGCACTCTTGGCTCTCTTTTCCGCATCTCCACTTGGGGCGAATCTCACGGCGGTGGTGTAGGCGTCGTCATCGACGGCTGCCCACCCAATATCCCGATCACCGCAGAGGAGATCCAAGTCGAACTTGATCGCCGCCGACCCGGCCAGAGCGAAATCGTTACGCCTCGCGACGAGGCAGACCAATGCGAAATCCTCTCCGGTACCTTCGATGGCAAAACCCTCGGCACACCGATCTCGGTCATGGTCAGGAATAAGGACGCCCGTCCCGAAGCCTACTCGGAAATGGCCGAGAAATACCGCCCCTCCCACGCGGACTATACCTACGAAGCAAAGTACGGAATCCGGAACTGGCAAGGTGGCGGTCGCGCCTCCGCCCGCGAGACCATCGGCCGCGTCGCCGGCGCCGTCCTCGCTGCCAAAGTTCTGCAGGAAGCATCGCCGGAATACGAAGCGGTCGCCTACGTCCGCACCATCCGTGATCTTGAGGCCCAAGTCGATCCCGCCACGGTGACCCGCGAGCAAGTCGAATCCAACATCATCCGCACCGGCGATCCAGACGCCGTCGAGCCGATGATCGAGCTAGTGAAAAAGATGCGCTCTGAAGGCAACTCCGTCGGCGGAGTCATCGAGTGCGTCGTGCGCAACTGTCCCGTCGGCCTCGGTTCCCCGGTCTTCGGCAAACTCGACGGCGAACTCGCCCGCGGCATGATGAGTCTTCCCGCGACCAAAGGCTTCGAGATCGGCTCGGGCTTCGCTGGCACGCAGCTCACCGGAGCCGAGCACAACGACCCATTCTTTATGGAAGAAGGCCGCGTCCGCACCAGTTCGAACCGCTCTGGAGGTGTCCAAGGCGGCATCAGCAATGGTGAAGACCTGGTCTTCCGCATCGCCTTCAAACCAACCGCCACCATCATGTCGTCGCAGAAGACCGTCTCAATCGACAATGAGGACACCGAGCTTCAGGGCCGTGGTCGCCATGACCCCTGCGTCTTGCCTCGAGCCGTGCCCATGGTCGAGGCTATGGCCCACCTGATCATCGCCGACCAGCTCCTCCTACAGCGCGGCCAGTGCGGCCACATCGGCGACCTCCGAGGCAGTAGCTAAGGCTCGCCCCTTCGGAATTCTCCCCCAAGAATCATGTCCCAACAAATCACTGATTTCTTCAGCAGCGTCTCTCCGGAGATGGCTGCCGTCAGTGTGGTAGTCATCGTCGCCTTCCTCGCCTTTTTCTGGGGCGTCATCAGGCAGCTCGCCGGCATGGTCGTCCTTGCTATCGGCTGTTTCGTTGGCTGGATCGTCTTCACCCAAGGCCAGAGCTTCTACTGGATGCAAGAGTTCAGCGGTCGCTACCTATTCGGCATCGCCGTCCTCTGCGGTGGTGCCACCTTCCTGCTCCTCCGCGTACTCACCCACTGGTTCTTCAGCATCGGCGGCGTGTTCTCGTTCTTCAGCAGCATTTTCGGCAAGAGCGCTGGGAAAGGCCTCATCGGAGCCTTGATTAGCATCATCCCATCGTCTTTCCTGGTCCTCGTCAGCGCCAGCGTCCTCCGTCTCGGCGGCACCATTGATGGGCTCGACCACACGGCCAATGCCATCTTCGCCCGCGAAGGAGCACCCTCCGCCCAACAAAGCATCCTCCGCACCGCCTCACGCTGGATCGACAAAAGCCGTCTCTCCGAACTCGTGGACAGAGTCGACCCCATCGGCATCGACGAAGTCGAAAAGCTCGGTCGCATCCTATTACTTACCCAAGACGCCAGGGCCTGGAGCCAGTTCAGCGCCGACCCCGCCGCCAGCTACTTGCTCGGTCACCCGAAGGTCCTGCAGCTGGCCCGCAGCGCCAAGTCCCGCCATCTGCTCGAAAGCAAAAACAAGGTGGCCTTTTTCCAAGACGACGAGCTCCGTGCTCTCGCATCCGATCCCGAGATCCGCACCATCCTCGCCGATGTCGAGATCGATCCTCTCCTGCTCTCCGCTCTCTACCAGCAAGATGCCGACGGCGCCGCCCACCGCCGCGCTTACGAGAATCCCTACCGCTAGCTATCTCTCTTCGCACGCACGCCATGCCGCTCTCCGACTACATCACTACCATCGGCCTTGAGGTCCACGCCCAGCTCAAGACTCAGTCCAAGATGTTCTGCTCCTGCCCCGTGTCCTACGGAAAAGAGACTAACTCCACCACCTGCCCGGTCTGCCTCGGCCTACCCGGTGCCTTGCCAGTGCTCAACAAGCAGGCCATCGAGAGCACCATCCTCACCGGGCTCATGCTCGACTGCGGTATCAGCTCACCCTCGAAATGGGACCGGAAGAACTACTTCTACCCGGACATGCCGAAGGACTACCAGCTGACCCAGTTCGACAAGCCCCTCTGCGTCGGTGGCGGCGTGCCCTTGTATGAGTACGCCTACCCGAAGGACATGCAGAAGAACATCCCCAACCCCGGCAAGGTCGTCGAGCTCAACCGTATCCACCTCGAAGAGGACGTCGCCAAGTCGACCCACCACGCCAACCACACCTCGATCGACTTCAATCGCGCTGGCACCCCGTTGATGGAAATCGTCACCGAACCCGACATCGACACCGCCGAAGAAGCCGTCGCTTACCTGAGTTCGCTCCGCCAGATTCTTGTCTACGGCGACGTCTCCGATGCCGATATGGAAAAGGGCCAGATGCGTTGCGACGTCAATATCTCGCTCCGTAAGAAGGGCACCACTGAGCTCGGAGCCAAGGTCGAGTTGAAGAACCTCAACTCGACCAGCGCCGTACGCCGCGCCATCCACTTCGAGGAGATTCGCCAGTCCGAAGAACTCGACGCCGGCATCGCCCAGATTCAATCAACCCGCCGCTGGAACGACGACCGCGGCGAGACCACCATCATGCGCACCAAGGAGGACGCGCACGACTACCGCTACTTCCCCGAGCCCGATCTGCTCCCCGTCGTCACGACAGAAATGGAAGCCGCCGCGCGCAAGCTCATCCCCGAGCTACCGCACCAGAAAAACGCCCGCTTCCAAAAAGACTTCCAGCTCAGCGACTACGATGCCGCCGTGCTCAGTAGCGACCTCGACCTCGCCACCTACTTCGAGGAAGGAACCAAGCACACCTCCCACCCGAAGAAGCTCGCCAACTGGATCATCAACAACACCCTAGGCGAACTCAACGAACGCTCGCTCGAGATCTCCGACTTCCCCGTCCAGCCGACCCAACTTGCCACCCTCGTCAACCTCCTCGAAGACGACAAGATCACCGGCGGCCAGGCAAGAGAGGTGTTCACCGAAATGGCCACCAACGGCACCGACCCCGAGGCAGTCATCAAGGCCAAGGGATTCGAACCCATGGAAGACGACGGCTCCATCGACACCTTCTGCGACCAGGTCATCGCCGATAACCCCGGCCCCGTCGGCGAGATCCAAGGCGGCAATGCCAAAGCCATCGGCTTCCTCGTCGGCCAAGTGATCAAGCTTAGTAAGGGTAAGGCTAACCCGAAGGTGGTTAGTGGTAAGTTGCGCGAGAAGATTGGGTAGATGGGCTTTGAGCTTTGGGTTCCAAGCCGTCGAGTCACCACAGCGGACACGAATGCCCCTCTCTTCGGCACTTATTGTCATCCCGCACCGAGTTCCGACGAGCCGGAGAGAGAGTGCAGGGATCTCGGGATACTCTTCGATGACTTCAGCGCCCTGTGCTTCGGATCGTCTCCAGTCCAACGTCTCGTTAGAGCAGTCCCACTAATCACCCAGAGAAGTGTGCGACCGAAAGGTAAGAGCGCAGCCGTGGTCACTCCATCACTTACCACCAATCATCGGATGGTCCTCAGGAAACAGCGCCAGGGCCGACCCTCAGAGGAACTCAAGCGTCGTAGCCCCAGTAAATTGTCCTTCCACGAGGCGAGTTGCTTCTCGTTCAAGTCACCCGTTCGGATGGTCCAGGATTCATCGACGTTCTGCCAAACATTCAAGTCTTCCAACTCTAACCGTAGAGTCTTCTTCGATCTGCCTTTCGGATTTCATCTACCATACTCGCCGTGGACAAGGGTGTAGGAACCGTCCTCTCCCACCGAAATAGGGGATTTGCCGAATCGAATCGACCCGCTGAACCGTCACCCATCGACCATGTCGGAACTGGTTCGGTTTCCGTAAGTTCCGTTTCTTCCGTGGTCCCTGTCCTCGTTTCTATGCCGTTCCTCTCAGCAATTTTCGCATCATTTCGCGTTTTTTGTAGTCAAAAAAACACCCGCCCAGCTTGCGCCAGAGCGGGTGTTTAGAAGTATTGTTGCTTTCGCGTGGTCGCTTAGCGTTAGCTAGCGTCTTCGGCGACAGCGGCTGCTACGGCATCCTCTTCGGAGGCAACGGCGAAGTCCATCCACTCGATGTAAGCCATCGGTGCGGAGTCACTCATGCGCTGTCCGAGCTTGGTGATGCGGGTGTAGCCACCTTGGCGTCCGTCGTGTGCAGGCGCGATCTCTTCGAACAGCTTGCCGGCAATTGCCGGGCGCTTGAGTAAGGAAATAGCCTGACGGCGGGCGTGAAGATCTCCACGCTTGCCGAGGGTGATCAGTCTGTCGGCGAGAGGCTTGAGGGCCTTCGTCTTGGCAAGCGTGGTGCGGATGCGACCGTGCTCGATTAGGTCACAGAGCTGGTTGAAGAGCAGCGACTTGCGGTGCGCTGTCTTGCGCTGAAGCTTCGAAGTCTTGCGGCGATGTCTCATGATTGTGGTCCTTTCGGAAAATTAATGGGTGGGAAGAGCTGGGACTATTCGTTCCCGATGTTCTGCTGGATAAGCGCTCCAAGTCCAGGTCCGTCGGGTGCGACTTCTCCGGCGAGGATGCTGGTAGCTCCGACCTTGGGCTCAAGGAGAGCCGGGTCGATGTTCATGCCCAACGACAGGCCGAGCTCGTTGAGCTTGTCCTTGATCTCGTTAAGCGACTTCTTACCGAAGTTGCGGTACTTGAGCATCTCGGCCTCGGTCTTGAGCGCAAGCTCGCCGACAGAAGTGATGTTCGCGTTGTTCAGGCAGTTTGCGGCCCGGACAGAGAGTTCGATCTCGTTGACGCTCATGTTGAGAAGCTTCTTGAGCTCGGAGTTTTCCTCGCTCTGTGCTTCTGGTGCAGCTTCGAACTCGATGAGGTCGTCGTCGTAATCTACAAAGACGTCGAGGTGGTGGCGGAGAATTCCAGAAGCCTGAGTGAGGGCGTCGTGGGGCTCTACGCGACCGTCGGTCCAAACGTCGAGGATGAGCTTGTCGTAGTCGGTGCGATTACCGACGCGAGTAGCTTGCACTCCGTATTTCACCCGAACGACAGGTGAGAAAATCGAGTCGATCGGAATGATGCCGATCGGGGTGTCTTTGGCCTTGTTCTCATCACCAGTGGCGAATCCACGTCCGACGCGGACTTCCATCTCGCACTCGAACTTCATCTTGCGGTCAAGGTGGCAGATGAGCTGCTTTTTGTTGATGACCTTGAAGTGGGCGTTCTCGGTAATGTCACCGGCGGTGACTTTGCCTTCCTTGTTCACCGAAAGGGTCAGGGCCTGTGGCTCCTTTTCCTCGTCGTGCTTAAACTTGATCTTCTTCAAGTTGAGGATGATCTCGGTGACATCCTCGACGATTCCTGGAAGGGAAGTGAATTCGTGCGGTGCGTTGCCGATTTTCACCGAAGTGATGGCTGCCCCCTCAAGGCCGGAGAGAAGAACCCGGCGGAGAGAGTTTCCAACAGTGTGGCCGTATCCCCGGTCAAAGGGCTCGGCTACAAACTGGGAGTAAGTAGAAGTGGCGGTATCCTCGTCTTTGACGAGGCGATTGGGCATTTCGAATGGTGCTAGGCGGAAGGCCATGATGGTATTTGGGTTGCCGGGTTTCCTTCGGGGCGAGCAATGTCCTCATTCTACGTGTAGAATAGGGAACCCGAAGACCTACGGCTATTGGTCGAACTCGCGGGCGCGCAACTAAAGGGATTCGAGGCCTGTTGTAAACAGGATTTTTGCTTCAAGAAAAGAGGCCGGACGAGCAAGATCAATGGATCGACTTGCCATTCATTCTACCGGCAGACTGCGCCCGGCCTTGCTCCACTTTCTAGCTTCCCTCTTTCCCGGTAAACGACTTGATCAGCTTACCGACGGTTAGGCCTTGGACGGCGATACTGAAGACGACTACCACATAGGTGACTGTGACCAGCACGTCTCGCTCCGGACTGGGAGCCATGGACAAGGCGAGAGCGACGGAGATGCCACCGCGAAGACCGCCCCAAGTCAAAATCCGGGCAGCGCCTGGAGTGAACTCCTTCTTCTTGCGCATCAGCGCTACTGGGGTGCCGACGGCGATGAAGCGAGCCAACAGCACCATCGGGATACAAAGCAAACCGAGGAGCAGGAACTTACCCTCGAAGGCGATGACTACCATCTCCAGACCGATGAGCACGAACAGCAATGCGTTCAAGATCTCATCGACCAGCTCCCAGAAAGTATCGAGGTGCTTCCTTGTCTGATCCGACATGGCTAAGGATCGACCTTGGTTGCCGATCATTAGGCCAGCCACCACCATGGCGAGGGGCCCCGAGATATGCAGGTGCGAAGCAAGCGAGTATCCACCGGCGACGCAGGCCAGAGTGATCAAGATCTCGACATCGTAGTCGTCGAGTTGCTTGAGCATCCAGTAGCCAATGTAACCAAGAATGAAGCCGAGGATAATACCACCACCGGCCTCTTTGACGAAGTCCATGGCAATGTGGCCGAAATCAATGTACCCGGGATTGGCGGCGATGCCGAGGAGGGAAAGGAAGACCACCACGCCGACACCGTCGTTGAACAGCGATTCGCCGCAGATCTTGGTCTCTAGGGTCTTGGGTGCGCCGACCTTCTTCAGAATCCCCAGCACGGCGATCGGGTCGGTCGGGGAAATTAGGGCTCCGAACACCAGGCAGTAGGCGAAGCTAATGTCGATGCCGAACAGCTTAGTCGCGGCGAAGAACATGCCGCCGATGAGCGCCGTCGATAGCACCACGCCGACACTTGCCAGAATCAAGATGATCCACTTCTGCTTTAGCAGATCGCCCAGGTTGACGTGCAGCGCGCCGGCGAACAGCAGGAAGCTGAGCAGAACCCCCATCAAGGTCTCATTGAAATCGATCTCATTCGTAATGAACTCCCGGATCGGCATCGCCGCCTCGGGTGCGAATTGGCTGACGATCAACAACAAGGTAGCTAATCCCAGACCCATCAGCATCAGGGCTATAGTGCTGGGAAGCCTGAGCATCCTCGTATTGACGAAGCCGAACAAGGCAGCCAGAACAAGGAGGATCGCGGAGGTATCGAAAACACTCATTCCCGTAGTCTTGCGAAGGGAAGCCCTCAGCGCCAACGCAATTTCGAGGTTTTGACATGCGAGGTTCGACTGATACAACGAATTTCTTGCCAGAACGAGCACTAGTGTAGAGCATCGAAGGATGAACATCCCGTTTACCCTACTCGCACTGACCTGCCTCACGCCGACTCTTCTGGCCCAGGATTTCCCCAATACGGGCTCGATCGAGCGTCTCGACCCAGCACTGGACAGCCTCTTGCCACCGGATGCCAAGATCGAGGTTCTCGCTGAAGGCTTCACTTGGAGTGAGGGTCCGGTATGGATTCGGGATGGCGGCTACCTGGTCTTTTCCGACGTGCCGGAGAACAAGGTCCACAAATGGAAGGAGGGCGAAGGGCTGTCCGTCTACTTAGACCCCTCTGGTTTTACAGCCCCGAGTGGGCGCGCGGGCGAGTCAGGATCGAACGGCCTGACGCTGGACCACGACGGCAAGCTCCTGCTCTGCCAGCACGGCGACCGCCGGGTGGCGCGAATGACCTCCCCTACTAGCGCCCCCACTCCGACCTACGAAACCGTGGTCGACAAGTTCGACGGCAAGAAATTTAACAGCCCGAATGACCTGTGTATCGCCAAGGACGGCACCATCTACTTTACCGACCCGCCATACGGAATGGTGAAAAAGGAAAACGATCCCAACCGCGAGATCGATTTTTGCGGAGTCTTCTGCCTGCGACCCGATGGCGAAGTCGTCATCGTCGATCAAGAACTCCCGCGGCCAAATGGCATCGCCCTCTCACCCGACGAGAAGATCCTCTACGTCGCCCAGTCCCACGGCCCCGCTCCCATCTACCAAGCCTACGACATCGCCGGAGACGGAAGTTTTGGGAAGGGCCGGGTCATCTTCAATGCCAAGCACCTCCAGGATCGCCCCGGTGCGCCTGACGGAATCAAAGTCGACACCCAAGGCAACATCTGGGGCACCGGTCCCGGCGGCGTCTTAATCATCTCCCCCGAAGGCAAGCACCTCGGCACCATTCTTACCGGCGAGCGGACAGCAAACTGCGCGTTCGGCGGGCCTGATGGCAAGACCTTGTACATGACAGCCGACGGATTTCTGATGCGGATTCGGACCAACGCCGAAGGGGCTCGCTGGTAGAGACCGGAAGGGCGAAGCTCAAGGCAGAGAATTGCGAATTATCACCCATCTACTCAGGTTAGAATTCCCCGCGAAAGCGATCCCAATATCAATATTCGATAGAGGCTACTGCCTTTAGTAAACCTTCCGGATCAGAGAATTTGGACCGACACCGCATGCTTGAAATTATTGACAACGAGGAGCATTGACATCAACGACAAAGATGTCGCCAAAGACTCCCTTAGATTTGATAGTCGTGGACTAATCTCAAAAAACTAAGCGGATTCATCCAGACCAGGTGTGGATCACCAATAATACATGAATAATCCCCTCTCCACTATGGAAAACAGTGGCTGGGCGGCATTGCACGTCGAAATCACCGCTATCCGCAAGGCCCCAAACATCGAAGCACTCAAATACTGTGTTCTCGAGCAACTACCAACTCTCCTCGGTTGTAACTCCGCGTCCTGGGTCACCCACACCGAACAAGGGAGACTTCTGTCATCGGAAGTCAGTGAAGTGTCACGGGAAGTGGTAGCGAGCTATGCCTCGAAAGCAGCCGAACTAACTCGCACCCATCCTTTTGCAACGAAATTGATCTCTGGGGTCCCGGCCGATATTCGCCTTTGTAAACCTTACACAGTGCTCTCTCTAGTAAGTGAAAGCGAGTTCCACGAAACGGAAATTTATAAAGAACTCTACCGCTCAATTCCCATCAATGATCAAATCGCGTGCCAAGCTCGAATCGGTTCTGGCGAAGCTATCATGATTTTGTTCAATTTTGATAGCGCTGTCGGAGAGCTAGCCTTGCTCCAAGCCTGTATACTTCACGGGCATCTGATCGCCAGACTCGATGAGCTACAGCTCGGCCAAGAGCGGGAAGAAACAGCTAGTGAGATCCTCCACCGAACCCTTACAGCTCGGGAACGTGAGGTCTTTTCTTGGGTTATCGAAGGCAAGGCAAATCCGGAGATCGCCATAATCCTCAATATTTCCAAACGCACGGTCGAGAAGCACGCCGAAAATATCCTGTGTAAATTGAACGGCGAAAGTAGAGCCAACTTGATCGCTGACTACCAGTGGATCCGAGGAAAGGTCTAGTCTGGCGCAGTGTTCGATGGCACTCAATGAAGCAACTGGTGTCAACGGTCCTAACCACCTACTCGATATCAGTGGCGGCCTTTACCACCACGCCATACATCTGGCCGCCAGCCTCCTGACCGTGAGCCCAGGTTCCAGCATACTGACCATCGGCGAATAGGATACGGGCATTGAAAGTGCCCATGCTTGGGATTGTAAACTGATCGAGGGTGATTACCGGGGTGCGCGCTGCCCACTCAACCATGATCGGCAGTGGTAGGTCCCAGTTCCGGCCTGCATAGTTGAACGAAGCTAGAAAAGTCCAAGTCCGACCGTCTTCTCCGATCTGCTTCACCTGTTTAATTTGGTAGCTCTCGGCCCTCGGAGGAGTGCCCTCGGGGGCATTGCGCATCGTAAAGAATCCCCTCAGCGTTGTGCCGGTGAGAAGCGTAGTAAAAGCCTCGAAGTCCTCCGGCCCCGGCTGGGGATGTGCATCGGCGTCGGCAACCTCCGACTCATCCTCCTGCGTCCAACTGGTAGCGGGAGAGAGCACAAGGCCGAGTAGACCGAGGCTAGCAACAAGCGTGAACTTCATCCCGAAAACTACCGCATCTTGCACCAAGATCTAGCGGCGACGCCTTGGTAAGCCCGAGTAGTCTGACGACTCCGAGAAGAAGCGCGCGGCTGGGTACTGGAATCGTGACGCCGATCGCCACATCACCGATCGCATAGCCGATCGCCGACTATGGCGCCACCATCTGCCCGGTTCAGAGTGCACCAATAGCCGAGGACCTAGAGGACCTGCGCGCCCTAGTTCAATATCGAGACCACCTGAGCGCGGAACTCGGGGGAGGACAAAATTGCTTCTGGAGCATCGCGAGCCAAAGGCCCTAATGACCATCATCAAGGGCAGAATCAACACTCTTCTGGCCAACCGTAAGGCAATCGATCGCGAGATCGATGCGCATGGAAAGAGTTCAGAAACGATTGAGGCGACCGCAGACATCTTGGTTACCACCAAGGGGCGTTGGCAGACTCAGTGCGCTCAAATTACTAGCCGCTATGCCTGAACCGGGTGGGCTCGCGCGCGCTCGAGCAGCCGCCTGGGGCGACCTTGTTCCAATCATCAGGGACAGCGGAACGATGCGGAGGAACGGGACATGTATGGAGGCAGGACAAACATCAGTAACGCCCTGTCTTACCAGCTCTGCCCTCACGGTGCTCCTTCTGGACCAGTTCGCGAGCGATCTTGCTCGTCCCCTCGAAGATCTCTTCGATCCGGGACTCGTGATCCCTCTTCCACGCGCTGACCTGCGTCGGAGCCACGTCGTTTTCTTTGGCGATCTCGTTGACCGTACAGATGCCTCTGAGCGCATACAGCGCTACTCGGGCTGCAAATTGATTCGCTACGCTCACCCTTCGGGTAGCCTTTGGCTATCTGTGTCCGCTTCGCTCCCATTCGGCAGTCAGATGCCTTCTCTTTCTTTGGCTCTTCTTCTGTTTTCCGTGGTTGTGCCCACGAAGAACAGCCTCAATTTCTCAGTAGTGAATTGGCTCTGTTTGTAGGGCCACTTCACCGGAGCGAGGAGCGATTTTCTTCGCCAACCACCAGATAGATAAAAGTCACTGGCAGGCCGTGCGGGGGGGGGGTACTACGAGTAAGGGGCGGAGTAGGGCTCAGTGCGGACGGCGGCCTCTCTACGTATCTACACGTATAGCCCGAACTCCCGTGTTGGAGAATCATGAAGACCAATGAAACACTCCATTTACTTCATACCCCTACTCGTTAGCATCGGCCTTTCTCCTGCCTCAGGCCAAGATATCCTCGATACCGCATCGAAAAGGACAGTAGAAGTCCCCGCACAATATGAGACTGCTGAGCAGCGCTCTCCCGTCAACGAGGGTGCCTACCAACGTTCCCCCGTCAACGAGGGTGCCTACCAACGGCAGGACATCGAAGTCAGGCAATACGGGACCGTCGAAGTCCCCGCAGAATATGGGACCGTCGAAGTCCCTGCAGAATATGGAGCTGTCGAAATCACAGCGATCTATCTTGGCGACGATGTTTGGCAAACCTCAGACGGGACAGCTGTCTCGATCGGTGGTGCCGCTGACTTTGGTATTCGATTAGGTGACACAGTTCAGATCTGGAATCTGAACGGAGGTCGTTCGGAGGCACGCGGCGGTGGTCACATTACCGCGATTATCGCTGGTCTAGAGATCTGGGAAGATGAGCAACGCAGTGCGGTGGTTTGGGAAGAAGAAGAAGGTCGTTCGGAGGCCCGCGGCGGTGGTCACATCACCGCGATCATCGCTGGTCTAGAACGGGCTAGTATCCAAGGGTATATCGCGCCGACGGAAGAGAGTCCTGTGGGTCTTATTATCGTTGATTCTTCAGCGGATTAGCTAGGACATCTCTAAATTCGCCTTATTTCATTTAGCCTTCGGCGTTACGCCGAAGGCTTTTTTTTTGCCTATCGAGCTCCGTGTTGGAAGGGGCAAAATCTCCTAGGGTTAAGTCGGGACGGGCTCAAAGTTAGAGGGACGACGAAAGTCACGCCATTTGGAGTGCCCCTCCACGAGAAATTTCCAGCCAAGCTCAGCAAACGCTTATTGACCATAGTTCGGACCGTTTGTCATGGGCGGTCTTGCTTGAGACCGTCAACTACCAAAGCCGAGACACGACTGTTCCTTTGGTAGCTCTACTGAAACTGCCGCTTCTGGATCTTGATCCTAGCTTTGCCGACTACGAGAAGACGTTGACCCTGTGATCTCGCAGAGTTCGTAGCTCTCCCCACTGACTACCTCATCACGGCGACTGCCGCCACAGGCTTCGCCATGGCCCGAAAACAACAAATCGGCAGGGTCGTCGACCATGCTAGCGTGCACGGGATTGGGGTCGATGTAGGCAGACATCGCCAGAAAGACTTCATCGGAATCACCTACGATGACAGACTTAAACCGTCCTTTACCTAACAAGAAGGCTCTGCGGAGGGCTTCGCAATTCTCCAGCCGCGAAGCGACGGGGCCAGTCAAAGTGTCCCTCTCTCCCCTCATTCCAGCGGGACTGGCATGCCCAATTAGAGCAAAACTTTAGGCGTAGCCAAACTCCAGATTCGGAGAGCAGCGGACACAAAACCGTTGCTTTAGCTCCTGCACAAAGACATCCAGTTTGCCCCAGCGATCCAGGGAGGACCGCCGAATCCTCTCTCTCTTTTGCGCGAATCCGTGCTGATCACAATTGGCCAACTCCAGTGCCACCTGCCGGGCTTTCTACTGCCCATGCAGAGGCCTGATCAAGGACATCAATTCCTTGTCCGGGACTTCCTCGCTTGGCCGAATCTCTGCATCCGCAGGCACCTCTAGCAGGAGATGAAAGTGATTGGACATCAGGCAGTAGGTCAAGATCTGAACACCCGTCAGACGCTCAAGCCCACGCATCGTCTGCGAAAAAATCGCTTTTCCTCGTCTCCGAAAATATAGCGCCCATCCACCGCTCGACATACATAGTAGTAGTAACTTAGCAGATCATCTTCAACTAAGCGAGCCATCCTCATATTACAGAAAATGGCCAAAAATGTTCAAACAAACAACAATTTTCTTACTTTGAAGCTGTCCCCATTACCTTCCTGCGAACGGTGTCTAAAGTTTCGGGTCATAATTTGGCGTAGAGGGCGGCCTGCGTCTAGGCAAGAGTCGTTCCAGAGGTGGTATCGTAACCAACGGATTAACTTCACCGAATGCTGTGTAAATCTCTGGAGTGTCAGATACAGCTTGGGGAGTGGTGCCTCGGAGTCTTTCCTTACCTTGGCCAATACCTTCGATTTCCGGTCGATCTCAGCATCGTTGCTGATTCCGTGATTCTGCTCCAAGCGTAGAGACGTAGCCTCGATTAGGTTGTGGGCCATGCAGAGGAAGGCCGCCTGCATCGCCTTAGCGTTGGGGGAGGACGCCCACCCCTTCTTCTCACCGAGTTTGTTCTCTAGTTCGTCGAAAACCTTCTCGACATCCCAGCGCATGCGGTAGAGCTGAGCCACTACCCCAGGGGCGATTTTCGTCGGAAGGTTGGTGATGAAGGTAAATTCCGTGGCCGTGGCCGGGTCGATGTAGATCACCTGGCGTATGCTCACTCCCTGGCTAGTCGATACCTCCCGGTCAGATACTACGCCATGGTTCACCGATTCGGTCTTATCCCAGACATACTCGGCCAGCGTCTCTGGGCGCATATTTTCTTTGGCATGGCTGAGGAAGTAGATTCCACTCCCCTTCTTCCATCGGTAGTATTGCTGGAAGTCGATCCCCGCCCGATCCCAGACCCAGAGCACCTTCTGGCCCTTTGGTGCATTACGCCGGAGTTCTTCAATCTCCGTGCGCTTGAGTGCCGACATATCGTGTTCCTTGAGCTTGTTCTCGGCATCAGCCATTTGGAGGTGGAACAGTGCATTGCACCGGAGGTCGAGGCCATAGAAGTGGCCTATTGCGTATTTCTTCCCATTCTTCTTCACGTCATGTGAGGCGGCGACATGGAAATGGCCGTCCCCGGCAAAGATCTCGAACCCATCAAGCGAGTTTACGGACGCAAGCCTGTCGGGTGCCTTTGATGCGAGATCATCGTGCACCACCCGAGCTGTATCCTGGCAGAGCTGGAGCCGACGCCGGCTCTTAAGTGTCTCGAAGAAGTGGCTGCGAGTGATATCCGTGAGACCAGAAAAGGCAACCTGAGAGAGAAAATCCCTCCCACTTCTACAGGATGAGAGGACCCGCCGAATACCAGTCTCAAGCCATACTTCGTCAGAAAGGCTCGGGCATATTCGGAGAGATGAAACTTTCGTTATAGCCTCGTGCAGTGGCTTAAAGAACTGGTGTGAGACGGAGTCTTTTGCGTTGCTCATATGGGGGCAAAAAATTTCTGGCCCACCACATGTCAAGGGCTATTATGCGCTCATTCTAGGTGTTATTTGAGGACCGCAACCAAGCGGCATAGTGATTTGATACCTAGGAAAGTAGACATCACAGATCGCGCCTTGTGGGCTCTCAGCCCCCTTGTCGTCTCGCTTTTGGGAGGTAATTTTGGACACCGTTCCCTTCCTGCCTTCCTTTCAGCACGGTAAGCGTCGAGGGAAAATAGGGACGGGCTTAAAGTTAGAGCTAGAGGAGGAAGCTTAACCTAGCTCCAAAGATTCCTATCCAGCGAGCGGTACTGAATCGCCTCAAGGACGTGGTCGGCGGAAATGTTGGAGACAGACTCCAGATCCGCCAAAGTGCGGGCCACTTTGAGAATCCGGTCGTGGGCGCGGGCACTGAAATTCAGTTCGCTCATTGCGTGCTCGAGGAAGGCGGCGCCCTCGGCATCGACTTGGCAGTGCTCCTTCATCATCTTGGGAGTCAGTTCACTGTTGCACAGCGACTGATCGCCCTCGGCGTAGCGGGCTGCTTGAATGGCCCGCGCATTCTCGACTCGGCTCCGGATGTCCTTACTCGGCTCTCCCTCTTCGTCAGAGGACAGGTCCTTGTAGTTAACCAAGGGCACCTCGACATGGAGATCGATTCGGTCTAGGAGCGGTCCGGAGATTCTCTGGCGGTAGTTGGCAATCTGCTTGGGAGCACAGCGGCACTCACGCTTCGGATCGCCGAAGTAGCCGCAGGGACAGGGATTCATCGCCGCCACCAGCATGAAGGCAGAAGGGAAGGTCATCTTGCCTGCCGCCCGCGAGATGGTCACTGTACGGTCCTCTAGCGGCTGGCGAAGCACTTCGAGAGTAGATCTCCGGAATTCCGGTAGCTCATCGAGAAACAGCACGCCATGATGCGAAAGGCTCACTTCTCCAGGGGACGGGTTGGAACCGCCGCCTAAAAGACCCACATCTGAGATCGTGTGGTGGGGTGAACGAAATGGTCGGGTGGCAACTAAGCCCGCGTCGGCGTCGAGCATACCGGCCGCGCTGTGGACTTTAGTTGCCGCGATGGCTTCGTCCTCTGACATTGCCGGCATGATGGTGGCGATCCGCTTGGCCAACATAGATTTACCAGTGCCTGGCGGCCCGATCATCAAGAGGTTGTGGGCACCTGCGACAGCGACCTCGACGGCTCTCTTGACCTGAAGCTGGCCTTTGACATCGCTGAAGTCGATTCCGTAGGAACTTCCAGCGGCGAAGATCTCCGCTGTGCGCGTGGGTTCGGGCGTAAGGCTCAGACTTCCGTCTAGGAATTCGTAGGCTTCTCGGAGCGTTTTCACCCCATAGATCTCGATTCCACTGGCTGCACTAGCCTCACGAGCAGCGGATTTTGGCACGATCATGCGCTTTCGGCCCTGTTTTTTCGCTTCTATTGCCGCTGCCAGCATGCCCCGAACGTGTCGAACTTGCCCATCGAGAGCCAATTCTCCGGAAATACAACAGTCCTGAAACAGCGATTCTTCCTTTCCTTCGGCCAATCCGACCATTCCGAGGGCGATTGGAAGGTCAAATCCGGGACCTTCCTTTTTCAAGTCGGCGGGAGCAAGGTTGATCGTCGTCCTTCCCTTGGGCCGACCGAAGCCAGAGTTCGCAATCGCAGCAACCACGCGGTCTCGGCTCTCTCTGACCGCCGCATCTGGCAACCCAACGATGATGATTTTTGGGTCCCCAAGTCCGTCGTTTACCTCGATTTCGATCTCTTTTGCATCGACTCCGAGCAAAGAAGTTGAAAAAAGTCTTGTAAACATTGTGGAATTTATGGTAAAAATAGACCGTCCAAAGTAACTTTATGTTGACTAGGACCATCAAATAAGGTTGAACACATGCCCGCTCAAGGGCGTCTTTAAGATTGAAAGGAAAGGGCTAACCACTCCGACCAAGAGACGATTAAGAGCGGACGAAACAGGGACTACAAACACAAGCTTCTTTTTTGAAAACAAACTGAATAGGACTTGCGCTACAAGACCCATAATTGCTAGAAACCCAACACCAATGGCAAATCTCGAATTAGACGGCGGCATTAAGATCTACCTTAGGGAGATCGGAAAGACCGCTTTGCTGACTCCCGCAGAGGAGGTTCAGCTTGCTGATCGCATCAAAAATGGCGATCAAGCTGCCCGATCACACATGATCCAGGCAAACCTCCGCCTCGTGGTGAAGATTGCTCAGGATTACGCAAACTACGGCCTCCCCCTCCTAGACCTCATCTCGGAAGGAAACATCGGCTTGATGAAGGCTGTGGAGCGCTTTGATCCCAACAAGGGAGGTAAGCTTAGTACGTATGCCGCCTGGTGGATCAAGCAATCTATTAAGCGCGCCCTTGCGAACCAATCGAAGACGATTCGTCTTCCGGTTCACATGGTCGACAAGATCTCCAAGATGCGCCGCGTGGCCATGACGATGAGTGAGGAACTGGGACGTGAGCCTACCGATGACGAGCTCTCTGAAGAGATCGGCATTGATCGCGCCAAGCTTTCCCAACTCAAGGCCGCTTCGCTCCGACCTGCATCTCTCGACGCTCCGATCAGCGAAGAGGACAACACCGAATTCGGTGAGATCGTCGGTGACGCCAGTGCTCAGACTCCGTTTGAGTTACTTAGTCACAAGAACATGCACGGCCAGCTCGATGGTCTGCTAGAAGTTCTTGACGAGCGCGAGCGCAAGATTATTGACGCCCGTTTCGGTCTCGAAGGCCAGAAGCCCAAGACGCTGGAAGAAGTCGGACAAGAGTTCGGCGTCACCCGCGAGCGGATTCGCCAGCTTCAGAACATCGCTCTGAAGAAGCTCCGCCGCGCCCTCCAGAAGAAAGAAGATCCGGGCCCACGTCCGGTTCGCGGCCTCAAGCCGGAGAAACTTCGGAAGAAGGACCTCGCCATGAAGGCTGAGTAGTCCTCGCTGAGAAAGACTCTATTTAAGGCGGTTACGGGATTTCCCGTAGCCGCCTTTTTTGTTTTCCTCTGTCGGAGTTCCTTGCGCGGCAGGGTGAATCATCGGACGATACCGGCATGAATCGACGACACGTTCTGCTCGCAGTGCTCCCCTTGATCCTCTCCAGTTGCTCCACCGTCCAATACGCGGTCTTGGAGAAGGCCGGTATTCCGAAACGTAAGGTCATGGCCGGCCGCGTGGAGAAGGCCCGTGATACCCAGGAAGAGACCAAGGAAGAATTCCGCACCGCACTGGAGCAGTTTTCCGAGCTGACCAACTTCAAGGGCGGCGACCTCGAAGCCACCTACAAGCGCCTCGAAGGCGTCTACAAGGGATGCGAGGGCCGTGCCTCCGAGGTAAAGAAGCGCAACGACGCCGTAGCTGACGTTTCTAGGGCTTTGTTCAAGGAATGGGAGGGTGAGATCGCCGAATACGAGAATCCCCGCTACGCGCAACAGAGCCGCTCCCAGCTGGCCGGCGCACAACGCCGTTACGATTCGCTGATGGTGGCGATGCGGCGGGCGGAATCGCGGATCGATCCGGTCTTACGTGCCTTCCGTGACCAAGTGCTGTTCCTCAAGCACAACCTCAACTCACAGGCCATCGCTTCGCTACGCGACGAGGTCCAGCGAATCGAGTTCGACGTCAGCAATCTTATCCGAGAAATGGAGACCGCCATCGCTGAGGCTGACGCCTTCATCGCAACGTTGAGGTAGCCGATCATCAGAGCTCTTTCGGTCGCAGTTAGATATTGGTAGCAAGGCCGAACTTCTGTGCAGACCTGACATTTGCTGAACACCCTGGGCAGACTGTTCATTTAGTAATGTCTTTCGGGCTTGGCCGCAGGAAGATCTTTGAGTGAGTAAGCTGAGCGGTTTCGGAATTGACGCGTGGGGGAGAGCGACGGGTTGTGGGGAGCAGGGGTACTGGCTTTCGTGCGGCAGATTGGCTTCGGCCATATCCGCTACGCTCCCATTCTTCTCTCTCGCTAGGGCTCGGCTCTGGATGACAGAGAAACACAGAGTTTCCTTCGCTCGGGACCTAGCCTACATCTTCCGCTTCAACTGCGGGAACAAAACCACATCACGAATCGTCGGAGCTCCGGTGAGCATCATCACCAAGCGGTCGATACCGATACCGATACCACCTGCGGGGGGCATGCCGTGCTCTAGGGCGAGGAGGAAGTCTTCGTCGATCTTCTGGATCTCTTCGCCGGCTTGTTCTTCAAGACGGTCGCGTTGCACGTGGGGATCATTGAGTTCGGAATATCCGGGGCTGATCTCTTGGCCGTTAATAATCAGCTCGTAAACATCGACGACGGAATCGTCTTCGGTGTTCTGCTTGGCGAGCGGCACCAGCTCCTTGGGGACGTGTGTGACGAAGCAGGGGTCGAAGGTCTTTTCCTCGATCAGCTTTTCGAAGATCTGCTGCGTGACTTCGTAGTCCTCCATGTCGTCCGAGGCATCGACGCCGAGTTCGCGGGACTTGGCCTTCCGTTCGTCATCGGTGTAGTCGAACCACTTGGGATCGACTTTCTTGATCAGATCGCGGTAGCTCTCGCGCTTCCAAGGACGCTCGAGGTTGATGGTGCGGCGCAGGTTGCCCTCTTCGTCCTTATGCTCGATCTGCAGACCGCCGCAGAACTTTTCCGCAAGGTGGCAGACCATCTCTTCGACCATGTCGGCCATGGTCGGGAAGTCGGCGTAAGCCCAGTAGGCCTCGAGCATCGTGAACTCAGGGTTGTGGCGACGAGAGATGCCCTCGTTGCGGAAGTTCCGGTTCAGTTCGAAAATCTTGGTGAAACCGCCGACGAGAAGCCTTTTCAGGTAGAGCTCCGGAGCGATGCGCAGGTACATATCCATGCTCAGCGCGTTGTGATGAGTCTCGAAGGGCGAGGCGGCTGCGCCACCGGGCACGTCCTGCATCATCGGGGTCTCGACTTCGAGGAAGCCGCGGTCTTCCAAGAAGCGGCGGATCTCGGACAGCATCTGGCTACGCTTCAGGAAGATGTCGGTGCTCTCTTGGTTCGAGATCAGATCGAGGTAGCGCTGGCGGTATTTGATCTCGCGGTCGGAGACTCCGTGGAACTTGTCGGGAAGCGGGCGCATCGACTTCGACAGCACCGTGAAACTCGTTGCCTTGACGGTCGGCTCACCGACTTTGGTGGTGAAGGTCTCTCCCTCAATACCGATCCAGTCACCGAGATCGAGCATCTTGGTGAAGATCTCATAGGCCTCTTCTCCTACGCCTTTGAGGTTGAGGTAGCACTGAATGCGACCGCGGGCGTCGGCGATGTCGAAGAACTGGCTCTTGCCCATGTCCCGGCGCGACACGATGCGGCCGGCGATACGGACAGGAGTTTCCTCGGTGAAGTCCGCCTTGAGCTCACCGATCTCGTGCGTGGTGACGAAGCGACCACCGAACGGGTCGATGCCCTTCTCGCGAAGTAGGTCGAGTTTCTCCCGACGCACCTGCAGAAGTTCAGACTCGGAGGGCGGATTTTGGTTCTGGTCGTTGTCGGACATTGGTTTTTCCCGGATGGGGGGCGAAAACAACCACCGATCCTTGGGAAGACCAACAGAAAAACCTGTTGGCTAGTATTGGTAGTCCGGCCCTTACGAGTTCCCGTTCAGGCGCAATCCAAAGCTCCGACGAGTCGGGAGCCCTCAATGGCCACTCCGCCACCGCAGGTAGGCTCGAAGCCCTATAGTGGAACGATTACAGAGGACCCTCGTCTACATTCCTGCTGGAATTAGCATGCTCCGGATCGATTGCTACGATTGGTGAGAAATGCCCGCCGATAGTACAGCAACGGAAGAAGTCTTGCCGGGGCTATTTCTCGAAGCCCGTAAGGCCTGTTACATCCAGAGGCGGGTAGGTTGGCGGTGGCTTTGGTTCATTCGAATGAGATTCAACGCAGTTCTTGGCCGGTGTTTCGATGATTCGCCGAAGATCCTCCCACTTGGAGAGATGTGATTTTTACTCGTAAGGGCAACGGCTCTTGCCCGACAGACGGAATTGGGTTACTCAAGCCGTTCCCGTTGCCCTTTCCCACACTATGAAGACCGAATCTGCCGTCAAGGATCGCTACGCCGCCGGAGCCCACGCCCAGGAGGCCGCTCTTTGTTGCCCCGTCGACTACGACCCGAAGTATCTGAAGATCATCCCGCAAGAAGTCATCGATCGCGACTACGGCTGCGGCGACCCCAGCCAGCACGTCCGCCCCGGCGAGACCGTGCTCGATCTTGGTAGTGGCACTGGCAAGATTTGCTTCATCGCTTCGCAAGTCGTCGGAGCTGAGGGCAAGGTCATCGGCGTCGACATGACAGACGACATGCTTCAGGTCGCTCGCGACAATGCCCCGGTTATCGCTGAGCGGATCGGTTACGGCAATGTCGAATTCCACAAGGGACGGATTCAGGACCTCGCCCTCGATCTTGATGCCCTCGAAAAGCGTCTAGCCGAGAACCCCGTCAGCGATGCCAACGGCTACCTTGCCGCCGAGGAAATGGCTACCGAAATGCGGATCAAGGCGCCGATGATTGCCGATAACTCAATCGATGTCGTGGTCTCGAACTGCGTGCTCAATCTCGTCGATGTGGCCGCCCGCGAGCAACTGTTTCGTGAGATCCATCGGGTGCTCAAGCCTGGTGGTCGTGCAGTTATTTCGGACATTGTTGCTGATGAAGATGTGCCGCAGGAGTTGCAGGACGACGAGTACCTCTGGAGCGGTTGCATCTCCGGCGCCTACCGGGAGGACCTGTTCCTTCGGGCCTTCGAGGATGTCGGATTCCAGGCAGTCCGCGTTCTCAAGCTCGACCAAGAGCCTTGGCAGACGGTTAAGGGCTACGAGTTCCGCAGCATGACCCTAGAAGCTGTGAAGGCGCCGACTGGCCCCTGTCTTGAGCGCAACCAAGCCGTCATTTACCGTGGTCCTTTTAAGAAGGTCCTCGACGACGATGGTCACGCCATGGAGCGCGGCAAGCGCTACGCCATGTGTGCTCGGACCTACCAGTTCTACAAGGACCACTACGCCGACCACTTCGACTTCCTCGACCCGATCGCCGATATTCCAGAAGCGGAGGCCAAGGAATTCGACTGCGGGGTGACAAGACTACGTCACCCGCGCGAAACCAAGGGCCAAGACTACGACGCTACAACCGAGGCGAGCGACTGCTGCTCGACCGACGGGGATTGTTGTTAGTAAATCGTCCGATCTTGGGTCCTGAGCACTAAGGATGTATCTAGATAGTCAACCTATTCCGGTAAGCTCATTCCGCTGAAACTTTGGGCCAAAAACTCGGCCATTGAGCCGGATTAACCCGTAGCTCGGCCTAAGGCACCCTACGAATTTGGCCACATGCCCCTCTTTCAAAAAGAACTCGGAGCCCAGCTTTGGGGGTGCGGCTGAACTGCTCCCTGGGCAGTTCGACTCCACGGACAGCACTTGTCACCTCTCTGGAGGCGGGGCGGTTTAAGCTAGGAGGTATGGAGAAAGGGAGCAACGGTTACGCAAACCGTCGATAGGGATTCGATTTTTTTCGGAACCGCCAACAGTACAACAGACCGGGCAATTTAAGTTCCCCATCTTACCTTATGTCTGATCCCATGCTATCGACAGCACCTCACTCGGTGTTTAAGGAGCCAATCGAGTTTAATGATCCGAAATTGCTCGTCGGTCGACAGACTGAGGCGCTGGCCCTGATAGGCTTCTTTGACACCAAAGGGCCAACCCTAGTTTCCCTGACTCTCGTTCACGATGGGAACTCACCGTCTGGAGCCGTCTTATTCACCTCACTGAATCCGTTTGTGCAAACCAGGCAATTCGTTGCTCGGGTCGCCAATGAGGCAGGCGCGGGCTTTACTTGGTTGTCTGAAATTTCCAATTCGATGGCTCTTGTTTGTGGCTTACCGGGAATGGTGCTCACGACACTCGGGGATGAAGTTGGCAAGAGTGAACTGCTAAAATTCATGAGCTATCTCGTTGTGAATGCCGATCACTCCCAAGCCCTCTCTGAAGTAATTACGAGCTACCGCGAGCACCCATCCGACCCTTGGGCGCGGCTACCGGCCGATGAGGAACTGACAACTAAGACTTCGGTGGCAAATCGGAATCATCATGATTCGGCCGATTTCGATCCGAAAGAAATCGGGGAATGGGCGCAGATCGTCACCAGCCGCGAGCACTTCTACCAAGAATTCGTTGCTATCGCACAGGAATGGAAGGCTTCGATCGAGAAGACCGACGTTACCGTTCTAGTCATGCCATTCACCGAAGCGATGGCCGAACTCACTGCGCTGGGGTTTCCGTTTGGAAAACTTGCCGAGTAGCTCGAAGCAGTGAATCTAGCCCGCTTCGGGCGGCGATTGTCCTTCGCCTTGTTCCATGCGGCGGAGGACTTCGGACATGTCTTCGACGCCGGACCAAACTTCGTTGGTGACGTAGATCGGGGCCTTCTGCTGGATAGCGATGGCGATGCTGTCGCTGGGGCGGGCGTCGATCTCGAGGATCTTTTTCTCGGAGATCTCGTTCTCGGCGGTGAGGATGAGGCGGGCGTAGTAGACGCGGTCGCGAAAGTCATTAATGACCACGCGGTCAACGTGGGCACCGAGGGCGAGGAGAATATTGGTGAGGAGATCGTGGGTCTGCGGGCGTTCTTTCGGCGAGCCCTTCTGGAACATAGTGATGGCGGCACCAACGGTCTGATCGACGTAAATGACGAAGACCTTGTCCTCGTTACCGACGAACACGGCAGAGCCCCCACTGGTGGGAAGCACGACCTTAACTTTGACCTCGACTACGCCGGAAGAATCCATTGATGGGATTCTACCACACGGGTGGGCGTGTTGAAATGGGGAATGGGAATTTGGATCTCAGTTCTCGGAAGGCGGGAAGCGCCAAGGCACCAAGAATCGGATCGTTCGTCGGGGCACGGGCGGACGTGTTCGAACTGGGAAGTCGGTTAGTGGGACCGCAGTGATTGACCACAGAAGCTAGGAAATGGTCGGAAACTAGCTGCTGAGCAATTACTAAGACTTCGCGCCTTTGTGTGTTTCCTTCTTCGTGCCTCCGTCCTCGACCATCGCTTCCCCCGTATTTCAGTTCCCTCGTTGCGCTTCGCGATGAGCTGCGGATACGGCTCGGTATTTTTCGGCCCAGGCGGGTAGGGCTTCCCGTTCGGAAGCGGTTAAGGTTCGCTTTACTTTTGCCGGGCAACCTGCGACTAGCGAGCCTTCGGGGATTTGTGTGCCCGGCAGGACGACGGCGCCGGCGGCGATGATGGAACGCCGACCGACAACGACTCCGTCCATGACGGTCGAGGCCATACCGACGAGGCATTCATCGCCGATGTCGCAGGCGTGGAGGAGGGCGCGATGGCCGACGGTGACTCGGGTTCCGACGATGGTGGGGCGCTCACTGGACAGGTGGATGATGACGCCGTCCTGAATGTTTGAGTAGTCGCCAATGCGGATGGCATTGATGTCGCCACGGAGAACGGCCTGATAGAAGACGCTGGCCTCTCGACCGATCTCGACGTCGCCCATGACTTTCGCGCTGGGCGCGATCCATGCAGTGGAGTGGATAACGGGTTGGCGTCGTAGGTGTTTCAGTTCGGGGAAGTCCATCGGTTGGTGATCACGGTCTCCAGCCCTCGAATGCCTTTCTTGGAAAGACGAACTCGACAGACTGAGCTGGGAATGAGTCGGGGACAGCAATGCGGATTGTTTTGCCCAGTGGAAGGTTGCCGATCCACCTGACTTTCAAATTGAACCGTGAGTTACCTGCTCCGTCGGCTCCGCTCCAGCTCCCTCCATTTCCGAAGCCACGTGATCCAGTGCTTTGATCTTCGCCCTCCTGGAATATGACGAGGCCCTCCTGCTGAAGAGTGTCGACAAAGGCTAACTCGCCATTGCCCTCGATCTGAAACTCCCATTCGGGTTGTGGCCCTTCGTCTTTCATGGTGATCACAAGACTATCAACTCCTTTGGAGGTGCCGTCCGGCAAGATGGTGCAGTCTATTACTTCAGTTGGCAGTTGGTCTGGCATCTGCAACTCTGCTATGACGGTGGTCTCTTTTAGTGGCCAGACATAGCGAGCAGCTCGGCGGATTTGACCGCTGACGCGAACAAATTGGTAGTTGGGCAGTGGTCGAAATCTACCCCAGGATGCTAGGTTTCCTTGTTCGTCGTCCAAGATTAGTTCGTTGATCTTCCAAGAGTTTCGGAACTGTCCATCGTCGAGAGGCAAGGTTCGTAGGTTGGCGCTGAGTTTATCGAAAACGCTGCCGTTATAATTGATCGCATCGGTTTGTGGATCGGCGACTACTCGGAATTCAGAGTAGGTCCTCTCCAATTCAATCGGCTGGCCGGTCCAAGCTGGAAGGGTAACCACGTGATCGGGATTGGAGACGGTAAGAAGGATCGGACCTTCTCCCGTGCGGTTGATTCGTAGCTGTAGCTCGGCCTTGTCGCGAGGAAAATACGGCGCAGAGAAGAATGCGCGCCCGTCGCTCTGATTTGCCACCAAGGGGCCTATGCATTCGATCCAGCCACCCGCACCATCGGAGACATCGATGGACCAACGCGGATTGGGTGCAGAGGGGAGATGGTGGTTTCCCATCCGATCGAACGCTCCAGTTTTTGGATCGAATCTGACTTTACTACCCTTGCCTTGGAAGTCGCGGAAGACGTCGGATGGAACTCCCTCGGCCTTAGCGAGAAGCACAAGACAACGGTGGTGAGGCTCGAAAACAGATCGATGCCACCGACCCTGCTCATTGTCAGCCTTCAGGTTGCCAAAGGAATATCCGCCTGCCCAAGTTCGGAAGCTGGTGGTGTTGAACAGCTTGCGGAAAAACGCCCTTCGGCCGGAGCTGACCTCCATTGATGCCGTTACTTCGACACGAAGAATTTCGACTTCAGTGCCGCCTGGAAAGTTGGCAGTCGCGACGACCTTCTCGCCCGTAGGCGCTGAGCCGCCCCGCAAACCGAACCAAAGCCCGATCGGCAGGAAGACGAAGACTGGAAGCCAGAACCAGAATTTGGTGCGGTCTTTCAAAGATTAGTCCTTGGCCGGGGCGTGTAGAATAAAGCTCGACTGACCCGCCGCCTCGGCGTGGTTGATGTGAGTGCAAGACCAGCGGTGATGACGAGGAGTAAGCTTTTAGCCGCATTCATCAGTGATCGGTTTAAGGTCGAAATATTGACGAAGTTTAGGGTCGTGGCCGAGGGCCTTGAAGAGTTTCCAAGAGCTAACGACCACCAAGAGAAGGAAGAGAAATGCCACGGCGCACATTAAGAGGCCCGGATAGGTGCTTGGCGAAGCGTCATCAGTTGGAGTTAAGCACAGGGCATAGAACACCATGCACTGGGCGAGCAAGCCGAAAATCCCTGCGACAAACGTGACCAGAAATAAAACCATGAGGAGCGGGCGAGCATGCGTAACCGGACGAAAGGTCCAGTAGAGGAGCAAAAGAACCGCGCCAAGCGTGCAGGCCGAATAGAAGTAATCTTTCGGTTCTTTGTGTCCCATCATGGACGCCGCAATAGCAAGCCCTAGGAGAATCAGAAAAGCCTGAATTCCGGGAATCTGCCGAGGTCTGGGACTGGTGGAAGGCATAGAGCTTCGAAAGAGCATGGAAAAGCACTGCTATCGACGCAATGCAATTCTGCAGGTGCTTGACCGCAGGCCCGTCCTTCTAGAGACTCAACCTTCCCTCGCTCCTGTCATGCAAGGAGCCATCGCTAGCCTGTTCTCCTTCCGAGGGATCTTTTTTGTGCTACTCGGCACCACCTTGGGAATTTATGTCGGGGCTATCCCGGTCTGACCGGCACGATGCTGATCGCCCTGACTCTGCCGCTAACGCGAAACATGGACCACGAGCTGGCGCTGACGCTGCTGATCTCGATCTATGTCGGTGCGGTGTCCGGCGGGATGTTTACGTCGATGCCGTTGCCGGGAACGCCGACGTCATCCGTGACGACTTTCGACGGCTACCCGATGGCGAAGAACGGCCAACCGAGACGGGCGCTCGATCATGGGGTGATGGCGTCCTTCGCTGGGGATTGGATTCTTGGTGCTTCTGGCCCGACCGATCGCCGGTCTGTCCACCAGCTTCGGACCATTTGAATACTTCACGCTTGTGCTGATGGCCTTAGTCTTCATCGCCACTATCGGAGGCAATTCGCGTTCCAAGTCGCTGTTTTCTGGCTTCCTCGGAATCCTTCTTTCAATGCCGGGCATCGCGGCCACCACAGGACAAGCCTCCCTGGCTACGCCACTGGCATCGCCGTAGCTCTAGCTCTAGGATTATTGGTGCTAATCGTCGAACACCCGGAGGAAGACCCGAACTCGCCATTGACGGTCGGATCGTCCAAATTAAACGGCCCCGCACTCAATACGTCAGAGTCTTCGTCGTGGCCATCTTGGCACTCCAGTTCGGTTTGTCTTACTTACTTAGAGCCTGTCCCAAAGGCACCAATGTCAGTTACACTAAGGGCTGTGTGAGAAAGAAAGAAAATCATAGGGGGCAT
>ENA-ORXR01000225-ORXR01000225.1-marine-metagenome-genome-assembly--contig:-NODE-225-length-86491-cov-9.128671_pt1 | contig 86491 bp, 62 predicted proteins | sample MGYA00237866_ERZ511479 | MGnify/ENA metagenome assembly ERZ511479
GCATCCAGATCCATACCCGTGAGGGATGCTAACCATGGGTTCGACAAACGACAAAGTCGTTTGGGCAATGCGGCAAAGCTGCATTGGGGCGAAGCCCCGAGGCGCAGCCGAGTCTATCCCTCACTCTCCGCCATTCCATAAAAGCATGATCCTCATGCGGCATAAAAATTCAAAAAGCATCCAGATCCATACCCGTGAGGGATGCTAACCATGGGTTCGACAAACGACAAAGTCGTTTGGGCAATGCGGCAAATCCAGGCCGATATTTGGTGTCAAATGGAGAGGATCTTCCTGGCAATTTTCTTATAGGTCAGACTGGGTATCTACGCAGAAAAAGAATTAGCGATCCGCGCGAGCGAAGCGACTATCCACATTTGGCCAGTCTTGTGGAATCCGGCGAGCCGCCTGACTCGTCAGCCGGTGGTAAACAACCGAAATTCACTTGTTTTTCCCGAGACAAAAATGCGTATGTCATTGTGAAATTTACTTCTGCCAATGACTCGGCAGTATCAACTCGCTGGTCAGATATTTTGATTTCAGAATACTACGCAGCCAAAGTTCTTTTGGAACACGGATTTGCCGCTGCGGAATCGGAACTGGTTCATCTGGGTAGTCGTACTTTTCTTGAATCCGTTAGATTTGATCGAGTGGGTGCGCAAGGCCGGAGTTCCATGCTTTCACTTCAATGCATTGATGCTGAATTTGTTGGATCCGGAACTCACTGGATTGAAGCTATGGATGTACTGTTACAAAAAAATCTGGTTAATCCAGCTAGTACAATAGATGCGTTTTTGTATCATGAATTTGGACGATACATAAACAATTCAGATATGCATCTCGGAAACTTGAGCCTAGGGGTTGATGGGGCTGTTTTTCGTGTTCTTCCAATTTACGATATGTGCTCTATAAAGGTAGCATTGCGCTTTGAGGAGTACAGAAGGCAAGTCAAGAATGAACATAGAATCTAACTTAGTCGGTGAAGTGTTCTTCGGCTTCCTCGTTAAGCATCTGCGCATACATTTCCTATCAATGCACCGATATATCGTTCGGTGCGTTGATGTCGAATGTTGTAAGTTTGACTCCGAAGCTAATATCTAAATAGCTAGAAATTTGGGCTGGTTGCGCCCACGGCAAGTTAGTCATTTTAAGAGTGCCTAATCTATATCTACCTGACCATCAAAATAAGCCGCAAGCCTGGTTATGTGAATTATTTCAATATCGTTTTGATTCGCATATCCAACTGCGGCAGCAGAAACATCACCAAGAGCCACGTATAAATATCCGGTTGCTTCGACAGTTTCACCTGCAGCAACCAGCTCCTTCAGGGGGTCAACTCCGGTATTGCCAACTTTGAACCGTTTACTGCACAACAACAATATGCGATTTCCGCGGGTAAGCAAAAGATCAGCCGCGTTTCCCTTAAATGCTTCTGAGTCGTATCGTGCGTCTGTATAGGTTGCAGCAATTTTACTGGCAATTTGTGCGGACTTCATTTTACGCGCTTGGTCGTATACTTCCTGCACACGTTTTTGGCTGGGTTGTTTAGATTGTTTGTAGGCAGCCAGGCCTGCAATCACAAAAAACGGTACTGCACTGAAAACACCCAGTACCACGTATTGCCCGCCAAATAAAACAAAACTGATAGCTATTAATGCAAAGCCAATGGCTACGCCATACCACCATGCAGAACGCAATAATATGGCAAACAACGAGCCCTCAGACATTTTAAATGCCATGTGAAAATACCTTTCTATTTGCTGATGCTGATTACTGCAATAATATCAATATATACGCTCATGTAGTCGGTAAAGAGTCAGTCAAAGTTCATTTATTGGTTTTATCGCGCTGCACCACCACGGACAACAGGGCAAGCAAGGCCGAACCAATCATTAGAAAAAAGGAAACTGCGTTTAACACAGGTGTAGACCCAACCTTAACCATCCGATCGTACATAGTGATGGTCAGCGGCGCTTCTGAGCCAACAAGAAATAGTGTGGTGTTGAAATTTTCGAATGAGACAAGAAATGCCACTATGCCAGCGGCAATCATCGCGGGGCGCAAGAACGGCAGGGTGATGGTGCGCAATACACGAATTCGGGAAGCGCCCAAATTAAACGCTGCCTCTTCCATTGTGTCATCGAATTTTTTTAATCGCGCGGTAATAATGAGTGACGTTATCGTGGTAATAAACGAGAATTGACCCAGTACCACCAGCAAAATACCCGGGCGCAAGAGTTCCAGGTCTATACCCATGCTTCTCTCTACACTGTTAGCCAGATTACTTGCCATTGCCAGAATGGAAATACCGAGAATAACGCCAGGAATAACCAGTGGTAGAACCATCAAGATGTAAAAAAAATTCTTTGCTGGAAAATCGTACCGGACAAACAAAAAAGCATTACACGTGCCCACAAACACAGAAAGAAGACCGACAAAACTTGCAATAACAAAGGAATAATACAAACCACGCAGCAGTCGGCGATCATGAAACATGCCGAGTTTGGGTTCTGTGTCATTAAAAAACCAGTCGAGTGTAAAGCCACGCCATGGCAATACCGGAAATAAGGAATCGTTAAACGCAAATGCGCCTGCGGCAACCAGGGGTGCTGCCAGAAAAATAAAAAACAGCACCATGTAAAAACGGTAGCCTTGACGTACCCATGATTGTTGGTTGACGTTAGCCATGAACTAATTTTTGGCCACAGTGCTGGATAAGGTTTGGCCGGATAGTTTTAAGCCCAACCAAACAACAATCGATGTAAACAACAACAGGATAAAGCCAAACGCTGCACCTGATTCCCAGTTGTAACGAGAAATAAATTGATCGTATATTTGTTCGGTAAACCAACTTGAATTCTTACCCCCAAGTAAAATTGGTGTTAAATAGCTACCCGCACTTAACATGAATACCACAATGCAACCGGCGACAATTCCCGGCATGGTGTAGGGGATAATGATGCGTCTGAGCACGGTTAATCCGTTACCGCCTAAATTGTATCCTGCCTCAATCATTTCGTTATTCATGCCATCTAGCGTAGACACCAGTGGCACTATCATAAAGAGCACAACTGTATAGACCAAGCCCATGATCACTGTAGCATCGTTATACAAAAATTCGATTGGTGTATCAATCAGGCCACTGGCCTGCAAAGCACTGGATATAACGCCGGTTTCTCGCAATAACAGTATCCATCCAAATGCCCGTATCAGATCACTGACCCAAAGCGGAATCAGGCACAACAGAAACAACGCACCTTTGGTTCTATTGCCAGCCACTTTGGCGATGTAGTAGGCGACAGGGAATCCAATAAGCAGCGCCAGAAATGTCACCAGCAAAGACACAACACCAGTGCGCAACAGCGTGTTCCAATAAATCGGTTCTTGCGCAAAGTTTATGTAGTTGTCTAAGCCGTATTCATAAACTCGTGGTGCTACCTTCTCTTTTAAAGACAAGACAAACATACCGATATGCGGAATAATAATCAGCAGTACTATCCAAAGCGCAAACGGCATAAAGAGCAGGATAAGCCACAAGCGTTTCGCATCCTTGTTTAATGATGTTGTCATCAGAGGTGCATTAGCAGAAGCAAAGCGAACGCGCTGGGTCCCAACTCAATCGCACCGCATCCCCGGGTTTTGGGTCACCAACGCTACCAGTCAGCGTGACATCCGCTTCAATCAGCTCTCCGGTACCATCGCGTACCAACACTCGAGAGTTTGCGCCATTGAACAACAGACTATCAATGTGACCGTTAAGCGTATTGGCCGCATCACTGCCACTGTTGCTAAACTCGGGACCGATATCGACTATTATGTGCTCTGGCCGTACAAAAATATTGGCTTGTTGCCCAACCTGGACGTGATCATCGCCACTACGCTTGCTTCGTGCCTGGAAACCTGCCGCGCACGAAAGGGTGACAATTTCATTGTCGCAATCGGTGACATTACCGGCCCAGCGATTACTGTCACCCACAAAACCTGCAACGAAAGCTGAGGCGGGGTTGTGGTAGAGCGATTGCGGTGTGCCTATTTGTTCGAAGCGGCCGTTGTTCATGACGGCAACGTGATCTGACATCACCAATGCTTCTGATTGATCGTGAGTGATATAAACAAAGGTGGTATTAAATTGATGCTGCAATAGTTTGAGCTCAATTTTCATCGCTTCACGAAGTTTTAAATCCAATGCCCCCAGTGGTTCGTCCAGTAAAAGTACGTCGGGGTCTAAGACCATGCATCTCGCTATAGCTATACGCTGCTTCTGTCCCCCGGATAACTGATGTATCTCGCGTTTGGCAACATCCGGCAAGGCGACGCGCTCCAGCACATCGGTTATTTTTGTGTCAACCTCAGATTTTGCGACACCATTGCAACGCAGCCCATAGGCGATGTTGTCGTACACATTCATCATTGGAAACAAGGCAAGGTGCTGAAACACCATTTTTACATTGCGTTTATTAGGTGGCACGCGCACCACTGATCTGCCTTTTATTTGTATGTCGCCAGCGTCTGGAGTTTCAAACCCGGCAATCATGCGCATTAAGGTTGTTTTACCGCAGCCCGATGGCCCCAGAATAGAGAAGAAGGATCCCGGTGGTATGTTAAAAGAGACATCGTCTACAGCCTGTATGCTGCCGAAGCTTTTCGATAGCTGGCTGCAGGCAAGATCATAGATTTGCTCGCTCGTGCTCATGGGATGAATCGTGCAGAAGTGGTGATGCTAATGTAGCAGGAAAACTGGCGAGCAATGCACTCGCCAGTAAGATGCTCGCCAGCCTGTTCAGGCAAGCGCTTTTTTATCCGCCAGTGGCAGCTTTAATTTTTTCCAGGGTTTTACCTTCCATATCTTCAACGCCTGGTGGAATGTTGGCGAAAAATTTAAGGTTTTGCACATCTTCATCTGAAAACGCTGCATTGACGGCCGCTTTTTTGTCATCAGGTAGCAGGTCTTTTGCACCTTTGACTGCAGCCATCGCGCCGGTACTGGCCGACATTAATTTTACGTTCTCCGGTTCTAATACAAAGTTAATCCATTTGTAGGCGGCATCATCGGCCTTTCCTTTTCTTGGGAAAGCGAAGGTATCGATCCAGGCGAGTGCGCCGGTGCTAGGTGGGATAAAAACAATGTTTTCGTTTTCAGCAAACAATTTGTAGGCTGTTGAATCCCATGTTTCAGATGCCACAATTTCCCCGGATAGCATCATCGCCGACAAGTCATCACCGCCTTTCCAATACGCTTTTATGTTGTCTTTGCAGCTGATTAATTTGTCGGCTACTTTGTCAAGAATAGCCTGGTATTTATCTAAATCGCCATAGGCTGCGAACGGGTCTTCACCCATATCGAATGCGGTGCCTAGTAAGATTGTGCGTTTTAAACGCATAGACGTTTTGCCTTTGTATTTGGCATCGCACAAATCACCCCAGCCAGCAAAGTCTGGTGCGACCGATTTATCGGCCATCAATCCTGATGTACCCCACTGATGAGGTACAGCATAGACATCACCTTCAATGGTGGTATTGGCTTTAACACCGTCCAGCAGTTTAGCTTCCATGTTTGATGTGTCGATCTTGGATAGATCGAGTGGCTTGTAGATATCGTATTCAAGCTGGGCTGCGTAAATACGATCGTGACTTGGTTGAGCCAGATCGAATCCAGCACCGCCTGTAGCACGTAGCTTGGCAATCATTTCCTCGTTGTTGGAAAACGTAACTTCAACGTTGATGTCCGGGTATTTCTCTTCGAACATTTTGACTAAATTTTCGGGAGCGTAAGAGCCCCACGTTAGCAGTCTGAGGGTTTCAGCCGAGGTAATTCCGCTTACGCCAAAGGCAAGCACTGCCAAAATAGCAGAGTAAATAGGTTTCATTTTATCGAGTCCTTGTTCGTTTTGATTCTTTTGGAGAAGGCCTAACTTGTGCATCCGCAACAGTGCACGAATTCAGCTCGGGAATAAATGGTCTGCAGATGAGTTAACCATGCAAGAACCACGGTAGCTATCGTCCGAATGGTCAATTGTGGAGATTGCTAAAAAACTGTTATAATTAACAAGTTGAGTTATAGTGGTTTTATGGATTCGCTCACCACGCACGCTAGCTCATCGTGCGACTGTACAGCTTGTAGCAATTGAACTGACAATTTGTGAGGGTTTTATTTTACGCGCTTGTTCGTACACTTCCTTCACACGTTTTTAACTGGGTTGTTTCGATTGTTTGTAGGCGGCCATGCCAGCAATCACAAAAAACGGCAAGGCACTAAAAATACTCAGTACCGCGTATTGCCCACCAAATAAAACCCAACTGATTGCTACTAAAGCAATGCCAATAGCCACACCATACCAACATGCAGGACGTGTTTAAGTGGCAAACAACGAGTCCTTCAAAAACTATCCCTGTGCCACAGTTAGTGACACCATGGGCTGCTATGGCTTATGGAACAAACCCGCAAGCGTTGACTTGGCATTCCTCCCAGTCTACGCCTGCCGCTCGTGGCAAGGTTAGTTTTTACGCCGAGTCGATTGTTTATAACAAGAGACCAGGATTGCGGCCAGCAACAGCATCAACATTGAGTAATCCTTGTTGCCAGCGCCAAAGGTGCAGCCACCGCCAGAAGAAGACGTCGAAGTACCTGTGCCGTTCATGGAAGCCGCTAATTCTTCGTCAGTTAACGCATTAGGATCGTTACGCAGGTTATCGTAATAACCCACGATGGTACCAGTTGCTCCGGCTGCCATACGAGCTTGCGCGCGCAGTGTGCCAGTACGCTTGTACACGTCAGTAGTGATGTTATAAACAATCACCTCACCACCCAACTGGAAAGTAATCGTTTTCGCATCCTGATCCAGGCTCAAGCTTGCGTTGTATATCGTATCAGGTGACACCGCTAACTCAAACGTAGGGCAACGATTATCATCCATACCATCTGCCAGATCGGTTGACGCGCTGAAATCTTCCGCATCTGATCGTATGGCGCAATATTCGCCAACCAAGCCAGAGTCTGCGTTGTTAATTAACATGACGGCGGCAAATACACTGCCCAATTCACCCACATCGAGTTGGGCAGACGTGTCGTTGTACAATAAGCCAGCAATTCGTACTGCAGCGAAACCACCCGCTGTGGTGTCTACTGCAGACTCGCTTGAATAAATCAGGTCAGCTTCTATGTAGTCATTAGGTTGTGCAAATCGCAAAAATGCAACGTTGTCTTCATCACTGCTTGCAACTGTTGCACTCATTCGTAAACGCCCGTCTATAATTTCTTTCGAGCGATTGTCGTCATCCCGAAAGTCATCAAAATCGTCGGTTTTATATCTATCTGCCGTGTCGATAGGTGCAAAATCTACTGACTCACCGTCAAAGCTCAAACTTGATAGTAAGAAGCTGCCACTCTCAGCGCCATCGCGAACCCTGAATCGGGCCCACGCGTATTGATCATTAGCCTCATAAAACGGAGTGGGGGTGGTGACAGCAATTCGTTCGTCGTTAAAAACGCCGTAAAGTTCTTGCGTTGCGCGATCGATGCCAACTTCAAGTGTGTAGGGTGTGTTTACATCAAGCTCCGTTATCTGAAATGACTCACATTTGTCGCGCGTCGCTTCCAGCGGCTGGCTATTGCCTTCCGTGTCTCTATCGAAGAAGCAGATTTGAGTAAAATCCTCTTCAGGTGATGTGCCCAAAATCAGGGTGAGTTCGATCTCTACATCGCCTGCACGGCTGTCTTCTCCGAGACCACCGTCAGCAATGCTGTTGTAGAACCGACCCTGTGATTCGTATCTCAAAGTTCCAACAGTGGGTCGATCACCGGTAAACTGCCCGGTGGACTTAACTGATGACGAGGCGCGTCGCGTATTCAATTCGTAAGCGGCGCGCTCTTCTCCAGTGGGGTCAGAATGGATTATGTTAACCCGCAGACCGGTGTCATCGGTATTGGCTACGGTGTCGGGATTGGCCAGTGCGTTCGTGTATATGTTGAAGTCTCTGTATAAAGTGCTAGACGAAAAATCGTCGGCGAAGCTTTGTGCCTTGACGGCTGAAGCACTTAGGCAGAGCCCAACAGTCATAAAAACTGGTGCAATGGCGCGGTGGTAAGAAAGCATCAATTCATTCTCCTTAGCTTTGGTTTTAATTTTTTGTAGGCGGATGCTAGGAGGTAACCGATGCAGTTGCACTTACCTAAACAGGTAATCGGTCTGCGTTTTGTTAAGTGAATCAGTATACGGATTACTATTATGCGAAGTGGGTATGGTGGTTGATTATAAAGAAAAAATAAGCTTATTCGCTGCGTAGTGCCTGCACAGGCTTCATCTTGGCTGCTCTTCGCGCAGATATAAAACCAGACAATAACCTAACCACAACAGAAACCACTAATGCGAATATCACTTGTTTAGATGACGGAATCAATGGAAAATTGGTTACATTAGCCAACACCGTGCTCGCGATAGTCCCGATCAGTAAACCCAATAATCCGCCCACGGCACTAATTATTCTGCTTCCATTAAGAACTGCGTCATAATATCTTTTTCGCGAGCACCTATTGCTTTACGCACACCAATTTCTCGTGTTCGTTCGAGCACGGCTGTGCCCATCACGTTCATGATGACCATGCCACCGACCAGCAATGAAATGGATGCGCTGACAATACCGATGATGGCGACACCATTAAAATTTTTATTAGTAATCTCTATATAGCTTGCCATCGTTTCAGCCAAAGCCCAGTCGCTGGCATCAACCTGTGCTTCTATCAGGTAACCATCTTTGGCTGCGAGTTCAAACAATGGTGTACCGGCTTTAACCCATTGTCCGGCTTCTGTAGCTTCTTGAATAACAACACCATCAAGGGGCGCGCTAACGGTGGCATTTTGTATTTGCAAGCTCGACAGGGTAATGTCTGACTTTGCTATTGCAAGGGCTGCTTGTGCACTGCGCAGAGCATCAAGGCTATCGTCTAGTGACTGCCTGGATGCATTGCCCGCTTAAGACAGGTTTTTTAAACGCGTGTAAGTTCTGGATGCTGTGTTAAGTTTTTGTTCGCTGTATTGGAGTTCTGCGTTGGCTTTTTCGAGTAAAGTCTTTGATCTTTCGTTGTCCAGTTCTGCCAAGGGTTGACCGGCTTTTACCGTCATGCCCTCACGCGCTTTAATCTGACCAATCTCGCCTTCGAGCAGGGCGGTGATGGTGACAACCTGCGTGTTCATGACTTTGGCATTTAAGTCGAGAATGGTCGCCAGATTTTGTACGGTGGGCTTTACAGCGCTGACGCGGGTGGCAGGCGTTGGTTTGAAAAACTGCCAGGCAATAGTTGCGCATAGCAACAGCTATACAACAATAATGAGCAAATTTTTCTACACAGTATTTATCCTTGTTCGACAGTAGAACTACGTATGCAAACAATTTGCTTAAGGCCTAGTAATATAGTAGCTGAGAGTTACCCTTCAAAGGGTGTTCTGGTTCACGGACAAGTTGGACATACCCCGGTAGTAAAGTGTGTCGGTCACATTGAATACAAAGATTTTATAGCCTTGTAACCTTGCTGGTAGCGTTCAAACTGTTGCGAAAAGTCATCGTGGAGGCTTGTTTGTGGTTCGATAGTTCGCTTGATCGGTGGCTTGAAGCAAACTTGCGTGGGATTAGCAGAATCAGCCGCTATCATCCCTAATCTGGCAGCGCCAAGCCCAGCTCCAAAGTCACCGTCTTGTGTTGTGTGTAACGGTAGGTTCAGTGCTGAGGCTATCAGTTGCAACCAATAGAGTGACTGCGATCCTCCGCCAATGGCATAGGCGCTGTCTAATGAAGTGCCGGCCGTGCTCAGGGCTTGCTGACAATCACGAAAGGCGAAAGCCACACCTTGCAATACGGCGTGTGTTAAAGCGCAAGTATCTGTGTTATGGCTCAGCCCCAAAAACACGCCGCGGGCAGCAGCATCATTATGTGGTGTTCTTTCACCGCCAAGATAAGGCAGGAAAATGATTTCACTTGGCACGACATCGCTAGTGGCTAATGCAGCCGTAAGCTGTTCAGGGGATTGCCCTAACACACCCGATAACCAATTCAAAGAGTCGGTAGCCGCGAGTATCACACCCATTTGATGCCAAGTTTCAGGCAGTGCATGACAAAAAGCATGCACCGCACTTTCAGCGTTGGGTTTATAGCTGTCATTGGCAGCAAACAACACGCCCGAAGTACCTAAAGATAAAAAGGCATTGCCTGGCGACACGGTACCCATCCCACACGCAGATGCAGCATTGTCGCCAGCCCCGCCAGCAACGACAACGGTATGGGACATACCAAAGCGGGTGGCCAACGTTTTTCGTAAGGTGCCTGAAACGGCTGTGCCTTCTACCAATGATGGCATGTTTTCTTTGGATAGATTAGTTGCCTGCAGTAGCTCGTCAGACCAACTGCGTTTTCCCACATCGAGCCAACCGGTACCAGCGGCATCTGACATTTCTGAAACGTGTTCGCCTGTTAACCAGAGGCGAGCGTAGTCTTTGGGCAGCAACACTTTGTTGACTTGTTTAAAAAGCTGCGGTTCGTGCCTGGCTACCCACGCTAATTTGGGCGCTGTGAATCCTGCAAATAAAATGTTCCCACAACGTTTTCGTGAGTCGGGCGTATCCAGCTGAGCCGCTTCTGCATGACTACGAGTGTCGTTCCAAAGAATGCACGGGCGTAAAACCTGGTCGCATTTATCCAGCAATGTTGCGCCGTGCATGTGTCCGGACAAGCCAATACCACGCACGGCAGACATTTGTTTGGGGTGGTCGCTGTGCAATTGTGCGAGCGTGATTTCCATGCCATTAATCCAGCTGGCAGGATCTTGTTCTGACCAACCATCTGCTGGCCTGCTTTGTGTCATGTTAGCGGTGCAGCTGGCAATGATGTTCTGCTGCTCATCCATCAAGACGGTTTTGACGCTTGATGTGCCCAGATCAATACCGAGATACATAGCCATTATTCCTGTGCTCTTGGAGGGTACCAGTAAGATACATGTTCATCGCCACGATTAATAACCGCAAAGTGGTTAGCAAACAATCGAAAGGCTGCGCTCCATTCTCCATCGGGCCATTGCACACGCACCGTCGCACGCTCTGCCACGCCAAGCCCGACATGCACGAAACCTAGTTGTCCGGATGCGTGGCCACCACCGATTTTGATGTCTCTGACCTGAGTTTTGTTGCCGGTTTTAATAGCCAGCTTAGCGCCCAGGGCTTGCCTGTTAATATTGTCCTGGCGTAGTTCAATCGCCAGCCAGTTACCGCCTTGTCTGGGGCCGTGCTCACTGGCAAATCCGGTATTGCGAAAAAGGCTTACCGGCGCGCTGCGATTAACCACTAACAAATCGAGTAAGCCATCGGCGTTAAAATCAGCCACACTTGCACCTCGACCGCGACGATCAAGCGCAATACCTGCTGTATCACCTTGTTCAACAAAACGACCATCATGATTGCCCATGAGCAAGTTGTCCGGGTCGAATCGAGCGAAGTCCTCCATACGCTCCACGTTGCCTTTGGCGATAAATAAGTCGAGCAGGGTGTCATTGTTGATATCTGCAAATTCAGCGTGCCAACCAGTGGATGGTTTCAAGTCTTTCCCGGTGTAGGGCCTGTGTGCTGTTGCACCACGCTGGTATGCGATGTCTTCGTAAACGGGGCGTTGTTCTTCGCTGGCTTGAACGACATCAACCGTCTGTATTTTTGTATCTCCCATGGATGTTAAGACGTATTCGGGAAACCCGTCAGCATTTAGATCACCTTCGGCAATACCCATTCCCCATATAACTAATGATTGCCAACCATCTGCGCGAGTAAATAGACGCGGGTACTTACCGTTGCTGATATTCCATAGCTGTTCTTCACCACCGCGATGGTAGTGTCGGTCATTGGTTATACGCAACGCCTCTTGTCCACTTTTGTTCCAGTCTGTAAAAAGCATTGATAAAGAGCAATGTCCCGGTGAAAGCGTTTGTGGTTCGCTGTAATCAGGCCGGTCGTTATCGTTAAGCTTATCTGTGCCGAGCGGGCGCATAAGTTGATTGTCTTCACAGGTACCCCATGGTGATCCGGGTGCAGTTCTGTCGACATAGTTGCCTATGGCCATTGTCGGATACGACAGCCCAGCTTCAAAGGTTGCAGAAAATGCTGTGCTCCAGGCAGAACCGCCATTGAAGCCAAAGCTTGCGTTTGCTTGCGTAAACGTGCAATCCGGCCCGCCTTTTAACAGTTGGTTTTCGCCCACTCGTAAAACGACTAAGTCCATATAGTCATCGTTGTCAATATTGATCGGGTAGGCGCCAGTAACTTGAGCAATGGTTGTGCTTGTTTGTGTACTCTTCATAAAGCTAAGTGCACCACCGGTACTACTGTGGTTGATAAACAGTGCAGATTTATTAGCCCCGCCTGCGATAAACACATCGGGTATCCGATCAGCATTGCAATCGAACGTTGCCACACCACCACCAACAAAGTATTCCCAGGGACCGTCGTACTCAATCACTAGCCCGGCGGCCTCAGCCTCTTCAGAATAGACTGGCACATCAGCATGAAATGCCATGGGTTCAGTATTGGCAGCGGCGGTAAGGTGAGCAAAGATCAGTGGCCCCAAAATTAAGATACCAATCGATGTTTTGATCCCATCTTCTATCCCAGCTTTAAACCACGTAAGAGGAATTAGTCTAATAACCAAATTCACGGATTGATCACCAGAGTTTTTAGAAAAGCGGTGACATCACTTTTTTCAGTTTCTTCAAGCTTGACGTAGGTGTCTCGTGATTCTCGTGCATCCCCGCCATGTGCGCTAATGATTTCGGCCAACGTTGTTAAGTCGCCTCGATGTCCATAGGGTGCTGTTGAGCCAATTCCCCAAAGCTCTGCTGTCATGAAAACGTTGCGCTCGACAAAGCGTTGCGAGAGCAGTTCGTTACCCAGATGATCCACCTTGTTGTCGGCGATAACATGGCGCTTTAAATCACCAAACAAGGGAACCAACCAGCGACCGTGCGCATCTTTTTCTAACTGGGAAGCCCAACCCATAAGGGCAAGATCATAAGTTGTGTTGTCGGCAGCACCGTTTTCTCCAGTTCTTAATGTGCCGGCAGCATCCATTGGCCCTGGGTCGGAAAAAACCAATGAGTTTAAGGGTAAGGTGCGCTGATGGCACGAGTTGCAGCCAATTTCATCAAACTTTTCAGACCCGCGTGCTGCAGCTTCAGTCCATGCGCTGGGTAAATCGGTATTTACGACCGGTGGTTGCAGAGTAGCTTGCCATAGCACCAATGCGGAAACATCAGCGTCGGTCACCTCGTTAGCAACGGAGTCTTCATCAAAATCATCTGTGCCAGTCCAGCGTGAACCAAAGCGCTCGCTGGCTTGCATACCATGATGATGATTGAGTGCATTAACACTGAATTGCCTTAAAGATGTGATAACACCTTTTTGACTAAACGGTTTGATTATTAAATCGGTGTCAATACCTTCCAGTCGTTTGGTACTAACCACGCCGTCTGGATTTATGTCGAGCTTACCAAAGTGAACACCCTTGGTCACGAGCTCAACGGTGGTCGTTTCACCTGTGCGGCGAGCCAGGGCTAAACCGGTTTGTCGCAGTGCGGCCAGTTCAACACTCATTTCGCGTGCCAGCAGTTCCACCAATCCAGCCCCAAACAAATGGTTGGTGTTGCGCTCGTTCGAAAATTGCGGGTCTGTGGTGTCGAAGTCTGCTAATTGAAAGCCTTCAGAGACGAACACGTTGGCCACGAAATCGCCCGCACCGCCAATGATGGGTTGATTGTGGCAGCTGCTGCATGCTGATGCGTCCATTCCGGCTGTTCGGCTGAACGCTTCACGTGCTGGTCTTTTTCGTTTCGTCGGGATAATCGCCTGAGTTGCCATGGGTCGACCAACTCCGTCTTGCGTCGTGAAGGCGGCATTAAACAATGCTTGACCCTGATCGATCAGTTCGAGGAGAGTGTGTTTATCAAGCGTGCCTTCTAACAAGGCTGCGTCTGTGTGTACAGGTATAGCCGCTTCATCCCATGTGTTGCTGGTTTTGCCAGATTCATTAGCGTGTGCAATACCCAGCAGTGCAATACCGAAAGTGCAGCAAAGTAATACGCTAAATAACGTGCTGAGCACTGATGGTGAGTTAATGTGAACCGTTTTCATGCTGGACATTGCTTAGACTGCGTTTGCGCCGCCTTACTTTGTGCGGAATGGCGGTGTTCGGTGGCGCTGGCAAACTCGCGATCAACAATGGATAGTGCGTCAATGCGCAAGCCATCAAGCAGTAGTGGGGTATCCTGCTTATACAGATGTAGCAACTCAGAAAAATCCCCGGGACTTCGCCGCATGGTTTTCACGGCTTTGTCGATCTCCGGACGCATCAACTCCACCGCATCAGCGTTGTGTCCTACCAGCGCTACGGGTATAGGGTCGAATAAGGTAAACACGGACACCAGACCCGCACCTATGGCACGTCCTGCCATTGCAAAAGCCTCCACTGCGTAAGGCTCTTTGTTATTGGCCGCGGCAATCAATGTTTGAAAAGTATCCTTATTCACTGCCTGGCTGGGAATAGGGCTGTGTTGATCACCTTGTGCACTGCGTAAAATGCCGTAGTCACTGGCATACGCTTCAATACAACCCCGTTTGCCGCACCTGCATAGTGCGCCGTCTTTGATGAACGTAATATGGCCGATTTCCAGTGCTGAAGACTGCGCACCGGAAAACGCCTGGCCGGATAAATACAAGCCCATTCCAATTCCGTGAGAGAGTAAAATTGTTGCAAAGCTTTCACCAAGAATTTGTTTTTCACTGTTGTATAAAGACGCTGCGATTAGTCCGCAATCGTTGTTAACCGAGACAGGTACATTGAATTCATTGTGCAAGGTTTGCGCAATGGGTATCCGCTCCACAGAAATAATAGGTGACCACAATAGCTCTCCGATTATGGAATCAGTGGCACCTTGAAAACCAAAACTAATCGCTGTTAGTTGGTTGTCGGGAAATTTCTTTAGCTCATTGCGAATGCCTTTGATGATCAGCTCATTGAGTTGCATCTCACTCAGTTTGGTGGTCTCCACCATTTTGTTGTTGCTTGAAACAGTAACCCCTGCGTAGTCGATAATAGAAATCGTAAGCTGGTCAATAATGAGAGAAACAGTCAGAGAACGTGCAGCATCGGCACGCAAAGCGATGGTGGTTTGCGGCCGACCTCTTCTGATTTTTTCACTGGGTGCTGTGGTGGATGTGACAATTCCCTGATCGCTCATCAAACCCAACAGTGTTGACAGCGCGGCTTGACTTAATCCGGTGATTCGGCCAACTTCGGCGCGAGACAACGCACCCCCTTGTCGCAGTGTGCGCAAAATACGGTGCCGGTTCTCAGCCCGAAGATCATCACTACGTATGATGTTCGTAACGTTCATTTTTTTCGAAAGCGTGAAATATTAAAAATAACTTGACACATTTTCCAGCTGGTGTCACTATTTTTTTCAGTCGTGAAAATATTCGACTCAAACCACCGTGGCTGTAATTCAGTTGCGTACATTAAATTTTGGAGTGAGCATGAAGAAGAGTTCTATTGCGTTGTTAACAGCAAGCGCCGTGTTATTTTCCGGTAGCGTTTTTGCTGAAGGAAAAACCGTTGGTGTTTCATGGAAAGTCTTCCAGGAAGAGCGTTGGAAGCGTGATGAAGCCGTCATCAAAGAAATTGTTGAAGCCAATGGCGACAAGTATATTTCTGCTGATGCACAAGGTTCTGCTGGTAAGCAGTTAACCGATGTTGAATCACTTATCTCTCAAGGTGCCGACGTTATTATGATCGTGCCTTTCGACTCTGAGGCTATCCTGCCGGCGGTTGAGCAAGCATCAGCAGAAGGCATCCCAATGATTGCCTATGATGTTCAGATCGAACACCCAGATGCACTTTACGTCACTTTTGATAACGTTGGTGTCGGCCGACTCATGGCGCAAACCATGCTCGAAAGTGGCAAGAGTGAAGGTAACTTTGCTTTCATTAAAGGTGACCAGGGTGACCCGAATGCCACGTTCCTTTTCGAAGGCATCATGGAAGTACTACAAGAAAACGTTGACTCAGGCAAAATTAAAAATGTTTGCGAAACGTTCACCGATGGCTGGAAGCCTGAAAATGCTCAGAAAAACATGGAGCAATGCCTGACTTCTCAAGACAACAAAATCGATGCGGTCATTTCTGAAAACGACGGTATGGCAGGTGGTGTTGTTGCAGCACTTGAAGCACAAGGTATGGCTGGCAGCGTGCCTGTAACCGGTCAAGATGGTGACCTTGCAGCCCTTAATCGTGTTGCTCGTGGTACTCAACTGGTATCAGTATGGAAAGACTCGCGTGCACTTGGAAAAGTGGCTGCCGAAGCTGCCCTGATGCTGGCTGATGGAAAGACCATCGCTGACATTCCTGGTACCGCACCATTTGATGGTGGTAAGCGCGGCGTTGAAGTCACGTCAATTTTGTTAGAGCCTAATCCAATTACTATCAGTAACATGAATGATGTTATTGATGCTGGTTGGATCTCCAAAGAGAAAGCATGTGAAGGCGCACAAGACGGTGTTGCTGGCTGTTAATCTGTTGTATTAGTTGGCAGGGCCACGTCACGCACCTGTGGCGTGGCCTTTTTTCATTAAACCTGTTGTGCTGCTAACAAAGCTGCTCAAGCCGCTTTAAATTTAGCTTAAAAATGTAGCTTGTAAACGTATTGCTAACGTGCCCGTTTCAGAGTCGTGTTAGCAATATTATCCCTTGTAGTCCGCAAAGCTATGTCCCATTGGAGAGTTAACTGTGTCTGACCCGAATAATAATCAAGACAGCGCGTTGGTGCGTTTTCTTCGTGCAACAGAGGTAGATACTCGTCTACTGGGCATGATTGGCGCGTTAATGCTCATCTGGGTGGGCTTTCATTTATACGGCGTTATTGTCAATGATTACGGGGCATTTTTAACACCAAGAAATTTGTGGAATTTGTCGGTGCAAACTTCCTCTATAGCTGTCATGGCGACCGGCATGGTGTTGGTTATTGTGACGCGGCATATCGATTTGTCCGTTGGCTCGTTATTGGGTTTTACCGCAATGATTATGGGGATAACGCAGGTGTGGGTACTGCCGCAATTTCTTGGTTTGGGTCATCCGCTTATTTGGGTTATCACGGTGATTGTGGGTGTAGCGTTTGGTGCACTGGTTGGGGCATTTCAAGGTTTTCTGATTGCCTATCTGAGTATTCCAGCTTTTATCGTCACGCTGGGAGGTTTATTGATTTGGCGCGGCGCATCTTATCTGATCGCCAGAGGCGAAACCATTGCACCGGTTGATCAGACATTTTCACTTATCGGTGGCGGTCCCTTTGGTACCATCGGAGCAACAGGTTCGATCATTGTCGGGGCTGTGTTCGCGATATTAATTGTCCTGTTGCTAATCAATGGGCGGCGACAACGCCTGCGCTTTGGGTTTCCCACCAGGCCTGTTTGGGCTGAGCTGCTGATCGGTGGAGTTGGTGTGGGTATCGTTGCAGCTGCTGTGATGGTGATGAATGCCTATCCATGGCCGAAGGGCATCGTCAACAAATACGCTGCAGCAAACAACATTGAAATACCTGAAGGTGGATTATTTATATCGCATGGGTTTGCTATACCTATTCTCATTGCGATTGGTGTGGGTGTGCTCATGACTTTTCTGGCTAACCGCACACGCTTTGGTCGATATGTGTTTGCTATTGGTGGTAACCCGGAGGCTGCAGAGCTTGCAGGTATCAACACAAAAAAAATGACCATGCTTATTTTTGCACTTATGGGCGCACTGACTGGTGTTGCGGCTGTTATCGCCAGTGCTCGACTTAAGTCTGCCACATTAGCATTAGGTCAATTCGATGAGCTTTATGTTATAGCCGCTGCGGTTATTGGTGGAACATCATTCGCAGGCGGTATAGGCACGATTTACGGTGCTATCTTGGGCGCATTGGTTATGCAGTCACTCCAATCAGGCATGGTACTGATCGGGTTTGATGCGGCGATACAACAAATGGTTGTCGGTGGCGTGTTAGTTGTCGCCGTCTTTCTTGATAATCTTTATCGTCGTAATTCGGCATAAGCGAACAAGGATAATCTCATGGAAAATCAATCTCAGATACATCCTGCTCAAAGCGCTGAACACGCCGTTCCGCTAATCGAGATGAAAGACATCTCCATTTCATTTGGTGGAATCCATGCAGTAGATAAGGCTTGCTGTGATTTATACCCGGGTGAAGTGGTTGGCTTGCTGGGGCATAACGGGGCGGGTAAGTCCACGTTAATCAAAATACTCTCTGGTGCTTATACGCGAGACAGTGGCAGCATTTTTGTTGATGGAAAAGAAGCGACAATCACTAATCCAAGGCACGCTAAAGAGTATGGGATTGAGACCATCTATCAAACGCTGGCTTTGGCTGACAATGTGGATGCTGCGGCCAATCTGTACTTGGGTCGTGAGTTGTTAACACGCTGGGGTACGCTCGATGATGCAGCCATGGAGGCGGAAACCCGCAAGGTGATGAATCGGCTAAACCCGAATTTTACGCGTTTTAAAGATCCGGTAAAGCAACTCTCGGGTGGACAGCGGCAGTCAGTTGCCATTGCGCGAGCTATTCATTTTAACGCACGAATACTGATAATGGATGAGCCCACCGCAGCGTTAGGGCCGCAGGAAACAGAGCAAGTGGGTCAGCTTATTCATCAACTCAAAGCCGATGGTATTGGAATATTTTTAATAAGCCATGATATCCACGATGTGTTTGATTTAGCGGACCGCGTGGTCGTCATGAAAAACGGTGCGGTGGTCGGTTCTGCACACACCAGTGATGTCAGCAAAGATGAAGTCCTGGGCATGATTATTCTGGGAAAATGCCCACCGGGGGCAACTGCAGGGCCTGGTGCTCTGCAAGAATAAATTGTCAAATCAAAACTAGTAGCATAAACACTGATAGGTACGGTAATGGGTATAAAATTTTTTGGCGATATTGAGCGCATCAAATTCGAAGGACCAGATTCGCTTGACCCCTTAAGCTTTCGATATTACAACCCCGATGAAATGATTCTTGGCAAGCGCATGGAAGATCACCTGCGTTTCGCAGTTTGTTATTGGCACAGTTTTGTTTGGCCAGGCGGTGACCCATTCGGCGGACAAACATTTCAACGACCTTGGTTTAGCGACACCATGGCCGACGCCAAGCTAAAAGCCGACGTCGCTTTTGAAATGTTCACAGCGCTTGGTGTTCCGTACTTTTGCTTTCACGATGCTGATGTAAGACCTGAAGGTGATTCGTTTGCGCAGAACACTCGTAATCTGGAAGAGATAACCGATTACTTCGCACAAAAAATGACAGACACCGGTATTAAGCTTTTGTGGGGCACGGCCAATTTGTTCTCACACCGACGTTACATGAGTGGTGCTGCTACCAACCCCGACCCAGAAGTGTTTGCGTTTGCTGCGGCAACCGTTAAAACCTGCATGGATGCTACTAAAAAACTAAAAGGCGAAAACTATGTTTTGTGGGGCGGACGTGAAGGCTACGAAACGTTACTGAATACTCATCTGGGCAAAGAACTTGATCAGTTGGGTCGATTCCTTAATATGGTGGTGGAATACAAGCACAAGACAGGCTTTGATGGCACTATTTTAATTGAACCAAAACCACAAGAACCGACCAAACATCAATATGACTACGACGTTGCGACGGTATACGGCTTTCTTAAACGCTATGGTTTGGAAAACGAAGTGAAGGTCAACATTGAGCAAGGGCATGCCATATTGGCTGGACATTCGTTTGAGCATGAGCTGGCCACAGCGGATGCTTTAGGCATATTTGGATCCATAGACATGAACCGCAATGACTATCAGTCAGGGTGGGACACTGACCAATTCCCAAATAATGTGCCCGAGATGGCCTTGGCGTATTATATGGTGCTAAGAGCAGGTGGGTTTACCAGTGGCGGGACTAATTTCGATGCCAAATTACGTCGCCAGTCGCTTGACCCAAGCGACCTGCTAGCTGCGCACGTTGGCGGTATGGATTGTTGTGCTCGAGGCTTGAAAGCCGCAGCGGCCATGCTCGACGATAAAGCATTGTCAGCCCCGTTGGATGCGCGCTACGCCGGTTGGGAGTCCGATTTGGCAAGTAAAATGATGGGCGGGAAGATGGATTTCGACGCTATTGCACAACATGTGCTAGATAATGATATTAATCCTGAGCCACGTTCAGGGCAACAAGAGAAACTTGAGAACATTGTTAATCGTTACGTCTAGTCGATTTATATACGCCTGCAAGGCTTGTTTTGCAGACAATGCCTTTCCAGGTTTTGCTTTGTTCACTGGGCGTGTTCCTTTTATTGAAGTGTTATTCAAAAGAACATGCGCAGGCTTGTTTTTATCCTTGTTGTTTAGTCCGGTTAGCGCACAAGAGCTGGCTATTTGTTCTCAGGCACAGCGTCCTAGTTGCCCCTCTGCATTAAGCGACGTCGCCGATTCTGAATTTACTTTTTCACGTCTGATATTTGCTGATAATCAAAGGGCGATAAACGATTTGGGTGATCGTATTGGCTACCCACACTGGCAAGCCGATTGTTCTGAGAGTGAGCCGCATTTTATTGCTGCGATGAAGCGGCTTACTCGCGTCGATACAAACGAACAAAGCCAATCAATATCGTTGTTAGACGAACGCATATACGACTACCCAATGTTGTATGTAGTTGAAGCCGGTTTCGCATCGTTTGGTCCGCAAGAGAGTGATACTTTGCGGGAGTATTTGTTGCGCGGTGGCTTCTTACTGGTCGACGATTTTCACGGCAGTTACCAATGGGAGCAGTTTGAAAATTGGATATCGGCTGTGTTTCCTGACAGAGACATCGTGGATATCCCGGAGAATCACGATATCTTTAACGTGCACTTTCCCATTGAAGAATTTATTCAGATTCCAGGACTTCGCGCACTGTGCTTGAACCCGGGCGAAACCTGGGAACTACCGATTTCTAAAAGTATGTCGGTGGTCGAAAGTAATTCATCTCGTCAGCAGCCGCGCTGGCGCGGCATACTCGACGATGATGGTCGCGTAATGGTGATCGTTAACTGGAACATGGACTTGGGTGATGCCTGGGAGCACGCCGACATGGAAGAATACAGCGCGCTGTATACCGCAACGGCCTACCGACTGGGCGTTAACTACGTCATTTACGGGATGACGCACTAACATCACCCCTTAAGCGATAGTCGGAATACGCAAGCCGACCATATGCTGCATCACGCGCAGTACCTGCGTGCTGTAACCATACTCATTGTCGTACCACACATATAAAACGCAACGCTTGTCATCAGCCAGTGTAGCAACAGAATCAAATATAGCGGGTTCTGGTGTGCCAACCAAATCAGTTGAAACCACTTCGGTTGAGTAAGAGTAATTAATCTGCAAACTCAGTTCAGAATTAAACGCCATTTCTCGCACGTAGGCGTTTATTTCATCGCGATTAGTGGCGGCTTTCAGGTTGAGGTTGCACACCGCCATTGATACGTTTGGTGTCGGCACTCGAATAGCATTACCGCTCAGCTTGCCTTCCAGCTCGGGTAGCGCTTTGGCAACTGCTTTGGCCGCACCTGTGCTGGTCAGTACCATGTTCAATGGTGCGCTGCGACCACGTCGATCAGCGGTGTGAAAGTTGTCAATGAGGTTTTGATCATTGGTGTAGGAATGCACTGTTTCAACATGACCATTTTCGATACCAAACTTATCGTTAATCACTTTCAAAATTGGTGTTATTGCGTTAGTGGTACAGCTGGCTGCACACAGGATATTGTCTGCATCATCAATCATGTGTTCGTTAACGCCATACACGATATTTTTAATAGCACCACTGGCCGGAGCTGTTAACAACACCTTGCTCGCACCTTTCGGTACCAAGTGCCGACTTAAAGCTTCCTCGTCTTTAAACACACCGGTGTTATCAACGATGAGTGCGTTGTTAATGCCGTAACTGGTGTAGTCAATGTCTTCTGGCTGATTTGCGTAAATTACTTTGATAAAGTTGCCGTTGGCGATGATTGCGCTTTGTTCTTCATCAACATTGATGTGCCCATTAAAGGGCCCGTGAATTGAATCTCGTCGTAACAGGCTTGCGCGTTTTTTCAAATCTCCGTCGCGCCCACCTCTTACCACAATCGCGCGCAAGCGTAGTGGGTTGCTTGAAGTTGTTCTTTCAATGAGCAGACGGGCCAGAATACGACCAATTCGGCCGAAGCCATACAAGACGATGTCCCGTGGTTCGTCGAGCAGGGTGCTTTCATCTTTAAGATCAGCCGTCTTTTCTTTCAAGAAAGCGTTGAGCTTGGCATCATCATCAGTGCTGACCAGGCCGGTTCCTCTGGCATGGTAGGCAAGCTGACCAATATCGATTCGAGAAGAGCCCGGCATAATATCCACCAGCAAGCGCAGCAGGCGAGAAGTTTCGGCCACTGACACCGATTCACCAACCACTTGTAGCGATAACCTGTGTGCCTTGATGATATCGATGGTGGATGCGTTCATCAGCTTCCGACCAAAAACGGTCACGATGACACCACGATCGCGGTAGAGGGTACCCACAGCGGGAATCATTTGCTCTGCGAGGGACTGTTCCTGAATATAAGCGTATAGGTAAGAATTTTCGTTGTTCACAGGTCAGTTGGGCCTCTTAGCGGTATTTCTCATGCCCATGACATCTATTCACGAGCAAAAGAGCATTTTTGGCGAAATTGATGCAAATTATATCGGCAGTTTATCGAATCCCATAAGAGCCGGCAGACCATGACTCGTGAATGCGTGAAGTTAATGCCAAGCCATTGTCTTGACGTACAAGCGAGTTTCCCGCCCTTTGGGCAAGCTGAGGGCTGTGAATATCAAGGCGTTAGGGACAAGTGTTTACACGGGCGGTGAGAAAATTTTGATACCATGAGAGTACGTTCACAATCCTGCTCGCCCCCGGCCTCGTAATGGAATCACAAGCATCGCACAGAACGCTCCAGCCGGGCGAAATGCTGAACTGGTATCGTATCGAGCGAATACTGGGTCGCGGTGGTTTTGGCGTCATCTATTTGGCAACCGACACCAACCTTGATCATCAGGTTGCCATAAAAGAGTACATACCCAGCGATGTTGCACACCGCGCTGGTGATTCTAAAGTTCATCCCATTACCGAAGACCACAGCGATATTTTTCACTGGGGGATGGACCGCTTTATTAAAGAAGCGCGCAATCTGGTTAAGTTCAAGCACCCCAACATCGTTCGTGTTATGTCAGTTTTCCAGGAAAACAATACGGCATACATGGTCATGGAGTTTGAAGAAGGCGAAGATTTGCGCAGCTTCCTGCGCAAGCCTGACTCCAATAACGAAGCGACACTAAAACAACTTATTCTGCCTGTGTCCAAAGGCCTGGCTGAAGTTCACCGGCATGGCTTTATCCATCGCGATATTAAACCTGCCAATATTCTGGTCAGAAAAGATGGCAGTCCAGTGTTGCTCGATTTTGGATCGGCTCGTAATGCCAGCAAGTTTACGCAGCAAAGTCTCACAGCGTTAGTGTCTGTTGGGTACGCACCGCTGGAACAATACAACTCCGAATCAGACGAACAACAAGGGCCATGGACCGATATATATGCACTTGGCGGCACGCTTTATTATGCCATTAGTGGTAACGATCCAATAGAAAGTACAAGGCGTGGTGCAGCCTTGTTAAACGGTGGAAAAGACCCACTCATCGCAGCCGAATATTTGGGGGAGGGTAGGTATACGCCGGCGTTCTTGCGCGCAATCGATTGGGCGCTTCAATTTGGGATTGCTGACCGGCCACAAACTTTGTCAGATTGGATTCCAGCATTGTTGGCTAACAATGCAGATCCCATTACCGGGCTTGACCCTGATGGCCGGGAGCCGCGTGGTCTGGCAAGTCAGGGACGCGCAGCTGCTATTCAATCGAGTGTTGATACACAGACCATGAACGAGCTCAGCGATGCGACTGTTCTCTCGCGTGAGCGCCGCTCCGGGCGAGCTGTGCAAAAGACTGTGCCGGTAACGGATGACTCGGCAGTTGGCGCTGGCTCTGGGCTTCGCAGCTTAGCTTTGTTGGCCTTACTGATGTCTGGAGTTGCTCTGGGGCTTTGGTTCTTGACCAGCCAGCAACAGGCAGATCAGGCCGCGCGGGAAGACCAGGAAAGTCAGGCACTCATAGCTACCCAGACTGAACAAGAAAAACGCTCCCAACTTGAAGCCCAAGAACAACAAGCCCAGGCCAATCGCTCCCGCGAGTTGCAAAATGAACAAGAAATTATTGCCCAACAACAAGCTCAGGAAGAACAGGCGGCGATTGAAGAGGCACAGCGTCTCGAACAGCAACAAGCCAGGGAAAGAGCCGAACAACTTGCCGAGCAGGCACAGCTAAAAGAAGATAATGAAATAAAGGCCGCTGAGGCTGCACAAGCTGCTGCAGAAGAGCAAGCCAGATTGGCAGCTGAGAAAGAGGCTAAAGATACCGAATTAGCCGCGCAAAAAGAGGCAGAGCGGCTGGCAGAAGAACAAAAAAAACGCGACGCTGAGCGTGCAGCATTGGATGCAAAGCGCTTAGCAGAAGCTCGACAGGAACGGCGCCTGAAACAGGCAATAGCGGCTGCACAGAATTCTTTGGGCGTAGGTGATTTAAATGCGGCGCAAACTCAACTGGGCATAGCGCAGGGCATTAACGCTGAAGATGCCAGAGTGCAAACCTTCGGCTTTGTTTTGCAAGCCGCGCTTGATAAACATAATTTACCAGTCAGTGACGCTGACTTTGATCAGGTGACTCGCCGTTTTGATGCACTCAGGCGTGCCATCGAAAGTAAAGACACAGAGGCACTTGACAGGTTGGCTATATCCTCTCGCCAAAGCGAGTTGTTTAAATCCCTGATGCGAAATTTTGAGCGCCTGGATGTGTCCATAGCCGGGATACGCGTGCGCAATGCCGACAAATCTATTACTGGTTCTTTGCGCATAGACGCATTGGTTAGAGCCAATGGTGATCGATCCTCGCTTTCGGAGAAAAACGCCACCAGAACCATCACTAGCCGACGCGTCAATGGTGGATGGTCAAAAATAGAATGGTGACAACTTGCTGGCGTGAAAGCACTGACAGGTCAGTTTAATTTTCGTCGCGGGTATTGGCCATTTGTTGTTGTTCGTCGTCACTAACACGCGGTGAATTTTTCAATGAGCGAATGTCATTCTTTATACGCTCAAACAAGGTGATGCTATCGGTGTGCTCACAAACAACCAAATCACCTGCGTCGCATTCAGCGGGATCATCCAGGCCGCGCTCTTCGGCATAGCGCTGCTTTGCATTGAGCTCTTTCATAACCTCATTGCCGTACAGGCGCAGGGTTTTTTGAGACATCAGAATATTGCAGGCTGCTTCGTCACGCTCCCGCCTTAAATCAGCTAACTCAATACTTGAATTCGATTCAAGCTCAAGGCGCATCAGGGTACTCTCCAAACGATGCCAGTTGCCATCCAGATACAACGAATCGGCTATGGCCAACGGCAAGCCGTATTTAAATTTCCGACTGAACATGCCGCAATGGCAGCCAGAAGGCGTACAGATGGCGCGATCAGGTACTACCGATGGGGTGTCAAACCAGCTTTTCTCTATGCCAAAAGGAATGCGCCCTTGTTCGCGGGATTTCGTTTGTACCTGTTGGACAACTTCGCAGACGCTGTCTTGAAAGACCACGCTGCCATCGGCTTGTTTGCAGGCGCGAATGCCTGCAGAAGCGGTAGTTACACTCATCAGCCACAGACTAACAATCAACACAAGTAGCGTTGGTGTAGAATTGGGTTTGGTGGTTCTTGGCCCGAATTGGTCGACGTTCCGTTTCACATACGTTTTATCGGCACTAACTCCTGCAGGTGAAGCAGTGACGCAGATGCGGCCCTGGCAAGAATCATGAATGTGGATAAAACGTGACATACCGCACAGTTTTGCCGGTTTGACTACCGAGTTTTTAAATTTGAGGCTTTGTAACCTTCGTTCGACTTAAATCTGAGTAAAGTGCGCGAATAAATCTAATGCAACGGAACAGAACGGAACAATAAACTTATGATGATAAAACAATTTTCAGCTCTTGCACTCGTTATTGCTTTAAGCGCCTGCTCGAGTGATTCGGGCAGTGATCCGGATAGCACAACCGGTGGCACCACTGACGGCAACAACTCAACGGGTGGAACCACGGATGGCAATGGGGACGGTGGTGCAAATCCTCAGCCTGTCGTACCTACTGGTGACGTCGAAGGTGCCTGGTTTGGTGATAACAATTTTGGCACCGGAGTGATGATTGTTGATGCCTCTCAAAACATCTACGCATTAACCAGCAGTGGCGGTCAGCACGAAGTGGTTTTTGGCCCTGCATCACAGCCATTATTACGTTTTTTGCATCGCGACAGCGAAAACGCAGCCTTCAGTGACTCTTTCACAACACTGGGTGAATTGCCTTCGGCATTATCTGGTGGAACGAGTGATGACAGTATTGTTTATAATCTGGCAGTCGAGAACGATGGTCAACAAATCAGCGACAGCGTAAGCGGTTTCAGCATGACCTTCGCCGATGAAAACGCCCTGCCTAATTTATCGTTGGCAGACGCAGCAGGTACATGGGTTACTACGTCATCATTCTGCCCGGTTGATTGCAATCTGACACTGACTGTTAATATTAGCGCTAGTGGTGATGTAACAGGTTCTACTGTCATCAGCAACGTTGATGACCCAATAAGTTTAGTGGGCGGCGTAACGGCTGCAACTGGCGCGACTCAATATTTGAATATCGAATTCCAATGGTTTGAAAGAAATTATGCGGGAGTATTGTATCGCGACCGCAATGACATCAACCGTATGATCCTCAACACATTAGGACCAGACGGTGAAGGTACCGGAAACCAGTCATTTACTGCAAATTTAATTCGTCAGTAAAGATTGAATCAGCCGTAAAAGCTGATTTAACAGAAAAATGTGATTCGACATCAGAGGCCTTAGGCTTGTCGATTTAACGGTCTTAAAAGCCGCCTGCCTGGGCGGCTTTTTTGCGCGGGGACCTAACTAATGCGCTCGTTAGAACGTTGCATTTTCAAGTAGATTCAACCACCATACGCCTTCCTACGAACTTGAGCATAGACGAACGATGGCACGCAAGCGACTGGTGATGGAAATGGGTATGGGCACTGACCTTCACGGACAGGACTACACAAAAGCCGCTATCCGTGGGCTTAAAGATGCTTTGTGGCATAACTCACTATCAGTTGCCACAGCGCTGGGCTATGAGCGCAACGAAATGCAAGTCGATATCGAAGTGGGTGTGGCTGAACCGGATAAAATTGACAAGCAGGCGGTAGCGGATGTGCTTCCGTATGGCGTGGGCAATGTCATCGTGCGTAAAGGTGGGTTGGATGTGCCAAATGACGATCAAACCAACACGATTGTTATCGCGAATGTAGTTGCGGTCGTTTATCTGGATATCCATAGCTCGGAAGAGCAGGGAGCAACGCATTCATGAGCACAGGCACCAACAAAACTGGCACAAGCACCAAAAAGGCTGGCACAGGCACCAACAAAACTGGCACAAGCACCAAAAAGGCTGGCACAAGCACCAAAAAGGCTGGCACAGGCACCAAACGTATTATTTTAGAGATGGGTACGGGCAATGATCTGTACGGTGAAGATTATTCCAAAGCCGCTGTACGAGCGGTACAGGATGCCTTGCATCACAGCTCGTTGATATTGTTTCGTTCCCTGGGTATTGATCGAGACTCGATGCAGGTTGAAGTCACTATAGGTGTGCAACAACCCGATCAGGTGGATAAGTCAACAATAGCGGCGCAAATTCCCTATGGCGAGGTCATTGTTAATGTGCTCGAAGGCGGGCTTAATGTGGTCGATGAAGAGAACGGCACCACGTCGGTAATTGCTACCGCCGCAGTTGCCGCTCGCCTGGCGTTACCCGAGGGTAAATTTTTATTGTAAGACTGATGCGACAGCTTCTGCTAATGAGTCCATATCATCTTCAGGTAAACCGGCTATATTAATGCGTCCATCACCAACCATGTAGATACCATGTTTATCACGCAATGTAGCTATTTGCTCTGTGTTCAATGGCAGTCTGCTGAACATGCCCTTTTGATTGGCAATATAGTCAAATCGATCTGAATTAGTTCGTTTTCGCATGCTTTCGGCAAACGCAATCCGCAGTCTCATCATGCGATTTCGCATTTGTTCCAGTTCATCCCGCCACATGGCATTGAGTTTCTCGTCAGCCATAACCAAGTGTGTGGTATTAGCACCATGATCGGGTGGCATGGAGTAATTGGAACGAATAACCGTTCCTAGTTTGCCCAGTGCGCGATCGGCATTGGCTGCGTTTTCGGCAACCAGTAGTGCCGCTCCAGTGCGTTCGCGATAGAGTCCAAAATTTTTCGAACAACTTGTTGCAACGGCCATTTCTGGCAGCGTGTCGGCGAACAGTCTTACAGAGGCTGCATCTTCTTCCAGGCCGTCACCGAATCCCTGATAGGCCATATCAAAGAACGGGAACAAAGATTTTTCTGCGCACAACTGCGCTACTTGTTGCCACTGATCGAGGCTCAGGTCTGCACCTGTCGGGTTATGGCAGCAGCCATGTAACAGCACGATATCTTTATCGTTGGCTTTTTTAAGGGTCTCCATCATGCCCTCAAAATCAACCTCACAACGAGCCGCATCATAGTAAGGATAGGTTTTCATTTCGATGCCAGCGGCTCTAAAAATCAGAGCATGATTGGGCCAGGTTGGGTCAGATATCCACAAAGCAGCTTCTGGGCGCGTGTCTTTGAGCATATCGGCAATGATGCGTAAAGCGCCGGTACCGCCGGTGGACTGTGCACTGCGGATGCGGCTGGTGTCAGCATCTTGTCCGAATACCTGTTTAAGTATGGCCTCGCTGAATGGACGACTGCCAATAGGGCCGACGTAAGCCTTGGTGTCCTGAGTTTCCAACAGCTTTTTTTCGGCCTGTTTTATAGCTTTAAGCACAGGGGTGTTGCCATGCTTGTCTTTGTAGATTCCAGGGCCCAGATCGACTTTGTCAGTGCGTGGGTCATCGCGAAACTCCTGCATGAGCGCAAGAATGGCATCAGGTTTTGATTCAGGTAAGGCTTCGAACATGGGTGACTCTTTGTCAACGGATAAAAAAGGATGTCGTAAGAGTCTAACCCGTTGGGCCGTGTCTGTGTGCGCACATTGCATGCGGCGGTGGGATTTAAAATGGCTGGGAACGAGTCCCAGCCCCTTATAAAGGTCAAGCACACATTAAAGCGTGCAGTTTCTGCAGGCTTTTAGCAAGCAGAACGCCATTCTTGTGACGATGGCTTGGAATAGATAACGACCTGTTTCAGTTTCGCTGTACAGCGGTTTATTGGTTCTGCCAAATCTTCGCAATATGCACGAATAAACCTGACAGAGCCGACAAATTCAGACAACGATACAGTGCACCGTATCCCGTATTTTTTCTACCACCTGACCTGCTTAAACTTCCAGATTGGCGCTCGAATCCAATAGTCGGTCAACTGCATCGCGTTTATTAGATGCATTGATCGTCGCTTCTAAGTCAAAGCCTCGGTTTTGCAGCTTCTCTGCGACCCAACTATTGCCAAAACGAAAGGGGATATACAGCAAACCAACGATGGCGAGCAGGGCAAAAGCTGCGGTCCAGATCTTTATACCTAAGCTGGCCGTATCGCCTGCATTTAGCCAGGTACTTGATGATATAAGCAATCCACCAATCGAGATTATCCATAAGCAGGCATAGATCAAAGCGGTGCCGATCATCGCTTTGGATAGTAGCCACGGAAAAGTGAACAGCAGTGCCGGCCACGAGACACCTCGCTTCACCGCCTTGATGACTCCCTGGCGATTGAAAAGAGCAAAGGAGGGACCATGGCCAGTGTCCAGGTCGATGATGGTGTCAGCTTCTTCCTCGTCAAGTATGTCGGTGCCCGCATAGTCAGCCGCAATGATTGATTCGTTTGGCTGAAGAGTTGTTCTTTTGGTGGCTGGTACTGTGCCTATCGGCACGGCGCTGGTCGGCACGTTCGCGAAAAATTGAGTTTTCTCAGGCTCTTCACCGGCAAGGTCATGCTGCAATTGCTGAGCAGGCTCTTTGTCGATAATTTGGGCCTCTATTGCATTCTGGGTTGAATCCATCCCATCGGCCTGGCGCTCTAGTTCTGCCGAGAGCTCGGCTGCACGCTCGGTCTCTGGAGGAGCTTTGTTGGCTCGAGCCGGATCAGCCGTCCTTTGCAGCAGCGTTTCGTAAATATCATCTTCTTCACCGCCGGTGCTGCTTAGCTCCGGGGATGATTGAATTACCGGGTTCCCTGTTAGCCCCGACAACGCAACATTATCTTTTGCATTTTCGTTACTAAGTGCATCGAGCTCTGCCAGCGACTCATCATCAAAGGCGGCCGCATCGTTAGTATCAACAGCGTTGCCAGCAACGCTGGTATGAGGCGCGTCTGCCTGATCGGCGTCGTACTCTAATATGTCATCGATAGGCAGTGGTTCAGATTTACTGGTAATCCCGGTTCGGCTGGAAATCGGTGCGCTATCCTTTTGGCTAGTGTTAGCGATCTCAAAATCTATTTGATCAGCGTTTAGCGTGGCTGAAGTGTCCAGGTTATCCTGGTCGTCATGCTGGCCAACCTTGTCGCCGCTGTCATCACGGGCTTGATCCCTGGAAAATGTGCGCTGCTTTCCATCTTTATTGAGCATCTCCTCAACGCGCAAATTGGTGTACAGAAACCGCGCTTCGTCGTGATCATCGCTGGCGAGCGCACACGCTCGTGCCCAAACATCGGGTTTACGAGCGTCCGAATTTAACTCGTCTGTGGCAATTTTGTAGAGTTCTTCGTCAATCATTTTGGGAGGTGTCGGTTTGGTTCGTTAATTTTAGGTCGACTGGTTCTCGTGGCACAAGGGCTATTGTTGATTATCTTTATGGTTCTAGCGATAGCTGTAATTGTCGCGCGCAGTTAGTGGCATTATAGTGACGCAAAATGCTACTCTAGGCTGCCATACTCGGCTTTAATGAACACACCTTTTAGCCGAACACAAGGATAGTTTGAGCAGTTTCCAGCTGTGAGAATGGTATCAACTCAGAGGACTTTTAGTGTGAGAAATAGTTTAATTTTAACGTTAACGTTGGTACTGGCCAGTTGCGGAGGCAATACCACGCGTCCTGACCCTATTGGACAAAATGAGTCCTCGGCAACTGAGTCTGAGGTTAATCAATCCGCAGTTAATCAATCCGCAGTTAATGAATCGCCGTTAAACAACTCTGAAGTTAGTGAGGCAGAAGTACAAGCCGCTACAGATGAGCAAACTAAGCGTCCATTTAAGGTCAAGCAAAAAGCCAGTAATACTTCTGATGTGACCGGCGATTTTTCAAGGTCGAGATTAATAGCGGCTGATTTTGCTGCAACATTGGCTCAGATACCCGAGACTGACCCCGCTGGCACTGTTCTCCACACTGCCACCCCAGCGTCTCGCTTTGGTGAGTTGTTGTTGAGTTCATTGCAAGGCGCTGGTTTTGATATCCGTCTGGGTGATGATTCTTCCAGCATGTGGTTGTCATACACTGCCGAGCAAGATGCGCAACCGACTATTGATAACAGTCCTGTCTATACATTTATAGTGGCAGCGGGTGCTGTGAAATTAAAACGTTCATACGAAGTCGATGAATTCGGTGTGCGACCTGCTGGCAATATGTTTGTACAAGGTGCCAGTGCCGCAGACTTGGTGTCGAACGACTCTATTTTCGATAACGCCCGACCTAAATCTGAAAGCGAGGCCATCGCTAAGGTCGACGCAGTTGAAAGTGAGAGCAATAGTCTGGCAGACGAAAGCCTTGTCAAAAAGCGAATCCAACTTGCGGCTACGCCTGCTCAGGAACCTCTTCAGGCTAAGCCTGGCATGATGCAGGAGCTAAGCGTAGCGGATGCTGCGAACCCAGGTCCAAACATGTATGACACCAGGCAATCGAAATTTCAAGATGTTTTTGAAAACTATGAGGTGATCGAATCAAGTGTGTTGGTTTTTGCGGACGACTCATTGGTGTTGGGTAATGATAATAAAAATTCTATTGCTACCATTGCTGCTCAATTTAATCCTCAAACCGATGTCATGTCGGTTATCGGTTGTTCACACGGGTCAACCAAAATTGAAAACGGAAATGCGTATTTAGCAAACAATCGCGCCATCAGAGTGAAAAACGAGTTTGTTATGGTGGGTCTCAATCAATCCAAGGTGTATCAAGAAGGCTGCTGGGCCAGTGAGCATTTCGCTGACATGCCCACTCGTGGTGTCTTGGTTCAGCACAGGCGTGTACGAGGATAACTAATTTTTGTCGCTAGTCCAAAGCACAGTGATAAAAGCACAGCCATAAAAGCTCAGTAATGAACGTTTAATCAGTAATAAACGTTTAATGGGATTGAGCTGACTAACAAAAGCTCAGTGACTTTGCAAATTTGCTGGAATGTACTCACCTGTTTTTGTCTGTATAAAGGCCTTTTTGATGGCGGGGTGCCTCAGCGCCACCTGGCTGTCATCAATTAGCAGGTTTTGTTCTGAAACATACGCCTCGTAAACCGTCTGTTCGTTCTCAGCATACAAGTGGTAAAACGGCTGATCTTTTCTTGGCCGAATTTCCGAGGGGATTGACTCATACCATTGGTCGGTGTTGTTAAACACTGGGTCGACATCGAAAATGACACCACGGAATGGGTATACCCTATGCCGGACCACTTGCCCTATGCTGTACTTAGCTATTTTTTCCATCTGCTGATGATACCTGCTAGACCAATCCCTTGCTCAACTTAGGAATTTGGTTTGAAATAAGGGTTCGAGCAGGCGCAATTACGCCAAGGCTGGGCAAATCTGCGTCAGACATACAATGTTACAAAAGTTAGCCTACAGTATCGTTGAAGCACCAGCACGGTGCCGGTTGTGATATTTGAATCAAGGAGATAAACATGCGCAATAAATCAATTGGTATCAAAGTTGGCGGCAAGCAGGTCGGCAAGCAGGTCGGCAAGCAGGTCGCAAAACAGGGCCAAAAGGAAAGTGACTCAAATTTTATAAATACTAAAACGAGTGCAGCGATTGCTGTAATAAGTTCAGTGTTGTTAGTCAGTGCTTGTGGTGGCAATGGTGGCGACAATACGGATGCAAGAAACCCCAATGACACGGTGACACCGGTTGAGACTGTCGCGCTGGATCGCATGAGCGACGACGAATTGCAGCGCGCTGCTTCAGACGGCAGCAAGCAAATGCGCTCAGGTATCAGCGATACTCAAAGCTTTGTTACGCGCTCTGATCTTCTTGCCAGCATGAGTGATAGCGATGCCGCCAATGGTTTATCGGAGCTGTTGGGTATGGCCGGTGAAAACGATGATATGCAAGGTTCAGACTCGCAAAGTCTTGCCACTGCAGACCCATGGAATGATGCCGGCGTGGATGGACTTATTGATTTGACACTGGGTTTGGATGGTAATGCTGATATTGCACGAGATGGTAACTCGCTGTACATCGATCCTGATGATGCCGCACTTTGCCGGCACGAACTACTATCAGAAAATGCAACGGATGAGGAACAACAGTTTTGTGAGTTGATGGTCAGCGATCTGACGGTGCGCATTGATGGACAAACAGAAGACGCGGGTAACATCCATTACCTTTATCAAGATCAGGCATTGTTCAACATTTCGTATGCGCCTGGGGAAGCTTCATACAAAGTAAATCTTGATGGCTTATATCTGGTTTTACAAAAAGCAAACTCTATTGACCCAATGGCCTTTGACGACATTCCAGAAGTGTTCTCTGGTGCGGTTGAGTTGGGTATGAAAATCAACAGTGATGAATCGGGCTTCATGGCCTTTTCTATCAGTTCGCCGATTGCTGTGGTTGACGTCGAGACAGGCCTTGATTTGAACATTGAAGCCTCTGATTTACTGCGGTTCGAACACGATGACACATTGGGTACGGCGTCTATAGAAGTAGATGCCGGTGCATCTACACTCTCATTTTTCGATGGTAATCAATTTGACTTTGTTAGTGCAGGTGCGACTATGCGTCTTGATCTACTCGATAATGGTGATCGCTTGAGTGTCAGCAGGCTGGGATTGCGAAATGGACCAGTCACAATTAGCATTGATTCTGTCGAGATGATACGCATGACCCTGAACACATTTGGTTTTGATATCGACTCTGCAGGCGCTATCAAATTAACCGGTGCGCTTGATTTCAACGTCATGCTCGCTTTGATGGAGAGTGTGTTTGATGACGGCCAGAGTGGCGCCCTGGCAGACGTGCTCAATGTGAATCTTTCGGTCGGTGCACCCAATGGAGCCAGGTTTACGCAGCAAGATCAAGGTGCAGTAAAACTCGAAGACGCCGGGCCTTTGAATATTGACCTATCCGTTAGTTCTAATGAATTTAATGATCAGCAGAATTTTACGGTCAATGCGGGTGAATGCTTTGCCCCAAGTAATGATGGCAATGCCTTGTTTTCCCAAGTAGTTTGTCAGTAAACCAGGCAATACGGCAGGCAATGTGTAAACGGCGACGCGGAGAATTAATCTATTTTTTCGCGTCTACCTTTTGTTGTGTTGGGAGTCTCTGGTAATCTGTGCGTACAAAAGTTACGCTTAACTGGAGCTTCATAGAATGAAAATTGTACCTACGTGCTGGCGCTTGGCGGCAGTGGCTGCGGCCTTTAGCACCTCTTCTGTCATGGCTGAAACCAGCATGACTATATTACACACCAACGATTTCCACTCACGGGTAGAGCCTGTCAGCAAATACGACAGTGGCTGCTCGGCAGAAGACAACGCTGAAGGTAAGTGTTTTGGTGGTTATGCACGTATGGTTACCGCTGTTGCCGAAGCACGTAAGCGTAATCCTGATGCGTTGCTGGTGGACGGAGGCGACCAATTTCAGGGTTCACTGTTCTACACCTATTATAAAGGTGCTGTTGCTGCTGAAATCATGAACAACTTGCAGTACGACGGCATGACTGTGGGTAATCATGAGTTTGATGATGGGCCGGAGGTGTTGCGTGGGTTCATGGACGAGGTGTCTTTTCCTGTTTTGATGTCCAATGCTGATGTTAGCAAAGAGCCCAAACTTGCCAATAAATTAATGAAGTCCACGGTCATTGAAAAAGCTGGCCAGCAAGTTGGCTTGATTGGCTTAACACCACAAAATACCAGCGAGCTGGCAAGCCCGGGTAAAAATATAACTTTCTCCGATCCAGTCGAAGCTGTGCGAGCCGAGGTGGCGACTCTTACGGACGCCGGTGTCAACATTATTGTGGTGCTGTCTCACTCTGGTTACAACACAGATCTGCGCGTGGCTAAAGAGGTCGATGGAGTTGATGTCATTGTTGGTGGGCATTCGAATACTTTATTGTCAAACACAAACGAACGTGCCAAGGGACCTTACCCAACAATGGTCGGCGATACCGCTGTGGTACAAGCATATGCTTATGGCAAGTACCTGGGTGAACTCAGTGTCGAATTCGATGATGATGGAAAATTGGTGAAAGCCACTGGCGAACCCATCCTGATTGATGGCAGTGTTGAAGAGAATGCAGAGATCGTTAGTCGTATTTCTGAACTGGCTAAACCACTGGATGAAATTCGTAACAAAGTTGTCGCGTCTTCAGCTGATTTAATAGAAGGAAATCGCGACGTATGCCGTGTGGAAGAGTGTTCTATGGGAAATCTTGTGGCCGATGCCATGCTGGCGCGAGTAGCTGATCAAGGCGTGTCGGTTGCCCTGGCAAACTCGGGTGGTTTACGCGCATCGATTGACGCCGGAGAAGTTACCATGGGTGAAGTGCTTACCGTGTTGCCATTTCAAAATACGCTATCGACCTTCGAAATTTCCGGTGCCGGAATAATGGCTGCGCTGGAAAATGGTGTCAGTCAAGTAGAGGAGGGCGCGGGTCGCTTTCCTCAGGTTGCGGGCATGAAGTTTACCTGGGACCCTAATAAGTCTCCTGAAGAAGGTCGCATTGTTGAAGCCATGATTATGCAGGATGGTAATTGGACAGCGATTGATGAAGGCGCAATGTATGGGGTTGTGACTAATAATTATGTTCGCACTGGTGGTGATGGCTTCAAGATGTTTGATACCGATGGCAAGAACGCTTATGACTATGGCCCTAGCCTGGAAGATGTCGTAGCAGAATATTTGGCCGAAAACGCACCGTACAAGCCGTATACTGATGGAAGAATCGGCGCCGTTCCAGCTAAATAGTATTTCGGATAAGCGCTATTTATTGGTCATGCGATTTTGTTTAAGCGCTGTTTATTGTTTAAGCGCTTATGTCTAAGCGCTATTCATCGTTTTTGCGCTTATGTTTAAGCGCAATGAAAGTGTGAGCGCAGGCGAAGGTGTTGCTTGCGCTCATTAACATCAAAAAATTTGCTATGCATTTAGCCCGCCTACTTGCCATTATCGCGCTGCTTTGTTGCAACGTAGTACGTGCAACTGAAGTCACAAACAAGCTACCAAAAATCGCTTCTATCAACATGTGTTCTGATCAGTTGGTGCTGTTGTTGGCCGAGCCCGAGCAAATTTTGTCCCTATCGTATTTATCACATGACGCCGCTGGTTCGTATTTGTATCGCAAAGCTCGTGAGTACCCTACAAATCGCGGCGAGAGTGAACAAATGCTCTCGCTGCAACCCGATATTGTTATTGCAGGGCAATACAGCGCGAAACACACGGTAAAGCTTTTGTCCGAACAAGGCGTACGCATTGAAACGCTGCCGATTGCCAATTCGCTTGACGATCTGTACGCCAACATCGTTAACGTGGCCAAGTGGGTTGGCCAGGAACCTAAAGGCCAGCGGATAATAAAAGGTTTAAAAGAGAGAGTGGTTGCCCAGCAAATAGCGCTGAGCTACGACGTCGACACCAATCCAACGGCCGCTTACTATGGTGCAAACGGATATACCGTTGGTCCGAAAACGCTGCGTGGACAAGCTCTGGAACTCAGCGGGTGGACCAATGCTGCTGCACAACAGGGCATTGAATTCTTTGGCGCTCTGGCGCTGGAATCTATGGTTAAAGTTGCGCCGCAAGCCATTATCGATTCTCCCTACAGCGAGGGATATTCGCGTGCACATCAGTTATTAAAGCACCCGGCATTAAAAGCCAGTGGCCTGGACCCGATGGTCATCAATATACCCAGCCCCCAAACGATTTGCGCCGGCCCCTGGACTGTCGACATGATTGAATTGTTATTTGAAAAACGCTCAGAGTACCTTGCTCAATCCGCGTCAGCCAACGATCCATCAGTGATGCCCAAGTGATGCTAACTGGCTGACTTCGCTGTTGTTGCAATCCCAATAAAAATCTCACTCATTGTCATCCAAAAATTGATCATTTGGATTGGCGATGGGTTGAGGTATCAGCGTGGAATTGTGGTAGTGCATATAAATAGCGAGCACATCATCAAGGCAATGGGTTTTTTTTGTCGTGCACCAGGTGCGGCGTGTTAGCCGTTTCACATTGTCCCTCATCATGGCCAGGGTGTGATTAATATTAAACAATGGGTCAAAGCCTGTTCGTTTCAGTTCTCCCTGGCCCGATAATGATCCCCTGACTGATCGATATTGAGTGTGAATCATCCCCGGATACTCCTTGTTAATTTCAGCTGCATAGCGAGGATGCTCATCCGTTGCGATCGCTGTTGTGGGTGATAAATAGCGTTTGACTGACTTCAACACGCGCTTGCGCATTGACCCGCTACGGTCGCGCCGTTTGCCATACTTCTCTACCGAGCGCTTGGCAATCTTACCCGACGCGGGTATTTGCGCGATGCCGAAGCCAATGATGCACCGAGTTTGGGTACAAGACATCACCGCGACTGACAAGGGTTTAAGTCTTGAGTGTTCGAATGTGATCAGCTCATCCCACTGAACTGAGTTAAATGGTGCATTTTTCTCAAGCCACTGAGCCGATTTCTTCCGAGCCTCTTGAGCTAAAAATATGAGTTTTCTGGCCACCGTTTTTCTGTCACACCCGTGATTTATTGCAATGCGTCGCTGGGAGGTACTACTGGCGATGTCCATTTCGATAACGCGATTGAGTCGCCTGCGTTTTTGCCGGTAGGTTGGAACATGAGTCGCGCTGGAGTGGCACTTAGCGCACATTTTACAGCGATAACGTTGAATGGATTGGGCGTCATCGAAACGATGAAAGCGACCATACTTAACAGAACCGCTGGCTCCGCAGCTGGGACATAAAGGATTCATCCGTGAACCTTTTTAGTTTGTGGGTGGTGGTAAAACTATACCTCATAATTCATAACAACACTCAAGTCAGCCAGTTAGATTGGGGTGTGAGTCAGTACACATTCCCAAGCTATTTCTAGAAGCAGGCCGCATACAAGCGTTTGTCCCACTTGGCTTGCCTGCATCTAAGCCGCTACCCACTGATATCTGCATAAAATCAATAATAAGCGGTGTTTTCGAATGTATGAAAAATCAGTGGTATTGGCCAACAGCATAAATCGCGCTGGTAGATGCTCGTTGTTTTGGTTCGCGTTGCTTGGCTTTGCCTTATTGAGTCTGGTCCCTGCTAAGCAAAGCGTAGCTGACATCGACTCCCTATCGGCAAATTATACTCAGTACAGCGCTGAAGATTTATTCATTAATTCTGGCTTGAAGATTTTATTGCAGCAAATTCCTGCCAGCACAGCCACATCGTTTGAAGATGCATTAAGCAGTGGCGAACTACCTGATGCGTTCAATGGCATTGATCCAAAGCACATCCGTGGAGCGATAAGAAACGCGTTCAAGTTTGAAACGTTTAATCGTTACTTAGTGAAAGAGCTAGAAAACCAAATGTCGCAGATCTCACGACAGCGAATGCTGGATTGGTATGAAACGGATATTGGAAAACGCGTTAAGCATGCCGAGCTTGATAACAGTTTACTTTTTGCGGCGGAACGTTTTGAACAGTACCGTGTTTATCTGGCACGTTACCCAGCAAGCTTCGAGCGCTTAAAAATCATAGATGAGCTTGATAAAACCATGCGCTCAACCGAATCAGCAGTAGACATGATGACTAACATGCAAGTGGCTTTTAATTTGAGTTTGTCTCGCTTTATGCCCAAAGATATGCAGTTGAGTCGGCAGGACATTGTAGCCATGGTCAATGAACACCAGGACCAACTGCTGAGCGAATACAGGGTACAAACTCGGGAAGTTTTGCTATTCACCTATCAGGACTTGAACATTGACGAGCTGGAAATATTAGATAAAATGCTGGCCACGGAGGCTGGCAGAGAATTTGTTGAAGCCATAAACAATGGCATAAAAAAAGGCATGTTTGCCGCGAGTCTTGATTTGGGTGATGGCTTGGGTGCTTTAATCAATGACCAGTCCTCGAACCCGGGTATATAGACCGCCTTTCTGCTTATCAGGATTTCTCTCGTGGCGGCAGTCCGGTGTGCTGCGAAAGAATGGTGCCTTTCCTTGGTTTTTTTCTAACAGGTGTGCTGTTCTTGCGGCGCGCGCTGCTATAGCTGCCATCAGTCTTGGGTTGGTACGACGGTATTAGCTGCTCTTTACCATTACCAATCAAGTCCGCTCGCCCCATCTTCTTTAAAGCCTCACGTAACATTGGCCAATTGTTAGGATCGTGATAGCGCAAAAACGCTTTGTGCAGTGAACGCTGTGCGGCTGTCTTGGCTACAGTGACACCTTCACTGTCCTGACGTACTCGCTTCAGGGGGTTCTTGCCTGTGTAATACATGGTTGTAGCGCTGGCCATGGGAGACGGGTAAAAATTTTGTACCTGGTCAGCGCGAAAGCCATTGCGTTTTAACCACAGGGCCAGATTCATCATGTCGTTGTCAGTGGTACCCGGGTGTGCGGCAATGAAGTACGGGATAAGGTATTGCTCTTTGCCCGCCTTCTTGGTGAACTTTTCAAACAAAGCTTTAAATTCATCGTAAGCACCAATGCCCGGCTTCATCATTTTGTCCAGCGGAGCGCGCTCAGTGTGCTCCGGTGCAATTTTCAGATAGCCACCAACATGGTGCGTCACCAGCTCTTCAACGTATTCGGGTGATTGGACGGCAAGGTCGTATCGTAAGCCTGAAGCAATCAGCACTTTTTTAACACCGGGTAACTCGCGTGCTCTTTTGTATAGTTTTATTAGCGAAGAGTGATCGGTATTCAAATTACTGCATATACCCGGGTACACACAAGATGGCAATCGACAGTTGGATTCTATCTCTTTTGATTTGCAGGCCAGTCGATACATGTTGGCGGTGGGTCCGCCCAGGTCTGATATAACGCCAGTAAAACCGGGTACAGTATCGCGCATGGATTCAATTTCTTTAATGATCGAGTCTTCCGATCTATTCTGAATAACGCGCCCTTCATGCTCTGTTATCGAACAAAAAGTACAACCCCCAAAGCAGCCACGCATAATATTGACTGAGAATCGGATCATGTCGTAAGCAGGAATTTTGGCTTTACCGTAGGCCGGGTGCGGAACACGCGCAAAAGGCTGGTCGAATACGTAGTCCATCTCTTCTGTGGTTAACGGAACCGGTGGTGGGTTAATCCATAATTTTTGACCACCCTGGTTTTGTACCAGAGCTCGCGCATTGCCTGGATTAGTTTCCAAGTGCAGTACACGGTTGGCATGTGCGTACAGCACCTTATTGTTACTGACCACATCGAACGAAGGCAGACGCAGCACGGTTTTGTCGCGTTCGCCTTTACGCAATGCCTGGCGTTCAGCTTTGGACATAAATTGCAACGGGGCAGCGATGCTTGTATTTAAAGCCGGTCCCCTGGGTGCCAGCTCGTCGGGTGCTGTCCTAACCTTGGTTTGATCTTTTAATGCCTGGCCGTTTGCCTGGCTGTTCGATTGGCTGTTCGATTGGCTGTTCGATTGGCCGTTTGTCTTGCCGTTTGTCTTGCCGTTCGTTTGGCCGTCTGTCTTGCCGTTCGATTGGCCGTCTGTCTTGCCGTTCGTTTGGCCGTCTGTCTTGCCGTTCGTTTGGCAGGCCGCCGTGTCATCTTCAGGCAGTATCTCGTAGGGGTTGCTGTACTTTTCAATTCGGCCAGGCTTATCAACGTTGCTCGAATCAATAACAGTCCAGTCGCTGGGAATATCGTTGATCATATATGCCGTACCGCGAATTTTGGTCAGCGTTTCGATCGGCCGACCAGCAGCTAAACCATGGGCGATGTCAACGATAGCGCGTTCACCGTTTCCGTAAACCAACATGTCGGCTTTAGCATCAGCAAGGATGGAACGGCGGACCTTGTCTTGCCAGTAGTCGTAATGGGCTATGCGGCGCAGGGAGGCTTCGATGCCTCCAATAATAATAGGAGTGTCGCCAAAGGCTTCTCTGCAGCGTTGGGCATACACAATTGAGCTTCTGTCGGGGCGTTTGCCACCTTCGTTGCCGGGTGAGTACGCATCGTCCGAGCGCACTTTGCGATCAGCGGTGTAGCGGTTTATCATGGAGTCCATGTTGCCGGCTGTGACCCCAAAAAACAGGTTGGGCTGCCCTAAAGCGCAGAAAGCATCTTTGTTATGCCAATCTGGCTGCGAGATGATGCCTACGCGGAAGCCGTGAGATTCAAGCAGTCGACCCACAATAGCCATACCAAAGCTCGGACTGTCGACATACGCGTCTCCGGTCACAATGATAATATCGCAGCTGTCCCAGCCCAGATCGTCCATTTCGGCGCGATTCATGGGTAAAAAAGGCGCACGACCGTAACACTCCGCCCAGTAGGGTGGGTAGTCGTACAGCGCGCGAGCAGATGTTGTGGCGAATTCAGGCATTTGAACTGGTCTTCACAGAGCATCGTATAATACCTGTATCCGCTTGTTTTCGCTTGCGAAAGTCACCAGAAAGTTTCGGAAATTTTGATGAAGTTACTGTTAAAAGTCCTTATTCCAGTGCTGGTTCTCGTTGGCAGCGTGTTTGCCGCAAAAACCATCCTTGAGAATCGGCCAGAGGCTCGCAAACGTCCGCAATTTGCAAAGGTGCCAGCGGTTGAAGCTACGACACTAAGTCCCAGTAATTATCCGGTTGTTATTCGCTCTCAAGGCACGGTGCGACCGACTCAATCCTCGACGCTGGTTGCCGAAGTTACCGGCACTATAAATGAACTGTCCGATACATTCGTGGTTGGTGGGCGTTTTGCAAAAGGCGATATTCTGGTTCAGATTGATGAGCGAGATTACTCCATTGCTTTAACTCAAGCTCAAGCAAATTTGGCGCAATCCAAAGCCGTTTTGCAGGAAGAAACAGCTCGTGGTCAATTAGCAAAATCGGAATGGGAGAGCTTGCGACGTGGTCAGGAAGCATCAGCATTCACTTTGCGTTTACCGCAACTTGCTGCTGCTCGAGCCAATCGAGATGCAGCCCAGGCTCAGGTCGACAGAGCAGAACTTGATCTGGAACGTACTCGGTTTGTCGCACCCTTTGACGGGCATGTGCTGGATTCGGCAGTTGATCAGGGTCAGTTTGTTTCTCGTGGCGCTCGACTCGGCCAGATATACGCAACCCAGAGCGTTGACGTGCGATTGCCGTTATCAAATCGCCAAATGACTTTTTTATCGATACCCAATTCTGCGGATATTCCAACCAGCCAACTGCCCAATATTGAGCTTAGTGCAGTGGTCGGTGGTGTTAATCAAAACTGGACAGGCAAGGTGGTACGCGCAGAGGGTGTAGACGCTGCCACTCAGCAACTGAACATCATTGCTCGAATAGAGCAACCTTTTGCTGCCGGTAAGTCACCCCTGCGTATTGGTCAATACGTTGAGGCGCGAATAGCGGGTACCGTGCTTGAAGATGTGTTTGTGGTGCCACGCGCAAGTGTACGAGAAGACCGCGAAGTATTGATTGTGAACGAAGACAGCCAATTGGAAAGACGCGACGTTGTTGTTGCTTGGACGGACGAACTCACAGCCGCTATCAGTGATGGTCTTGTTGCAGGAGATGTTCTGGTTACCACACCACTGAGCACGGTGACTAACGGCACACCAGTGCGAGCCACCGTTGATGGAAAAGCGCCGGCAAGAGCAGAAGGGCGCGGTGAGGGTAAAAAGCAAGGCTTTAAAGGCAATGCTGGAGCCGGTCAAGGGCAAGCCCGAGACGGTAAAGCAAGAGACGGTAAAGCATCTGACGGTAAAGCACCAGACGGTAAAGCACCAGACGGTAAAGCACCAGACGGTAAAGCCCGAGATACTCAGGCAGGAAATGGTCAATCACGTGAAGGTCAAGCACGTGAAGGTCAAGCACGTGAGGGTCAAGCACGTGAGGGTCAAGCACGTGAGGGTCAAGCACGTGAGGGTCAAGCTGACAAGGAGGCGAGGCAAGACGCTGGGAAGAATGCTGCGGCCGGTACCATTAGTAGAACAGACAACGCCGCATCAAATTAAGACGTTTGAATGAACGCAAAAACAATGTCTGCAGCATCCCACCTTGAGGTGAACATATGCATGGTTTAATCAGTTGGTTTGCACGAAACTCCGTTGCCGCTAATTTATTAATGGTGTTTATTATCGTCTGGGGCCTTGTGTCCTTGTCGAGTCGAATACCATTGGAAGTGTTTCCCAGTTTTGAATTGGACAGAGTAACTATTCGAGCACCGTTTCGCGGGGCTTCTCCATCGGAAGTAGAAGAAGCTGTCACCATAAAAATTGAAGAGGCCATCCAGGAAATACAAGGAATAAAACGGGTTACCTCGGTTGCCAGTGAAGGCATGGGCAGCATCAATATAGAAATGCAGAAAACGGCCGATCCGGATAAGTTGCTCGACGATGTAAAACAGGCCGTAGATCAAATAAGCGACTTTCCTGACGATGTTGAAGCTCCTTCTGTTTATGTTCCATCGCGTTCGCGTGAAGTCATCAGTGTCATTGTTGCCGGCGATCTTCCTGAAAAGGAGCTTCGCCGGCTGGCCTCGCGTGTTCGCGATGATTTAGAAGCCTTACCCGACGTATCCTCCGTGGCCGTGTCTGGCGCGCGAGAATTTGAACTGGCTATCGAAGTATCGGCTGCGGCATTAAGTCAATACGATATTACCTTGAGTCAAGTAGCACAGGCTATTAACAACAGTTCGCTTGATTTGGCCGCAGGGTCGATTCAAACCACTGGCGGTGAAGTTCTGTTGCGTACGAAGGGACAGGCTTACGGATCGGAAGACTTCCGGGATGTCGTGGTCGTTACCCGGCCAGACGGAACACGACTGACAGTGGGTGATTTGGCAACGGTTAACGACGGCTTTTCTGAAGACCCGTTACAGCAGAAATACAACACGCAACAATCCATCGAAATCGATGTGTTTCGAACAGGGCTGCAAAGTGCCATTACCGTGGCTGACCAGGTTAAGGAGTACATAGAACTAAATCAGGAGAACATGCCTTACGGTGTGTCCTTGGGCTATTGGCGAGACTCATCAAGAGCGGTAAAGGCAAGGCTACAAACGTTAGCAAAGAGCGCATTGCAGGGTGGCTTGTTAATTTTATTGTTATTGACTTTGTTTCTGCGCTTTTGGGTCGCCGCCTGGGTGTTCGTTGGCGTACCGGTATCCATTCTGGGTGGTATTGCGCTTATGCCATTTTTAGGCGTCAGCATTAATTTGCTCAGCTTGTTCGCGTTTATTCTGGTGTTGGGCATTGTTGTCGACGATGCCATTGTCACCGGTGAGAATATCTATACCCACATGCGGCGAAACCCAAACAGAGTGGAGGCAGCTATCGAAGGTGCTCAGGAAGTTGCGGTACCGGTGACTTTTGGTGTGCTGACCACGGTTGCCGCCTTTATTCCCCTATTGCTTATAGAAGGTGTGCGCGGCCAAATTTTTGCGCAGATTCCATTAATCGTTATTCCGGTATTGCTGTTTTCTATTATTGAATCCAAATTCGTGCTGCCGTCTCATATGAGCCACCTGAATTTTCACAAGAAATCCAAACCCAATATATTAGCGCGTGTACAGCACAAAATTGCCGATGGTTTCGAATGGTTTGTAGAAACTCTGTATCAACCTGTTCTGGCTGCCGCGCTGCGTAATCGTTACCTGGTACTGTCTTTGTTTGTCGGTTCGGCAATTGTTGTTTTTAGTATCGTCAGCGCTGGCCATGTACGGTTTATCTTTTTTCCCAGAGTGGAAAGCGAAACTGCACGCGTGTCACTTGAAATGGTTGACGGCACACCCTTTGAGGTGACTCAAAAACACATACAGAAAATAACCGAATCCGTGCAAGAACTCCAAGACAAGTATGTAGACCCAGAAACTAACGAAAGCATTATTGAAGGTATCTTGTCTACTGCCGGCAGCGCCGGAAGGGGGGCGCGCGGGTCGCATGTTGGTCGAATTCTCTTTGAGTTAACACCGCCTGAGGAACGCACAATCGATGTCGGCACCAATGAAGTCGTGGGTGAACTTCGACGTATGATCGGTGATATTCCCGGAGCCAAGAATATTTCTTTTCGTGCCGAAATTGGTCGTGGTGGCAGCCCTATAGATTTACAAATAGATGGATTTGATTTTGACGAGTTACAAGAAGTTGCGGCACTGTTAAAAACCGAATTGGGTAACTACCCAGGCGTGTCTGATGTAAGCGATTCGTTTGAAGGTGGTAAACAGGAAATTCAGCTGAGTATTAAACCTGAAGCCCAGCAACTTGGTTTAACTCTGTCGATGTTAGCCAGTCAGGTGCGTCCTGCGTTTTTAGGTACCGAAGTGCAAAGCATTCAGCGAAACAGGGACGACGTAAAAGTTATAGTTCGCTACCCAGAGAGTGAACGCCAATCAATAGATAATCTGCAGCGTTTACCCATCAGGACACCAGGTGGTGAGGAAGTGCCATTGGGTAGTGTGGCTAATGTCAAAATGGGTCGAGGGTTTTCCAGCATTACGCGTGTTGATCGACGACGCACTGTAAACGTAGAAGCGGATGTAGATAAAGAAAGCGCCAATATAGAGGCCATTAAAACTGGTTTGGAAAATTATTTTGCGACGCTTAATTCTCAATACCCTGATATCCGTCTGTCGCTTGAAGGTGAGGCGAGAGAGCAGAGAGAGTCATTTGGCAGTTTAAAAACTGGCTTGTACTTTGTTTTGCTGGTTATCTACACTTTACTGGCGATACCGTTCAGGAGTTATCTGCAACCAATCATGGTGATGCTGGTTATACCGTTTGGTGTTGTTGGCGGCATACTAGGACACATGATCATGGGCATGAACCTGAGCATCATGAGCTACATGGGTATGCTTGCGCTTACCGGTGTGGTGGTAAATGATTCATTGGTTCTGGTGGACTATGTGAACAGACGCAGAGCCGAAGGTGTGACCTTGTTTAATGCCGTGCGTACTGCGGGTGTAGCACGATTCAGGGCGGTCATTTTAACCTCACTAACCACATTTTTTGGCTTAACGCCATTAATATTCGAAACCAGCACGCAGGCGCAGTTCCTCATTCCGATGGCGGTATCCCTTGGTTTTGGCATTTTATTCGCAACGCTGGTGACACTTATTTTGATACCGGTTAATTATCTGGTATTCGAGGATATCAAACGATTGTTTGGTGTTAAGGATGCCCGGTTCATGAAAACACTGAAAAAGTCTGATGTGATTGAAGCGAAACCAGAAACATGACAGGCGACGCCTCGCGCTCACTAAGCGAACAAAAAAAATTAGACGCAACCATTAAAGAGTTGTTCGAACACAAAATTGTGTTTAATGAGTATTTGGGCTTCACCATGGGTGAACAGACAGCAAGCTCTGTGAGCATCGATTTTAAAATGCGCCCCGAGCTCATTGGCCACTACATGCATGGCCGTTTACACGGCGGTGTCATATCGGCTGTTTTGGATGCCGCAAGCGGCTTGGCCGTTATATGGAAAATTGCCGATGTGTACAACGCTGAGTCTGCAGATCAAATACTGGAGCGCTTCAAAGCATTGGCGACGATTGATATACGTGTGGACTATCTGCGCCCAGGTATCGGTGACACCTTCACAGCAAAAGCAAGTGTGGTTAGACTTGGCCGCAGGATAGCTGCCACTCATGCTGAGCTATGCAGTAATAAAGTGAGTCAGATTGCAACATCGAGCGGCACCTACATCGTAAGCTAACAACCAGATAGCTGCTTATTTGAGATGCTCTTCTTTTTCTCATGCGCACCCTGCTGCGAAGCTGATTGCCCTGAGCGCATTTGTGCAAATAGTTGACTCATTTGTTCTGCCAAGTCTTTCTTGCAATTTTCTTTGCTGGTTGGGCTATCAGCGCTTTTATCATCAGGCACGGTTCGAACGCCCAGAGCCTGTGGGCTACTTGCGTTTTCTGGCGATGTTTCTTGTGATGGCATTGATGCCAAAGTCGAGGATGTGGCCGTGTCGCAGCCACCAAGTTCGGAGATAAAGCTGTAAGGGAAGTCATCGCAGTCAACGGCGCCGTACGATCCTGCCGAGCATCTTGCAGCTGATAGCGCTGCAATGCGATTGGGTGTCGTGTCGACATTGTCTTTATGCGTGTAGACGTAGTTAATGACACCAATGGCTGTGTTTGGCACGGCATCAATGCCACCGTAGGAGCTGAATACATCCCCTGAGGTACTACCCATTCGCATGCTCACCGCAGTTTTGCGAGCAAAATTATTAGCAATGCGGCAATCAAACGTTTCTTTGTTAGAAGATGCCGCTCCCAAAACCTTTGCCTGTTGCGCCTCGCTGGCGCATGGCGTTTGTCTGTAACTGGTGCTGCCGTCGGTTTCTACACATTTATAAATAGCCGCGTTAACAGCGTGCGGGAAGAAGGCAGCACTAATGCTGAATATTGCTGCCAAGCCCAGACTGCTGACGAGCCCTGTGCTTGTGGCTAGAAGTGTTTTTCGGTGTCTGGGTTTCGTGGTCATAACGGCTGCCGCAAGCATCTTATGATTCGTTAACGGCTTTTGAGTGCTGCAGTTTGATGCGGCACCGCACATTTAGACGAACGATGAACCTTTAAACAGGCCAGGTAAGGTTTTTTGTGACCTGCTTCTAATTGGCCAGGTGCGCTTCAGGGCGGGGCACAATTAACATCTGGTTTTACGTGCTCTTATTTTAGAAGGATTATTTGGACCACATTATTTAGGTTTGAACTCGGGATAGCACCAATGCTGCCAGACCATTGTTCGCTTGCGTTCTTTGGGCTTACCTTCTGTGTTGGTTTGAAGCGTTACAAAATTTAGGCTCAGAATACCAAGTTGCTCGGTTCGTTTGCGGCCAGAATAATTCCACTTTTTACATTGATAGTGCCCATAAGCACTGCGAACCGTGTTGTTTTTGTAGCCGCGTAATCGGTCGTAATATTTGCGCGTACGGTACCCCTCGTATAGTGGGTACATATAGTCTGGCGGAACCCATTCATCTTCAGGCTCTGTAAGCTCATATAAATTAACTTGCTCACCACTGCGTAATGTCCCTTGAACCTGTGGATAAATCGATATAGTCAATGGCTTGGGAGCAAACATACTCCACTTTTGATCGATACGAAGAATTCTGGCGGCTGTGTCCAAGGTGCGACCGGCTTCGATATTGCCAATCGATGCTGTGCGAATCCAGCCCATGCCACCGAGCGTGCTTATATTAAACACCAAAACAATAACGAAACAGACAGCAGCAAAAATTTGCCCTGGTACCTTGGGAATTAATTTAACGGGTCGATAGGGCAGTGTCTTTGCCGTTATGTCGCCCATAGTGCCTCGGTTGTTTGCCACCCAACGATAAATGCGGTTGCCCACCCACATAAAAGGTGGAAATCGCATTAACCAGCCAAGTGGCTTGAACAGCCAGTTTTGGCAAAACAGAAATGCCATGGCATGCCAATGGGTGAATGTCTTGCCATTGCCATCGGTAATAACCCAGGAATTTTCCCGCTCCATAATGGCGTATATATCGTTGTAGTCCTGTGCTCTTAATATTTTGACCGTGTCAGGGAGTAAGAATTCTCGCAGTATCAAGCACATCTTTAAACAAAAACCGCAGTCTTCGTCGTAGTACATAGTGACCTGCGCGGCCTTGGATTTTTGTTTGCGCTTTGCCAGGAATATCCAAATTATCGATGGGATTAGCAGGCTGAGTGACATAAAGTCGATTAACGGAAACAGCCCGATGTGCATTAACGTCATGAATGCCACATGCAATGACGCCAGCAAAAGCAGCCCGATAATACGTGCGATTGGCCATTTGAATGGTAACAATACCAATACCGGCCCAACAAACTCTGCAAATAGCACGTAAGCGGTGGCAAAGGGCAAAAGTGGCGAGAGGTGATTGATAAACCAGCTGCCTATAGGGCTGGCAAAGTGTTGTATGTTTAAAGTGTATTCAGCTGCTTCGAAAGGAAACCGCCATGGCGCACCGGTTTTCAACATCGCCGTGAAGAAATAAAGAAACAGCACCTGAAAAATAACCGCTACAGTGGCAACGGAAAAGTACAGCTGGGCATTGCTTGGCTGGAAACGCAATTGATTTGGATTGCGCTTGTTTTCTGGTTGCAGGGCCGCATCCACTGACCACTTAGCGCCCAGAGGTAGAAACATCCCCCAAAAGCACATGACAACCAGCAAAATATCGCCACCTTGCAATACCATCTCGTTTCGATTCATTAAAGAGGCAAGCAGAATCCACGACATGAAATTCACGAAGCGAGTGCGATAACCCACCAACAAAAGCAAAGCAAATACTGCGGCGGTAACGAACAATAGAATCTGCCACCATAGAGCGCCGGAAGCAGCATGCAGGGATAAATACCACTGATTATTCACATTAAGCCAATTAGCGCGAGGCAGTACACCGGCATCGGTGTAAAACATCTGCATGGTTGGAACACGCAGCGCAAGGTCAAGCAGAATCAATAACGCCAGCATGATTCGCATGAGAGCCAGCGAACGCAAATCGATACTAAAAACGGTTTTCATGCTGTGCCAAAACGAATTGTTTGAGGCTTCGACTGTTGACGGGTTTGTCGGCTGGTTCATCCGGGTTAGACAGTTTCTAATTGCTGAGGACTGCAGTTTAGCAAAAGTGAATGCCCAGAGACGAGTGTTGCGATTCAGTAAGTGCTTTAAACCCTTTGCATAGGGTAAGTGTCAGATGGCTGCGTTAGCGGATGAACTCAACAATTACCCAGTAAGCGGAATCCAAACCATATGGGTGAATTTTGATCAGGTAATGACACCAGTGCTCGGCTTTCGATGTAGTCAGCATCAAGCACGACCCCGGTTCCTCCCATGTGCTCCCCTTCGGTGATTCTCACTTTTAAACCAGCGGCAAATACTGGACGCCTTTTTTTAGATGCTTGTTCATACCTGGCATTAGAGGCATCGAGCATGTTGCGAAGTGAGAGCAGGCGAGCTTGCTCCTGGTCCGTGAGTTTCTTTGGGGAGTCTGAACTAGCCTTGGTCCGATTTGAATCCGAGTCCGAATCAGTTGTCATGTCAGATTTGTTTTCGTTAACTTTTCCAGTATCGCCATCGGTTGATGGTGCCTCTTTATCTTCAAAGAGCTCATCCAGAAAAGGCAGGTGAATAATGGCTGCGTCTTCCTTATCATCCCCGCGCCTGTCTTTTGAACGTCGTTCGCCAAACGTGCGTCGCCATAGGCCATCACCATCAAGCAATTGCCGCCGCTTACGCTCACGCTTTTCCAGCCGTCTTTTTTTGTCAGGTGGGTGTGCGATAGTCCCTAGCCTCTGTTGATAACACCTTTAAATAAGACATTCTACCTGCAGGCAACAGGCCAATACAGCAATGACTTTGCCGTTTTTCACTGATAAAATTGTATGAGGAGCGTTGGTTCACATCATTCTCCTGTAAAAAAGTGTAAGGATATTCAGTTGTATCAACCCCTGAAACGGAGAAAGTGTGCGTAACTTACCAATACAGACATTGTAAACACGATACAAACGTGTAGCTGGTCAGGTATTCATTCGAGCCATTTTAGATGGGTATACCCATGTCCGTTACCTCCATTGTGGAAGGGATACGTCCATTGCCAAGTTAAGAAATTCTTAGAAATTTCGGTGATGTCGTCATTAGATCAGCGTAGGCCCTATCCGCATTACAGTACGTCCCGTTAAGAGGAATGGTAATGCAGTTGAATAAAGTCAGTATATTAATCGCCAGTTTGATGCTCATGATGGCCAATGGTGTCAGCGCCCAGGTTGATAGTGAAGAGAGCTTGGTGGTCTTCGAGGGCGATATTCTTACTGCGCCAAGTATGCAGCAGCGCGGTATGGGTGTGCAGCCGGGCATCCGCGTCTGGGAAGATGGGATTGTCCCATATTATATCGATCCCGATCTACAACCCTTTATTCAGCAGATCGTTAAAAAAGCCATTTATCAATGGAACAAAGTGGGTGATATATCCTTAATTGAAATCAACCCGTACACAAATACCAGTCCAGACGACTATTTGCACTTCATGCCAGCACAGGGTTGTGCATCCTGGGTTGGCAAACAAGGCGGTGCCCAGGCAGTTTGGACGGCGGAGAGTTGTACCGCTGGCACCATGATGCACGAGATCGGACATGCTTTGGGATTAGAGCATGAACATACTCGCGCTGACCGAGATCAATACATTAATATTCACTGGGAAAACATCAACTCAAATAAAGTGAGTAACTTTAAAATCACAGATGACGGAAAGAGTAACTACGGACCTTACGATTATGAATCGATCATGCATTACGGTGAATACTTTTTCTCAAACAATGGTGAGAAAACCATCGGTTCACTGCAAGATGATGGCAAACTTATTGGGCAACGAATCGGACCCAGTGCGGGCGATATAGCAGCGATATCGCAACTCTATGGTAGCGATATTTCGTTGGCAAGCAACATCGTTGTGGAACATGGTGTGACCGAAGTGAGTTTGTTTGTGGCAAACGAGAGTCAACAAGGTGCTAATGGTTTAACTATTGAGCTTCAGGTTGATAATGCCGTCTTGTTGTCTAACGACAATGACGAGTGGCGTTGTTCAACTTACCAAGGCACGCTGCAATGCAAAAAAGAGAGGCTTTCTGCTTATAATCAAAACACCATCGTGCTCGTGCTCGATCAGCCTTTGAGCGAATCAGATCTTCAACCGACGGTGGTAGCAAAATCGGCGACTGCTAATTCGGGCGACAACGCCAACACTGGCAGCTCGAAGCCGGCGGCAGCCTTATCTGCAGAGACCCCTCCTGGTTCTGAGCCCTACGCTGACGAGCAACAAGCAGCCAATGCCGGGTCTTTAGGTTATTCAATATTGGCTTTGTTTGCTCTGGGGATGGTTCGGGTTCGTCGAAAGCCGGTTTAATACAGCACTGCTTAGTCCGGATTCTCTGCAGCGCCGTTCCCACTTGCTATACTCATGCATAAAGCAAGCAGCACAGTGATTTGCACATGCGTGGAGCGGGTGGCACAAACGGCGGAGAGTTAACCTTTCTAATCGGGCTGGCTATGATGATAGCGGGTTTCTACCTGCTGTTAAGCTCTATTGTCATCAACACCTCGATTGGATTCGGGATGCGACTGTACGGCATCGGAGCCTACAGTATTACCAGCGGGATGCTAATGATTCCGTTTATATTCGGTGTCATTTTTATTTTCTACGACAGTAAAAAATACATTGGCTGGGTATTATGTGCCGGTACTATTGTGGCGCTTATAGTCGGTGTACTTGCACGCTCACAGTTTACTTTTGCCAGTATGTCTGCTTTTGATTTACTGCTTATCCTGATATTGTCATTCGGCGGTTTAGGGTTGTTTATACGTTCCCTTCGAAGTAATCCACTTTAAGTCTTGCAGGTAAACCCCAATGAAACTTGTTTTAACCGGTGCGGCTGGACGGTTAGGCTCACATTTGCGTGAGCCATTGAGCGTCATCGCTGACTCGTTGGTGTCATCAGACCTGGTAGATGATGTGGGTTCTTTGTTCTCTGGGGAAACTTACGTAAAAGCTGACTTAGCGCAACTCGATGCTATGCTTGAAATAACCAAAGATGCCGATATGATTGTGCATTTTGGTGCGCACGGCGACGAGGCTGAGTTTGACACCATATTAGGTCCAAACATTATAGGCGCTTATAACATCTGGGAAGCGGCCTATCGTAATAAGGTGAGGCGAGTGGTATACGCAAGCTCTATTCACGCGGTGGGTATGCACAGGAAAACTGACTTCATCGATATCGATGCACCGCACAGGCCCGATACCTACTATGGCCTTGCAAAATGTTTTGCCGAAGATTTAGCCAGCATGTATTGGGATAAACGACAGGTTGAGAGTGTATGCATGCGAATTTTATCGTGCGCGCAAGTCACCAGTGCGCGAGCTTTGGGTACGTGGTTGTCGTACGACGATTTAATTGAACTGGTAACACAATCCATCAATACTCCGGTCACAGGATTTACTGTGGTGTATGGCGTATCCAACAATGATCGCACGCCAGTCGATAATACCAAAGCACATTTCCTTGGCTTTCGACCCAAAGACAACGCGGAACAGTTCGCTGAAAAAATATTGGTCAATGCAGTCCCCGCCGATCTGAATGATATTGGTGAACAATGTCACGGTGGACCGTTTGCGTCTATTGAGCTGGGTAATAGTGGATTGGCGACAATGGACATAGTGGACGATACAAAAAAAACCTGACGCATCACACACATGCTAAGCGCAGAGCAGCGACTGTGCGGCTATTACGGGGTGTTTCTTCTGACCATTGGCACCTTTTACAGTTACTGGTGGCTGCCAAGAGCTGTTGGGCTATGGCGGTGCTGGCTCTGTGCGGTGGATTGTGCGTTTTACTGAGTTTTTACAGTGATCTGGACGCTCCCGTTTCCGTACAATGACGAGCGCACAGTCTGTTGTAGACAGTTTTCCAACACCCTGACCACTTGTAACATAAGCTCTGCTCAACGTTGGCGTCATCGGGCCATAAAGCAGCGCTTTTTTTTACCCACAACAGGTGCACTTGCAGCACAATAGGTGGCTCATGAAAATCATCGTCGCGTAAATATGACTCGCTTTTCTGGATTTGGATTAATTAAGCAAGCCTGGCAGCACCAGGAAAATTGGCAGCGCATGTGGCGCAGCCCCAAGCCTCGTGCTCACTACGACTTTATTGTGGTTGGTGGTGGTGGCCATGGATTGGCCACAGCCTACTATCTGGCCAAAGTACACAACAAAGCCAATATTGCTGTGTTGGAAAAAGGCTGGTTGGGTGGTGGTAACACGGGTCGTAACACCACCATAGTTCGGTCAAATTATTTGTGGGACGAAGCTGCACACTTGTACGAACACGCCATGAAGCTGTGGGAAGGCTTGTCGCAAGAACTTAACTACAATGTGATGTTCTCTCAACGCGGCGTTCTGAATTTAGGCCATAACTTACAAGACATGCGTGATATCGAAAGACGCGTGAATGCCAATCGATTAAACGGTATTGATGGTGAGGTACTCGACGCCAGGCAATGTCAGGAAATTGTGCCTATCATGGATTGTTCTGGTAGTACCCGATACCCGGTCTTAGGCGCCTCGTGGCAGCCGCGTGCTGGTGTCGCCAGACATGATGCGGTGGCGTGGGGATATGCACGCGCGGCCGACCAGCTTGGCGTGGATATTATTCAGCAGTGTGAAGTCAGCGACATCATTATTGAAGATGGAACGGCAGTCGGTGTCAATACAAAACAGCATGGTGTTATAAAAGCTGAGCGAATAGGTTGTGTGGCGGCTGGTAACTCCAGCGTACTGGCCAGCATGGCAGGGTTTGAGTTGCCACTCGAGTCGCACCCACTACAGGCATTTGTATCTGAACCGATTAAACCCATTCTGGATACGGTAGTGATGTCAAATGCTGTGCATGGTTATATGTCTCAATCTGATAAAGGCGATTTGGTGATCGGCGCTGGTATTGATGGCTACGTTGGCTATGGTCAACGTGGGTCTTACCCGGTTATTGAACACACCGTGCATGCCATCATGGAGCTGTTTCCCATCGTTAGTCGCGTGCATATGAATCGGCAATGGGGTGGTATTGTTGATACCACCCCTGATGCATGCCCGATACTCTCGGCTACACCGGTTGATAATCTCTTCTTCAACTGCGGTTGGGGCACCGGTGGTTTTAAAGCTACACCTGGCAGTGGTCACGTGTTCGCCGATTTGCTTGCCAAAGGACGGGCTAATAAAATGGCAGCGCCGTTTTCCATGTTTCGATTTTATGACGGTGCGCTGATTGATGAACACGGTGCTGCTGGTGTCGCACATTAATTCGCAACCTTAAATTTTCGGATACTCACATGTTTGTTATTTATTGCCCCTATTGCGAAGAACACCGCGAGGAAGAAGAGTTTCATGCCAGTGGTGAAGCGCATCTTGCCAGGCCATTAGACCCGGATAGCTGTAGTGATAAAGAATGGGGGGACTTTCTTTATTTCCGTAAAAATCCGCGTGGAATTCATCGAGAGCTTTGGCAGCACACCGCCGGTTGCCGAAAATATTTTAATATCACACGCAACACCGTGAGTTACGAGATTCTGGAGACTTACAAGGTAGGGGACGTGTCCAGCGTTAACGTGGAAGATGCTCCCCATGGTTAATTTTGTGCAGGGGCGGTTTGCGCAACGAAACCGTTTACCCGCCGGTGGCCGTATTAATCGACAAAAAATGCTGACGTTTCGTTTTAATGGTCAGTATTACAAAGGTTATGAGGGCGATACGTTAGCATCAGCGCTGCTGGCCAATGGTGTAGATGTTGTGGGTAGAAGTTTTAAATACTCGCGAGCTCGCGGCATCATGAGCGCGGGCGTTGAAGAGCCCAATGCCATTATGCAAGTGGGTGCGACCGAAGCCACGCAAGTACCCAATGTACGCGCCACCGAGCAATCGCTTTACGATGGACTGGTGTGTAGTTCGGTTAAAGGCTGGCCGAACGTAAAGTTCGACTTTATGAGCCTGGTTGGTCGAATGGCCGGTGGTGCAATGGGTCCAGGCTTTTACTACAAGACTTTTATGTTTCCGGCGTTTATGTGGGAAACCTACGAGAAATTTATTCGCAGAGCGGCAGGGCTTGGTCGCAGTTCAAAAGAGCGTGACCCTGATACCTATGATCACATGCATCACCATGTTGATGTCATGGTGGTCGGTGGGGGGGCTACTGGGCTTATGGCGGCAATCGCTGCTGCACGATCAGGCAAGCGGGTCATGATTGCCGATGAGCAAAGCGAAATGGGTGGAGCCTTGTTGCATCAAACCATTAATATCGACAACAAGACAGCTATTGAATGGATAAGCGATATCTGCTCAGAGCTCGACGGCAACGATAACGTTGTTCGATTAACCCGAAGTGTGGTTACTGGTCTGCACGACCATAATTTTTTGACCATTAACGAGAGACGAACACATCATTTGGGTGATCAAGCACCCTCTGGCACGTCGCGTGAGCGCATTCACAAAGTGCGTGCTCACAGTGTTGTGCTTGCCACTGGCGCACACGAACGGCCTTTGGTTTTTGGTAATAATGATTTACCCGGTTGTATGCAATGTTCTGCCGTAGCTACTTACATTAGACGTTACGCGGTAATACCTGGCGGTGCTTTAATAGTGATGACCAGTAACGACTCAGGCTATCAATGTGCAATTGATTGGTACGATGTCGGGCGTGAGGTGGTCGCGATTGTTGATACCCGAGCCAACCCCGGCGAAGCTGTGCTGAATGAAATCAACAGCCGCGGGATAAATCTTATAACCCGGTCGGCTCTTATAGAAGCGCGTGGCAGTCATCGCGTTAAAAAAGCCTTGGTGGCCAGCATCAATAAAACGGGCAGTTTTGTGACCGGCGAGCCTGTTGAATACTCTTGCGACACAATTGCGACTTCAGGTGGCTGGAGTCCTGCGGTGCATTTGTCTTGTCACTCAGGAAGCAGGCCTGTTTGGCGCGACGACATTATCGGCTTTGTACCGGGTGAGACTCACGAGCGACGCTTCTTTGCTGGTAGATTATCCGGTGCTCAAAGTTTATCTGGCTGTATGCGCGATGGCATTGCCGCTGGTTTAAAAGCCGCTGGTGACAGTTCCACTGATGCGTCGCTAGCTGAGGTGCCCCTGCCTGAACTAATAGAATTTCCGCAGGGCAAAGCCATGGCTATGTATTTGGCGCCGCATACTAAAGCATCAACACGGGCGCCAAAACAGTTTGTTGATATGCAGAATGATGTCACCGCATCAGGCTTACAGGTCAGCACGCTCGAAGGATTTGAATCTATAGAACACGTTAAACGTTACACGGCTATGGGGTTTGGCACAGATCAAGGCAAAACCGGCAACATCAACGGCATGGCCATTGTGGCCAAAGCGCTGGATAAAACCATCGCAGAAACCGGAACAACCGTTTTTCGTCCCAACTACACACCAGTAACGTTTGGTGCGGTTGGTGGAAGTCATCGCGGTGATTTGTTTGACCCCAAGCGCTTCACAGCCATGCATAAATGGCATGTTGAGCATGGGGCGCGATTTGAAAACGTGGGGCAGTGGAAGCGTGCGTGGTATTTTCCACGCGAGGGTGAGTCCATGCAGGATACGCTAAACAGAGAGTGTATGGCCACGCGCAGCAGTGTTGGTATTCTGGACGCATCTACTTTGGGTAAAATTGATATCCAGGGCAGCGATGCACGCGAGTTTTTAGGACGTGTTTATACCAATGCCTGGGCAAAGCTTGCACCGGGTCGTTGTCGCTATGGATTGATGTGTGGCGAGGATGGGATGGTTATGGACGACGGTGTGACCGCCTGCCTTGCCGACAACCATTTCCTGATGACTACCACCACCGGTGGTGCTGCACATGTGCTTTCGTGGTTGGAGTTGTATCATCAAACAGAGTGGCCTGAGCTTGATGTGTATTTCAATAGTGTGACTGACCATTGGGCTACCATGACTATCTCAGGGCCTGACAGCCGCGCCCTGTTAGCCAAAGTGTGCAACGATATTAGCTTGAATAAAAACGATTTTAAATTTATGGACTGGCGTGCTGGAACAGTTGCAGGTGCGCCTGCTCGTGTGTTTAGAATATCGTTCACTGGTGAAATGTCGTTCGAAATAAATGTTCCCGCACACTACGGTTTGCATGTTTGGGAAGCACTGTTCGAACATGGCCGAGAGTTTGATCTCACACCTTATGGCACTGAGTCCATGCATGTGCTTCGAGCAGAAAAAGGCTTTGTTATTGTTGGACAAGATACCGATGGTTCCATCACACCTATCGACATGAATCATGCCTGGGCAGTTGTTAATGCCAAACCGTTTAGTTATATCGGTAAGCGTGGCATGCAGCGAGAAGACTGTTTGCGGCCCAATCGAAAACAACTGGTCGGCCTGGAAACTGTTGACCCCAACACGGTCTTGCCCGAGGGGGCGCAAGCGGTGCGAAATCCTGAGCAGTCCATTCCTATGACCATGGTTGGGCACGTAACCTCCAGCTACTACAGCGTGAACGCAGGTCGCAGCATTGCATTGGCTGTTATTCGTGATGGTATAAAGCGACGCGGCGAGTCAGTTTATTTTCCGTTGGCTGATGGCAATGTGATTGAAGCTGTGATTAGTGATACCTGCTGGGTAGACCCGGCAGGCGATCGTCAGAAACAATAGGACCGGTAAAACTATGTCAAGCGTACTTGTATCTGATCAGCATGCCGCCAATTCGGTGTCTTCGAATTCTGTGATGGGTAAAAACGAGTTTGCGTTCAGCAATGTGCCTGTTGTCCAAAGTGCCCTTGGGCATGTCGGACTGGATAAACTGTCGATGCGTGTTCGAAGTGGTCAGGGCGTTACTGTGCGTGAGCTGCCGGTGACAGGGCTGCTTGTTTTGCGCGTTCGAAAAGATAAAGCGGCTTTAGCAACAGCAGTAAACGCAACCTTAGGGCTGGAATTACCAGCTACATTATCCAGTAGCTTTAATGATAACGTTTCCTTTGGTGCACTTTGCCTGCGCTGGATTGCGCCCGATGAATGGCTGCTGTCTTGTCCGGTAGAAAATACATACACAATAGAAACCAGCTTGCGAGAAAAGCTGGGTGGTGCGTCAATTGCCATCGTTAATGTCAGTGGTGGTTTTACCGTGCTCGAGCTCCAGGGCCCGCATGCAATCGATGTATTAAAGAAAAGTACAGCCTACGATACCCATGCAGATAATTTTGCTATTGGAAAGGTGGTCAGCACGGTATTTGCCAAAGCGCAAGTCACCATGCGTTGCATGGGGCCCGAGCACGTTGAACTAATTGTGCGACGTAGCTTTGCAGATTATGTGTGGCACTGGATACAGGTTGCGGCGGTTGAGCACGGTTTGAGCATAGCCGTATAAAGCGTTTGTTTGCCTGCTTTCACTATTAAGTCAGAGACCGCCCCTTCGCCGATTCAGATTAGCACGCCCGGTTATACTCCAAATAATACTTCCCCGGTTTAGCAACCTAAGCCAGTCGCGTAGAGCGGCTTGGTTTGTCTTGTGACAGGTATCATCCAGCTTATCAATAATGTGAAGTAGCTCACCTAGTTCTGAACATCTGAACCGTTCCACAGGAAAAACGTGATTGAAACTACAGAAATAAGCTCATAGGCCGATTTTTCGTGATGGACGCATGAGTTTTATGCGCACAGATCAGGTTTGTTAACCGCACGGAATTCTTTTACATGGGCAGTAGTAACAACAGTGGCCGTAAAAAGCAGGCTCCGATAGTCGAGGCACTTGAGCCAAGAGTGTTGTACTCGGCTGATACGTGGAGTGCTTTCGCTTTACTTTTAAACGACTCAAGCCCAGAAGACGCACCGCCACCCATTGCAGATTTTGTTATTCCTGATGTGGCAGATTCTGGTGATGGTGCAGTTAAAGAACTGGTGTTCATTGATAGTCGTGTGCCCGATGCACAGTCAATCATTGATGATGTTACTGACAATAAGGGCGAGTCTGTACTGATAGTGATTGTAGATCATGATCAGAATGGCCTTGAGCTGATTCAGAATACATTATCCGGTTTTGATCAAATCGAATCTGTGCACATTGTGTCCCACAGCCTGGGAGAGGGTGTGCGTGTTGGCAACGAAATCATCAATGAGCTTAGTCTGTCGCAACAGCAAGCATTGTTTGACACCTGGGGTGACTCTCTAACTGAGAGCGCTGACATTCTGTTGTATGGATGTGATCTGGCTTCTACAGATGCTGGTCAGACAGTGATAAAAGAGCTGGCAATGTTAACCAGGGCCGATGTGGCGGGCAGCGATGATTTTACCGGTAGCCAAACACGATCTGGTGACTGGGCGCTGGAGTATCGCACCGGGGAAATTGAAACTCAGGATTTACTCAGTGATGACTTGCAAGAGACTTGGGACCATATTCTGCACACTTGGGATGGCACAACATTAAGCATAGATTCTTTGGACGATAAATTTTCCATCGCCGCTGAACGATACGAATCCATTGATGCATTGATAAAGCATGCGGCAAATTCTGCAGACCCTGTTGAACGTGTGATCTCTCTACGTGAGGCGATTTATGCCGCCAATAAGGACCCCAATCTACCTGCTGACTTCACCATTCAATTAGTGACTCCCGGTACTTATCTGCTAACCATCGATGGTGGTGATGATAACGACTCCGTTAGCGATGATCTGGATATCATCAAATCGATGAAATTAGAAGGCCTGAGTTCCAGCGGGCCTGATAAAACGACTATAGAGGCAGAAGCTGAATTTTTAGATGATGCCGGCTTAGAAACTGAGCAAAAGCGTGTTTTGGATATACATGGTGATATTACTGTTGAATTATCCAACGTTGAAATCACTGGCGGTCGCATTGCAAGTGCTGGCGCTGGTATTCGGGTATCTGATGGCTTACTTAAACTTGATGACGTAGTGATCATTGACAACCGAGCTCAAACCAGTGGGGGTGGTATTTACTCCATGAAAGCAGTCGTTGAGATTGAAGATAGCCTGATTAGAGATAATCATGCTGGAACACATGGTGGTGGCATGGCAGCCGCTGATCAATCGGTGCTTACATTCACTAATGTAGAAATCGATAATAATCATGCTAGTCAAGGTGGCGGCCTACACACCAAGGCGCCAGCAACAATTGAAAGTGGATCTAATATTCACCACAACGAAGCAATAGATGGCGCGGGTATTTTCCTGGCGCACGCCCTAATGACGGCTGAAGTTCGCGACTCGCATATCAGCGATAACGTAGCAACAAATGATGGCGGTGGTGCTTATGTGGCTGCCGGTACACTTGTATTGGGAAATGGTGCCATTATTGACGCCAACGAAGCGAAGAATCATGCAGGGGGTGTTTTTGTAAAAGGTGTTCTGATCGCAGATAGCGCCGTTATATCCAATAACATCTCAAAGGATGGAAATGGTGGTGGTATTCATGTCAATGGTACAGCAGAGCTTGATGATGTCTACATAACGGCTAACCATGCACAAGGCAATGGCGCGAGTGGTAGTGGTGGCGGAATATTTGTCCATGGGACTGTTGAATTAAAAAAGTCGACGTTACATGCCAACACAGCTGAAAACGGCGGGGGCATGTTCTATTCTTCAGCGCCTGCCAACGCTAGCATCGAAAATGTCACCTTCTTTGATAATAATGCTAGGGATGACGGTGGCGCTATCCTTGTCGATGCCGGTGTTGATTTAACTGTTATAAATGCGACGATCGCCAATAATTCTGCTGATGATGTGTATGGTGCGATTGATACGGACAACGGTACGGTAACAATATCCAACTCTATAGTCGCCGCTAATACATCTGGCGGATTGTTCGAAAATCAGCTTGCAGCGGAAACCATATCAGCAGGCTTTAATCTGATCACTGATGGCAAAGAAGAAGACTTGACGCCACATTTTACCGACATAATCTTTCGACTCTCACACCAGTATGTCGTGCAACCCAATCTGGCAGGCAGCCTAACGAATGATGGTAATAGTACGGCCTTGCACCTGAGGCTGTCAGCTGGTAGTGATGCCATTGATGCTGGAAGTGGTGCTTATCAAGAAGATGGTTATGGAATCAAAGGAAATGAATTGGCTGATATTGGCGCGGTTGAATATCAGGCAACAACCGTTAGCCAAAAAGTTTACTTTATAGACGACGATGAGAATGCCATTTACCGTATGAACGAAGACGGACGAGCCGTCCAGAAAATAGTTGAATCAGGCGTTGCCGGTTATCAATATCTGGACATTGCCTACGATCCAAAGTCACAGCATTTATTCGCTATTCGGTATCTTAATGAGGGTGGCGGAACACCTGATGAATACGTTTTAACTTACTTCCGTAATGATGGTTCTGAAATAACAGGGTCAGAACTTGTGACAACTGGTAACGCATTTGTCGATGGTACGTTAGATGGATTGCAAGGGGATACTGTAGCGTTGACAGTTGGGCAGACAATTGACCCAGCTGCCCCAAACAAGCTATTTTTTGCCTGGCATAATGTAACAACCGGTATTCCGGTGGTTTATTCGGTTGACATCGACTATACGGTTGATGTTAACAATGAGGCTACTATAACGCCTGGTATCTGGGATGATTCCCAGATTGAGTTTTTAGGCGGTGAGACGCGAAATATATCGGCTATTGATGTAGTGTTTGATGCAGCCAATCCGGATGACTATGTCATTCTGTTGGCTAATCGTGCTCCTGATAGTTCGCCTGATTTTGTGGAAATTTCAGTTATTGGCGGTGTTCAGACAGTTGGCAATATAAATATTAATGGTGAGAATGATTCTCCCGTGCCTAACCAATATATGCGATCGGTAGCCTACGATTATGCAACAGAAAAAGTGTATTTTGCGCTGAACAAAACTGTTTTTCGAGCAACGCTGAATGGCACGATGGACCCGGGTATTGATTACGATCGCCTTGGCGCAAATCAGGGCTTTGACGATATACTGTTTGACGGTAGTAACAATCGTGTCTGGTTTGTAGATGAAAATGGATACATTGGTTACACCGACGCCGATCTCAATTTGGATACTCAGCCACTTCAACCCATGTCGGTCGGCGCAACTTACGCACCAGCGTCTATTACGCTTGCCAGCGTATCGGCTGTGAACACGCCTCCCAGAATTACTCAGAACGTCACATTGAGCATCAATGAAAACGATATTGCTGTCTCGATTGATTCCACTTTTTTATCCAGCACAGATCTTAAAAGTGATGGCACATCCACCAGTAGTCAGAACATTGTCTATACCGTGGATACGAAACCACAATACGGAGAAATTACGCTTAACGGAATTGCCCTGGATAACGGTGATACCTTTACTCAAGCTGATTTGGATACGCCCAATACCGTTCAATATAATCATTTTGAGGGTGAGGAAAGTAGCGATCAGTTCGACTTTTCTGTTTCGGATGGACAAGACGGCTCGGATGATATCGAAGGGACTTTCTTAATCGATATAGCGCCTGTTAACGATAGCCCAGTGCTAACTACTACATTTAATGCAGGAACTGTGGCTGAAAATTCTGCTGTGGGCACGAAACTCGTCAGTGTTACCTTGACTGACGCGGACGGTAGTGCGCCATACAACGTTGTGGCAATGCAAAGTGACGGCCTGACACCGAGCACAGAAGTCACTGTGGTTGGTAATGGGGATTCAACTTACAGTGTATTCTTAAATTTTCAGCCAGACTTTGAATCCTATGCGCCTAATCCTGCGCAAATTAATTTTGTACTGGTGGCCTCTGATGCAGCCAATTCCAATTCTGCAACACCTTTTACCATAACTGTTGTCGATGAAAATGAGCTACCGGTTACTAATTTCGCGACACTAATAGCTGATCCTGCAATTGAAGAACAGTTGTACGCGTATACTATTCCAGAGAATACTTTTATCGATCCTGATGGTGATGCGATTGTATATAAAGTTGATCAGTCACAATTACCCGCTTGGCTAATGTACGAAGAAGGTACTGGCGTCGGAACAGACACTGGTACATTCTCAGGTACTCCCAGTCATGCTGATGTGCAAGCTGGTCAAGTTGAGGTATGGGTGAGAGCCGAAGATGGTCAGGGAACATCATCAGACTACACCCGATTAATAATAAATTTAGTGGACGTTAATCAGCTGCCGCAGGTTGAAATAGCGGTTATTGATGGTGGTGTCGCCACTGAACTGGCACCGTTTAATTTTACCATCCCAGCCAATACGTTTTCAGATCCTGATGGTGACGCATTTACGTATGTGGTTAATCCATCCTCATTACCAGGCTGGTTGAACTACACACCAGGGTCGGGTTTGGGTGGTGACACTGGTTACTTCGCCGGTACTCCGCAGCATGGAGATGTTCAACCGGGAACATTAGATGTAGAGGTATACGCAAATGATGGTGGAGGGGCTTGGTCTACACAGAAAGCAGTGATTACGATTACCCTGGTTGATATCAATCAGCGACCCATCGCTGCAACATCTGATTTGGTCATTGGTGATGCCACCGAGTTAGAAAACTACACTTACACGATACCGGCTGGCACATTTACTGACCCGGATGGTGACACTGTCACGTACAAGGTTGATGCACAAGAATTGCCAGGGTGGTTAACCTACGATGAAGCATCAGGAGAATTTAACGGTGTGCCGAACCATTCCGATATTCTGGCGGGGCAAGTTAACATCAGGATAACGGCTTTTGATGGCACGCAGGAATCAACTGATGATACGCTGCTAACCATAAACCTAATTGATGTTAATCAGTTACCATACGCGGCAAACCCATTACTTGCAGGTGGTAATGCAGATGATTCCCAGTATTATCACTTCACTATTCCCTCCGGCACATTCGTAGACCCTGATGGTGATGCAATAACCTATTCGATCGATCCTGCAACACTGCCAGCATGGTTAACGTTCACACCTGGGACTGCTGGTGATGCGACGGGAAGTTTTGATGGTATTCCAAGTAATGCCGATGTCCAGGCAGCCAACCCGTCTATCACGATTTATGCTGTTGATGCAGCTGGCCAAATAGACGATTCGACTCAACTTATCATTAATCTGAATGACGTTAACCAGTTACCGGTCAGGGTTACACCGACATTAATCGATGAAGCCACCGAGTTAGAGCTTTACAGTTATACGATTCCTCCTGGTACTTTCACCGACCCGGATGGCGACTCTATAGTGTATAAAGTTGATCAGGCAAGCTTGCCTGGATGGCTAAATTTTGATGAAGCCTCTGCCACGTTCAGCGGCCAGCCGAGCCACAGTGATGTGCAAGCAGGCTCTGTTCAGGTATGGATTGGCGCTGCTGATGGAATTGGCACAGCTTCAGAATTTACCGTGCTCACGATTAAGCTGAATGATGTTAATCAATTACCGCAAAGCATTGTGCCCACATTAGCCGATGAAGCTACTGAGCTGGAGCTTTACAATTACACTATTCCTGCTGGCACATTCACTGACCCTGATGGCGACACAATAACGTATCAGGTTGACCCACTCAGCCTGCCAGGCTGGTTAACATTCGATGAAGCGACAAAAACCTTCAGCGGTACACCACAGCATGCTGATGTTCAGGCAGCAACACTGAATATTGTGATACAGGCAGTCGATGGCGAAAATCAAGTCAACGAGTCAACCGTACTTACCCTGACACTTAAGGACATAAATCAATTGCCGCAAAGGAACGTTGCTGCGTTGGTAGATGAGGCCACCGAGTTAGAATTTTACACCTACACAATCCCCACAGGTACATTCACTGATCCCGACGGCGAATCAGTAGTGTATCAGGTTGATCAGGCAACCTTGCCTGGATGGTTAAGTTTCGATGAAGCCTCAGCCACGTTCAGCGGTCAGCCTGGCCACAGTGATGTGCAAGCAGGTTCTGTTGAGGTATGGATTGGTGCCGCCGATGGTTTTGGCACAGCAGCGGAATTTACGGTGCTTACGATTAATCTGAACGACGTTAATCAGTTACCACAGAGCATTGTGCCCACTTTAGTCGACGAAGCCACCGAGTTAGAACCATACTTGTATACGATTCCCACTGGCACATTCACTGACCCCGATGGCGACATAATCACGTATAAGGTTAATCCATTGAGCCTGCCAGGCTGGTTAACATTTGATGAAACATCGAGTACCTTCAGCGGTACGCCACAACATGCGGATGTACAGGCTGGAACACTGGATGTTGTGATAGAAGCGGTGGATGCCCAAAATCAACTCGCCGAGTACACCATACTGACCATAACACTGAATGACGTAAACCAGTTGCCTCAAACATTGTTCTCCGGACTCTCTGGAGGTGAAGCTACAGAAGCGGCCCTGTACACCTACACGATTCCTGAAAACACATTTATCGACCCAGACGGCGAGCCGATACTCTACGAAGTAGACGAATCGCAATTACCTTCATGGCTTACTTATAACCAAGGTAGTGGGGTTGGCGCGGACACGGGTACCTTTGTTGGTACACCAAGCCATGACGACGTGCAAGCGGGACCAGTCACCGTATGGATTAGAGCAAGCGACGGTATCGGTACGTCCTCTGATTTTTTTATGTTAACGATAAGCCCTGTTGATATAAATCAACTGCCTGTTGCCGCTCTGTCAACCTTGCTGGCGCACGACGCGACCGAGTTAGATGAGTACACGTTCCAGATACCAGGCACAACGTTTACTGATGCCGATGGTGATGCTTTGAGCTACGTTGTTGATACTGCAACATTGCCTGGCTGGTTAACATTCAATCAGAACAGTGGTACGTTTACGGGCACGCCCCAACACGCGGATGTAACAACAACACCTGAACTAATTTCAGTAACCGTATTCGACGGAACCGGCACATCAGTGGATTCTGTGTTGGTTAATATCAATGTAGTTGATATCAATCAACTGCCATCAAGCACAGTAACCAGCTTACAGGCTAACGATGCGACCGAGTTGGAACCTTATACGTTTCAAATTCCAGATACGCTCTTCACAGACCCCGACGATGATGATTTAAGTTACATCGTTGATCAGACTACCTTGCCTGCATGGTTAAGCTATTCTCAAGCTACCAACACGTTTACCGGCACGCCTCAACAGGCTGACATAACCTCCACGCCGGCAGTGGTTTCGGTTACAGCATTTGATGGTACTGGCGAGTCATTGGGTGCCGTCAATGTTACGTTTAACGTGCTTAATATTAATCAATTGCCTGTGCCAGCTGTCAACGTTATTCAGGCAGATACCGCAACAGAAACACAAAACTACACGTTTAAAATACCCGATAGCGCGTTTACTGACCCAGATGGAGATGCGCTAACTTATATTGTTGATGCTGCGACTTTGCCTTCTTGGCTAACATTCGATCAAAGCACAGCAACTTTTGGTGGAGTGCCAACAGATACCGACAGCAATACCGGGCAACCGATTTTGGTAGAAGTGCAGGCTTACGATGGAAGAGACTACTCATCCACTGTATTAGTCAGTATCCCGGTTGCTAATGTTAATCAAGATCCGGCTAACATAACACTAAGCTCAAGCAGTGTAATCGAATTAACACCTGGCGCTGTGGTTGGTCAATTATCCACTGCCGACCCAGATGCAGCCGACTTAATCCACACATATCAAGTGGTGGGTGATGATCGCTTCGAAGTGGTTAATAGCAGCTTGCAATTGAAACCTGCTGCTACGGTTGATATTGATGATGGCGACTCGATTACCGTCACAGTGCAAAGTCAGGACGAACACGGTGGCACGCTGAGCCAGGCAATTGAACTGGGCGTTGAGAATCTTAACGAGCCGCCAGTGATAAATTCGCCTGTGTTCCAACCAACGCTGGCATTGGGAGCATCACTTGATCTTTCCAGTTTGAGTTTTGGTGACCCTGATGAAAATGACTCTGTTAGTTACGATATTCAACTCAATAACGGAAATGCTTTGCCTGATTGGATAGTGCTTGATAAGGCTGCGCAAACACTGACTATTGGAAATGCACCTGAGGGTATCGAGAGTGTTAACCTGACCATTGTCGTTAATGATACGTTGGGCGAAACAGCCGAACAGCCATTGTTTATTACCATTGAAAAAGCCCCCGTACTGGCTGCAGCAACGGTGGAGGAAGAACCCGAGGTAATCATCGAGGCTGAAGAAACACCTGAGCCAGCAGTGGTTATTGAACAAGTTGCACCGCAGGAACAACCTGAGGCGGCACCTGCAACAGTCGAGCAGGAAATCGAGATTGACCGCGTGGTGTCCAGCGAAGAGGCGGAAAATGAAATTGATTTATCCAGCTTGATTCAACCATTGGAAAACATCGAGTTAGTTGAGCTTGACCAGCTGAATACTGACATTAACAGTATCACCAGAAATATCGACGTGATGACCAACGAGCAGTTCTTTGGTCTTGACCTGATGCTTGACCTTGATGCGGCATTTAGTCAGGAGTCCGATGTTGAATTTGGCGATATTGCCAGTGAGTTTGATCGCCAGAGAGAAGAGCTTAAAGAACAGGCGGCCAACAGTAAAACCCTTATAGGCAGCTCATTTACTATTTCATCAGGCTTATCGGTCGGTTACTTACTTTGGTTAATTCGGGGTGGAACGCTGATGGGCAGCGTGTTGTCGTCCCTGCCAGCGTGGCGCCTGGTTGACCCGTTGCCAGTGCTGGGGTCGCTTGGAGATGACTTGGATGGTGATGATGAATCCCTGGAATCCATGGTTAGCAACGATGACCACGAAGATGCACCTACAAACGATGGGTCTGAGATTGAGTCGCCTGAGAATGAGTCATCTGGAATTAAAAATGAGCATGATTCAAAGTAAGGTAGTTTTAAAGCGCAGTTTTACCAGTCCGAGTTTGACTGACCAGCATAAACAGTCAATCTATTCCTGCAACAAAACGCAGGCGTTTTTCTGATTTGAAAATATGCTCCATTGAAGTAATAATGGGGCACATTGTTCTGATCAGGGGAAAGCCTTTGACAGCTTTTAAGGTTGAACGTTCAATCCAAATTGATGCGCCCGCGTCACTTGTCAGAGAAACAGTAGCCGATTTTAATACATGGCCGTCATGGTCACCCTGGTTGCTAATGGAGCCCGATGCCTCCGTCACTTATCAAGGTAAGCCGGGTGAATTAGGCCACGGCTACGACTGGGAAGGCGAGAAAGTCGGTGCTGGCGGCATGATATTAACCGCGCTCGACGCCAACCGACTGGAATCGAAGTTAACATTTCTCAAGCCGTGGAAATCAAAAGCGGACATTGCGTTTAGTTTTAAATCAATTGCAGAGAATAAAACACGGGTCAAGTGGCATATGGACAGCAGTTTGCCGTTTTTTATGTTCTTTATGGTCAATAAAATGAAAGCGTTTATAAGCTCAGACTATGATCGTGGTTTGCGAATGTTAAAAGACCAAATAGAACTGGGTAGTATCGCTTCAAAAATCACAGTAGAAGGTGTCGTCGATGCGCCTTCAAGCTTGTATGCAGGCAAAACCCATAAATCCTCAATGACAGATATTGCCCAGCCCATGGAAGCCGCGTTCTCTGAAGTTTATAAAGCGGTGCGAAACGCTGACGCACAAATCAATGGCCAGCCGTTTAGCCTGTATAACGAAATGGATTTGGTCAAGCAAGCTTGTACATACACAGCGGCTATACCATTGTATGCATCGGTTGAGCTCGGTTCGGGCATTACTGTATCAGAGCGTCCCGCGTGTAAAGCACTCAAGGTTGTTCATGTTGGTGCATATCGGCATTTAGGTAATGCCTGGTCAACGGGAATGGGTGACATGCGACACCTGAAGCTTAAAGCCGATAAGTCTAATCCACCATTCGAAGTTTATATAAACGATCCGCAAGACACGCGCGATGTAGATTTAATCACTGAAATATACATGCCGGTACGAGGTTAAGCGTTAGCGGCGTTGAGTTTGTAAAACTGAGTTTGCGATGTCAACTCGGTGCTAATGCATCCAGTATGCGTGCCCAACTGCGTGTGCCTTTCTGAAAACTTTTAAGGTCATATTTCTCGTTGGGTGAGTGTATGGCATCGTCGTCCTGGCCAAAGCCAACTAACAGGCTATCCATAGCCAAAATGTCCTTTATATGGCCAACAACAGGAATGGAACCGCCGCATCCTGCGTATACAGCATCGTTTTCCCATTCTTCGCACAGGGCTGCGTGTGCGCGAGCAAATTCAGGTGCGTCTATGGGCATGACGGTGGCCGCCGATGCGTCTTTTGAATGAAAAGTGACACTGCAATCTTTGGGTAAATGATCACGTACATACTGTTGAAACGTTTGCTGAATCTTGTCGGGGTCTTGTTCACCAACCAGACGGAAACTGACCTTTGCGGAGGCCTCTGATGGCAATACGGTTTTGAAACCTTCGCCGGTATAGCCGCCCCAAATACCGTTAACATCAAATGCGGGTCTTGACCAAATTTGTTCTAAAACCGAATAACCTGCTTCACCGGCGGGTTGTGACAGGCCGACTCCACCAAGAAAGTCAGCTTCGTTGTGATTCAAGGCTGACCATTGTTGCTTAATCTGTTCAGAAGGGTCACTGACCCCATCATAAAAGTTCTCGAGCGTGATGCGACCATTGTCATCGTGTATACCTGCCAGTATTTTATTGAGCACCCGTATTGGGTTAATAGCCGGCCCGCCGTACATACCAGAGTGCAAGTCGAGAGACGGTCCGGTAATAGTAAATTGCTCTCCAACCATACCACGCAGCATAGTAGATATTGCAGGCGTGTTGCTGTCCCACATGCCGGTATCGCACACCAGTGCGATATCCGCTTTAAGTAAGTCAACATGATTTTGCATAAACGGGATGAGCGAGGGTGAACCACTTTCTTCTTCACCTTCAATAAATACAGTGATATTAGCGGGCAGGGAGCCTGTGACGTTTTTCCAGGCACGGCATGCTTCAACGAATGTCATTAGCTGGCCTTTGTCATCGGCAGCCCCTCGCGCACGGATAACTTTTCCGTTGGGTGTGTCTTCAATTGTTGGGTCAAATGGCGCGTTGTTCCACAGCGATAACGGGTCTACCGGCTGTACATCATAGTGGCCGTAAAATAATAGATGAGGCTTGTCTTTGCCGGAGTGCAGTTTTCCGACCACCATTGGATGGCCGGGTGTGTCGTGACGGGTGGCATCAAATCCGATTTTTGTAAGATCTTGAACCAGCCAGTCAGCGGCTTTGATGCATTCCTGCGCGTATTGTGTATCAGTAGAAATGCTTTCAAGACGCAGTAGCTCAAAAAGCCGCTCGAGCGATTGTGCCTGATTGTTGTCTATATCATTTAAAACGGTCTGCAATTGACTCATTGTGTCGCGCTCTTGTTTTGATTGCTTACGCTTCGGCGGTCTCAGCCAAGTGCACCAAAAGATCTTTGGCGTCAATTTGATCACCGGCTTTAACCAGCAATTCGCTGATAACACCGTCAACATCAGAATATATGGCCGTCTCCATTTTCATGGCTTCGATCGATAATAAAACATCACCCGCTTTAACCGATTGTCCGTTTGATACGTTGACGGTTGAAACGACGCCTGGCATTGGAGCGCCAACCTGTAGTTTGTCATCAGGGTCCGCTTTGGCCCTGACCGCAGATACACCAGATGCACCGTGGATGCGATCTGGAACTTGTATCGAACGAGGTTGACCGTTGAGTTCGAAGAAAACCCTGACTAAACCTTTGTCATTTGTATCGCCGATAGCCACACAACGGACGACTAATGTTTTGCCTTGCTCAATGTCGATAAACAATTCGTCACCCACTTTTAACCCATAAAAATACACAGGTGTTGGCAACACGCTGGTTGGACCATACTCGGACTGTGCACCCATAAAGTCAGTAAACACTTTGGGGTACATATTGTAAGAAGCCAGCGCTTGTTGCGATATGTCTATTTGAAGTGTTTCTTCAAGATCAGTGCGGGTTTTTTCCAAATCGACTGGCGGTATTGAGGCACCGGCCCGATCGGTCAGGGGCTTGTCACCTTTAAGAACTTTATTTTGAATTTGCTCGGGCCATCCACCCGGCACTTGGCTAAGCTCGCCTTTCATTAACGACACGACAGAATCCGGAAAAGCGATTTCGCGATCAGGGTCAACCACATCGTCGATTTTTAAATCTTGAGAGATCATCATTAACGCAAGATCACCAACCACTTTCGATGATGGTGTGACTTTAACAATATCGCCAAGCATATCGTTTACATCTGCATAGGCCTGGGCCACTTCATGCCAGCGAGAGGCCAAACCCAATGAGCGTGCCTGCTCTTTTAAATTGGTGAACTGACCACCTGGCATCTCGTGCAGGTAGACCTCGGATGCAGGACCCTTAAGGTCACTTTCGAAAGCGGCATACTGCGCTCGTACCGATTCCCAATAGAATGAGATACGTTGAATCGCGTTCTGATCAAGTTCAGGGTCGCGTTCATCGCCTGCCAGCGCTGCGACTATTGAACCAAGGCAAGGTTGAGAGGTATTACCTGAAAAAGCATCCATGGCTGCATCAACCGCATCAACACCTGATTCAACGGCGGCTAAAACCGTCGCGGCTGATATACCCGATGTATCGTGCGTATGGTAATGCACGGGTAGGCCAACTTCTGAACGCAAAGCTTTAAACAAAATTCGCGCGGCAGCAGGGCGCATCAGGCCTGCCATGTCTTTGATGCAAATGATGTGGGCACCAGCTTTTTCAAGCTCTTTAGCCATTTTCAGGTAGTAGTCAAGATTATACTTGGGCTTGGCCTCGTTAAGCATATCGCCTGTATAGCAAATAGTGGCTTCACACAACTTGTTCTCTTCAAGCACGGCATCCATTGAGACGCGCATGTTTTCTATCCAGTTAAAGCAATCGAATACGCGGAATAAATCGACACCACCCGATGCTGCCTCTTTGATAAAGTGCTTAACCACGTTGTCTGCGTAGTTCGTGTAACCAACACCATTTGCACCGCGAACAAGTGCTTGCAATAAAATGTTTGGTGCGCGCTCGCGTATTAAGGCCAGGCGTTCCCATGGGTCTTCTGTCAAGAAACGCATGCTGACATCAAAAGTAGCACCGCCCCAACACTCCAGCGATAGCAGTTCAGGCATTGCTTTGGCATAGGCACCGGCGATGTTTGCTATGTCGTAGGTTCGCATGCGGGTAGCCAGTAGTGACTGTGGTGCATCGCGCATGGTGGTGTCAGTTATTAAAATCTGTTTTTGTTCGCGCATCCATTGAGAGAATTTTTGCGGACCATCGCGATCAAGACGGTTACGCGTGCCTTCGATCACTGGCTTATCAAACCACGGCGCGTCCATAGGCCGCTCGTCTACTCGCGGTTTTGGGCGGTCACGCGTATCAGGGTGTCCGTTAACAGAGACATCGGCAATGTAGTGCAACAGCTTGGTTGCTCTGTCTTGACGCTTGACCTGCTCAAACAGTTCTGGTGTGGAGTCTATGAATTTTGTTGTGTATGTATTGTTCAAGAATTCCGGGTGACCAATGATATTTTCCAGAAACGTCAAATTGGTTGCCACACCACGGATACGAAATTCACGCAAAGCACGATCCATGCGTTTAATGGTTTCTTCAGCAGTGGGTGACCAGGCCGTGACTTTCTCTAGTAGTGGATCGTAAAAGCGATTGATCACTGCACCAGAGTAAGCGGTGCCTCCATCGAGTCGAATACCAAAGCCTTGCGCACCGCGGTAGGCAGTTATTCGACCATAGTCAGGAATAAAATTCTGTTCTGGGTCTTCGGTGGTAATGCGGCACTGCATAGCATGACCATTTAATACGATGTCTTCTTGTGCTGGCACGCCAGATTCAGGGGTACCGATTTTTTCGCCTTCCAGTAAATGTATTTGCGCTTTGATAATATCGATACCGGTAACCTCTTCGGTAACGGTGTGTTCAACCTGTACGCGCGGATTAACCTCGATGAAATAGAAGTCTTCACTTTCCATGTCCATCAAAAATTCGATGGTACCAGCGCCAACATAGTTTGTTGAATTACCTATCTTTAAAGCATACTCGGAAATTTCTTTACGTTTTGCATCAGACAAATACGGCGCAGGAGCACGTTCAACCACTTTCTGGTTGCGTCGTTGAACAGAACAGTCGCGCTCAAACAGATGAACACAATTGCCATGTGTATCGCCAAGAATTTGTGCTTCAACGTGACGTGCACGCTCCACAAGTTTTTCCAGATAAATTTCGTCTTTACCGAATGCTGCCCGAGCTTCGCGCTTGGCCTCTTCTACCTCAGTGTCTAAATCGGCTTCGCTGCGAATCACACGCATACCGCGACCACCGCCACCCCAGGAGGCTTTTAACATAAGCGGGTAGCCGATTTCGCCGGCCATTTTTTTGATGGTGGGCATGTCATCAGGGAGTGGTTCTGTTGCCGGCACGACGGGCACACCTGCTTTTATTGCTAGATTACGCGCAGCAACTTTGTTGCCCAATGAGCGCATGGTCTCAGCACGTGGGCCTATAAACAGCACGCCAGCGGCATCGCAGGCGTCAACGAATTCGGGCGATTCGGACAGCAGGCCGTAGCCTGGGTGAATGGCGTCAGCGCCGCAAAGCTTGGCAACACGCAAGACCTCTTCGATAGAGAGGTAAGACTCTATGGGACCCATGTCGCTGTCCAAGTGTGGACCTTTGCCGACTTGGTAGGCCTCGTCGGCTTTGAAGCGATGTAATGCTAATTTGTCTTCTTTTGCCCAGATGGCGACTGTTTTGATTTCCAGCTCGTTAGCTGCACGAAATACTCGGATGGCGATTTCTGAACGATTGGCGACCAGCAGTTTTTTGATAGGCAACTCGGTATCCTCTAGAACGGGCTAGTAATAAAGAGTAGTTTAGCAGCCCTCGCAGAGCTTATACCCTTGTCAAAAGCAATAGTGTTTATTCGTTTAGCTCAAATTCAAAGGTGATGGTGACCTCATTGCCGACCCAGGTCGGGTCCGGCTGGCTTTCCAGACCCAGTTTATAGGCGGTGCGATCGACCGTAAATTCGCCTGAGGCTAGCTTTGTGCCGGTTGTGTTGCTTTGTGTGTCGTTGATTTGCATAACAAAGGTTTGTTCTTGGGCAATGCCTTTGATCGTTAGAGTTCCAGTGACCAGTATCTGACCCAGTTCGTTTAGCGCCATGTTCGAAGACTCGAATAGCGAGGTAGGGTGTGTGTCGCTATCGAACCAGTCAGGATCGGGAAGAGAGTTTTGAACTTGAGCGTTTTCTGAAATGACTGATGCTGTCGTGACGGTGGCGTTGAGCGTGCTGCTCGCCAAATCATCGGGGTTAAACGTTGTAATAACGGTCGACTCGGGGAAAGTAATGTTTGTCTCATCGCCTGAAACCATGGCCGTGGCTTGAACTGCACTGCTGCCAGCGCTGAATTTAGCTGCTGATGATGATTGAAGTTGGGCGTAAGCGAAGACGGTTGCCGCGATACCCAATGCCAGTGCCAGCAACAATTTAGCGAAGGTTTTTCCTGTACCCGCATCACTGCTGGGTAACATGCGCCTCATCACTGTGTCTTTATCAACAAAGTGATGCTTTAATGCTGCCGCTACGTGCAGCAGTAAAAGTGCAATCAGTATACCGGTTGCAATCTCGTGTACTTCTTCGAAAAGTTTGGTGGCGGCTTGCTTATCAACAATGTTATCCAGCCAGGGAATATGAGGCCAGGGTATAACATTAAATAATAACGTATCGATATCAAGTGGTGATACCGATACCAGCATCCAGCCGGTGATGGGTGCGATAAACAGCAATGCATATAAAACTACGTGCGAGACGCTGGATGCCAGACGTTCCCAGGCTGGAGCGTTGGCAGGGTGGGGAGGGGATACGTGTGTTACACGCCATATCAATCGGCCCACAGCCAACAATAAAATAAGGATGCCAACGGTCTTATGCCATTGGACAAGTGAAAAGCGCAAGGGGTCTGTCTGATCAAGACCAACCATAAACTTACCTAAAGCAAGCATGGCCACAATGAGAAACGCCATCAACCAGTGAAGGCTGATGGCGATGTTACTAAATCGCATTACGTCGCTACTGTTCATTTGTTCAGGCTAACCAGCACTGTGTTTGTCTTAAGTATAACCACAGTTGGTCGTTTGCAATTTTTTTAGCTCTTGTTTGTTCTACTCTCGTTTACGCTACGTGCTGATGAATAAAAACAGAGCAAGATGTTACTCAGACTTAACCATCTCGGCAGTGATGTTCAGTGCCACCTCGTCACTGACATGCGGTATAGCTGCTTTCATACCGAATTCTGATCGCATCAGTTCGCTTGAGGCTTCAAGGCCGATTACTGGCGTGCCGCTCATGGGGTGATTCATGGCTGCGTTGATCACCACGTTGATTGACACTGGCTTAGTTTCGCCTTTGATGGTCAAGTCGCCCATCACTGTATAGTTGCCGTCACGCGCGGCCTCTACGCTGGTAGAGTTGAAAGTGATTTCAGGGTGTTTGGCGGTATCAAAAAATTTGTCGCCGATTAAATGACTTTTCCAAATATCGGAGCCAGCCACAATACTGTTGGCATCGATGGTGACGGCAACGGTAGTCTTGGTTGGGTCTTCGCTGTCAAAGTTCATGTCGATCGCAAAGTCGTCAAAGCTTAAAACCGGATTTGAAAGGCCTAAGTGGTTATAGGTGAAAGTCACGTAAGCGTGGGTTGGGTCAACGGCGTAGTTGCCTGATGGCACACCTGATAGATCGGCTGCCTGACCCAATGTTGTTGCGCTTAAAGTTGCTGCTGCCACAATGGCACGAAGTGCGGTTGATTTCATCGATTTGGTTTTTCCGAATGTTGTTGTTTTTGATTGATGCAGAGTGAATCGGACGGCTTCACTCTGCGGCTACTGTATTTTAGAGCTGATTGTTGTGTTGAGATGACACAATATCAACAGATTCAGAGTGATAGAGCAAGAAAAAGTTCCCGGCTGGGCGGCTGGCTGGTGCTTGAGGGGTTGGCGCGCCCGGAAGGATTAATCAAATCCGCTAGGGCGGATTTGACCCATTCGGGGCTGCGCGGCCAGAGCCGCTTGTTGCACATTGCTTCCGCAATGTGTCGAACCTCCGACCACTTGGTTCGACGCCAGGTACTCCATCCTTATAAATCAAAGACTTAGCTGCTGATTCTATACAAAGACCCCCTGTTTACCCCTAAGTGTTATGCGGTTTACAGCGATTTTTGTATAGAGTCTGCACGGAGGCATTTAAACCAGGACTCTATTTATTCTTCTCTAGCGTAGCCTGTCAGTAATTCGTCAAACTCATTCACACTGCTGACTTTGATAACACTAATAAGAATCGTCTTAATGCGAAGAAAGCAGTCAATCTGGGAAAAACCTACGCTTGTATTAACAGGTTTTAGCCAAGCTTAGTGTTTTTTAAAGCTAGCCCGTAGGCAAGAATCAACCGTCTACGGTTGTTACTTTAACTCTTGTTTTACTCTGCTTTCAGTTGCTTTCGAATACCTTGCAGTTCGTATTGATAGACCCAGTTATAATCAATATTGTCAAACCAAAAAAGTATTGTTACAGCGAGCACACAACAGGCTCCACAATGAACCTCCACTGCTTTCGGGTACTCTGTGCGCCTTCGAAATTTCGTCATCAAACCGCCTTGATTCGATTGAAAAAGTGCGACGACAGGTGGGGCATTGAAAGTACTTTGGAGGATCAACCGTAAACCATTCCAACTGGGCACCGAATTTCTTTGCTAGTTCTAATTTACTGGACATGAGTTTGGTAGATCCAGTGGGTTGTTGCGATTTGCGAGCAACTTCGCGCAGTAAAATGCTAGCAGTAAAACGAAGGAGAAGCGTCTGGCAACGCCGATTGAAAGCAACACGTACGGATAGGTTCGTGGTAAAAATGGCGCGCCCGGAAGGATTCGAACCTCCGACCACCTGGTTCGAAGCCAGGTACTCTATCCAACTGAGCTACGGGCGCTCTTTTATCACATTTAACACGTATTACACTTAACACGTACCACACTTAACACGGTCACTAATCAGTGGTGCTTTCGCACCTTTTTCGGACGGATTAATCAAATCCGCTAGGGCGGACATGCCCACGGGCAGATTATACCTCACATAGGTAGATCGTGGAAAAACGGGCCACCCATGTCGATCAGGGCAATAATTGAACACATTTTCTGGCTGAAGCTCAAGTAATCCAGGATAGCCTGATTTACCAGCGCGCTAATCGCGATAAGCGATAAGCAGCAGTGTGGTGTCGTCTTCGGTTGGTACCCAGTTCAGTTCTTTTTCTGCTTTACTGCAATCGAGTACACAGGTTTCATCAGCGATAAGGTACTGCTCGGGGTCCATTATCGGTTTGCCAATGCGATCGAGGAAAGCCAATACCGCTTTCACGGCGAATGCGGGAGTTGGTATCAAAAGCGATTTGCTGTTTGCTTCTTCTATTAATGTCACTAACAGCTCATTAACGGATGGCGGGTTACTTGACCCCAAGTTGTAGTTTTTGTTTGGAAAGCCAGCTTCAATGGCGGGCAGGCAAGCATCTGCGCAGTCACCAACTGAGTTAAACTGATAAAAATTCTTACCATTGCAAGTCAGGTAATTTTGGCAGGTAAGTAGTTATACTTAGACAACTTTGCGTATAGTTTTTCGCGAATCAGCGAAAGTGATAGCACGTTACTCCGCATACCCAACATTATGTTTTATGTAACGTTTGATACAGTATTTGTACCAATTAGGCTGGTGGGGCAACTTTTACATCTGTTATAGCGTCCAAATGGTGTGTTTACTATGGTAAGAAAGTATAACCTTGTGAGAAATTCAAGCGCTTTATGTCACGATATCGCCCACCCAGCCCGCGCTCATCGCCCTACATCAGTAAAGAGGGTTTTGAAACATTACAACAAGAACTCAAAAATATCTGGTCTCGTCGAGCTGATGTTACCGCCGCGTTATCTGCAGCCGCGGCTGAAGGAGATCGCTCTGAAAACGCTGAATATATTAAAGAACCCTCATAATTATACTTTAATATGCTAATGAATTTATATCTATGTATTATGGATTAGTATAGATACCTTTATCACATACTATTTTTGTGATTGCAGAGCTACTCGATCCTGTATCGGATAGCCATGGCCTCAGTGGCGGTGGTTCATCCCCACATGCGTGGGGAACGGCTTTTTACGTCCGCATCCACACGCATAATTGACGGTTCATCCCCACATGCGTGGGGAACGGCAGATACAAAATCAGATTGAGCGGCTGAAATACGGTTCATCCCCACATGTGTGGGGAACGGGTCTTCAAATACAACTTTGCCGCACTTAACACCGGTTCATCCCCACATGCGTGGGGAACGGTCGAAGCAAAACCCGATGCAAAACTGCCTATGCGGTTCATCCCCACATGCATGGGGAACGGATCAGAAGGCTGAGTAATTCCATATACTCTGACGGTTCATCCCCACATGCGTGGGGAACGGTCTATTTCTAACCTATTGAATTCTAATTGTAAAAGAGCGGTTCGGCAATCTACCGATTTTAAGGTTCTGAATTATCATTAAAAACACGGCAAGCAACGGCAGGTGAAAACTGGACTAATCGAAGACCATCGGAATCAATTGGCATCCTTCGATTCTCACCATAGGTGATGAAATCGAATCCACTTTCAGTGTTTGTTTGCCAACTCATGACCACATTGCCGTCATCTGCCAAGCCGTTGACCTGTTCCCAGATCATTTCGCGGATGCGCGTAGATGTATTGCCGACATAAACACCAGCGCGCACTTCGAGCAGCCACACGGCGAGTCTACCTCTGAGTCTTGGTGGCACACGTTCTGCCACAATGACAACCATGCTCATAACTCAGCCACTTCTATGCCCAGCATCCCCGATGCTATCTGGTTCAGGGATGGCCGGTGGCTGTGCTTCAGGTGCTGGAGGGGGTGGAGTGATGTCTCCCGCAGCGAGTACATCCTCAATCATGGGAATAAGACGATTCAATACTTTGGTTTTTCGAAATGCGTCGCGGCATTTTATTCGAACTTGCCGTTCTGGTGAGCTAAGATTTGCTGCAGCCACCTCAAATGCTACAGGGACTACCGTTTCGAACTTTATAATATCGGCAATATCGTAAACAAATGACAGAGGTTTACCTGTGTGCAGAAAACCAATGGCCGGTGCATATCCAGCGGCCAAAATCGCCGCTTCGGTCACACCATACAAACATGCAGTTGCGGCACTTATGCATTGATTCGGCACATCGCCAGCTAACCAGTTTTTGGGATCATACTTTCGACCCTTCCAGTTTACGCCATGTTGATTGGCTAGAATCTCGTACGTCTTGCGCACACGGGAGCCTTCGATTCCCCTGAGCTGATCAACACTTCGCCTTTCAGGTGGTGGTTCGCCAAAGCGTAACTCGTACATTCGCCTAACTACTTTGAGTCGTAACGACTCATCTAGCGCAAGGCTTGCCTGATAGAGAAGTTTGTCACTTCTTGCACCCCCAGGTTGACCAGCAGAATAGAGTCGAACACCGGCATCCCCAACCCAAATTATGAGTGTGCCAACTTGTGCCGCCAGTTTAATCGCAGCATGACTGACGCGTGTGCCGGGCTCGAGCATCAAGCACGCAACTGAGCCCACAGGAATCTGAGTGCGAATCCTGTCTTCTTTTTCTATAACCACAAATGCACCATCGCGCACATCAATCTGTGCGGTGCCGATGAACATCATGGAGCTTCGATTTTTGATGGGAATAGGTTTAAGCGGAAGGAAAGAGGACATTTTTGTCAGCGGTGATTGTTCTATCAGTAACGCTTTATCAACATTAATCCATTGCCAAAAGCTTTAGCTTTTCCAAACCCTTGAGCTATGGAGGCAAGTAACTGCTTACTGTCCTTGACGATCATATGCCCTTCAAGATCCAGAACTCCAAAACGAGCATCGGATGCCCCACGGCGCGGTACACGTTGTGTACTGTACGACTGCGCCAAAACGAGTTCAGGCTCAAAGCCGCACCTGTGACCTTGTTTGTCCATCCAATCGCGAGCGGCTGTTTGTGTTTTTTCGTCTCTAGAGTCAGCCCGATTTGGAAAAAGGTCAGTCGTCTCTGTCTCAGCATTATGCAAAGTATCCATAACGATGTCGTGCCGCACTTTCTTTTTACCAGAGGCACCTTCAGCCCAACGACTAACCACCGCATTGACTCTCAGTGAAAATGCTAATCTATCTCCGCTAGCCAAAGAAGGCGCAAACTCACGACTGTTCAGATCAAAAAGGTTGTGCTGGTCTACGGGAAGGCGTTGAGAGAGCAGCATGAACTTGCCACCACTATCGGCTCGCCACAGAAAATCTCTCTTTCGATCTGAACTATCTGCAAACAGCGACCACAACAGTTTGTGATGAGCATCCAATGTTGTATTTACATCGTTGGGATCGAGTAGTGCTGCGAGCGTGTTGGTGCTGGCATCTCTGTTTAACGTGGCTCGAGACAAATAAAGACTACTCATGCGCAATCTCGCACATGCAACGGAACCACAACTACAGCCCGGTTTGCAAATTGCCAACGCTGACGATCACCTGGAGCATCCCAGCGCGTTTGGCGAGTTGCACCGTTTGGAAGTTTGGCAAGAGATCCTGCTTCACAAACAGCAAATTGCTCAGCGTGCCGTTGATGTGGTAGTGAAGGAGTCGCTGGGTCTGCATTATAGGATCGCATTGCGCTGATTGGATCAGTACCTGACACTATGCGAGGAGCCAGAGGATCGGTAAGTGGGCAGGCCTTTCTTCCGAAGTACAAAACATAGTGAGGTTTACGTAGTGAATCAGCAATTGCCGATAGTGACCAATGGGCGTTTTCTTTCGCGTCGATGGCAATATCCATCGTCACATCTTGTCGGTATTCGCGATAGGTAATAGTCGTGTTGAGCTTGCCTGATGCAGTAGCGCGCTCAAGCGCTTCTTTACGCGACATGGGGTTTCTAGCCGCAGCCGATGGTATTGTCTGACTGGTGTGAAAGTCTATTAGCAAAGTACCGGCACTGCGAACTAAAACCGCCACACCATAGTCAGTGGCTAATGACGATTGCCCAGCGGTGTCGTTGCGATCGATCCCCAAGGCTGCACCTACCATCCCCAAGACGGCAGATTTGCCGGGCCATCTGTGGCTACCTCTGCGTGAGTGACCAGCCACATCTCCCATTGCGCTTAAAGCTGCTGTAAGTCGCATTACAAGAAACTCGCTCACAGGATCAGGCGCCTCGTGCCAAAGCAACGACATCATCAATGGTGCCAGCCAATGCGCGCACATTCATGCAAGCGGTTGCATCTGAACATGCCCCGTAGGCTTTTGTCAGCGCCTCGGAATGTGATTCGAGAGCGCTGATTGACACTTGAACGACATCATCGCCAGAGACGGGCTTCATAAAAGCTGGGGCAAGGCTGCGCGGTTGTTGATCACCACGCTCAGCAAGGAGGTAGTCTGCGCGTGTATGATGCGCAAAGCTTGCGCGTTTTCCAGAAGGTGTAGCGCTCGTTAGCGCATGAATGTATCCTTCAATCGCTTCATCTGCCAACACAGTGTCACCACCCAGATTATTCTCCAGTAAGCCGCGATCTATACAAGAATAGACATAGAAAACCCCAGATCCAAATCCTGCCTCTCCTATAAATCCTGCACCTGCATCTTCGCTGGATTTCTTTAAATCATCGACGGCGGTGTAATAGTCATCCTCCACTATCGCACGGTGTGTTGTAAACGCATGAGAGAGCTGAACGGCAGCCTCACGGTTAAATTCTGGATCATCTGCCAGCATTCGTCCGAACATTGCGATATCTGCAGCACCATCGGCGGTTCTGAGGATATAGTTTTTCAGCTCTTTCTTGTCAGGCAGTTTCTCACCGTTTGCCGCACGTTCCGCCCAGTCAAGGGCAGCAGCACGTTCTTCTGGAGAGATAAATGCAAGCTGACGGGTTCTCACGTGTGCAGCGTTCTTTTTAATTGCCTCTGCATCCACCTTGCCGAAAACATCAGTAATCGCCTCTGCTATTGCCGCGCGATCTTTATCATTTAGCGTTTTGTCTTTAAGAGCGTCTAATACAACTTCGCCAATGCGCTGGGTGCGCGCCCCAAGTTTGCCGCTTAGCTGTTGTTGAAACCGATCAGATGTTCGTATGGCTCTTTTTAGCGCCTGACTTGAAAGGCGCAGCCGAGGAGCACCTCCGTAAATGGCACTTTTAGGGCGGCCAGTATCATCCCTGTTGGGGTTTGATAACGGGTAGCTTGTAAGGCAGTGCAGTTGGATAAATTGGCTCATGGAGTAGGATTCTCAGAAGAAGTCGGGTCGGTTTCAGATGCTGTCGTCAGATGTCTAGTGGCCCCCACGTAGTCAAACATCCAATCGGCACGCAGTCGCTGACCACGATCGCCGCTGTCCCAGAAAAGCCAGGCGTAGGCCAGCTGCTCTACGTTTACGTTTTGGCCCAGTAAAGCAATTGCCCGCCGAAATGCAGTCATGCGTTCAGCACCTGAAGCACTTTGCATCAATGTGCGAAACCGAACCTCTGACATCAATCGATTGTCACCATTGGTTTGCCCCAGTTTGGCCGCGATGGCGCGTTCTTTAGAGTCTTGCCTTACGTGTGCAAGAATCGTCGCTAAAGTACAAGCGGTTGTTCGATCCTCAAACGAGTGGCGGTTGAGTCTTATTGCAAGTTCGACTGCGCAGGGATGTAATAGTGCCTCCTGGGGTGTTGCAACTCTTCGTAGTTGTGCCAAACCGGCGTTATCGGGTTTGGCACCATCGGGTTGAATCTGGTGCCACCACAGACTGGCTTTTCGCTGTGGACTACTGTCATCGGTCATGACTGATTTCCGTCGCTTGTTTACGTTTTTTAGGTTCGGGCGCTTGCAACCTTAGCTGGCTGTACAAGGCGACACCGTTTTTACCATATCCGAGCAATGTGAACTTCAGGCTTTTTCTTGCGTCGGCAATATCTTGGGCGCGCTCGGGTTTTCGGTCCGAAAAACCTTCAAGTGCATTACTGTCGAACAGTTTTATGGCGTGTTCTTCTAAGGTTTTTAGCCATTGCTCGCCAACCGTAGCGTCTTCTGGATTGAATAGCAATTCACTGAGCGCCGTATGAAAACCTTCTTCGGTATTGTCGTAAAACTCCGCCTTTGCATTAGCAACTAATCCCTTGTCCGATGCGTCAATTAACAATGCACGTTTAAGACATACTACGAGATGACCAGCCACCACGTCTGCCGCTTTCACTAGTCTGCTGGCTGTCTCTTCTATCAATGTGGCATTGGCATTTACTGGAAGCGGCGCAAACCCTTCGATAAAGTCCACAGGTTTCATGTTGTCCATGGCCCATCCACCGACAATAAGGCGTATATGCGATTGCTCTGAATCAAATCTCTTGTTTTTGAAGCGTGTAACACATTCCGCAAGGTAGCGAAGTTTGTTCTGAGGGTCCTGAATCGAAATGCCGATAAACTGACGATAGCCCAGGCGTCCGGGCTTGGGGTGGACTGGCAGTGCTTCCTCACCGGCTTTAATTCTGTAGTACGGGGAGCTGGGGTGTCTCCACACGCCATAGTTGTTGCCATAAGGCTTCTGTATGACCCCACTGATCATCAGTTCATCCTTCATTCCTGTCATTGAGCAATACCCCGGTGACTGATCAAACTCCAATCGCAACTGCCGCGGCATTCCAAAAAAAGCAGACCACGGTGTTGAGTCATCATCACGCTGCGGTGAATGAACTTCGCTACCTTTAAGTTTAGAATTAACCGTTTCTGCTAGCCACGGAAACGCAAGATGCGCTTGATCTTGGTCAACAGGCTGTCCTGGTGGTGTGTTTGCATAGGCTATTTCCCATAGCGTGGCATCTGCACAAGGTTCAACCAGCGTTACCAATGGACCGCCGCCACGCATGGAAGTCCTGTTGCCTGCACCACCAGCTGGCGCAAAGTTCTGGAAGGTGTACAGTGCAATGGCAGCAGCGGCGCTGCCTAGCCTGTCATAGCGATCTCGACGGACCATCATGTCAGCGTTGTTTTTTGCTGTTTGGTCTCCAGCAGAATCCAATAACAGCATATCTACACCTGACACATTTCCCGACAGTGATTCTAGGGATTGCATAAAGCGAGGACCGTTTCCGCCCAGAGTGAACCAAACAGAAAAGCTGTCCAAGCGTTCTACCAGCTCTTTGTGTAGATCATCATCAATTTGATCGATATAGTCGTCATCTTCTTCAGGCGGCATGGCCGCATACACAAGCCCAATCAACAACTCCAAACAAGCGAGATTAAAATCAGGTCTCGGCCACATCAACGCTACGGCTGGATCATGTCGATCCGCGATATCAGCAGGTCGAATGTTGTCCAGTGCGCCGGATTGACGTCGCACCGGTATCCAGCGATCAGTGATTATATTCACGCTGTCTCCTAACTGTTCCAGCAAGTGTAAAACAAGCGTGACATGAATTGCAGAAAATTAATAGACGAGGCTCTGTTATATTTCAAGTGTCGACAAAGAATAACCCTGTCGTAGTGTTGTACCCTACACCAGAGGCTATCTGACCATCTTCCTGGACTATAAGCACGGCAATCGTGGCCTTTTGCCAGTTAAACCATAATGTTTTCAGTTCAACAACTCTTGGGTCAGACTGCATCTTCTCAAGTTCAGGTATACCCTCATATTTGCGTCGAGACAAACTGACCGTCGAGGCTGCTTGAGAACCCGTGTGTGATTCTATCCATGGATCTAGTTCGCCATCATCGCTAACTTTGACCAAGAACAAACTGATTGTTGGTTGTCCCAGTCGGGTGGGATATGTGGCCTCAGTGGACAGTGTCCCAAGCTCTAGGTATCCATTATTTATTACCACCACATTTCCGGCACCTATAGCCGTTGCCGCCATTCGCTGGCCTTCGGCCTCAATTGCCTCATGCTCGATTGATGTCGGAACATCTGGTGCAAGGTTGCCTGCAACCCTCTCGAGTAATTCTGGTAACCCCTCCGGGGAATTAATCGCACCGGTATCGAATAAAGCGCGCGCAGTTCGCCATAAAGTAGCGGTGTCATATACCCAGCCTCCGGCACCAATAACCGAACGCGCCCATTGATTGTTTTCTACGTTGTCAGGATCCGCTGAAAGTACATGCAGGGTTCGTGAAGAAACAGGCCGTTCTGTGGCTGGCCGCCTATCCAAATGTCGCCAAAGTCGACCGGCGCGCTGAATCAGCAAATCGATAGGTGCGAGATCACTGGCCATCCAGTCAAAATCCAGATCCAGTGATTGCTCGACCACTTGAGTGGCGATAA
>ENA-ORXR01000226-ORXR01000226.1-marine-metagenome-genome-assembly--contig:-NODE-226-length-86342-cov-5.077123_pt1 | contig 86342 bp, 49 predicted proteins | sample MGYA00237866_ERZ511479 | MGnify/ENA metagenome assembly ERZ511479
TTCGTCTTTCCAGTTGACATCAATAAAGCCCGTAGTAGGGTTAGGGGAAAGAACAGCAGTAGATACTTCGCTATCCTCCTTTTTCTTACGAAGTTGAAGATTGACGCAAGATTGTAAGGCTTCAAAATCTGTCCATACTTTGCTGTTGTAAAGTGATCTCGCAATATAAACTGCGTGACCAGCATCTTCTGCACACTGTAGGGCTAAATTATAGATATCAGCCCATTCGGTCTCCGAAAAGCCTGTAAACATTGGACTTTTTGCAGTAATATCCTTGGCCAATATCCACTTCATATTGGTATCGTAAATTCGATCTTCTACAATATTTGCCAAAGAGGCATTTTGATCTCTTAGCTCATTAGTCAAATCTTGCTCATAAGTATTATATGCACTATTTAATCCTACCATTGCATTATTTATATTTTGAATAATGTTATGTTTATTCTGAATATAGGTGGCTTCATCAATTTCTTGATTTTCCCACGAAGTATTTAAGGCCTTTAAGTTTTCGAGTTCAATACTGAGATCATTTACTAAGACTTCATGGTTTTGTATCGCTACTGCTGAACCATTGGCATTATACATATTGGCAAGATTGGATTGTAGATGTCCTTGGTAAAAATTAGCTAAATGGTTGTTTTGGATAGGGTTTTCTAAGGCAGCCAAGTTGGTGAAGAGGTCATATTCTAACATTCGATCATATTGAGCATCCGTCCTATTATATATTAAGTTTCCCTGCGCGATACTTCTACTAATATTGTCATTCGGCTCCTGAGGAGGTCTGTAGCCTTCTACTCCAGGGCAGTCTCCATCCTCCTCTTCGCATGATGCTGTAGTACCAAATGTAACTTGATTAAAAAAGTCTGTTGGGTCGCCAGTTCCCGTATCTATATCCGCCAGATCTGGACAAATACAAGATAAGGCATTTTGATCAGCTCCACACTTTACGGTAAACTTTGAACGATTAATGAATTGTGGATCGGTAGAGGAATGTGCTGCTTCTGCATCATTATTTCCGTTAAAACAGTTTCCTTTGTGTCCTTGCTCACTAATGACTGCTTCCGCTGAAAGAGATAAGCCGATTATACCATTAGACATGGTATTTGCTTTAAAATCTGTTGCGCTACAGACGCCGTCAAAAGATACACCATCCTCAACCGACTCAATATGATTGCATGAAATCAACATTGAGGGTGAATCTTGGACATAAACACCTCTAGAAGCTGAAAGTCCATTCGATGTAGGTAATAAGGTACCAATGTTGTTACAAGACAAGACTGTATTAGGAGAGTTGATAATATCAACTAAAGTGTAGGATTTCTTACCTCCACCAGTCCTGAGTATATTATTATTAGAAATATTTGCATTTCCACCATATCTATAAACAATGCCAGCGTCCCCATTGACTAATTGAACTATATTATTTTTTATATTCCAACCTGGTCCCCCATTAGATGTATTCTCCGAACAGTTGATACCTGCTGATGCCACAAACGATGTTGAATTTGTATTTTGGGATTGCACTGTGATTGTATTGTCGATCATTCTACCGAAAAGAGGTGTATTGTTGATCGTGCTGATACCAAAATTATTTGCTTGAATATTTGAATTTTTGATTACCACTCTCTTTTGTTTGCAGTTTTGTATTTCGACACCAGTGTTTACATCTTGCATAATGGCTTCATCGATAGTTCCTCCCATATTACGCATTGAAATTCCGACTGGCATATTCGTGAATAAGGATTCTGTTAAACTTGGTTGGAGCTGCATGTAGTTATAGAAAAATCCTTTATTATTTGCAAATATCCCATAACCAGAAAGTCCATTTGTATCATTTGGTCGAATCATATTCGAGAACTGAGCCCCGCCGACAACGAAAGTTGAATTACTTGATACTATACCATTATACATATTATCGAAATAATTAGTAGCGTTGTCTCCAAAAGATGATACGTCGACAAACTTTACATTTCGGAGCTGAATACCAGCATAAGGTAAATCACTAGGCAATGGTGATTGTCCGCTGTATGGAGCCACTAATTCACCCGTACCACTAAAAGTATTTCCCCTTAGTATAAGATTTATACCCTCAATGTAAAAAATATTGTCAATTCCTCCCATGTATATACCTACGTAGTTGTCAGTGAAATTGCAGTTATTGATACTAAGCGTTGCCCCATTCTCTGCTCTGATGGCATTACGACCTTCTTTGATATCGCAATCTCTCATTATGAGTGTTCCGCCATTTTGAACCTCGATGGCATCCCAGAAAATATCGGAGCAAGATTCGAATGCTAAATCATTAAAATTAGCCGTTACTCCGTTTGGAATTATAATCTTTTTTCCTGCATCGAATAAAATAACCCGTCTTTTATCGTTAGGATTATTTCTAAATACACACCAATCTTCGTCTACTAATAAGTCTTCTTGAATAAAGTAATTGGCGGGTGGATTATCACATGGTCCATCGTCAGCACTAGAGGAACCATCAAAAACAATGGGAACTTGATTTTGAAAAATATCAGAAATTAAATTATCATCTGTATTGGAGATTAAAGTTGCTTTGTTTCCAGGTAAGGAAATGTCGATAACTGTTACTGGGCAAATTTCGTCACATAAAGTACCCGCACATGGTACACAACTTGCATCTCCAAAGGCGCAATTTCCAATGCCTTCATATGGATCATTACACGGAGGAGTTGATGCATTCCATGCCTGAAAAACAAAACCATCAGCAGTGGAACCTCCAGGGAATGGAGCAGTTCCAATATTAAATTCTATGTCTTGGCATGCATTCTCTACTCCAAAAGTATTCATAGAGCCAATCAAGTAAACGTTATTTAAACCAAATGCCGTGAAATCACCTTCGGCTGGTCCTTCAGGATTTTCATAAAACTGGGTAATAAATGCGTTTTCAGGGCCAAAGAAAAAATTAACTATAGAGTCTGTTTCATACTGATTGTTACAGACGTTCATGGATATAGTGATTTCTGTGCAGCCAGCAACATAATTGTCAGAGTCTATACTAGTTGTTATTTCTGTGACACTAACGTTGGGAGTAATTTGCCCAGTCAATAAATGGGGAATAAGAAAATAAGAAAATAAGAAAATAAGAAAATAAGAAAAAATTTGGTTACTCGGATTGGTTGAATCATGTTTTAAAAAATTTATATGGTTATGAAATAAGTTTTATTTTGTTGGCATCGGAATTTTAGTGATTTAAACACTAAAAGTAAATCTCCCTTTAGAAATGAAGATACATTAAATAATCAATAATTGAAGAACAAATATTTTGCATAAGTCAGGTTTCTGAATTTTGTATTGAAAATCACAAAGTAGAAAATCATAAAGTAGAAATCATTTAATCATCAGAATTAACACTTTATAGGTTTCAGTAACCTGGACTACAGCATAGCCAAATATCAATAGCATGGTCGAAAGGAAAACACCTAGCTACAGCGTAGCGACATATCCAATCGAGCCAGGTTTCCATCAAATCTAAATCATAAACAAACACTCCCAATAAAAATAACCTTGGACTAGCGATGTGGATGGGTGAGGCTGAAAGCCGAAGTGCGTAGCACCGAGCGAATAGCGAGTCCAGTAACGTAGCGACCCTGACAATTCGCTTTTTCGCGAATGTCAGGGAAGGCCCCAAATAAAAATTATCTTTGTACTAAAAATAAATAGGAGATGAAAAAAATCGAACATATAGGGATAGCGGTGAAGGATCTGCAGGCGGGAAATGCGCTGTATGAAAAGCTGCTGGGGGTGGCGCCGTACAAGCAGGAGGAGGTCGAGCGAGAGCAGGTGATGACGTCTTTTTTTGAAGTGGGCCCCAATAAAGTGGAGCTGCTGGAGGCGACAGGTGAGGATAGTGCGATTGCGAAATTTATAGAAAAGCGCGGGGAGGGAATTCACCATATTGCTTTTGAGGTGGAGGATATAGAGGCGGAAATGAAGCGGCTGGCGAAGGAAGGATTTCGGCTGCTAAGCGATCGGCCGAAGAAGGGAGCGGATAATAAACTGGTGTGTTTTGTGCATCCAAAATCAGCGAATGGGGTGTTGATAGAACTGTGCCAATCGATAGACTTTTAACGTGGAGGCGTATCAATATATCATCGCTATTGTGGGTGGATTCTTCGCTGGCATCATCAATACGCTGGCAGGAAATGGGTCGGCAATCACACTGACTATACTGACGGAAGTGATGGGGCTACCCCCGAATATGGCTAATGGAACGAACCGCGTCGGTGTATTCACCCAGTCATTAGTAGGCAGTTATGGATTTTATAAAGGTGGAAAATTACCGATAAGGAGAAGTCTAAAATTTATAATTCCGTCTGTCATTGGGGCTATTCTAGGGGTGATCGTGGCAGTGAATGTGAGTAATGAAGATTTTAAGATGGTGTTTCGCTATCTGATGATCGCATTGCTTTTTGTCATTTTGATCAAGCCTAAGCGCTGGCTACGTCCGTCAGATTTGAAAGCAGAACACAAGTTGGTGTGGGTGATTCCTATCTACTTGGCGCTGGGGTTTTATGGTGGTTTTATACAGATGGGAATGGGCATTTTCTTTCTAGCGACGATGGTATTGTTGGCAAAATTTGACTTAATCGAGGGCAATGCGGTGAAGGTATTTGTGGTGGCGATATATACGGTTTTTGTCTTGGCGATATTTCAATATAAGGGATTGATAGATTGGAAGGTCGGTGCGGTACTGGCTGTAGGGCAGGTGACGGGAGCCTATTTTACTGCTAAGTATGCGTCTAAATATCCTGCGCTCAATGTGTGGGTATATCGCTTGCTGGTGGTCGTAGTGGTGTTTGCGATACTGAAGTTATTTAATGTGCAGAGTTGGTTTGGGTGGTGATGTGGTCACTTGGAGGTAATCTTTGTGTAAAACTGAAATTGAGAACGTAATTAAAAAAGTTAACGACGATGATGGTACGCTCCGTTTTACTACTGGGTGCTTACTTCTGAATATCCCTGTGTTGGTTGACACAGAAGGTAATCATTTTAAAAAACTCTATAATGCATAATACGCGTTTCTAAAATACATTGTTATCTTTATTCATTTGCAAAACAAAACTATTAGCCAATGACAATGAAACTAAGTTTAGCAAGCGTAATATTAATACTTTCCATTTTCTCAAGCACTTTTATTATTGCACAAGATGTGGATCTTGAATTAAAAGCGGGTACTCACTTTTCATTTTTAAAATTTGCCCACCCTACACCTATTAAAACAGAAGATGAAGGTATGCAGGTGGACTTTTCTACTAACTTTGGTCTAGTACTATCCGCACCTATATTGAAAACAAAATTTAGGCTTCGTACGGAGTTGGGATTTACATCAATTAGTAGCTTAATAAGGTTAAAATATAACATCGATTTTGGGGTCGGACCTGTAAACGAAAGAGTATATACTCGATTTAAAAATGACAGACTCTATATCGCAATTGGTCCAGAATACAGAGTTACCGCCTCTGATGTTGACTTCAATTTTTATGCAGGTTTACTCAATCATGCAAATATCTCAAATAGGACTAGAGATGCATCCACCTTAGGCTATACTAATCCTAGCCCTTCGCTAGATTCTAGTCCAAATATTGGTGGATATGTATTAGGCATAAGCGCAGTATTGAAATTAGGAAACATAGGTATCTCATCTTCAATATCTTATCTAAGTTTTATTAAAAGTGAATTTTTCGGTGAGTCTCATCCTTACTTTAAATTAAGACAGTTACAATTAACAGGTGGTGTGGTTTATTCTTTTGGATCGGATACTGAAAAGTAGCTAGATTCATCTTAAAAGGAATAGAATTAACTTGCCACCTGATACTTTTGGTAATATTCGGGACATTTATTGCCTGACATTCTCCTTCCCCTCCCCCACAACATCATACCCAAAAACTTGTTATCTTTACACGATATATCAAGAAATCGACATGCAGGAACTGCCCATCATACATAAAAAGGAAGCCAGAGAGCGAAAACCTTCTTGGTTGCGCGTCAAATTGCCTATTGGACCAGAATTTAAGAAAGTTCGGGAACTCGTAGATAAGTACAATCTAAATACAATCTGTCAAAGCGGAAATTGCCCGAATATGGGGGAATGCTGGGGTGCAGGGACGGCTACTTTTATGATTCTCGGCAATACTTGTACGCGCTCTTGCAGCTTCTGTGCAGTCAAGACAGGTCGTCCGCCGGAATATGATGAGGATGAGCCACGTCGTGTGGCGGAAGCTATTAAGCTGATGGAAGTTAAGCATGCAGTGATTACCTCAGTTAATAGAGATGAACTAAAAGATAGAGGTGCGGAGATATGGTATCAGACGGTTGTTGAAGTCAAAAAAGCGAGTCCTAATACGACTATAGAGACTTTGATCCCTGATGTAAAAGCCAACTGGGAGGCGCTAGCGCGTATGTACGAAGGAGGCCAAGAAGTAGTATCTCATAATATGGAAACAGTGGAGGCGCTGTATCGAAAAGTACGTCCTCAAGGTAAATATAAACGTAGTCTGGAGCAGATCAAGCGGATCAAAGATGCTGGGAATCGCACCAAGACAGGTATCATGGTTGGTCTCGGTGAGACGCCTGCACAGGTAGAGCAAGTCATGGATGATTTGATTGAGCATGGTTGTGATGTGCTCACCATCGGGCAATATTTACAACCTACCAAAATGCACTTAGCCGTGGCAGAATTTATTCACCCAGATCAGTTCGAAGCTTATCGAGTGCTGGGTCTTGAGAAGGGATTCAACTTTGTGGAAAGCGGACCGCTTGTGCGTTCGTCCTATCATGCGGAGCGACACCTGTAATAGCAATGGTGAATTTTGAGTGGTGAATTTTGAATTGTTCTAGCGACTCGTACCGACTTTTACTTTTCCTGTAGTAAATCGTTTGTTTATTTTTCAGACTACTATAACTTACTTTATAAAAAGCCCTCAAATCCATTAAAAATCTATAAACTATCCTTAAAAAAGCCTATTTTCGTCCAAGAAATTCCATAATCTTCACCCCCTAATAATCTTTTTATAATGAATGCAGCAAGCGCAAATCTTCTCAATAGTGTAGTGTTAATAATCATGGGTCTTTGGGGCTACTTTGAGACCCAATCTGGCACCGCATTTATACCCGTAGGTTTCGGTGTAGCACTTTTACTTTGTACACCAGGTGTCAAGAAAGAAAATAAAATCATTGCCCATATTGCAGTACTACTAACCTTAGTTATATTGTTAGCTATGCTTGGAATGCGCCTTCCAAAATCCATTGCCACCGGAGGCATGTCATTGGTTCGTGCCATCGCTATGATTTTGACAGGCGTCCTATCAATGATTATGTTTATTCGCTCTTTTATAGCGGCACGTAAGGCACGCGGATAAATTTTTGTAGATAGGTTTGGGTGTTACCACGCTCTCGCTACGCAAAGGCCATGGCGCGTGGTCGGGCTGTTCCAGGACTCCGCTACCGCTTCGGTACTAGGAGGGGCTATTCCAAAAAAAAGAATAGCCCCTCCTAGTACGGTCGACAAAAAAGTCGCCCCCCTTCCCATCCCTAACACGGGCTTATGCACATAGAATCGCCATCAACTCTACTGTAAAATAAGTATTACATTACCTATATTTGCGGCTTAAGAAATAGATTACATGAGCAGATATTCTTCGTATATATTGAGCCTACTTTGTGGGGTACTACTGTATAGTTGTGTCCCAGTCTACGAGGAAGTCATTACAGATATAGATCTTCAACCGGATGACAGTACTTTGCAAAAAATTTTTGATTTTCAGGATAAGGCAGAAGTCGATAGCTTATACACCTACTTCACGCATGCGAATCCTGGATACAGATATGCATCTGCGATGGCGTTTGCCTCTATACAAGATAGCAATGCGCTGGTTCAGCTCCAGCCGTTGTTAATAGACCCTAACATAGATGTACGATGTGCTACTGCATACGCCATAGGACAGATCGGACATCCTAGCGGAGAAGCTTTGTTAATCAATAATTTTGAAAGGCAAGATTCTTTACATCAATGGGATAGTTATCATCAGAGTCTATTAGAAGCAGTCGGAAAATGTGGGACAGAAAAATCACTTGGTTTTGTCAGCACCATCAATACATATAGACTGACAGACACACTTTTATTAAAAGGGCAGGCGCAAAGTATTTATAGATTTGCTCTACGTAAAATAGTAATTCCCTCAGGAACTCAACAAATGGTTGACTTCCTCGATGAAGAAAAAGTTCCTGCAGAGGTCATGATGTATGCAGCACAATATCTTTCCCGTGCAACTTACCCTACCCTTTCTATTGAGAATCAGCAAGTACTTATACGCAGAATAAATAATACAGAATCAAGTGCTATCAGATCTGCTTTGGCTATCGCTTTAGGAAAGACTAAATCGGATATTGCGCTGCAAGAGTTGATGGGGCTTTATGATCGCGCCCAAGATCCGTTGGTGAGGTGTAATATTATTCGAGCACTAAAGAACTTCCCTTATGCAACTGTACAGTCTGTGGTATTCAAAGCTTTGAGAAGTAGTCAGGTGCAGGTAGCACAATCCGCTGCGGAGTTTTTTATCTCTCGTGGAGAGAATACGGATGGATCTGTTTATTACAGAATGTCCAGAGATAGTCTCAATCCTATTGTGCAAATGACGCTTTTGCGAGCAGCTAACAAGTATGTTTCCCCGATATATGAAAATCAAAATTTGCTGATAAATAATGTCCTAAAGGGTACTTTTCAAGATACTACTAATGCTGTACATATCAGAGCTTACGCACTAAAAGGCTTAGCGGAATATGGATGGAATTACAAGTATATCTATCGCAATGGTTTCAGCAATTCTGAACCTGTAATCAGAACAGCCAGTATGGAGGCCTTAGGCATTATTGCTGGTGTTGACAATTTCGACCGTAATTTTGGACTTGGTAATAAAAAGGTAAAGAAAGACCTGAGTCAATATTTTGCTTCAGCTATCAACTCTACCGATCCTGCTATGAAAGCAGTCGCAGCCGGTATCCTTGCTGATAGTACACTTCAATTTTTGGACTTATATGACAATAGCAGTTTTCTTCATGTTGCGAAACGCAATTTAAAGTTGCCCAAAGAAACCGAAACATTATATGCGTTACAACAGGCAATCAACACATTTGACAAGACGAACACTCGCTTACCTTCTCCAGAATACAATCATCCGATTGATTGGGAATTTTATGGAGGCCTAACGAATACGCCACAGGTTAGAGTAGAGACAAAAAAAGGAGACATTATCTTAGACCTTTACCCGCTAGAGGCACCGGGCTCAGTAGTTAATTTTTTAAAGTTAGTAAAAGATGGTTTTTTCGATGGAAAATCTTATCATCGTATGGTTCCTAATTTTGTCGTCCAAACGGGTTGCCCTAGAGGCGATGGCTATGGAGGGTTAGATTATACTATTCGCAGCGAAGTGAGTCAAAATTATTACAATGAGGGAGGATATATAGGTATGGCATCTGCTGGATTACATACGGAAGGCACGCAATGGTTTATTACACATGCCGCGACACCTCATTTGGATGGAAGATATACTATCTTTGGCAAAGTTAGTCAAGGATTAGAAGTAGTCCAAACAATACAAGTAGGCGATATTATAGAAACTATAAAAATTCTTAATTAGAAATGGATACAGCACAACAGGTAAAAGAAACACCAATCACTAAGAGACATGTTGAATTAGGCGCAAAAATGGCATCCTTTGCTGGATATAATATGCCAATATCCTATACTAGTATCAATGAAGAACATCAAGCGGTAAGAGAAAAAGTGGGCGTGTTTGATGTATCTCATATGGGAGAATTTATTGTTCGTGGAAAAGACGCACTGGCCTTCCTACAGAAAATTACGACTAATGACGTCTCCACACTAGAGATTGGCGATATCCAATATTCATGTATGCCAAACCTCGAAGGCGGTATCATGGACGATTTACTTGTCTATAGACTTTCGGAGGAGAATTGCTCTGAAGGTGAGCGAGCGTATATGTTAGTTGTTAATGCAGGAAATATTATTAAAAATTGGGAGTGGATCGCAGCGCAAAATGATCATAACATTCACATTCTAAATATTTCTGATCGTACGGGTTTGTTAGCTATACAAGGACCAAACGCAACAGAAATGTTGCAAGAGATGACAGAAATAGATCTATCTGCCATCAAATACTATAATTTTGTCAAAGGAGACTTCGCTGGTATGAGTAATGTGCTTATCTCTGCTACAGGCTATACTGGCTCTGGTGGATTTGAGATTTACGTAAATTCTGACCAGCTACCTACACTTTGGGATAGCATGATGAAAATAGGCAAGAATTATGGTTTAGTTCCAGCGGGTCTTGGAGCAAGGGATACCCTTCGTCTGGAAATGGGTTACTGTCTATATGGTAATGATATTGATGAGACTACTTCTCCTCTTGAAGCTGGATTAGGTTGGATAACTAAATTAAAAAAAGGTGAATTTAACTCCAGTGAAATCTTTGCCAAACAAAAGGAAGAAGGATTGACCAGAAAACTTATGGCATTCATTATTGAAGACCGTAGAGTACCGAGACAAGGGTACACTATAGAGGACAAGGATGGTAATAATATAGGAATTGTTACTTCTGGAACTATGTCACCTAGCTTAGGCATTCCGATAGGGATGGGCTATGTAGATACAGCCTATGCTAAATTAAAAAATCCAATTCTCATCAATACAGGAAAGAAGAAATTATCAGGTGAGCTAGTAAAAGCCCCCTTTTTAAAAGTATAAGATTAATTCTACCCTTTAAAGACAATAATTACGTAATTTAAAGTTTGTACGTAATTAATGGAATCAATTGATGTTATGACTTATCCTGAAGGAAAAGACAAGTTTATACAATCTTGGGGCACCTTAGGCTCAAATTGGGGTATAAACCGTACAATGGCGCAAATTCACGCCCTATTGTTGATTGCGTCTCAGAGTTTGAGCGCAGAACAAGTCAGAGATGAACTTCAAATCTCCATGGGAAATGCTAATATGAATCTTCGGGCTTTGATAAATTGGGGGCTGGTCTATAAAGAACTTAAGCCTGGCGAAAGAAAAGAGTACTTTATAGCAGAAAAAGATATGCTAGAAATCGTCAAAAAGATAATTCAGCAACGTAAGAAAAAAGAACTTGAACCATTAACCAAAGTGCTGGATGAGTTATCAGCAGTGCAAGCAGAAGATAAGCAATCGGCTGAATTTGTGCGTGTAATGAATGAGATAAAATTATTCTCTAGCAAAACTGATACATTGCTTGATCGAATTTCAACCTCAGATTCTAATTGGCTGTTCGGGACGTTTCTATCCTTAATGAAGTAATAGTCTATTCTACTGTTCTGCTTTATTCACTAAATCTTTTATATTCTCTGTTAATTAATGTAATTTTCGTGTTTGATTATAGATAGTTTCAAATATAAATATTCATGCTAATACGTCCATTCAGGGCAGTTCTTCCCAATCTCAAATACGTAGCATCCCCCAAGACATTCTTTTCTTCTGTAAGAGAAAAATATCCTGACTATAAGAAAGGTAATTTCTTTAGAAAGGCGGCTAAGGAGGCCCTATATGTATTACAGGTTGTAAGAGGTGAGGAAGTGCATGAAGGTCTTATTGCTTGTACTGCTATCGAGGAGTTTACTTCTGAGCGCATAAAAAAACACGAAAATACGCTCAGTTCAAAGGAGCAACAGCAAATTGATCTTATTTTAAAAAGAGGGGCCGGCGTAAAGCCAGTTTTGGTATTTCACAAGGAGGTTAAGAAGATTAGTGCATGGATACATGAGGTTATTACCAGTCGGAAAAAACTCTCTGAAGTTAAGTTTGGGGACAAAGAGATTCATAGAGTTTGGTCTGTTACCGATGGTAATGAAATAGAGCAAGTCTGTAAAATGTATAAGAAACTTGTCCCAGAAGGCTATATCGCTGATGGACATCATCGTTGCTCTTCTACAGCATTGATGGCTAGTAACCATGCAAATGAGGCTGAAAATCCTTATCAGTATTTGATGACTTCATATTTTCCATCTTCGCATTTGAGAATATTTGACTTTAATAGAATCGTAAATGCTTTGTCTGATATTTCGCCAGTAAAGTTTATCGTCAAGCTTTCTCAGTGCTGTGATATCGTACCATTAGAAAAATTTCGCAAGCCACTTGCAAAATTTGAAATGGTCATGTATCTGCAAAAAGAATGGTACAGCTTGACTTGGAAAAAAACGTTACTAAAGAGCAAAAAGAATATACTCTTAGATGCTAATCTGATGAATAAGTTTATTTTGTATGATATTCTTCATATTGAAGATATTCGTACGGATACGCGCATCAAGTACATCGAAGGCGTAAAGCCATTAAGCTCTTTTAAGACGCAATGTAATAAGTTAGAAAATGCTATTGGATTTTATCTATACCCTGTAGATTTAAATGATTTAATAGAAATAGCAGATAAGAATCAAATAATGCCCCCAAAGTCTACTTGGTTTGAACCAAGAATGAAAAATGGACTTATCGTACAGGAATTTTAATTTCAAATATATACGCTTAATATTATGCGCAAAATAAGTGCGGACTATATCCATAATGGAAAAGGCGATGTACTAACTAACACCGTCTTGATCCTTGAGTCAAACGGGGAGATTATGGATATACAACCCAGCTCAGCATTTGATACAAATGCTGTTGAGCATTTTAGAGGATCTATCATCCCAGGGTTTGTAAATTCGCACTGCCATCTTGAATTATCGCATATGAAAGGTAAAATACCTACTGGTACAGGTCTAATACCTTTCATTACTAATGTTGTATCATTTAGAGAAGCCGTCGAAGAAGATATTCAGAATGCCATTAAGGAAGCAGATGAATATATGTACCAACAGGGCATTGTAGCAGTTGGAGATATTTCTAACAAGCTCGACACCAAAGCACAGAAAGACAAAAGTAGTATCGATTATTATACATTTGTTGAGATGTTTGATTTTTTACAGGACGATTGGGCGGAATCTGAGTTTGACAAGTACTACGATGTTTTTACTGGACAATCACGCAGAGCTGGTAATAAAGTCAGTTGTGTTCCACATGCTCCTTACACTGTCTCAAAGTCCCTATTTAAGAAAATCAATGCTGTAAATGCAGGGACAGGTACTGTAAGTATTCACAATCAAGAAACCCCTCCAGAAAACGAGTTATTTTTAAGTGGTAAGGGACAGTTCTTAGATTTTTATAAAGGATTCAATATTCCACTCACTAATTTTAGGCACACCAACACAAACAGTATTTATTATGCCATGAAGCATATGGATCCTGAACAAAATACCATATTTGTACACAATACTTTAACGACAGCTCAAGATATTCAGGCTGCACATGCTTGGAGTAAAAATATCTTTTGGACCACATGTCCAAACGCTAATCTTTACATCGAAAATAAATTACCATACTATAAGACCTTCTTAGATAATAATGCTAAAATGACTATTGGTACGGATAGCCTCACTTCAAATTGGCAATTATCTATACTAGCTGAAATGATTACTATCAGCAAATACCAATCTTACCTTGACTTTGGCACTCTTCTGAAGTGGGCTACTATTAATGGTGCAGAGGCATTGGGTATGGAGGAAAAACTTGGAAGCATTGAAGTTGGTAAAACCCCAGGTTTGAACTTATTAGACCTAACCGTAACAAAGGAAGATGCCCCTAGTTTTATTCTAAGTGCATCTTCCTCGGTAAAAAAAATTGTATAATAAAATTCCTATTTAGCAACCACTATTCTTTGTGTTATGGATGCGTAAGTATCTTTAAATATAACCTTCGTGAAATAGATTCCATTCGACATTCCTGTAATATCTACTTGTATATCTAAGGTATTAAATAACTGACTACTAAATACTTGTTGGCCAATCTGATTATACATTTCAACCATATATTCTGAACTGGTTTCAGCTGGTATTCTAATATTTATTAAATCATTTGCTGGATTGGGATAAATTTTCGCAGCAGCAATTATAAGATCATCATTACTTAGAGCAGTTTTACATACTTGATCTCTATTCCACACGTATAGTCCTTCGAGCATCTCTGCTAAAGGCTGTTGAAATTGTACACTCGTAAAAATATCAGTATGACCCCCTCCTTCAAAGGTAAAAAATGCATTATCTAGTCCTAATAGGTTGTATCGAGTTGCGATACTAGAAGACCCATACGAAGACATGATACCTCCTGTCAGGCCGAATACGAACGGTACTGTTGCATCATTATTTCCATGTGCACTATATATGGGTGCACTGTCTTCGTCTATATAGTCTAAATTATAAATAGACCCAGAAAAATTAATTACCGAGACAATATCGTCATTATATTCAAGTCTAGTGCCTAGGTTCGAAAAACCACCTCTATCATCCACTGCGTCTTGAACAAAGTCTATCAACTCGTCATCTTCATCCATAACACCTAGATGACAGGCTATAATAGCACCAGCAGAGTATCCACCAGCTGAAATTAAATTTGGATTTACTTTATATTTATTCTCCGTTAATCCATCCTCATTGAAGAATCTGACCGCAGTTTTCATATCTCCCATAGCAGCTACTATTACTTCTATCAAGTTTGTAGAGTCTGGAAATCCCAAGGTAAAAACTGGCCATAATGTATAATCAATAGAGGCTGCTACATAACCACGCTTGGCTAATTCAGTGCAGGTGTTCACCATTACTGGATTAGTACGGGTACCTGACACAAAGCTGCCTCCATGAGCCATTATGACGACTGGTCTACCATTAAGATCATCACCCACAGGCTCATAAATATCCATAAGTAAGTTAAAGTCTTGATCTAGAACATCTGTACCGACGCCATATTGAACGCCTTGTGTAACTTGTATTTCAGGATATATTGGTTCTAACAAGTGATCCCCTTCACAGACCTCAGATACTTGTGCGACTATTATGCCACTCAAAAAACAAATTGTAATAAAAAGTATTAGTTGTTTCATGTTTATTTATTTTATGACAAAGAGTTAGCGCTACAAGGAAAGACCTAGACCAAGTCGTCCGTTTAGGTTATAACTTTTGTTTGAGAAGGCCGCTATAAGATTATCGGTGTTTCCAAAGATGACCAATGGGCCTAGCCTAGTTGAAAACTGTAAGCCTAAGTTACTAAAACTATCACGTTTATAACCATAGTTTAATCCTAATAGTAAAGATTTTGTAAATCTGTACTGCGCATTAAATCCAAAACTTGGATCTCCATCAATGATATCCGCCATGTAGAACATCGCCCCTAAACGCAACTTTTCGTTGAGCTGATATTGACCAGCAAAATAAACCTTGGCATCTAATGTCGTTTTTGACTCCGTGTTTGTTTTTTCAAAAGCAAAAATCTTCTCCAGTGTATCTAGCTTTACTTCAAATTCTACACTATCGCTGAGCAAAAATTCGTCTAAGTTAAAACCCTCATAGGTATATACTCCGCGACTAGCGTATTGGTGGGTTTCCTCTTTCCAGTTAATAAACCCTAGGTCCAAAATACTTGCAGAAACGCTTAGCGCATCACTTACCTGATAGGCCACTCCAAAATCAAAAGCTACCCCATTATTTTCTGAAAAAAATTGCTTGGATAATTCTGCATCAACTGTTAGATCTTTTATCCCTTCAATATTTACAATACCAGATGAGTTAAATGCATAATCTGTATTTATAGATAACTGATAGATATCATCGTCCGTAAATAAACTTGCTTGATTTCTCTCTGTCTCGACAAACCCAACTCCGCTCAAGAACTTAAATCGTCCACCAAGTGCCAAGGGTCCAATATTTTTAGATACTCCTATACTATATTCATGGTAACCATAGTATTCGAGTGATGGTCCAAAATTGACGGTCTCACCTATATATTGACTATTTCCTTCAAATATCAATTTTGCCAATTCCTTAGGATAAGTGATGACAGAATTCATTCTCGTATTGTGCCTAAAATCAATACTAAAAGAACTAATTTTTATACCTATACCAATAGAATTTACTTTAAAATTATTCGCAAAAGAATTATTGTCCTCTAGTTGATTTATTACCTGAGAGAGGCTAAGTATAGTCTTATCCCCCTCATCTCTAGTGATACTAGAGAATGATAACTTATTATTATGATGACTTTCAAAGTACACGCCAGGCAAGTAAACTTCTATATTACCATTCAAGCTATCCGTAACATTAAGTTCTCGCGCAGCCCAAGTACCACCTAGGAAGTAACTCCCCATTTCAGATTGCGCCTTAATATCGGCACCCCATATCCCAATTAAGATTGAGGCTATTATTAGTTTATACATTGAGGACATATGGATCTAATTGAGCACTTCGACTTTCAAGCCCATGCGGGATTTTACACTTTGATCAGCATTAAATTTTACTAGCTGAGGGATATCTGAATTGGTGGTATTGAACGCTGTTCTTATTACTATTTTTTTAGCTTTCCTTATTTTTTCAAATCTTGCAGCATCAAAACCCTCTATAATTTCTTCAGTATTGATACCATTCACAAATCCATTTTCGTCTACAGGTGCTGCACCTACATATTGATTTCCCTCTGCTACATTCAACCTATCTAAAACATTAAAACTTTCGTCTACAAAGGAAACATCAACTTTTAGCGCTAATGGAATTGCATTTTCAGTTATAAGCTTAAACTCTGCAGCATTCACATTTTCATAATTCGAAAATTCTATATCAAAAGTATCTTTCAAAGCAAAACCAAATGTATATCCATTTAATGGTAACTCTACTTCCATCTGTACATCGATTCTACTACTGTCTGTCATGAAACCCCGACTATTAGGGTCCTCCGCTGGATTTGGTTCCCCATCCAATTCATACTCTACTGCAGCAGGTCCTACTGCTAGAATATCCCTTATATTACTATTATCCTTATTAAAGGAAAAACTCGTGGTTATAGTCTGTCCTACCTGCGATAATGACGGAAATCCTAAGGCAATCCCATCGTTTATCGATTCAGAGACCAGCCCTAATCGCTCGCCCTCAATTCCTATAATATCAATACCAAAAAAGTTAGCATCCAATGGAAAACCAAATGAGTTTGTTGCTGTCAATATAATTTTTGGATCTTCAAAGTTCACGATCCCTTGTTCCCATGTATCAAAAAAATCAATCTCTATTGTATCCTTACCTATATCGTAAACATCATTGCCTAAAAATCCTTCAGCGTATCCGTACTCAAGATTTGTCAGTACCATAAAGAAAGACGGTAGTATTACTTTTGTGCCATCTGCTAAAATTGCGTCATAAAGTACAGTTATTAAAGGTTCCCCCCCTTCAATTCTATAACCAGCCAAATTCTCACCAATTATACCTCCTGTAATTGGAAGGTCACCATCATATTTTGAATCGAATGTTCTCGTGTAAGATTCACCATCTTTTACAAATTGGGGAATGGTAACTTTTACCTCTACATCTTGTGGAATTTCAGACTCATATTGTATAGTAATCTGACCCGACTTTAGGTCTAAAAAATCAATATCTATGCTTCCTGGTATTTCGAAATCCTCATTGCTGATGTTAAATACTGTATCCGTTACTTGGATTGGTAGAAATGCAGCCGTAAAATTAAAGATATCACTTGCGCCTTTAGTCAATAAAGCACCCTTATAATTTAATGTCAATTGCCCATCTGTATTTACAGTCAGTGTGGTATTATCTACTCTATTAGAAATTATATCTTGTAGAGATAGATCAGAAGTAAACAACGGTAAAGCGTATTCCGCTTGATAGTCTCCGATTTCTAAGCTATCAACCTTAGTACAGGAGCTAAGAATAGCACAGCACAATAGGCTATAAGATACGATTTGAAGTAAATATTTCATATAGTTATCAACGTTATTAATTGCTAATGCGCCCCTTTTATCTACCTTTATTTTAGAATAAGCCTGATTTGTAAACCATACTGCAATTCTCTAAACAGGAAGTGTGATTTCATTGCCCAGATCTGGAATTAGAACATCTTTAAAGTCATGCTGAAATAACTCGTACTTAAAAGCTTGCTGAGAATCATAATTACCATGTACCAAGAACAATTTTTCAAGATTTTTCTTCTGATTATCTAAAAATTGAATGATCTCATTCTTGTCTGCATGAGCAGAAAAAGAATCCATAATTTTCACATCTATATTGACTTTCATTTCTTGACCAAACAACTTGATCTCTTCTTTGCCAGCTCTTAGTTGACCTCCTGGAGTTTGCGGCGTACAATACCCTACGATCAACAAAGTATTTTTAGGATCTTCTATATTATTAAATAGGTGATGCTTCACCCGACCTGCATTCATCATTCCAGAAGAACTCACTATGATACACGGATCATTAGAAGTATTCAACTTCTTCGATTCTTCTACTTTTTGGATATACCTTAAGTTAGCAAAACCAAATGGATTGTCATCTGTCAATAAATACTCATACATTTCATTATCGTAACACTCAGGATGCCCAGCAAATACTTGTGTAGCGTTTATGGCCAATGGGCTGTCGACATACACAGGTATCCTTGGCATAAGTCCCTCCGTTGCCATCTGATCCATCATATATACAATCTCTTGCGTTCGTCCTACACTAAATGCAGGTATGATCAACTTCCCCTTTTTATCTACACATGCAGTCTTGATGACCTCCAGCAGTTTCTCACGTTCATCTGGCCCACCCATATGTATTTTATCGCCATAGGTAGATTCACATATCAAGTAATCAACCTCTGGCATAGGTTTCGGATCACGCAGTATTGGTCTATTTGGTCTTCCTATATCTCCAGTAAAACCGATGGTCTTAATTTTTCCATTCTCTTTTATTCTAATCGTTACGCTTGCACTCCCAAGAATATGACCAGCATCTCTAAATAGGACTTCGACATCCTTATTCACCTGAAACCACCGCTCATAGCTATAAGCAACAAAACTATCTAGAGCTGGCGCCACATCCTCGGTAGTGTATAGTGGAACTTCAAAGTCTTCCGACTTCACATTTTTCGCTCTCTTCCTCAAATTTTTATTAGCCCACTCAGCTTCCCGCTCTTGTATTTTCGCACTATCTAATAACATTACTGCACAAAGATCGCGTGTGGCATGTGTAGCATGTATAGAACCCTTATAACCATCTCTGACGAGTTTAGGTATCCTTCCCGCATGATCTATATGCGCATGGGAGAGAATCATACAATCTATTTCAGATGGTTCGAAATACCACTTCTTGTTTACCTCATCCATCTCCTTATGACGCCCTTGAAACAGGCCACAATCAAGTAATATTTTATAACCATTTTCCAATTGGATCAAATGACAACTTCCTGTAACTTCTCTTGCAGCACCACAAAATCTAATCTTCATGTTTTTTTTGCTAAACTACGCATTGAAACATAATAATAAAAATAGAGTTTCTGTAATCGACTTAGCATATATCGTTATATGTCCACTGTTTGTAACTGAGGGGCCATCCCCAAGAAAGAGAATTATTGGTAAAAAAACCAACAGTTCTCTTTCTTGGGGTCGTTATGTTGCGTAGCTCGCTACTCGCTCGGCCCTCCGGTCTGCTACTGGTAGAGACTCCTATACTGTCTCCGTTTCAATATTTGATGCTAGCTATATTGAGCCTCTAACGTTTATATATTATTATATAAAGTCTCTACCAGAATCACTACTGCACAGCACTTGTCCAAAAATAATAGATAGGGATATGCCCAGATAAAAAAAAAATGGGCTTCTGTATCTAAATACGGAAGCCCATTTAAGTCTATTTTTAATAACAGCTATTGTCGTTTCTTATCGATAATCTCAGGACCTTTATCACCATACTCGACGCGTACGTTTTCGCTTATACTGATGACTTTCAGTTCTGTTCTACGATTATATTGGTGTTCGTCCTCAGAACAATTTACACCATCACTACATCCATTTCGCAACTGATTCTCTCCCATACCAACGGTAGTTATCCTACTTGGAGCTACACCTCTTGCTACCATATATCTTTTGGCTGATTCAGCTCGCTTATTAGAAAGCTTTTGATTGTAGGCGTTTCCTCCTCTCGAATCGGTATGAGATGAGAGCTGAATATTTATAGAAGGATAAGACTTCATAATTCTCACTGCTTCATCTAATTCACGCGCAGCCCCTGTACGGATTGCTGATTTGTTAAAATCATAATAGATTTTTTCAAACACTATTACTGTACCTACTGGAAAAGGGTTGGATACAACAGCAGGAGCCAATGGGCTCAATGAAATAACTGTATTCAAGCCTGTTGCCCCAGGATTTACGCTTAGATTAGAAGTACCAGAATTAAAGCCAGCTTTTTCCCCTATAAATGTATAATTGCAATTTGGCGGTAGACAAGAGGAGAAATTCCCGCTACCATCTGTCTGAATAAATTCTTCTTGACCACCACAGGTACTACTCATTCTAACTACAGCATTAGGTATAGGTGCACCAGTAGATGCATTTTTCACCTGCCCTGAAACATTCACACACCGCTCTTTAAATAAAGGTATTTCGACTATCTGCTCGCCTTCTTTCCCTACTGTAGAATAGGTTATTTCATTACTTGTATATCCGTCTTTTGTTACAAAGTAGATATAGCCTCGGCCCGATTGCATACTGAATGGGGACTCTCCCTCAGCATTTGTCAGCATGTCAGGTTCCCCTAAATCAGCAGCATTTTTTCTTACTAACTTTAATACAAGATCTTTACTGCCTGCTCTCTCTGGTAGAACAACTACATCATATAGTTCCCCACCAGAAACTAGTCCTTCTCCAGTTCTTTCAAAAACTCTAATCTCTGCACCTTCAATCCTGTCCTTAGTCTCTGCATCGTAAACTCTTATTATAGAACTTAGCATCTTAGGAGCAGCAATGAAACCATCAAACATATAAATATCATCCTTACCCGCACCTCCCGGACGAGCAGAGGTCAGATATCCTCTATTGCCTTCTGCATTAAGAATCAGACCAAAGTCATCTTCTTTACTATTTATGGGCTCGCCCAAATTTTCTACTGCGCCCATAGTCTTAGACCCATCTACACTTACTCGATATACGTCATATCCGCCTTTCCCATTATGACCTAGAGATGCGAAAAAAAGCGTTCCACTTTCGTGTATAAATGGGAAAGCATCGTTTTTGTCCGTATTTATTTCAGGACCCATATTTACAGGCTCACCCCATTCATCACCAATTTTAGTAACATAATATATATCTGTCCCCCCTCTTGATCCAGGCATATTTGAAGTAAAGTACATCCTATTACCATTGGGTGACAAAGTAGGATGCATAACATCATATTCCTTATTTGATATAGACAATTTAGTGGGAACATCCCAATCAAAAAATGTCTTCTTGGACTGAAATATCTGCATTCTTATCAAACCAGACTCATCTGCCTTCGTCGAATTACGCTTAAGATTATTTCGGGAAAAATACATTTTATCAAATGTCCTATTAAAAGTAACAGGGCCCTCGTGAACTCTCGTGTTAGTCTGAGTAGAGAAATCCTCTGCCTCTGTAGGCATTCCTTGGCCATCAAACTCTGAGAAATACATTTCAAAGAATGTTTCTCCAATTTTCTCATCCTTAGGTCCAGAAGTGGTCGGAGCTGTTATAAAGACTATCCCATTTTGATAAAACGTAGGTGAAAACTCTAAATATTCAGTGTTTATTTCTGAACAGTTAATTAATTTTATTTTGTTTAGATCTCCATCTTGAGCATTTATGGTCAGTGCTAAAAAGGAGAACGCACTAAGTAATGCAAGTAATCTGTATAACGATTTCATAAATTGGAAATGTTTGTAAGTCGGTTTAGGATAAATAAGATAATCTTAGAAGAATCTAGGATTAGCAAACTCTTCGCCCTCAGAACTTTCAAAGCAGTATCGAAGTGCTATTTCTAAAGTACCATCTGTCGCTCTTCTTATTTCTGAAAGTGTAAAGTCCCATGAAAGACCGACAAAAATGTTGTTTGTGAACTGAGCACCAAGTAATACGTCAATTGATTCCCCAAAACTTTCATCATCTCCACCAAACCTGTATGTCGCACCTACTGTATACTTATCTTGCAAAAGCAAACTAAGGTTGAAGTCGATATCCAAAGGAGAGTTATCAGCATACTTAACTAAAGCTTGAGGCAGCAATTGTAAGTTCTCGCTAAGATCTAGTTTGTATCCTGCCATTACATATGCATGTTGAACCTCTTTACCTATAATGGGATCATCATCCTCTAAATCTATCTCATTGTTTAGTAATCTCGGAACAGAAAATCCTAAATAGAAGTCCGCAGTATTATAATACAAACCCAGGCCAAAATCTGGTACAAATTTACTTAATTTTGTAGTTGGTATACGAGGATCCCCTGCTATTGGTAAAGTACTTACCAAATCAGGGTCACTGTAGTCATTGGTGAAATTCCTAATAGAAGCTTGAGCCCCTATTCCTAGAAAGCCATTGCCTAAAGGGAATCTGTAAGCATATATACCATCAAAAGTAATGTACTCGGTAATTCCTACAGCGTTTCTGTAGAGATTAGCACCAATACCGACCCTGTCATTATTCAATGACATATCGTAACTTAGTTGTTGAGTCACAGGAGTTTTTGCATCAAATCCTATCCACTGATTCCTATATAACCCGGTTAGGCAAGGCGAAAAATTAGAACCAGCATAGGCAGGATTAATGGATAATTTTGTATTCATCCACTGCGTATATTGATGTTCTTGCTGTGCAGCTAAGGACAAAAATCCAACCACACACACTAGGGAAAATATTAATTTTTTCATTCTAAAATCTTTTCTGTTTAGAAAATCTATGATGAAGCAAGCACAGTAGTGCTTGCTTCATTTTTTTTATTATCGTTCAAGTACTAAGAATCCTGTAAGTGGCTCAGAGCCATCATTTAGGTCAATTACATAAAAATACGTTCCTACTGGCAGATCTTCACCATTATATGTACCCATCCAATCGTTGTTGTATGGTTGTGCTGTATAAACCTGATCTCCCCATTGATTGTATATCGTAACTTCATTGTCTGGATACTTAGAAGATTCGAATAAGCATGATACTACAAAGGCATCGTTGTAATTATCACCGTTTGGTGTAAAAATCGTAGGTGGTATACATTCGCCAGCAGCTAATACGACTAAGCTTGCTACACCTGTATCACATACATCAGGACAGATATCGCTGCAAATTTCGTAGGTAAACATATCATTCTGATCTGAGAATGTAGAAGTAATATAAGTGAACATTCCGTTACCATTATCTTCCAATGTTCCAAATGATGGACCATTTAGTACGCTAATGGAGAAATTAGGAGGCAGTGCGTCATTAAGAGTAACATCTACATTAACTAATTGTCCAAATGGTGCTTGGAAAAAATCATCTATAGCTTCTGCACCCGCTTCATAGTCAACTTGTACAGTATCAGCAGTAATTCCACATTCATTACAGTCTAGAGTCCATACAAGGTTGTTAATGCCTGGAGTCAGATTACGAGCAGTGGAATTAGGATCACCTGGATTATTGAATACTACGTTATTGCCAGGATCTATTGCACTCCATCTACCTTGACATTCGTCTGGTTCGTCGGCATTAAGCATGATATCATCTCCACAATCTTGGAAATCATTGCCAGCGAAAGCAACACTCGCAGCAACTGCAACGACTACTTGAACTTCATCACAATCAAAGTTTGGTCCACATCCTTGATTACCTAGGCACCAAGTAAATGAGTATGTATTGCCTGGTTCAAGACCAGTTACAGTCGTATTTTCATCATTCTCATCCGCTATAGTGATACCAGCGGCTTCTTGAGCGGAAGGTTGTGTCCAAACTCCCAAGTTACCTGTCAAGGCAGCATCTGCAGCTAAGTCGAATGTGGTAACATTACATAGTGCATAAGGACCACCGCCTTCAGCTATCTGATTAACTGTATTTACAACTACTACTACATCGTCGAATGAGTAATCTGTACAACCACCATTAGAAAGTGTCCATCTAAATATGTAGCTACCTTCTGGTAAATTTGTAACTGCCGTACTTGGATCAGATGCATTAACTATTACAGGTCCTCCAATCGGTCCAATGTATGTCCACATTCCTGTTCCAATAGATGGTGCTGATGCATTTAAGAAGATAGAAGGTTGATTACAGACATTGATATCATCTCCGGCAAAAGCAACTTCGGTAGGTATAGTATTAAACTCAACTGTTGCTGGAATTACTACAGATGAAGAGCACCCATTAACTGTTGCAACAACGGTGAAGTTAACTATGAAGCTTTCTCCATTTCCAGCGTATGCAGTAAAGTCATCAATCGTCAAGAAAGGAGTAAAGCCAGTTGATCCAAGGCTATTTCCACCATTCACATCATCAAACCATTCATATGTAGCACCTGCAATTGGTGATACTGATAAGGTCAATTCAGCCGCTGCATCATCAAGACAAATAGGTCCATCATGAACTATGGTTGGTGTAGGTGGAGCATCTTGTACATCTAATATGAATGGAATAGAAACATCTGACTCACAACCATTGAGTGTACATCTTACAGTGTACTCTCCCTGATTAACATTACCAACATCAAATACTGTTATTGGCATAGAAGTACCATTAAAGTTTGCAGGACCAAACCATTCATAATCAGCATTCGGATCAGGATTAGTTATCGTAAGAATTATATCATCCCCTTCACATGCAATCATAGGACCTACTATAACTGGTGCATCTGGTTTTGGTGTTACATCTATTACTACAGTTCCTGATGGATTAGAAACACATCCTTCTACATTTATGGTTACGGAGTAACTACCAGCATTTGCACTTGTTGCAGGATCTATGATTAATGTAGGCACACTTGTTATTGTATCACCTATACCTGGTACATCCCAAACATACATAACTCCTGCTTGGCTATAAGTTGTACTTTCCAATCTGATTTGATCACCTTCACAAATCATGTCTTCATCCGCTGTAATAACCGGTGTTACTGGCGCATCTACCACATCTACAAATACCTCGAATTGCTCAGAGTCGCAGCCGTTAGGACCTGTGACTACTAGAATATAGTTTCCGTTATCGCCAACAGTAACATTAGGAACGATAGCATCCCTTGATATGGAGAAATAATTGTTTGGACCATTCCACTCATAAGTATATACATTAGTTGGCGACGCTGGAGGGAATACAGAAACCATAAATTGCAAATCTTCTGCACCTGTCACACATCCACCAGGACCTGGGCTATAACTTACAGCTGTAATAGTTGGAGTTACAGATGGTTGTATGTCTATACTACCTACTCCCGTACAACCATTATTGTCCGTTACCGTCAGTGTATATAATCCTGCATCAGTTACTATTGGATTTCTTATACCTGAAGTATACATATTTGGACCAGTCCAGCTATATGTAATTGCGTTTGGAATATCATTCACATCCAATTGAATAACATCTCCCTCACATGCCTGTCCTCCAACTATAAATGGAGCGACTGCTATAGGATCAGATATCAATACTTCTATTTCACTCGATTGTGCTGAACAACCACTGCCATTGCTACAGATAACCGACCAAAGGCCTGCATCGTAAGCAGAGTTCCCTGGAGGAATGCTAGTTGTATTCGTTGTCGTACATAGTAATGGATTACTTAAAGTACTTGAACTACTTCCATCAGGACCAATCCATGTGAATTTTTCACATACTGCACTAGTAGTCAACACTATACTTTCACCATTACATACTGGCGAATTACTGGTAATAAATGGGGTTTCTGGAAGCGGTGTTACTTCTACAAAGACAGATCCTGGTATTTCACAACCACTATTGTCTATCACAAATAATGAATATAAACCTTCATTAAATGCTGAAACATTCGATATAACGGGAGGAAACTGACCGTTGAACATAAAACCAGCAGGACCTTCCCATCTATAAGAATTCCATGACGCTTGCGGATTTGATACAGTAAGGAGGAAATCATCTCCTTCGCATACCGGATTTGGGTTTGCAACTATTATCGGTGCTACTGCTATGATCGTAGTAGATATAGTAACTACATTAGATGGAGCAGTTGTACATAAGTTGTCACAAATAACAGCATGATAATCAGTTGATCCTGATAAAGCTGGGAACGAGACTGTCGGTACGTTGGTATTACTTATCAATACATCTTCAGGACCGTTCGTGCCTATAGGAGCATTATCAATATACCATTTCCACATCGTATTGCTACCCATGTATCCAGAATTTTCTGTCAACACAACTGTCTCTCCTGGACAATTAAAGTTGGTCATATTAGCTGATATACTAGGTGTGGGTAGATTTGGATTAGTAACGTTTATCGTTCTCACGCATGAGGTGTTATCCACATTACCTGCAAAATCACTTACTGTATATGTTATTGTATTTAAGCCAGGATTCAGAGTAACTGTCGGATTAGATCCGTCAGATGGGAACATTGTTTGAGCAATGTCCGTCGCACCTGAAACATTATATCCAAAAGAAGTAGACTCGAATGCTAACTGGACAGAAAGCATAGAGTTTCCACTATCAGTAACATTAGTTAAGTTCACATCATTTGCAAATGTTCCAGGATCAACGCATGGGTTGATACCAAAATCATCATTATTAGGATCTCCATCACTATTGAAACCTAATAGACCATTAAATACTGGAGCGACAGTTATATTTATAACACCATCAGCCGACCATGCCTGTAACATCGCTGCAGGTACTGTTATCTGAGCGACATTCATCATCGGATCACCGCAGCCCATATTAGCTGTCGTTGTGCCTAAAACTACGCCACCTTCACCAATGATGGTTAGCGTTTCTTGACTTGAAGTTGCTCCAAGTGGTGTATTATCTAAATCTCCCTTAAACATTATATTTAACACCCCATCTCCAGATGGTGGTGGAGAACCTGCTAGGCTAAATGGTGCTACTACTGTATCCATGACAAAACCATCTATATTAGGATGAGCAGTAAATCTTAGTTCATTATACATGATCATATTATTGTAAGCATTGAGCTCACAATTATCAAATACATCGTTACTCGGTCGTGGAAGTTCAACATCTACTGGATTACAATCAGGCGTTGCGATAGTAGCTGGTAGATCATCTAATGGACAATCTGCGAACATTGGTGCCTCATCATCTACCACAGTTACATTAAACGTGCAAGATGAAGAATTACCGCTACAATCTGTAGCTACAAATGTTACCGTAGAAACACCATCAAATGCCATTCCTGTTCCAGCAGTAGTCCCAGTGCCTGTGCCTGTCATCGATCCAGTGCCGGTACCCGTCATGGTTCCGGTGCCCGTCATGGTTCCGGTACCTGTACCTGGGCTTCCAGTAAATCCTGATGAAGGACCAAAAAATGCTTGAGATATTGTTGGGAAAGTCGCAGGCATTAATGGACCTCCATTGACACTATACTCAAGCATTCCTCCTGCAGGAGGTGTTGAACAATCATAAATTAATGTAGGCGCGACTGCGGATCCTCCACAAGTATTATTAATCGCTTGATTTTCTAATCCAGCCCCAGGGTTATTAGGAATCAAGTTTATAGTAACAACTCCATCAGATGCCCATTGATTAAAGGTCTGTGCTGATACTGTAAACTGTTGATTTGGTAAATCTCCACATTGAATTGCCGTTGGAGCGGTCTGACCTAATAAGGTCATGCCTTCACCAAAAATTCTAAAAAATTCAGTATGTCCAATATTAATAAATTCACCATCTAAGTTTACAAAATTAAGATTTAGAATTACATCACTTACTGCTACCGTCGGTACGGATGGCACATTGAAGTTTATCTCTATTGCATCTACTATCACGTTCGGGTCAACCGCCCCAGTAAGTTGGATAAACCCATTGACTATCGGACCTGAAGAAGTAAAGCTATTTGTATTTGTGTCACATGACTGCACATCTGCACATCCATCAACAACTGTAGGTGGCGCAAATTCAAAAACTGCTGCGCAGTCTCCTAAACCATCACTACTCGTTGTCAGAGTAATATCTGTAGGACATCCTGTAATCACAGGTGGCGTATCATCAACAACAGAAAATGTAGCTGAAGTAACAGAACTATTACCACAATCATCTCTCACTACAAAATCTACAAATGCTATAATGTCAGATGGACATACTGCACCTGGTAGAAAAGCAGGAGTTGAAGTACCCATTTGAAATGCAAACCATGTAGAAGTACCTATTTGACCTGTACCAGAATTATAAGTCCCTCCAGCATTATCAATATTTGTACAATTGTCGTTTGCAGCCGCACCAAATCCAATTGTTTGAATCCAATTAGTAAATGCACTATTCAATCCATTAGCATTAGGATCGTTATTACATGAAAATTCGAAGTCGTCTGCAGCAATCGTTATTGTTGGTGCTTCATCGTCCACTACTGTGATAAATTGAGATTGTGAGTTCACATTGCCACATCCATCTGTCAAAGTCCAAGTTCTAGTGATCACACCAGAACCTGCACAGCCACCAGGATTAGAATCTGTAAAATCAACTTCAAAACCACTGCAATTATCCGCGCCATCAGTGATACCACCACCAGTAAATGCTGGATCAAGACTATCCTCACAACTAACTGTTACGTTTGGTGGTATAGTAAATGTGGGTGGCATGAAATCTCTTACTTCTATAAGTCTAGTCGCTTGGGCAGCATTACCACACTGATCTGTCGCTGTATAAGTTCTAGATATTCTCTGAAAAACATTGTCCGTACATGGGACAATTGGATCTGTTATATCGGCAAATGTTATTATTACAGACCCAGTTCCTGTCCCAACTAAACTGCCTGAGCCGCTACACATATCATTTACGGTAGGTACAGGAACCATACTATCATCAAAATTACAATCTTGATCTGCAGTTATCTGAACCGTAAATAAATTCGAGGTGAATTCTGGAGCTGTACCATCGGTAATTTCCCAGAAAGAGGTATTTCTTGATTCATTATTACAAGCATCAGTAGCTATAAACGTTACATTAGCTCTCCACCCACATGTAGTAGGGTCTACTATCGGATAAAACTGAGCAGAATCAGTTCCTCCAGTATTACCATTGGAGTCATTCCAAAAGAAAGAGAATACTATTGGTTCACTACAGTTGTCTGTAGCATCTATATCATTCAAATCGTTATCTCCATTCGAATCTATCCACAATTGAAGTCCTTGTTGATCATTCATATAAGTTCCTCCAGGGCCACATTCCTCACTAAAATCAGTAGAGCCTGCTAATGTTGGATCGGTCGTATCAAATACTTCAAAAGTAACCTGATCCGTTTGGACAGAAAAACCACACTCGTCAGTAGCAACAAATATTATATCTACTTCACCTGTATTACCACAAGCGTCACTAAGCATTGGATTAGCAGGAATAGTACTCCACATTATCATTCCACCACAAGCATCTGATGCAGTAGCTCCACCATTGTTATTGATATAGTTTTGTAAGTCCGTCCCGTTTGCTGCTGTACATGAAACCAAGCCATTTGTTGGCTGATTTGTAATGGCAGGCGGAGCAGTATCAGTTAATCTAAATGATGCAGGAAATGGTCCAGCATTATTACCACAAAGATCAGAGGCAAAGAAGTCGACTGTAACTGATCTACCCGCCATGCAAGCACTTCCAGATAAATCATTTAACGTAACAGTATTGAATCCAGGGTTATTAGAAGGATTGTTATCTATATCAGTTGCTGGATCATATAGTCCTTGTACAAAATAATATGTATTAACATTATTGCCTCCACAATTATCCATTGCCTCTAAACCTGGTTGAGGCGTATCAGGATTATTACCTCTAGTGACAGCCCAAAGGTTTAATGCATTTGCATTATTACCATTGCATTCTACCACGTACTCTTCTGGAAAAGAAGTAACTGTTGGAGGATCATTATCTATGATAGTAAATGTTGCTGAACCAGCACTTGTACTGATTCCACATTCATCCTGTGCGAAAAATTCAACTGTATAAAATCCTGTATTTCCACAAGCTGCATTTAAGGTAGGATTACTAGGATTAAATGTATATGTAATAGCTCCACAATTATCAAAAGATTGTGCACCACCAGCGGTATTCAACCAATTTTGAAAAGCAGTATTACTTGAGCCTGTTCCATCGCAGGTAGCCGAGTCGTCCATAGCATTTTGAGTCACCGTTGGTGGTGTGTCATCTACTATTCTAAAAGTTGCAGGGTTAGAAATACTAGTATTGCCACACTCATCGACAAAATATACTGTCATATTTACAAACCCTGTAGGTCCGCATTCATCAGATATATCAGCTGTTGTAATATTATTAAATCCAGGATTGTTAGAAGGATTATTATCCATATCCATGTTCGGATCATATGTTCCTGTAACAAAATAGTATGAAGAAACAGATCCACAATTATCAGTAGCTGTTGCTCCATTTGCTGCGGTCATTGGATTATTTCCTCTTGTAGCAGTCCAAGCAGCTAAGGCTGCTGCTTCATCATCATTACAGTTAACAACCATTTCTTCTGGCTGTGACGTTATATTGGGTGCGTTATTATCTGTAAGGCTGAAGGTAGCATCGTATGTGTTCATACTTGTATTCCCACAATCGTCTACTGCTTGAAAACGAACAGTGACCATTCCAGTGACACCACAATCATCAGTCAATATTTCTAATATTGATCCTCCTCCATAAGTAACCATACTATTGGTCACTATCTGAGTCCCCATCGCTACACCTCCATTTATCACAGTCCCATTAAATGTAGCTGGACCACAACCGTCAGATGCTGATCCACCAGCAGCTCCCATTAACCAATTGTTTAATGATTGCTCTGGAGTTATATTTGGCGCAGATTGCGCACAAGAAATTGATAAGTCGCCACCAAGGATATCTATGCTTGGTGAATTGTCATCTGTAACAGTAAATCTTTTTGTTACTGGCTGTGTCGGATTTCCACAGGCATCAGTATATGTATAAGTGACTTCTACAAAACCTACAGCATTATCTACAGTAAAAGGATTTCCATCTTCAAGCGGAAAGTCGTCTTGACAATTGCCATCGTTAATAGAGGCGTTTAATGCATTTAGTATATCATTAAAGTTTGATGGGTTGCCATTAAGTGATGATGTCAGTGTGATAGCCGAGCATGCATCTACCGCTATTGAGTTAGCCCCCGTACTCACCCAATCCATCAAATCATTTACGTATGAGCCAGCTCCACAATCTACTGATACGGCATCTGCCCCATCCGTTATAGAAGGAGTCGTAGTATCATTGATTGTATAAGTAGTAGGATTAGAAGAAGTAGAATTACCACAATCATTAGTATATATGAAGGTAACTTCATAACTACCATTGGGACAAGGAGTGTTTAAACTAGCATTTGGATTGTCCGTAATATCCACACCATTAAGAAAAGCTCTTGTTATTAATCCCGCTCCACAATCTTCTTGAACGTTTGCATTCCCGCCGTTTGCAATCCAAGTTGCAAAGCCATTATTAATAGCCGAATTGTCCGTACAGTTATCTGTTTCTGGCTGCGGCTGCGCAAGGATAGATGGTCCAGTAGGATCATCTACTAATATCTCATTGCTGTAGGTTTGAACATTTCCACAGTCATCTGTAAGCGTATAGCTTCTTCTATAAGTTCTAGGGCATGATGTTGGCGTACCGCTTATAATAACATCTGGTAGCATGGCATAGCCCAATAAATTATCTGGAGTACAATCTGTTACATCTCCACCTGAAGCAGTTTGTATCTCGAATACACTGCCATATGTTGGGGCATCGCTTAATGTACATACAGGTCCAGCGTTTGGCAAGGCTACAAATGTTGGTGCAGTGTTATCTGCTTCAATAATTATATTCTGTCTGCACGTATCAGTAAGTCCCGAAAAGCCTTCAGCAGTCCAAGTTCTAGTAATCGATCCACCACTACATTGATTTGGAGTTTCTGTTTGATCTTCAAATACAGCGTTCCGCTCTCCTACAAAGCAGTTATCAGTGAAGGTGACTTGTGGAATATTAGGTATTTCAGAGATACAAGATATAAAGACATCTGCTGGACAGTCAATTACAGGTGGTTCATCATCTAAGATCTCTAAGATATACTCTAGATCACTACACTGACCAGTACTTAATGTAACCTCAAAATCTATAACGATTCTATCACCAGCAGTAAGACCTGTTACTATATTGCCAGCAAAAGATTCTGGCATAAAGGTGGTTATATTAAATACAGATTCTATAACTATATTTGAAATAGTAGTAGTAGAAGCATAACAACTAGCGGGATCATCATCATTAACAATAATCATTACATCTGAAGGAAACCATTCTCCTCGTAATGCTTGATCTGCGCTAGGTGTGATATCTATATCAACTGAACAATCCATCTCAATAGGCACATTTGATCCCATTGGGAGGTCAAAATCTATACTATTGTCACAGGGACAAGCTTGACCATAAGAATTGTTGGAGAATAGGAATAGCATTGCAATCATAGACAGCAATGCTAAGTGTGGGTGTAATCGGTGTATCATACTAATTATTATTTTAAAAAATAATAGTAAAAATCGGTTATTAAAAACTTGTTTATCAACACTTTAAATAAAGAATAAAGTGAATATTTTTTATAATTGTAATCAATACCCCAAAAAATAGAGGTCATATAAGCGTGTAAGGTATCCTAAAAGCTAAACATATCAAACTTTTTTAATATGTAATTAGCATTGAATAGCTACATTAAAGTATCCTTTTAATAGCTTCAGTTAGCTACCTAAAGATATATGGTTCGGTTGTAAGAGTGTTTAGAAGAGAAAGATTTTAGATCAAAAAAACCTATAGCTTCATACTTAATGAATTCATAACGTATGACTTATTAGTTGCGATGCCTCTTTCTTAAATATTAGTTCTTTTCGCTTCTTCAAGCAATTTAATAAACGACTTGTACATCGTTCATCATGTAAACTTACGGAACCCAATTCAATAAGTTGATAAATATATATAGAAATTATTCACATACCTTACTGTTCCTCAGATAAATTCCTGTTTTTCAGCTTTTTATCTTTTAAATTATTATTCAAGAATCGATTTAATTTTTCAACTGAGGTATTCGTGATGATTTCTCCGAACTCATTAATCTCGATATTGAAGTCCTCCAATTTGTCTGGTTCCGATGTTTGCTTTTTGTCCTTATCCATTAGCTTTTTCTTTTATTTTAGCAAACGCTGTAGGTGCTATTCTTAGTCGATTTATCGTCTCTTCCTTACCCAATATGGCCATAATGTCAAATATAGCTGGCCCCTGCAGTGAACCGCTTAGACCTAACCTCAATCCTGGAAACAAGGAGCCGAAGGAAAGTTCATTATCTTCGATAAATTTCTTAGTAAATTTTTCTAGATATTCAGCTTCAAAATTATCTTCATTATCTAGTACACCCACATATTTTTCCATTACTTCAGGTGCATTTCCTTTCCATTTTTTACGCACTGCTTTTTCATCATATTCCATTAGCTTGTCCTGCATAAGAAATTGACCCTGACTTAGCAACTCTGGCAAAAATTGAATCCGCTCTTTAAACATCTTCACGTATACCAGAGCATACTCCTGTTCAACATCCCTGCCTTCTACTTTCGACATCTCTATGTAACGGTTCGCTAGATCCTCATCAGACATCTTCAATATGTACTGCTGATTATACCAATTAGCTTTATCGATATCGAAGCGAGCACCGCTCTTATTAATACGCTCCAAGCTAAATGCCTCTACTAGCTCAGCTAAAGAAAAAATCTCTTGTTCCGTGCCAGGATTCCATCCCAGAAAGGCCAAAAAATTAACCAACGATGCCGACAAATAGCCTTCCTCTTTAAACCCAACAAAACTATCCTCTTCCTTTTCAGCATTCCAAGATAGAGGAAATACTGGAAATCCAAATTTTGCTCCATGGCGCTTGCTCAATTTACCTGGACCTTCTGGAGCTAGTATCAATGGTAAGTGCGCAAACTGAGGCATCGATTCCTCCCACCCTAAGAATCTATATAAATATACGTGATGACCAGTACTCGACAACCACTCCTCTCCTCTTATTACGTGTGTAATTTTCATGAAGTGATCATCAACTACGTTGGCTAAGTGATAAGTAGGCATCCCGTCACTCTTAAAAATTACTTTGTCATCGAGCTCTTTACTTTCAAAGTGCACCATCTCACGTATAATATCATTTACACTGACAGTCTCATCTTCTGGTATTTTCAGTCGTATTGTGAAAGGTTTATCTGCCGATAACCAAGCCTTAGTTTCTTCAGCAGATAAGGTCAAACTATTTTTCATGGACATCCGCGTATCCATACCATACCGTGCACCCTGGTTACCAGCTTCTTGCTGCGCCATACGCATTGCCTCTATTTCTTCAGGAGTATCAAAGGCATAGTAAGCGTGTCCACTATTTACCAACTGTAGCGCGAATTCTTCATATCTACTTTTACGCTCACTTTGGCGGTAAGGTCCATATGGACCACCTTGATCAGGCCCCTCATCAGGACTTATGCCGCACCACTCGAGTGCCTCTTTTATATATTCTTCCGCACCGCGCACGTACCTTTTCTGATCCGTATCCTCTATACGCAAAATGAACTTACCCCCATGTTTCTTGGCGAGCAGGTAATTATATAATGCAGTACGCACACCACCGATATGCAATGCTCCCGTAGGACTAGGTGCAAATCTTACTCTCATTTTTTATTATATTTTTTCAGTAAAAAGAATATCATATATTGTCTATAGCACAAGCAGCGAAATTAAGCCTAAAACCGTCTATATTATACTAATATCAATCTTATTTCCAAATAAACAAGCTGAAAAACCACGTATACACTATTACATATTTAAGCCTGTTTACTTCTATACATGTATCTAACAAAAACGCCTTCATTTGTCCAGTCTCTTTTCCCAAATTTTACTTGGAAGATACCTAGCGACGCGCCCAAAATTTTTCTTACTTTCGATGATGGCCCTATTCCTGATGTCACCATGTGGGTACTTGACTTGTTGCATCAGTATCAGGCCCATGGTACGTTTTTCTGCATTGGGGAGAATGTAGCGAAATACCCACAGATATTTCAGCGTATTTTAGACGAAGGCCATACTACGGGTAATCATACGTATCATCACAAGAATGGTTGGCATACAGACAATCTGTCCTACTTTCATGATATTCGCAAGTGTGCACGCTTGGTCAAGAGTGACCTATTTCGTCCACCCTATGGCAAGCTTACACCTAAGCAAGCGCAGTTTTTACAGCGTCATTATAAGATCATCATGTGGGATATACTGAGCGGTGATTTTGACGTCGATCTTGACCCCGAGATATGCTTACAAAATATTTTAAAAAAGACTAAGCCGGGTTCGATTCTAGTCTTTCACGATAGTATTAAGGCCCAGCCCATACTACAATCCGTTCTGCCTCGCGTACTTGCTCACTTTAGTGCATTAGGTTACCAGTTTGAGGCATTAAATTCCACCTATTTAGTTAAGGACAAGCTAGCTCCAGTATTAATCTAATAGTACTCTTAATCTAAGTTATATGTATTGGGGCGATCGTCCTATACCTACTTAAAAAAAAGTAGGCATAGGCCACCGCGCTATCCATGACTCCGCGTCCGCTACGGTCCCGAAGAAAAATTTCGGGACGGCTCCCAAGAGGTCACCTCATTCCTATCGCTATCGCGAGAGTTTATATTGACATCTGGTTTTTGAGTTATGCGATCAATCGCGAGTGAGGCCAGCGTTTTTGTATTACGCATACTCATCAGATTTTTTTAAGTGTAAGGGATCGCAGTGGTATGAGCTGCGCAGAGCGACATGAAGGCAAAGGAGACTTGCAGGCTCTGACGAGAGGAAGAGACAAAGGACGACTATTGCCATCAGGAGATATGGGTAGTGAATACAAATGAAGAGCCCGACCTGTTGATTTATTTTGCATGACAGCGGAATGCAAAATAAATCAACAGGGTACACCCAGATTATTAAATGAAGAGTAAAAAATCAAGTCAAAATTTTATAATTTTAGGAATGAGTAAAGTACAGCAAGAAGCGCAAAAGGCATTTGAGGAAATCCTCCAAAAGTTAAATCCAAAACAACGTATAGCAGTAGATAGTGTAGAGGGACCAGTCATGGTTATTGCTGGTCCAGGGTCGGGTAAAACGCAATTATTGGCGGCGAGGATTGGAAATATATTAGCGACTACAGATACGAATGCAGAAAATATTCTGTGCCTTACCTTTACCGATGCGGCAGCCGTGGAGATGCGCGATCGCCTCAAAACTATCATTGGGCCTACGGCTCATAAGATTCACATTTTTACATTTCACTCCTTTTGTAATTATGTAATACAGGAAAATTATTTTTTGTTTGGGAAACAAGATTTACAGGCAGTAAGCGAGTTGGAGCAATTCGAGATTATCCGTAGGATTCTGGATAATTTAGATGTATCCAGTCCCATCAAAAATGGCTATAATCCATACCAAGAAGAAGGCAAAATTGCCAGCCTAATTCAGACGATGAAGAAGGAAGGTTGGCAACCAGAAGACATCAGCAATGCTATAGATGAATACCTAATAGACATTAGGCTGAGGGATGAATTTATCTACAAGCGCAAGTACAAAGAGTTTCAAGCAGGAGATGTGAATGAGAATAAGTTTGCTGAAGAGAAACGTAAAATGGAAAAGCTGAGAGCTGCGGCTGCTCTACTGCCACTGTACAAAGAGGAGATGCAAAGTTTAAATCGATTTGATTTTGCAGATATGATACTTTGGGTAATTGCAGAGTTTAAAAATAATCCTGAGCTAGTGCAGCGCTATCAGGAGCAATATCACTATTTTTTGATTGACGAATTTCAAGATACCAATGGTGCACAAAATGAAATAGTACAATTGCTGTCTTCTTATTGGGAAGCGCCAAATGTATTTATAGTGGGAGATGACGATCAATCTATTTTCGAATTTCAAGGCGCTAGAATAAAAAATACTACTGACTTCTATGAAGAGAATTTGCAGCATATAAGAGTAGTTTGTCTGGAAGAAAATTATCGCTCTTCGCAAACTATTTTAGATGCGTCAAATGTGTTAATTAAAAATAATAAAAATCGACTAATCAACAATCTAAACAATCTTGATCTGACCAAAGATCTAATAGCTCGGCATAGAGATTATGCAGCACTGGAGCTGAAGCCGACCTTACTTAACTTTGAAGACAAAAATCAAGAAGACGTTTATATTGTACAACAAATAAAGGCATTGCACGCAAAGGGCATTGCTTATAATGATATCGCTATACTATACACAAAACATAAGCAAGGAGTAAATATAATGGACTTATTGGTAAAAGATAATATACCAATATCCACGAAAAAGAAAATTGATATTCTTGGACATCCGCTCATTAAAAAAATAAAACTACTCTTAGAATATGTTGAGAAAGAAGACAATGAAGCATTTGCTGGGGAAGGAATTTTATTCAAATTACTGCATTTTGATTTTCTATATTTTGAATATAGTGACTTAGCGAAGTTACAGTTTTACTTTGCAGGAATGGACAGAGGATCAGAAGACCGAAGATGGAGAAAGATAATTGGTGATGAAGAATTGTTGAATGAACTCAAGATTTCATCTCCAAAGATTTTATTGGATTTTAGCCAGTTGATAGACAAATTAATTTCAGAATCAAAGGAATTTTCTCTGCCTGATTTTGTGCAGAAATTAATCAATGAGTGTGGTATGCTAAAATACATAAGCACTCATCAAAAAAAATATGAGTATGTACAGGTGCTTTATTCATTCTATCAGTTTGTGAGAGAGGAAGCTGTACGCGATCATACACTCAACTTATCGGAGCTAAATAATCTGATGGATAAAATGGTAGAGCTAGGATTGGGTATAGATATGAATCAGATCATCGGTGCTGGAGACGGGGTAAATCTCATGACTGCATATGCATCAAAAGGTTTAGAATTTAGAGTTGTTTTTATGATTGACTGTAGCAAGAAGGGATGGGATCCAGGCAGAGGTGGCAACCACAGTTATAGGTTTCCAGATACGATTACTTTCTCTACCAATGAGGACTTATTAGAGTCCAAAAGAAGGCTATTTTATGTAGCAATGACCAGGGCCAAAGAACAGTTGTATTTTACGTTTTCGAAGCAAGAAGAAAGTGGCAAGAAAAATAACACTTCACAATATCTAGATGAACTAATACAGGAAGATTGCATCTCTAGTAGAGACATCGAGAGTAAAGAAGAAGATATGGCGGAGGCCATTTTCAAGCGTCTCGAAAGACTGCCAAAAGACAATATGCTCGACAATAAGAGCATGGATAAATTACTCGAAAATTTCACTTTGAGTGCGTCCTCATTCAATTCATATTTGACCTGTCCAGTTCGTTTTTATTACGAGAATGTATTGCGGGTGCCTGGCTTCAGCAGTGAGGCGGCGGCATATGGAACTGCGCTGCACGACGCAATGTGGAAATTCTTCGAAAAAATGATGGAAGATCCAGAAAACGAATTTGGAAGTGCAGAGGAGTTGATTAAGATTTTTAAATTGGAAATGTTTAAAAGCAAAGGTTCGTTTTCTGAAAGTGGGTATAAATATAATCTCGAAAGAGGAGAAAAGAACATCGGTGAAATGTATAAACAGCAAGTTAAAACTTGGCCTAAAGATGTAAAGTTGGAAATGAAAATTGACTCCGTAGATTATGAGGGAGTGATTATGCGTGGATTCTTGGATAGAGTGGATATCATCTCTCCAGCCTTAGCGGAAATTGTAGATTATAAAACGGGTAACACAAGGACAATGAAAGCGAAAGTAGGTCGCCCTACTAAAACCTATCCTGAGGGTAAACAATACTGGCGTCAGCTAATCTTTTATAAGATACTATTGGAGAATTCGAGAGACAGTAAATATAAAGTATTATCTGCTAAGATCGCTTCATTAGAGCCTAATGATAATAATGAGTTTGATGAGTTTGTAGTCAAAATCTCGCAAGAAGATGAGGCCTTAGTAGGAGGGCTCATCAAGGAAACTTGGGCAAATATCCATGCGCACAAGTTTGAGGAGGGCTGTGGTGAAGATTACTGTACTTGGTGTAACTTTGCAGATGATCATCTTACTTTGGTTTATGATATGGATGATCATATAGAGGATAAATCCTAGTGGTATTATACTTTTGCTGAGAACAATTAAGGATGAAATTGTTTTTATATAACAATGATGAAATATTTATTCCTATGTATATGCTTGACGATACTTTCCATATTAGTCATATCAATTAAGAGTAACCCTATGATAGATGATACTGCAAAAAATGTATTTGGTGAGGTACTACAAAGCTGCTGCACTACTCCTGTTACTGGATTTTATAGAGATGGATATTGTACTACTGGGCACGAAGACTATGGTGTGCACGTAATATGTGCAGAAGTAACGCAAGAATTTTTAGACTATACTAAAGCACAGGGAAATGACTTAAGCACTCCCCTACCGCCTCCACATAGTTTCCCAGGACTAAAGCCAGGCGATAAATGGTGTCTTTGCGCTTCGAGATGGAAGGAGGCCTATGATGCTGGCGCTGCTCCTAAAGTAGTGCTTGAATCTACACATCAAAAGGCTCTTAATTTTGCCTCATTAGATATTCTGAAGGGAAAGGCGGCGAAGTAGTTAAAACCTAGTTCACTTATCATTCGTATAATAGGTAATTTCTTTTCTATATATAGAAAAGCTATTTTTGCTGCTATTATTTGTAAAGCAGATCAAGACACGCCATGGCTACTCCTAATCCATTTCATCGCTTCATTCCACACATCGCTGCTGTAGGGATTTTTTTATTCGTAGCAATCATCTACTTTTTACCGCAGATACAAGGCAAAGTTATCCCTTCTGGAGATATGATTTCCTATAGAGGAATGTCGAAAGAAATCAGGGATTTTAAGGCAAAAACTGGAGAACGTACTTTATGGACGAACTCCATCTTTGGAGGAATGCCTACCTATCAGATCGATAGTGCTCAGCCAAATAATATGCTACACCATGTGGAAAGAGCTAGTAATCTTTTCATTGGTCGCCCTATTGGGTATTTCTTTGCAATGGCGCTGATGTTCTATCTATTTATGATATACCTAAAAGTAAATCCATGGCTGAGTATGATAGGTGCTTTGGCGTTTAGCTTTTCAGTGGGTAATATGACCATGTTCGAAGCAGGTCATATGACGAAATTGAGGGTGCTAGCTACCTTTGGGATTATCGCATTAGGCTTGACTATGGCCTTTCGAAGGGACTATCTACGAGGAGGTATAATCTATGCCCTCGGAATAGGGCTGAGCTTATATGCGAATCATATCCAGATGACTTATTACTTCTTTTTGTCGCTAGGTATATATGTACTGATAGAATGCATCATGACGCTCAGACGAGGAGAAGGCGCACATCTTGCCAAGGCACTACTGATATTGTTAGCTGGTACAGTAATAGGAGTGGGTTCGTCGGCCTCTAAACTTTGGACGACTTACGAGTACGCAAAAGATACTATGCGTGGCGATCCGATACTAGAATCTAAAACTTCTAAAGCAGCCTCTTCATCTGAGACGAAAGGTCTCGAATGGGATTATGCGATGCAGTGGAGTAATGGATGGCTTGACCTTGCGTCGAGCATCATTCCACGTGCAGTAGGTGGAGGCTCAGGGGAGAAGGTAGGTACTAAATCTGCTTTGTATAAAGATTTACGCGCAAAAGGTGCCAATGTAGGTAAAGATTTTAAAGCGCCACTATACTGGGGTAGCCTACCATTTACAAGTGGACCATTTTATTTTGGAGCTATATTTTGCTTTCTATTTGTGCTGGGTCTAATGAACGTTAAAGGAAGTATAAAATGGTGGTTGGCAATCACAACCTTGCTCATGCTGCTGGCTTCAATGGGTAAGAATTTTGAGGTATTCAACCGGTTGATGTTTGATTATTTTCCATTGTTCAATAAGTTTAGAACACCTAATAGTATACTAGCTGTTGCTGGCTTTTTCATACCTATTCTTGGAATCATGTCGCTATCTAATGTACTAGACCGCCGAGAAGAAAACAGAAAAGTGATGCAACAGGTGTTTATTGCTGCTGGTATCACAGGTGGTATTTGTCTATTTTTTGCACTGCTCGCTCCTTCTATGTTGGATATGTCTTCTAGTGGAGATGCAAGGTTGGCAGAGGCTGGATATAGCGTAGATGCACTCAAAAAAGATCGTGCTTCTTTGTTGCGAGGAGATGCGTTTAGATCTTTGGTATTGATTCTGATCAGTGTTGGATTAATTTGGTCTTATCTAAATAATAAGATAAAGAGTGCAGTCTTGATCGGTGTTATTGGAGCAATCGCTGTGCTAGATGTATTGACAGTATCTAAACGCTATGTAGACAGCGGGGACTTTGTAGCTAAAAGAAAATATGCTCAAAACTTTGTGGAGCGACCAGTAGATACACAGATCCTAAAAGATAAAGATCCGCATTTCAGAGTGTACGATATGAGTATCAACACTTTCAACTCTGCTGCTACCTCTTACTATCACAAGACTATTGGGGGATACAATGCAGCTAAACTTCAGCGTTTTCAGGATCTGATTGATTACCAAATAAGCAAAGGAAATCAATCAGTCTTAGCAATGCTAAATACAAAGTATGTTATAGGACGAGATCAAAAACTGCAGCAATTCCCAGGACTGGGGAATGCTTGGACTGTTGGTGATATAAAATTAGTTAATACTGCAAACGAAGAAATAGAAGCATTGACTGGTTTGGATCCTGCGCTAACTGCAGTTGTGCATAAAGAGTTTGCACCATATGTCGATGGCCTGAAATCTAGCACGTCGGATAAGATTACCCTGACTGAGTACAAACCCAATCATATGACTTATACATCTAATGGGGTATCTGAAAATCTCGCTGTGTTCTCTGAAGTGTGGTACGGACCCGATAAAGGATGGAATGCATATATTGATGGAGTACCAGTGGACCATATTCGCGTAAATTATATACTTAGAGCACTAAAGATCCCAGCAGGTAAGCATACCATAGAATTTAAGTTTGAGCCTAGCTCTTACTATAGAGGTGAAATGATCACCTTGATACTTTCTATTTTACTGGTAATTGGGCTATTGTATGTTCTGTTTACGCTTTATCAGGATTACAAAAATTCACTTGTACCACTGACAAATGGAGGTTCACAAATAGCCAATGAGGATAAGTCAGATAACAAGCCAACAATAAAAAAATCTAAACGTAGAAATAAATAAGCTTAGGAATTAACGTCTGTTAAGAATTTATATATAATTTATTATGAATCAATAGATGAGCTGCATGACAGTTAGATTAAATAAATAGTACGTAACCTAATCAATGGGTGTAATAAAACGGCAAGGAATAAAACAGAGCATAGTCAACTATGCAGGGGTATTCTTAGCTGCCTTTAGTACTATTTTCATCTACTCATTGGATACAGAGCTGTATGGAGCAGCTCGATTTATTATTGATACGGCATTTCTACTTACTCCTTTTATTCTCCTAGGAGCTACTTCTGTAGCCATCAAGTATTTTCCTGTATTTAAAAGTGACGATAATAAGCATCATGGCTTTTTGGGTTTGCTGAGTATCCAGCTGTTTCTGGGCATTACTTTAGTTAGTCTTATAGGATTGATTGGCATATTTATCTACAATGAAGAAATCATGAAATGGTACTCTAAGTATGCAGTGGAGTACTCAAGTCAATTTTACAAAATAGCTATACTTGCGGTTATTATCTCATTTTTTAATTTGCTATATAGCTATACTTCGAACTTTAAGCGGATCGTAGTGCCTTCCATTTTTCTCAATTTGATAAAATTGAGTTTACCAGTATTCGTACTGCTCTATTACTACGGCTATATTACTTTTGCGCTTTTGACAGACGGTATTCTAGGTACTTACTTAATGGCTCTAGCTGGTATCCTTCTATATTTGAATCACTTAGGACAACTGTTTGTAAGGCCTAGTTTTGCGTTAATAGATAGACCGCTTTTCAAGCAGATATCGTCCTTCGCGGCATTTTCTTTATTCAGTGGCATCGGTAGTATGTTGGCTTTTAGGATAGATTCTATCATGGTAAGTACGCTATTAGATTTTCAGAATAACGGGGTTTATACCATCTCATTATTTATAGGAAATGCAATAGCTATACCTACTGGGGCGATCCTGCAAATAGCTTCTCCCATAGTAGCAGATGCTATTAATCGGGATGATTTTGCGCAGGTAGATGATCTATATGCTAAGTCTTCTCTAAATCTACTTGTCTTCGGTGTGCTCTTTTTCACTTTGGTCATGAGCAGCATATTAGACTTATTTGCTTTGATGCCAGGCAATGATTTTAATCCCATTAATGGATACTATATAGTCCTTACTATTGGGCTAGCAAAGCTTTTAGATATGGCTACAAGTATCAATTCTCAGATTATCAACTACTCTAAGTATTATCGATTTAATGTGGTGGCGATTCTGTTAATGGCTCTTATTAATATCATACTGAATTTGATACTAATCCCTAGTTTTCAGGTTGTTGGTGCAGCGATGGCTACCTTCCTCTCCTTAACATTATATAATATGATCAAGGTAATTTTCATTTATATTAGGTTCGGGATTCAGCCATTCAGTATGCCTACGCTTGCTGTGCTGCTGATAGGGACAATATGTTTTGGTCTCACAGCATTGGTTCCTGATACGGGCCATGCAATTTTTAATATTATTTTGAAATCAGTATTGTTAGGTGGACTTTATATCCTTTTGGTCATAAGATTCAAGGTCTCAGAGGAATTTAATAAACTATGGATAGAATGGCGAAGCTGGTTGAGAATATAGAAATTTATTATGATCCCATCTTAAGACCCAAGTAAACTCCTCCAAGACAAACAATGATACTGCATCCAACATTCAATATCGCATATCCATACTGCCCTTCTTGCAATAATAAGAACGACTCTGCGCTAAATGTACTAAAAGTGCTAAATCCTCCACAAAAGCCAGTCATCAATAATGCCTTCTTCATATCAGATACAGGTCCAATCAACGTCTGCGCTAGAAAAAATCCAAGCAGTAGTGAAGCACAAAAATTAGCCATAAATGTAGCCCATGGAAAGGTAAACTCATATTTAGCAAGATAATCAGCGAAGCCTAAACGCAGCATGCTTCCCAATCCTCCTCCAATAAAAACCCATAGATAATTTATCATCAATACTATTGATTAATTGCTAAAATTACTGGTGGTAAGATAGTTAATCTATGGCAAGATCAGAAATATATAATTTTTTAGGACAGACAAAACGCTATACCACAAAATGAAATAATTATAGTAATTATTATAATATTACCTTGTGCTAGAAATTTTTTTTTCTAAGACTTCCGAAGATTTTCGATTACTTCCAAGGCGAACAGCACCATCCGAATTTAAGCTTGAAACTTCAGCTGATTTTCTAGCAATACGCTTCTGTCTCACAGAAAAGAACAAAATTCCTGTTAGAAATGTAGCAAGGCCTACGATAAGCAGGATGAGATTTAAACTTCCAATCTGCTGAAGGTTTAGCGCCATCAATATAAATATAGCATTAGCAAACACTAGAATTCCAGTCGCCTGCATATGTGAAAATCCATAGTCTATCAAGAGATGGTGAATATGATTACGATCTGGACTCATAGGTGATCGACCTCGTATAGCACGCATAATGAAAACGCGCAAGGTATCGAACAATGGCAGTATCATAATCCCAATAGCTACGGCTGGCACACTCTTTACTGCTACTGATTGTAGATAACTATATTCCGCAACAGTCATTATGGTCTTATTCCATTCTAAAAATTTTATTGCCAAAATGGAGCATACTATACCCAGCAAAAGCGAGCCCGTATCACCCATAAAAATGCGCGCAGGCGTAACATTATATTTCAAAAATGCAATGGTAGAGCCTGCAAGTGTGAAAGCAATGATCGCTAATTCTAATCTATCTATCAAGATAAACCATGTACCAAAAGTAAGTGAAATCAGCGTACCTATACTACCTGACAAACCATTGATACCATCTATTAGATTAAAAGCATTTATGATAACTAGTATCGTAAAAATAGAGAAGGCATAACTTACATAAATATTCAGGTCTCCTATCCCAAACAAACCGTACATACTAGTGATCACCACATTAGATTTAAAGACTAATATACAGGTAGCAAAAATCTGGGCGAGAAGTTTTTTTGATGGGGAGACAGGCACTATATCATCTCTAGCACCTACTAGAAAAATGATAATAAAAGCACATAGAATATATTGTAGATCACCAAATACGTCAAATGGAGTCCATAAGATGATGGAAAAGATAACGCCTGCAAAGATCGCCACACCTCCCAAAGAGGGAGTACTTTCTGTATGAGATCGTCGCTCACCAGGTTCATCACATAAGTTCTTTAATTTTGCAACATGTATAATAGATGGTATCGCAAAATAGGTCAGTGTGAATGCTGTTATAAATGCAAGAATTATGTCATACACGGGTACAAAGTTAGGTTCAAAAAATGGTTATAACAAATAAAAAAGACCATCTAACTATTAGACGGTCTTTTAATCTCATGGTTGCTATTTTTTGTCCTTCTCAAGTAATTTTTCTAATTTTTTACCCCATTTGTTGCCCATTTTTTCAATATCACTACCTAATTCTTCCATTAGGGCTTCTATTTCTTCTTCATCAATGTTTATGCTGATATCGATATCCTTAATGGCCTTACTTAAAGACTCCGAAACTTCACCAACATTGTCCTCTATTAAACGACTAAATTCAGCAGCCTGCTCTTCTAAATTTACGTTTCCTGCGAATGTCCGAACATAGTACTTACTGGTCTTTTTCCACAGACTTCTTTCTTCCATACTAGACAAATCGTCTTCGTAAATCTTATAGCACTCTTTAATCATGTGCTCAAATTCTTGGTTGTATTTCTCCCAATTCCTATCCTTCGTATCGTAATCAATATTCTCAACCTTATCTACCAAGCTGTTAAATTTTCGTAAGAAATCATTCTTATTGTTACCACATGGGTCAGTAGAGCAACTCTGTGCAATAAGTAAGATTACAAATAATGCAAAAAACAATTTAATCTGATTTTTCATAATTATATATTTTTTTTATAAAACGTATTCAAAATATATAATGTAAACAGAATCAGGTTAAATAATTCAGACCAGCATCCGAAAAATTTAGACGAGAACATTTAATCAGGTTTTAAGAAAGCAAGCTTCGATAATAGCAGTAGTCTAAAGGAGCTCGACAAACAAAGCACGTAAGAGACGAGGAGTGGTGTCGTTTCTTTCCTTCCAATTTTTTTTGGAAGGAAAGAAGTAGCAAACGATCCGTTGCCATTCCGAGAACTCGGAATCGGAATGGGCCAAAAAGATTATAAGGTTTAAAACTTAGAATCGTCCACACCATCAAGATACGATTTGATGGGTTTCATCACCTCCTCGATGGTTCCAGGCTCAAAGGGTGAGTCCAGATTTGCAATCTTTACGAGAGATAAAAAAGAAGCACTCCCACCCGCTTTACATAAGCGTAGATAGTCAGCCCAGGCAGACTTGTGATCATCTTTATCCTTTTTCCAAAACTGAAATGCACACACCTGCGCAAGTGTATAATCGATATAATAAAATGGGGAAGAAAATATATGATTTTGCCTCTGCCAAAGTCCCCCTTTTTCTAAAAATGGGATACCTGCATTATCGCGGTGTGGTAGATACTTTTTCTCTATTTCTTTCCAGGCGAGGTTTCGTTTTTCTATTCCGCAATCAGGATTTTCATACACGAAATGCTGAAATTCATCCACCGCCACGCCATAAGGTAAAAACTTTATGGCACCAGACAGATGGGAAAATTTATACTTCTCTACGTCCTCTTCAAAGAATAAATTCATCCATGGCCAAGTGAAAAACTCCATGCTCATGGAATGAATTTCTGCAGCCTCATAAGTAGGCCAGTTGTATTCACTTAGACCTATCTCCTTACTAGAAAATACTTGAAATGCATGTCCAGCCTCATGGGTAAGTACATCTATATCTCCACTTGTTCCGTTGAAGTTAGAAAAAATATAAGGTGACTTATAGCCAGATATATAAGTACAGTATCCACCGGTAGCTTTACCTTCCTTATTGACCAAGTCCATCAGATTATTGTCCAACATAAAGTTGAAGAACGTTCCCGTCTCCGCAGACAGGGATTCATACATTGTCTTTGCATGATTTATTATCCACTGCGGATCACCCTTAGGCTTAGGATTTCCCGATGCGAAAGAGTAATTTTCATCGTAAATTTTCAAATCTGATATTCCCAGACGATTCGATTGACGATTATACAAATCTGTTGCTACAGGAACTATATGCTCCAATATCTGCGCTCTATAGTAGGCTACTTTCTCGGCATTATAGTCAGACCGTATCATCCGATTATATCCTAGCTCTACAAAATTTTTATAGCCCATCGTTTTCGCGATTTCGTGCCGCGTCTTTACAAGCTCATCAAAGATTAGTTCCATTTTCTCTGACTCCTTCGCATAAAAATCCCATTTTGCGTGAGCCGCTTCTTTTCTTATTGTTCTATCGTCATCGGTTTCCACAGGTAGAAAAGCAGAAAGATTATATTTCTTTCCTTTAAACTCTATTTCTGCTGCTGCCTTTAATTTCACATAATCTGAACTTAACTTATTCTCTTTTTTTAAATCCTCCAATACTTTCGAAGTAAATACCTTAAGGCTAAGTTCGGCGATCACAAATAGCTGACTTCCCCATTTTTCCTCTAGCGCCGCCCGATAAGGTGTCTGTAAAAGTGCTTTATAAAATTGTGTCACCAAATCTTGGTAGCTGGGTAATGTTACATCAAAATAAGCTTGCTCTTTTTCATAAAATTTGTCTGTAGTATTAATCGTATGACGCACATGTGCGATATTGTACATAGTCATAAATGTACTTCGAAGTTTACCGATTTGTGAAAATTTCTCTGTTGCCTCCGCTGCATTTCCTGCACTACTGAAGTCACCCAATAAAGTCATAAAGGATTTTTCAAAAGTTTCTAGAACAGGCCTTTTATACTCGAAATTGTTAAAATTCATCTAAGCTATTTTTAATCACGAATGTATGAAAGTAAAGGGGGAATTGCAATAAGAATTTGGGGCCTTCCCTGTATATAATAGGTATAGCTGCGAAGAGCAGCTTGACCTATTATATACAGGGTCGCTAGGATACGTAGCGCGGCATTCGCCTTGGCCCTGCGGGCTGACCGTGAGGTAGGCATATTATCATATACCTACATCACAGTCACTACTTCTCAGCGCTAGTCCAAAAAAAATACTGGTTATTAAGGTTCCTAATAATAAATATTTATAAACCCAATACTAAACATAGGACAAATTTAATAATGGTAAGAGTCATTGCTCTGCTATATCGGTGCAATAATTTTCACCCATACATTTCGAGCATTTTATGCAAGTCTTTTAAAGTATTGGCTTCGGAGGCAGGCTTATCTTTTCGCCAACGGCTCATACGCGGAAAGCGCAGCGCTACGCCTGACTTATGTCTGCTTGACTTATTAATTCCTTCGAACGCCAATTCAAAAACTAGAGTAGGTTTAACACTTCTTACAGGTCCAAATGTCTCCACCGTATTTCTTCTAACAAATCTAGTGACTTCCTCAAATTCTTTATCAGTCAAACCAGAATAAGCTTTTGCAAAAGTAACCAGTTTTTCATCGTCCCACACTGCAAAAGTATAATCTGTAAATAAATTGGATCTGCGCCCATGTCCACGCTGTGCATAAATCATAACTGCGTCTATGACCAATGGTTCTACTTTCCATTTCCACCAATCGCCCTTTTTACGTCCCGTCTTATATTCAGAATTTTTCCGCTTTAACATTAGCCCCTCTGCAACAAACGCACGAGATTTTTCTCTTTCTAGCGCATACCCTTCCCAAGAGGCTGCATCGACGACCTCTGACTTTCTAAGAATTCCATCTGTAGGATTATTTTCTAATAGTGCTTCTAGCGTTTGTCTCCGATCTTCCATTGGTCTTGTTCTAACATCTTCACCTTCAAACTCAAGAATATCATAAACTATCATTTTTACAGGAGCGGCTTCTAATATTTTCTTGGTTATATTTTTCCTACCTATTCTTTGTTGAAGCACATTGAAGCTCAATATTTGATCCCCCTCCATGCATATAATCTCACCATCGATGACAGTTCCATTTGGAAGAAATTGAGCCAAGGGCCCGAACTCTGGAAACTTATCTGTTACCAATTCCTCTCCTCTCGACCAGACAAATACTTGATCTTCCCTCACAATTATTTGACCTCGTATACCATCCCATTTCCTTTCTATCTGCCATTCACCAACATCTCCTAGAGCCTCGTAATCAAGATCAAGCGCATAGGCTAAATAAAATGGATAGGGCTGAGATATATTCTCCGTTTCACTTGGATCTATTACTAGGCTTTGAAAAGTGACATCATTGGGCAACCATTTTCCCATGAGGCGATGCGCCAATAAGTTTTCTTCTATGCCTGTTGATTTAGAGAGCGCTTTGGTCATCAGCTTTTGCGAAACCCCTATTCTGAATCCACCAGTAATCAACTTATTGAACACGAATCGCTCTGCATAATCTAGACTTGACCAAGCATTGAGAATAAATTGTTTTTTTTCTGATTCTTCTGACTTAGTGATGGCAACTAGAGAATGTATCCAATCGGATAAAGTAAGATCGCTGGTACTTTTTGCTGGAGGTAAAAACAATGCTATCGTTTCTGCTAGGTCTCCTACCACATGATAAGATTCTTCGAATAGCCATAGTGGTTGATCTGACACTTCAGCTGCCCAGGCTCTTAATAGTGTAGAATTGACAGCACGTTTCGGTCGCTTGTGTGAAAGGATGGCAATGGTCCAAAGTTTATCCTTCTCATTTGCCTGATCAAAATATTTTGATAAGGCATCAACCTTTGCATTGGTTTTTGTTGTTTGATCTAATACAGAAAACAAATTGGCAAAAGCCTTCATAAAATCTCTTTTCTTACAAAACAGATTATTCCGAAAAATGATCTACTTGTTATAAAGATATTTACAAAATGCTTTTGACGAAATTGTTTCAGTACATCATTCTCAAATAAGACAGCTAGATTTTTAAAAGTTTGGCGGTTCTTGCACTACTGATTGTATAGGCTTGTATAGTATACATACCGTGTGTAAAATGCGAAACGTCAATCAACTCTTTAGTTGGCGCTTTATCAAAATTTTTCTTGAATACTAGCTTTCCAGCTGCATCCATTATGTGAATCGTAAGTTTCTGATCTATGAATGACTTAGGTAAATATACCTGCACGACTTCTCTTGCTGGATTTGGTCGAAGAGACAATTTCCCCTTGTTATCGCTTTTTAGTTCTCCTAGCAAGGGAAATACAATACCGCTCCCATCTCCGACAACCTTAATGGAAATATTAGTACTCGCTACTTCAAAGCAACCATCCGTCACATTCGTAGCATTTGGGAGAAAAGAACTATTCACTTCCCCACCAATTTCCAATAAGATATTACCAGTGTACGCTATAGTAGTCAACTGTAATAATTCTCCCGTGATTGGTGTTTCTAATAAAGGTGGAAGTGTAATTAGAAAGTCTTCATTTGGATAAAGAATATCTATAATAGTAGTCCCATTTGTATCGAACAAAATATATGCTGTATTAAAATCTAGAAAGGCAGACATATTGGGTACTAAATCAATATCAAAATTTTCATTTGCAGGAATCTCCAAAAATGGAATATCAGAGCCGATAATAATTGGATCTTCAGCTATCACAACGGATATCTCAACTTCTACAAAATTACTGGATACGCTAAATGTATCATCACTCAATGCAACACTACTGATCTCTTCTCCGATAAAAGCGATAAGATTTCCCGTGTAGGAAACTCCCCAAATTCTATTGTTCATATTTACAGTAGGATCTGCCATATACATAACTGATTCACCGTCAATGATTCTTGTTATTATGTTATTTTCATCCGTTTCAAGATAAGTATATTCAAATGCATCAGAACCCGTATTCTTTAACTCAACTGTGAAAATTTCATCTAGGAAATTAGTACAAAACTTAATTTCAGTCTGATCTAAATCGTCTGAAACTTCACCTCCTCTTACACCAGCACCTTCGCAGAAATCATCCGAAACTAGAATTTCAATACTATTGCTTAAGCATAGATCTTCAAAATCTGCCAAATTGGTATTTATCATTAACCCTAAGGGAAAGTTTTCATAACTTAGCGCATATATCTGGTACAGACCTTCTGGAAACGGATTGTTAAGTATTACCAATGCAGGAGCAATATTTACAATCAACCCAGCTTCATTTACTAATATGAAAACTTTATTGCTGCCTCCGTTGGTAATCATTTCTATATTTATGAGATCGTTTTGACCATCTGATCCACAGATTCCCGTGATACCATTATATGAAATTTCACCTCCGTTATTTATACAATCTTCAAACACTGGTAAGCAGTTTTCAAGGTCATTAGAAATACTAAGACCCTGACTTAAACTAAAGCATCCCTCTAGATTGAAAATACTTTCTGACAGATTGAATGGCTCTTGATAATTTAATTGGTAAATTTCAAAATTTCCTGGAGCATCGTCTTCAAAAGTAAAAATTCCTGTAGTATTCGATTCTATAATAGTAGGACTGCCTATCTCTATCAGTAGGAATAAAGATGCCTCACTTTGACCGCCAGTAGAAATTACAATAACTTCATCATCTAAAGGATTATCTGTGCAAAGCGCGGTAGCAGACATAGTAGATAACTCACCAGATTCAACTTCGCATGGAGCGTTGAAGCAATTATCGATGCCCGTTATATTGATAGGTTCACTTAGTACATGGCAACCAATAAGGTCGTCTATAAATTCTCCGCCAAATATTTGTACCGTATCTATATAATTGATATGATAAAATATTCTTGTACCAGGCTCATCGATTTGAAAGATAAGATCAGCGCTTAACTCTATTATTTGTCCATTCTCGTCTGTAATTATTATACCTTGCTGCGCAGTACCTTCATTCTCCACACTAAATATAATAGCTTGATCCATGACGTTTTCAACACAGACAGTATCTCTGTCTACTGATAGAATACTAGCAGCTAGTAAGCACTCTTCCTCAACTATACAATTTTCATTATCGACATTTAGTATCTGTAATTGAATACTATTGCTCAGTTCAAAACAACCCGATAGACTATTAATAGAGGCACCTATAATTAAGCCATCCATTTGAGTATATAGTACTTGCACTATTGAATATACTCCCGCTGCAAGACCGTTGATATCTATCGCTGGTATCTGGCTAATATTTATAATTACGTTATCGTTATCAGCTAGTATCAAATTAGTTTCTGCATTTACTGTCATATCTGCATCTATGGTAATAGACTGCACATTGTCATTTTCACAAATTAGCGTGCTTTCACTAGTACTTATATCTATAGCTTCTAAGACACAAGGGGGTGGAGCTAATCCTTCATGCTCTGCTGTGATGGTGATAGCATTAAATGATAAGCGATAACAGCCGTCGGAAAATGGTGCTCCAAAAATGGACTGCCCTTCCGACAATAGTATATCTCCTGAGTAGGAGAATCCCCAAATACGATATACACCTGCAGATAAGCCTTCAAAATTATAAGTTGGCTCTGAAAGAAATTGGATTATGCTATTCTGTGCATTAGTTAAAATATAGGTGTAGTTAGCCTCGGTACTTCCTGTATTAGAAAAATTTAGTGTATTTGCAACAGCATCATCGGTAGTAAATTTATAGAAAGACATATACTCATCCGTAAATACATTTCCACCGTTTACTCTGCCCTTATTTATATCAATAGCGTTATCAGATAAAGTATAGCATCCAGAGGATAACTCATCCGTGATATGCATGCTTGGCATGGCTTGTAATCGACCCGTATAGGCCAATCCGTATACTTTACAATCGCCAATAGCAGCATTAGTAAAATCCGAGAAACCCTTGGTATTGACCTCTAATATATTATCAGCGAGATCAGTTATTAAATATACGTAATCCGTATTTATAGCAGAAATATTTCGAAAGTTAACCACGGCAGCACCCCCTTCATTAAGGCATAAGTTTTTCTTTAGTTTGAAGTCGCCCGTTCTTATTTCACTACTATTGGGGTTTGCTAACTTTACCGTGACTCTAGTAAATGATATCTGCCAGCAGCCAGTTGAAAATTTTGAATTGTAAACATACTCTCCAGCTTTCGCTGTAATAGTACCGTCATACGAAAACCCATACACATAATAGGTACCTTCAATTAAGTTTTCAAACTTTAGGTTTGGCGAGGTAGAAACATAGAGGATACTATTATTGATATCAGTCACTGCATACGCATAGGTAGTAACTGCATCGCTAGTAGTAAAAATATCTAAGCCTCGGCTAGAAGCATCAATTAAGCATATTGACACATTTTCACGTCTGTCATCCACAAAGATTTGACCTCCTTTACATTGTGCTTGCGCATTATTAAAAGCCGACGTACAGATAAATAACAATATGATCATCGTAAGTAATGATCTTAAAGGATATAGGGAAGTAGTCGTATCAAATTTCATCTAAAAGTATATATAGCATTGTTGCATATATTATACTGACTGACTTTCAGAATGATACAGATGAGACAGTATAATTTCAAGCCAACAAAACGAGTACGTAATTTTAACAAATATCACGACCAAACAAATCTTCATCAAAATTGTATTATAGCAAACAAAGGAAGTATTATGTTGAAAGGGAAGACGGCCATCATTACTGGTGGCACCAAAGGAATAGGATATGGAGTAGCAGAAGCGCTCTTAGCGTCCGGGATGAATGTTACTATCACGAGTAGAACTACAGCAGCAGCCGAAAAAGCAGCTAAGTCATTGGGGGCTAACTGTTTGGGGCTAAAAGCGGACGTACGAAATTTTGAAAGTCAGCAAAAAGTAGTAAAGTCAACTATAGAAAAGTTCGGTAGTGTAGACGCTATGATTGCGAATGCTGGTGTAGGCCACTTTGCGAGTATCGAAGATCTGACAGCGGAGCAGTGGAACGAAGTAATGGACATCAATCTTACTGGGGTATTCTACAGTACCAAAGCGAGTCTGGACGAACTAAAAAAATCTAAAGGGTATTTGATTACAATAGCATCATTGGCTGGAACAAATTTCTTTGCAAAGGGCTCCGCGTACAATGCAAGTAAGTTCGGTCTAGTAGGATTTAGTCAGGCAGTTATGATGGATGTTAGGGATCAAGGGGTAAAAGTAACCACTATCATGCCTGGTAGTGTAGCTACGCACTTCAATGACCATACACCGACCGATGCAGATAAGTGGAAAATTCAACCTGAAGACATTGGCAAAATTGTAGTTGACTTACTGACTATGCACCCAAGAGTACTTCCTAGTAAAGTAGAGGTAAGACCTTCTATGCCTAGCAATAAACCAAAGTAAATTTAGAATAAAAAAGAAGGTCTATATTAAGCAAACTCTTTTTCATAGTAGGTGGTAGCATCTTGATATTCTTGATCAAAAGCTGCCACCTGCTTTATCTTTTCGTCCGCAGTCCAGCCAAAATAAGTTGACATATCATCAATAATGAATGATCTGGTCAAAGTTATATTCTTAATCTCAAAGAACATCCGACCAGTTCTACGAATGTAAAAATCTGCCAAGGTAAATACGAGTTCGTTTTCTAGCACATAAGCTAATTCCGATCGCGTAAGCGCCACCTCTGCAATGTTTTTATAGTTGGTCAAATCACTTAAAATGGTTTCTCCAGCATGTCCATAATTAGTAACAAGGTACCATGCAAAGTAATTATCCAATCCTAGCGATTCTGCCTTTATTTCTAATTTCTTGATGAACGCTGCAACCTCCTTATCATCTTTAAATAATCTAGGAGTGAGCGGTATGGACTTCGTTTGGCACTTCACTAATGTTGATTTGTCCTTGTTTGGAATTCTACCTACTACCTTATCTACAATCCGTTGAGCCATTTTACGGTAACCCGTTAATTTGCCACCAGCTATAGCTATAAGTCCAGATTCCGACTCGAAAATTTCATCTTTCCGAGACAGTTCAGAAGGTGACTTTCCGTCTTCGTGAATCAGTGGACGTACACCAGCCCAATTTGAAACAATATCTTCAAACTTCAAATCTATAGTTGGAAATGCACTATTTACTGATTTCAATAGGTACATGGCATCCTCTTTTGTGGATACTATTCTATTCAAGTCTCCACTATAGTCTGTATCTGTAGTACCGATATAAGTAACACGACCCCGTGGTACTGCGAACATCATTCTGCCATCTGGAACATCAAAATACACGGTGTACTCAATTGGGAATTTATGTTTAGGTACCACGATGTGGCTGCCCTTTGTATGCCGAAGTCGTTTTCCTTTTAGAGAGTTATCTTTTTTACGCAATTTATCTACCCATGGACCTCCTGCAGCTACAATTGTATTTGCTCGGATCGTAAAACATTGATTTGCCATCTGGTCATCACACTTAACCGCTACTAACTTACCATCATCATATTCAAAATCAACGGCCTTGATATAATTCAATGAAAGTGCACCAAATGTAGCAGCAGTTTTGATAAGCTCGATAGTCAGCCTTGCATCATCTGTTCGATACTCCGCATAAAAACCACTCCCCTTCAAGATTTTCTCATTAAGTAATGGCTCTAGTTTTAAGGTTTCATCTTTGTTTAGCATTTTACGGCGATCATCGCCTTTGACACCAGCAAGTATATCGTACACTTTTAATCCAAAGGATGTGGCTAATTTTCCATAATTTCCTCCTTCTACCAACGGTAGAATCATCTTCTCTGGCAGTACTAAATGTGGAGCTAAATCGTGTAAGATAGCTCTCTCCGTTCCAGTTTCTCTCACTAGACCAAAATCTAATTGTTTGAGGTAACGGAGCCCTCCATGAATAAGTTTGGTAGAGCGACTACTTGTCCCAGCGGCAAAATCAGACATTTCAATCAAGGCTACTTTTAGTCCTCTACTGGCAGCATCAAGTGCAATGCCTGCACCTGTGGCCCCACCTCCGATTATAATCAAATCAAACTGATTTTTTTTCAATCGATCTATATATTCCTGTCTTGACTTGGACTTCATAATACACTCACAATTTTGGCGCAAATATATGAGTTAAACTACCATTAAAGACTTATTGTTTAACTAATTGTAAAACTTACACGAATTGAAGACAGGATTAGGAATCATTTTTGATTATACAATGTCTAGCCCCGTTAATACCGCCCAAAATAAAAATATTAAATCTTCAGTTACAGATAAAAATCTTTCAAAATTCTTATTTTGTCATAATATTTCGCAGTACAAAAAACTAAAATAAAGCTACATGTTAGAAAAATTTACGGGTGAGTGGAATTTTCACAGCGCAGCACATCTTCTAAGAAGGACAACTTACGGTCCTCGAAAATCAACCATTACAGAAGCAGTTGCATTGGGTCTTGACGAATGTATTGACAAACTACTATCCGACCCAGACCCTGTCGATCCACCAGTGTACATAGATTTTGAAGACGACCCGCAAGCTGGTATAGGCGAAACTTGGGTTGACAAACCATTGGATGGAGATATTCAAGGTATTTTTTTTGGTAGAAACAAGACTTTGTGGCCGTGGATCTATAATAATATGCATAGCAACGATTTTAATATCGTCGAAAAAATCACCATGTTTTGGCTTAATCATTTTACCACTGGTGGGGATGTAGGTCCTAGTATGAAATGGACATACTATAGTTTATTGAAAGATAACTGTCTAGGCAACTTTAGAGATCTTACAAAAGATATTACTATCTGTAAAGCGATGTTAGTATATCTCAACGGCAATGAAAATATTGCCGATGAGCCAAACGAAAATTATGCTCGCGAACTGCTTGAGCTATTTACAATAGGTAAAGGTCCACTTGTAGCAGAAGGGGATTATACTAATTATACAGAAAAAGACATAGTCGCATTTGCGCGAGCGCTCACTGGGTGGTCACCTTGGAATAGTGAAATTGAAACTGGTTTTTATAGAGCTTGGGCACATGATGATGGAGAGAAGCAACTTTCTCACCGCTTTGACAACAGGGTCATCATGGGAGAAGGGGATCAAGAATATAAAACTGTTATTGACATAATTTTTTCCAAAAATGAAGTAGCCTATTATATCTCTAGGCGCTTATTCACCTGGTTTGTAAATTATGATATCAACGACGAGGTCGAATCGGAGGTTATCGCTCCTATGGCACAAATCATACTGGATAATGATTTCGAAATCAAACCTGCGATCAAAGCATTATTAGGGAGTAGTTATTTTTACAGAAATGAGATCATTGGATGTATGATAAAAAATCCTATTGACTATCTGATGTCAATGACAAATTCTGTAGAGGTTGAATTGCCACAGGATTTAATTCTTAATTATAAAGCATGGCTTTGGTGGCACTGGGATTTAGATAAAATGGGTTTCTCCATTTTTCAAATGCCCAGCGTAGCAGGGTGGAAAGCATACTACCAGACACCAATATTTTATAGAGATTGGATCAACTCAGCTAGCCTTGCTATTCGTAAAAAGATGGTAAATAAATTTAATTGGATTTATAAAGAAACAGACGAGACACTACAAGGATTTAATTTTATAAAATTTATCGCTACTCTCGAAAATCCTACTGATGTCAATGACCTGATTCAAGAGATAAGTTCTATCCTATATCCAAAGCCTTTGAGCGAAGCATACATGGATTTTTTCAAGAGCAGTTTACTCAATAATCTTCCTGATTTTGAATGGACTGTAGAGTATGAAAATTACCTACAAGACCCGACTGAAGAAAACAGAATATCCATCGAGGATAAACTGAGGGATTTATTTCAAGTCATGTTTGCTATTCCTGAATTCCAATTGAGCTAATTATGAAAAGAAGATCATTTTTAAAAAACACATCTGTCTTTACCTTGCCTGCATTACTAGGAGGTGTAAGTATGACTGCTTCTGCAGCACAACGGATGGCTGCATTAATAAACGAAGACTCTGATAAAGTTTTGGTATTGATAGATATGAATGGAGGTAATGATGGACTCGCATCTTTCGTACCGCTAGATGCATATGATAACCTGTATAAGGCTAGACCCAATGTCATCATACCAAAAGGAAAACTCCTGTCAATGACAGATGAAATAGGGCTTCATCCAGAAATGCAAGGTATTAAAAACTTATATGACAATGCTCATCTAAAATTAATCCAAGGGGTAGGATATCCTAATCAGAATAGATCGCATTTTAGATCATCTGACATCTGGAGCTCAGCTTCCGATGCTGAAGTGTTTGAGTCGAGAGGCTGGATAGGTAGATATTTAGATGATAAATATCCAGGTTTCCCAGCAGACTATCCTAATAGTGAACATGAGCATCCTTTTGCCATATCTATGGGCAAATCTATATCTGGAACCTGCCAAGGAGAGGACTCTAATTTTAGTCTTGCCATCATTGATACAAACAATATAGGTGGTCTTAATACCGGCATCGAAGGTGAACTAACCGATGATTACTATGGCCATGAATTGGCATACCTGATAGATACTTTTAAAAAGACGAATGCATATGCAGCACCTGTGACGGATGCAGTCGAAAACGGTGAGTCACTTATAAATAACTATCCTGATACTACGCTTGGGAAACAAATGCAGGTAGTGGCACGAATGATCTCTGGTGGATTAAAAACTAAGATTTACGTATTGAGATTAGGTGGCTTTGATACGCATGCGGAACAAGTGGTAGACGGAGATCCTACTAAAGGAGAGCATGCAGACTTATTAGCAAATTTGTCCGCAAGTATAAATGCCTTTCAGCAAGATATTATTGCACTCGGATTAGGAAAACGAGTGCTCGGAATGACCTTCTCAGAGTTTGGTAGAAAGATAAAATCTAACGCAGGATTTGGTACTGATCATGGAACAGCCGCACCGATGATGATCTTCGGAGACTGTGTCAATGCAGGGATAACGGGTACGAATGCAGAAATTTCTGATCAAGTGGATATAGAGGAAGGTGTTCCGATGCAATATGATTTTAGATCTGTGTACGGATCTGTATTGATGGATTGGTTTGATGTACCAGAGGAAAAAGTAAAGAATTTATTGACGTCTGAATTTCAGTATATCTCAGTCGTTGGAGAATGTTTTATACCTAATAGTACAGCTAGTATTGACTCTACGCTTAGCTTAAAAGCTAGTCCAAATCCATTTATAAATAACTTCAAACTTAACTTAGAGCTTGTCGATAAAGCAAATGTAAAAATTGATATTTCTGACGTAAAGGGTAGATTAGTTAAAGTAATTGGACAGCGAAAGCTTTCTGCTGGAAGACATATTATTCCGATTGGTGGACATGAGTTTGCCGCTGGTATTTACTTCGTCAGAGTACAGATTGGCAATCAGAGTAAATCTATTCGTATGGTAAAGTCTAATGTATAAGATACCTTTTTTTTGCACGAGGGATAGGAAGGAGACGACCAGAGGGAGTAGTCCCGAAACTCTTCTTCGGGACCGCAACGGATGTGGAGTCCTGCATAGCCCGGTCCCACAAACAGAAAAGGGCAAGTGATTTTCATCACTGCCCTTTTCTGTTTGTGGGACGTGCCCAAGCTATTATTTATAGTTTTAGCTTACATTTTTATAAATCGCTTTGCCGCACGACCTTGATCTGTCTCCAGTACGAATAAGTAAATTCCTTTTGCAAGATGCGACACATCTAGCGTATTCTTCTGCGCTCCAGCGTTAAATTCTAGAGTTTGATTTATCAACTCTTGGTATCTTCCATCGAGACTAATCACTTGGACCGTTAGAGGCACACGCTGAGAAAAAACAGACTCTATAGTCAATACATTTTCTGTAGGTGTCGGATAAATTTCCCAAAAAGAAAGCTCGTCAATAGAACGCGTGCTGGTAGAAATAATATTGAATTGTTCAGTTACAATACAACCATTGTTATCCGTAACAGTTACAGCGAAACTACCTTCTGGCAGATTTCCAATATTTGGCGTTGTAGCACCATTGCTCCAGTTATATGTATAGGGAGGGTTACCTCCAGCGGTGGCAAGCGCTATACTACTCTCGTCGTCTGCAGCATATTCTATGTTCCCCGTTACAGTCAATTCTGTTGGTTCAGCCACCGTAAATACTGCTTCTACTACACATCCTGCTGCATCTGTAGCCGTGACCGTGAAGTCACCAGCACTCAAACCAATAAGCTCGGAAGACATGATGCCGTTGTCCCAATTATATGAAAAAGGAGGCACACCGCCGACTATATCTGTTACTATAATAGACCCATCTGATCCATCAAAGCAAAACACATTTTTCACTTCTGCATTCACACTCAAGACTGCACCTTCGCCGATGGTGAACTGCATAGTTACAAAACAAAAATTGGCATCCGTAACCGTCACTATATAATTCCCTGCTGCCAGATTATTGATGGTAGCTGTGTTCTGACCTGAGCCCCAATTATAATCATAAGGTTCCACGCCACCGCTAACAATCACTGTGATCGCACCATTAGTCTCCATATTGCATCCCGCATTGGTCACATTCGCACTGATGGATAATTCTGCAAGTTCCACAATAGTGAATGTCGCTAGCGCATCACAATCACCTCCATCACTTACCGTTACCGAGTAAATTCCTGGAGTAAGATTAATGATAGCACTCGTCGTCGCACCGTTGGACCATATATAAGTATAGTTACCCGTGCCTCCCGCAGGCTGCAATTCAATGGCACCATCATCCACTCCTGCGCAAGAAATCTGTGAGATTGATTCAAGGATCGTAATCGCTGAGGACGTTGAGACAGAATAGGTACTGATGATTGTACAACTATTAGCATCCGTAGCCGTGACAGTATAGGTGTCTGCAGTAAGACCGCTATTTATACTAGAGGTCGCTCCGTTCGACCATAAGTAGGTATAAGGACTAACGCCACCTGAAACATTGACAACTATGATACCTTCATCGCTTGCGCCATCACAAGAGATATTATTAATATCAGCATTTATAACTAAGGCTAAAGGCTCTTCTAAGACAAAATTTGCTGCCTGAGTACAATTACCACTATCGGTAATAGTGACATTATATGTACCAGCATTAGCATTGTCATTGCAGTCAGAGGTTGTATTATTTGACCACAGGTAGGTGTATGGCCCAGTACCGCCTTCCACATTTGCACAGACAAATCCATCAAAGAATCCAAAACAACTAGGCGACTGCGCTTCAATAGTGACTTGGATATCATCTACTGATGCTAAAGTAAAAATTACCAATGCTTCGCAACCGCTCGCATCCGTAACTTCAGCAGATACATCGCCAGACTCCAAAGCCGTATTAAAATCTCCCGTAGTACCATCAGACCAGAGCACACTGTAGGGAGATGTACCACCACTAATGGCTATGCTTGCCTCACCTAGATTACCACAACCAGGCTGCTGTGTAATAATTTCTTCTGCAAAAAGTACATCAGGAATGAGAACATCTATAGAAGTCGATTCCGATCCACCTGACATATCCATCACGGTGACACTGTAGTTATTACTGGCTGTAATATCTATGGATTCTGAAGTTTCATTTGTGCTCCAAATGTAGGTATACGGTGCTGCTCCACCAGAGACCTCTACAGTAAGTGTACCACTTTGGTCACAATCTATCTGAGTCAAAATATCAAGCTCTATGGCGCCGAGTATAGGTGTCTCCACCTTTATTGTGTTAGAAGTCGTGAAGATATTATTGGTCTCATCGCTCTCTTCTATTGTATTATCTTGATCTACCACTAGGTGCATAAAGTAATCGCCATCAGGGTAACTCAAAGGTATGCGTATCGCACCAGGGACATTCGGGATCGTCCCAGGAAAGGTATTTCCAGTAGGCACCTCTCCTACCGCCACATCATCCATAGAGAAGGTTGCATCTTGCGATAGATACATCACCACTCTATACCCATCAGTTGCAACTGCAGAACCGATATTATTCAGATCCCAAGTAAACTCTACGACATCGTCTGGTGCATGAGTACCAGTAAATCCGTTCACATTAGAGGCGGTAAGATCTGGAAACTCCATAGCCACACCCATCACTTCAGTAGATTTAGTCTCTAAAATGATGAGATCATTGGCAGAACCGCCACCTCCATCTGCGATATTACCTGCGGCATAAAAAGTAACATTTGGATCTGGCTCTGCTGGAGAGGTCCAGTCCATAGTGAAAGCAGCTACTCGATTAGCATCATAGACCAGTGCTGGATTATGCTCCAGATAAGTTTTATTAGAGTTTTGTTTTATCCTAGCACTCATAGAGGCGTTTGCCATCGTACCAGCATTCTGATTGTTACTATTGAGCGCTACCATTTGCATACCGGCATAGCTTGACATACCATTTGGGTTTGTAATTTCAACGCCTACTCTATAGGTCGTACTTGGACTAACCACATCCGGCAATCCCGTGATAGTCATAGTGCCATCTAAGCCCTGAGCATTATTGCCTCCATGACAATTGGCGCAGGTCCCTTCTCCTGGAGCACCCGTTCTTCCCGAAGGAGGTGCGTTTCTCCATCCGACAAAAATATGGGAGATAAATAAGAAAATCATGAGCACATAGGCGCTCCGTAGCTTGGTGTAATACTTTTTGTTCATGGATATTATGTTGTTGAATATAGTCTGTAATATTAAAGTTTTTTATATACAAAGTCTAGTCTTATTGGCAAATATGTTTTGGGTATGCCCCTATTTCAGCATCATATCTCCTATCGTCGATATGCAGCTTGAAATAGGGTCGCGCTATCCAGGACTCCACTTCGTTACGGTCCCGAAGAAGAGTTTCGGGACTGCTCGCTTACTCGCATCCTTCCTATCGCTCATACAAGAATATTGCTTATTATTAACAGATATTCCCTCATTGATGATAATCTTTTACATATACGGTTGCGGTGTACAGCTTGGATGATACAATAATAAGAGCAGTTTTTAGCGCTTCCGTTGCATTCAAAAACCTGATTTATCCCAAAAAAAAGAGAAAAATTGTTATAAATGTTAAAATAATTTTCTAATTGTTAAAATTCTCCCTATTTTTAGTGAGACCTAGAAGTTGAAAGCCATATCCCCTAATAACCAAAACAACTATGAAGCAATTAGCTTTTACTTCACTTCTACTCTGTTTTTGCCTTGCAGGTAGGGCTCAAAATCCTTGTACCCCTACCGGATCGGACAGGTGTATCAATGCCCCACTGATTAACTCTTGTCAGCTCAATGGTTGGTATAGCCACACAAACCCTATAGGGTTTAACTATAGTCCAAATGGTGATGTTCCACAACAAGGTTGGTGTAACGGAGGATTCTCTATAGAGAATAATCAATGGTTTAGATTTACTGCTATTGAGGACCATCTAGAAATTGACGTAGATATTTCGGAATGTGCAGCTGGGAGTGGTATTCAGCTGGGGTGCTATGAAATTGGGGAAGGCGAGAGTTGTGTAGGCGATCAAATTGATTGTTTTGGAGCGGCATCGGGTCAGAATACTTCATTAGTTTTTCGAATTGAAAACTTGGTCCCAGGAACCATATATTTATTAATGATAGACGGCTTCGCTGGAGATGGATGTCCTTTTACATTCTATATAAATTCTGGTATTCCTGCAACCTTAGAAGTTGACGCTAGCCCCTTAGCAATTTGTCCAGGCGTACAAGCAGAGGGTGCATTAAATGCTGAAATTACAGAAGGCGGAGGACAGAACATTCTATATGGTTGGAGTACAGAGAATGGCAATATAGTTTCAGGTGAGTTTACGCTCAATCCTATTATCGACGAACCAGGAGACTATACTTTCTTCGCTTATAATTTGGTTACTTGTTGTTGGGCAGCAGCAGAAGTAAATGTTCCTTCAACTACTGAAACACCGCTAGCCAACGCTGAAGTCATACAACATATCGGGTGCGAGTACAGCACCGCAACACTTAGTGCCGAAGGTTCTGAAGAAGATAATGGCTTTAATGTTTACGATTATCTATGGTCATTTCCTAATGGTAATCCAGCTGGAGAAGGTATGATTTTAGAAGGACTCATCTATCCTGGAGAATATATATTGACCGTACTGAATGTCAGTACTGGATGCCAATCAGAAACTATGGTCGAAGTCTTAGAAGACTATTCCGAACCAGAAATAATACTGCAAAACCCTCCTATTCTTGATTGTAATAATCAAGAAATTTTTCTAGCTGTTGACGCGCCTATTGGCAGTACATTTGAATGGTCCTCAATAGCTGGCTTTAGCTCAAATGAACAAGCACCTTTAGTGAATGAAACGGGGTTTTATTCCGTAACTGTGACTGGTGCTAATGGTTGTACATCTGATCAAGAGATAGAAGTTATAGATGATATTGCGATTCCTTTACTGCAGGTGCAGGCATTGACTTTAGATTGTAATAATCCTACTTCACCGATTAATGTCATCAACGACAACGCTGAAACGACTTACTCGTGGGTCGGCGAGAATTTTTCCTCTACAGAGATGTCTCCCATTATTAGTAGTGCAGGATCATACACCTTGATTGCGACCAACCCCAATGGATGTTCTGAAGAATATATGGTAATGGTTACAGAAGATTTTTCTGTACCAGATATAGAAATACAAAACAATGAAATCTTAGATTGCAACCTGACTAAGATAACTTTGGCTTCTACCAGCATGAGTGCTATCGTAGACTATCAATGGAGTGGTCCAGCAGGCTTTGCATCTGATGAAGCAACTCCAGATATAAATGCTGCAGGAACGTACACTTTATTAGTGACGGATGACAAAGGTTGTATGAACACTACAGATATTATTGTAGAAGAAAATCTACTTTTACCTGATGCAACTTTAGTTGTGGATGATGTCCTCAGTTGTGCAAATGACAATGTAGAAATATCAAGCCAATCTGGGCAAACCATCGTCTCTTATGAGTGGTCAGATAATCTAGGAACAGAATCAAATGCGACTGTCGAATCTATAGGAACGTATAGTGTTACGATCACAGGCGAAAACGGATGTACGGATGTACGATCCATAGATGTAGCGGACAATTTTATCGCACCAGAGGCTGATGCTGGCCCAGATGCTATGATCACCTGTACTCAAAGCCAGTCCACCTTGAGTGCAGCTGGCAATTCTCTTACAGGCGGAACGCTCAGCTATCAATGGATATACAATGGGAATAATCTCAGTACCGAAACGAATTTATCTGTATCGGCAGTAGGAACCTATCAACTCCTCGTTACCGATACAGAAAATGGATGTACAGCTTTGGATGAAGTGGAAATTACATCAGATGAAAATATTCCCGAAGTTGTTTTAGAAGAGATTGCAACCTTAGATTGCAACACCACTACTGTTTTACTATCAGGCATAAACTCTACTGCAGGAGATAATATTTCTTACCAATGGTTAGATGAAAACGATACACCTATCAGCTATGATGTAAATATAGAAGTAGAAGCTATCGGATCTTATACTTTTGTGGTTATTAATGAGGATAATGGATGTACTGCAGAATTACCTATACAGGTAGAAGAAAATTTTGCAATTCCAGCACCACTAGTTGAAGATATTAAAATACTTAATTGTCTCCAAGATAAATTTACTGCAGAAGTTATAAATCAAAATACAGAGGTTACTAATATTTCCTATCAGTGGTTCAATCTAAATGATGGTATCACCTTGAGTGAAACCAATTCCTTGGAGATAGACGCAACAGGTAATTATACAGTCCTTCTGACAAATATGGATAATGGATGTAGCATTGCATATCCATTCAATGTGGAGGAAAACAGGGATGTGCCAAATGCAGATGCAGGAGCACCATCGACTATAACTTGTAATGACGTCGTTGCCACTTTGGATGGCAGTAGTTCGCAAGGAGAAAATTTGACTTATGCTTGGTATAACGAAAGCAGAGAATTACTCTCTGATGAGCAAGTCATAGATACAAGAGAATCGGGTATTTACGAATTAATAGTTACCAATACAGAAAGTGGCTGTACAGATATATCAACAGTCACGATCGATATTAATGCTGACTTTCCTGAGATAAGGGTAACTGCACCAACAGTATTGAACTGTACGCAAATGGCTACGGGGCTTTATGCTGATAGTTCTATTGGAACAGGAACGTTAACTTTTGCATGGTATGATGAGAATCAAAATCTAATCTCGAACGAAGCAAATATAGACGTTGATGTTACTGGAGAATACACTCTAGTTTTAACTGACACTGACAGTGACTGCTCGGTAGAGGAAACTTTGGTGGTCATTGATGATTTTGAACTGCCAAATGTAGATCCTGGTCCCCCACAGACAATCACTTGCGATATTAACAGTATCACACTTGATGGCAGCAACTCTGACAGCGGCAATAACTTCTATTATCAATGGTACAATGCAAACAATGTCTTACTTGGAAATGAGGAATTTGTATCTGTTGAAAATCCTGGCATTTACACTTTGGTTGTATCAAGTATTTCCAATGGATGCTCCAACTCCTCCACAGTGACAGTTACGCCAGATGAAAATATTCCAGAGGTAGAAATTGCGAATAACGGAATCCTTTCATGTCTACAAAGTGAAGTGGAGTTGTTTAGTGCGCTTACCCCTGACCCAAACTACTCCTATACTTGGGAGAACGAAAATGGTACTGTGGTAAGTAATAATACCGAATTTATCGCTGACAGTCCTGGAGTATATACCTTGTATGCAATAGACAACACCAACGGATGTAGCAATTTTATGAGTATCCAAGTAGAGGATAATTTCGCAACACCGATGATAGATCTTAATATACCAGATTTTATTAACTGTACCAATGATGAGGTCTTATTGTCGGCTACGGTTAGTAGCAATAACCAAGATGTGAGTTTCAGCTGGAGCAGTTCTGGACAGAGCGGATTTAGCAATCAGGCTGAAATTTCTATAATGGAGACTGGCATATATACGCTAATCGCTACAGATAACACCTCAGGCTGTTTCCAAAGTTTATCCACTGAGGTAGAAGATAATTTTGACATTCTTACCCCAGAAATAATGGTTGATAATATTATTGATTGTAACAATCAGTTTGCTACGCTTACTGAGGAGAACATCAATCTAGCCAATTATACTTTTGCTTGGTATGATCAAGATGATAATTTATTGAGCGAGGATAGAGATTACACTACTGATGAGCCAGGGATGTACGACCTTATAGCAACTAACATGGACAATGGATGTACTTCTACGGTTCAAGCCGAAATAATTGCAGATCTCCTAGAGCCAAGTGTAGTTATTCCTCCTGTAGATGTCTTAAATTGTAAAAGAGAATCCGTGATACTTGCAGCGCAAACGGAGCAAAATCCTGACTATACGTATCAGTGGTTGGATTCGCTGGGTACTATTGTTTCCACAAATCCAGAGATACAAATAAGTGACGCTGGAGAATATCAGCTCGTGGTTACCAACACTATTAATGGCTGTCGAGGACAGGCTGTGACGATGGTAAACGAAAACATCAATCAACCAGAAGCTATCATTGATGACTTAGCTCCCTTGGGACTATCCTGTACACAGCAATCAGTATTATTAGATGGTCTTTCTTCTACGCCTATTGGCAATGTGCAATACAATTGGTTTGACCCAGTTGGAAATCTAGTAAGCGAGGAGCCTACTTATGAGGCTACTAATTCTGGTAACTATACATTAATCATAACCGATTTGACTACGTTTTGCGAAAGTCAGATTAATACCCTTATTAGTCAGAATGAAGAACTTCCGCAAGTATCCATAGCCCCTCCCAATATCCTTACTTGTAATGTAGGCTCGGTAATATTAGATGCTAGCCAATCAGATTTAGGATCAGAATTTGTTTACGCTTGGGATATACCTGCTGGAGCCATTAACTTTGACGACAGCGACATTTTAAATCCTTCCACAGCTAGTGCGGGTACCTATACGCTTACTGTTTTAAATACCAACACGGGATGCGAAAATCAATTTAGTATTGATGTTTCTTCAGATTTTATAGAGCCAATTGCTCAAGCAAATGCTGGCGGAGTATTAGATTGTGTGACTGCAGAAGTACAGCTTAATGCCGATGGTTCTTCTCAAGGAGCTCAGTATTCACAGTCTTGGATTATAGATGGACAAGCACTTAATAATTTTGATTTTGTTACTGTCCAAAATCCAGGCACATACTCGCTAATAGTTACTGACTTAAACAATGGATGTACCAGTGAGGCATTAGTAAACGTGGAAGAGAATACAGATAGACCCACAGGTTCTGAAATTGTAGGTAATGATATCACCTGCTTTGGTGATGACGATGGATCATTTCAAGTGAACGAAATTATTGGAGGAGCAGCACCATATAGTTTCGTTATTGCTAACCAAACATATTCAGAGTTACCTTCCTTAAATGATTTGGGACCTGGTACTTATTCTTTATTAGTAACCGATGCTATTGGCTGTACATTGAGTACTGATATAGTGATAGAAGAACCTCCTCAGGTTTATGTCCAGTTAAGTGAAGACATAACTATTAACCTGGGAGAATCTACTTACCTAAGTGCATCTAGTAACGTGGAGGAGATCGTATGGTCTAGCGAAGGCGATTTAGAATGCGAAGAAGATTGCTTTTTACAACAAGTGAGTCCTTACAGTACCACTGTATATGAAGTACTAGTCTACGATGAAAATGGATGTGCAGCTATAGACAATGTTGTTGTCGATGTACAATTTGATCGAGCAGTATATATCCCAAATGCATTCACGCCAAACGGAGATGGACTCAATGATTTTTTCAGGGTTTTTGGTAATAGTAGTGTACTCCGAGTCCAGAATATGCTCATCGTTAATCGCTGGGGAGAGGTAGTCTTTGAAGAAGATGATATTGCTTTAGACCAAGAAACAGATTTTTGGGACGGAAGACACCGAGGTGAAATGCTTAATGACAATGTACTCGTATATTATGTAGTAGTTGAATATATTGATGGATTAACGGAATCTTTCAAAGGAGATGTTACCTTGATACGTTAGTGTAATAATAGCTCTTTTTTCATGCGCAGAAATTCTGAACAAGGAGATGCACAAAAGTGCATCTCCTTGTTTGATACTGGATGTATAAATTTTAATTCTTCTGCATGCAACAGCATTTCTTTCATTGCAAATTCCTCCTTGAATAATCGATTCTGCTTATTACAACCGTGCGGGCGATCACCAATAATGGGGTGAAATATATGAGCCATATGTTTACGCAGTTGATGATACCTCCCTGTTTTAGGATATAGCTCTATGAAGGAATATCTTGAACTTTTATGCTTGCCACAAGCTAATGGTATTTCTGTTCTTTGAATTGTTTTATAGGAGGTGAGGGCCTCTTGAATTTTTCCATTGAGATTCTTTAACGCATAATCTATCTTCCCTTCATCTTCGGTATATCCTCTAACTATGGCAATATATTTTTTGCTCACTTCTCTTTCCTTGAAAGCATTACTAATCTTTGCTTGTACTTCTTTATTTAGACCAAAGAGCAATACGCCAGATGTCTTTCGATCTAGACGATGTACCGGATATACCCATGCTTCGATCTGATCTCTTAGTAGCTTCATTGCACTCTCATTGACATTGGATGCTATGCGGCTTGGATGTACAAGGAGTCCAGGTGTCTTATTAATGGCGATGAGGTGATCATCTTGATATAAAATCTCCAACATAGATATCTAATTGTAGCAGCACATATATTATATTAATGATTAAACAATCTAAATAACCAATATCTAAATGCGATAGTCAATGTAGCACTTGACAATGTATACTTAAAAATTTAAAAAAATCCCAGTTTAGAGAACATTTCTCTTCCTTAAGACTGTTTAGTACATACACGGATCGTAATGATTGTTATGATGAGACATCTGTTTTTGCTTTTACTTACTTTTTTAGGTATGTCGCTATCTGACCAGCTAATGGCTGAAGTATATATCAATGAGGTCTGCTCTGTAAATAAAAATACCATCTCAGACGAGTATGGGGAAAGTTCTGACTGGATTGAGCTATATAATACAGGTAATGAGCCTATCAATTTAGCTGGGTGGTTTATAAGTGATAAGCTAGATGACAATTATAAATGGCAATTCCCAAACGTTAGTATCGCCCAAAATGGATATCTACTTGTATTTGCCAGTGGACGAGATCTTCTGGATAAAAATCTACATACAAATTTTAAGCTCTCGTCTGATGGAGAGATTTTGATTTTAAGCAAACCTGATGGAGAGCTTGTAGATCAAGTGAATATTCCTGCATTGGAGGACGATATTTCCTATGGCCGTATTGGAGACTATTTTCAATTCTTTGCAGAACCTACTCCTGGGATAGCCAATCAAGCTGGAGATATAATTGGAGTTGCAAACCCGCCTGAAAGAGTAGATAATGGCTATTTCTTTGATAAGTCTACAGCTATCACCTTTAAATGTAACGATCCCAATTGTATTATTTATTATACGCTAGATGGAAGTGATCCTGACGATAAGAGTAATTTGTATGAGGGCTCGATTGTCGTTGATACCACGACAAGTATTAGGGTTGTAAGTATTGCACCAAACTTGCTTACATCAGACATAGCCACAAATACCATTTTTATTAACGTCAACCACACTTTACCAATAGTATGTCTAACAGCTGATCCTGATGAGTTCTATTCTATAGAAGACGGTATTCTTGTAGCAGGAGAAAATGGCAATCCCAATTTTCCATTCTATGGTTCTAACTTTTGGTTGGATCGAAAAGTGAAAACAAATTTTGAGTATTTTGAACATAATACTCAGGTTCTTAATCAGACTATTGATGCTAGAGAACATGGTGGCACCTCTGCAAGAACAAGCCCACAGAAAACGCTGCGCTTAGTAGCAGAAGAAAAATATGGTGCTGCTTATCTAGATTATCCGTTCTTTGAACAAAGGGACAATAATCTACACAAAGCTGTTATTCTAAGGAATGCAAGTGGAGACTTCAATCATGGTCACTTAAGGGACGCATTCCTATCCCGATACTTTCAAGAATCAAGATTACATTTTGACATACTTGCTTATCAACCAGTAGCCATATATATTAATGGAGCTTACTACGGCTTGATAAATCTTCGAGAAAAATCTGACGAATTTTACATAGCTAATCTATATGGTATAGATCCACTTCAGCTAGATATTTTAGAAGAAGATACCATTATCGTAAGTGGCAATTATGATGAGTTTGATAGAATGTATGAATACGTAATTTCAAATGATCTAACAATTCCCTCGCACTATAAACAAGCTAAAGCATACTTCGACTATAAAAATATAGCAGAGTACTTCATCGTTCAGACTGGGCTAAATAACAATGACTGTTTACATAACAATATAAAATATTGGCGTGAAAGAAAGGATGGTGCCAAATGGAGATACATTGTATTTGATTTGGATTTAGCACTCAATAGGAAGCCATGGTCAAAATATGATTATGATCTATTCTTAGAGAAAATGACTTTATACGAAGGCAATAATAAGCATGTCAACATCTTTAAAGCATTTTTAGCTAATGAAGAATTCAAAAATTACTTTTTAAATCGACATGCAGATTTATTCAATACTATATTTAGAGCAGATATTTTTCAAAATGAATTAGAGCAAAGTGTTTCAGAAATAGATAGTGAAATGATTAATCACCTACAGCGATGGCCCACCATAACCTATGAGTCATGGACAAATGAAAAACTACCTGTATTGTATACACACATGGAGAAAAGACCTGACTTTGCTTTCAAATACTTAATCGACTATTTTGAGCTAAAAAAAACTATTAGTTTAGGTTTAGATGTAGATATACCAAATAGTGGTACGATCAAGATAAATACTTTATCAGAACTAGAGCTTCCCTGGAAGGGAAATTATTTTGACGGAGTGCCCGTAAAACTATCTGCCATTCCATCTTTAGGATATCGATTTAGCCACTGGACATCATCCGTGGGTACCTTGGACCAAGAAAAGCTAAACTTCAAAGAAATCAATTTTACCACAGATGAGGAAATCGTAGCGCACTTCTCTAAAATCGATAGTGATCGTCCATATATAGAAAACGTATGGTGGGATGGTCAAGCAATAAAGGCAAATATTGGACTCTTAAATAGTGCAAATATTAGATTTAAAGTTTACGATGTGCTGGGTCGTATGATCACCCAAACTGAGCCTATAGATTTTGAATCTGGCAAGCACACTCGACAAATTCATTTGCCAAAGGTCGCTGCAGGTATCTATTTCTTAACGATCAATGATGGCAAACATAATCAAACTCAATCTTTTTCAGTTGGCTATTAAGACTATAGCTAAAAATCACGATCTCAACATATTAAAACAAATAACTTGACCATTTAGCAAACACTCTAGGGGACCTTGCTGTTTTTATGCTTAAATTGACTGCATGAAAATCTTACTTACAGGTGCAACTGGATATATTGGTATGCGACTGTTGCCCGTGTTAATTGAAGCTGGTCATCAAGTAGTCGCCTGCACCCGTGATAAGCATCGCTTCCAAACATTAGATTCTTGGAAGGGAAAGGTCGAGATACTCGAGGTTGATTTTTTAGAGGATGTTAACCCAGCACTTTTCCCAAAAGACATAGATATAGCCTATTACCTTGTACATAGCATGTCCGCAAGTATTGGGGACTTTGAGGATAAGGAGAGTCTCTCAGCGAGAAACTTTAAATCCTACATAAATAATACAAAAGCAAAACAGATAATCTATTTGACTGGTATTGTCACAGAGGACGAGGATTTATCCCCTCATTTAAAATCTCGTCTGCAAGTAGAAGAAATTCTGGGTACATGCAATGCGCAGCTGACGGCATTGCGCGCAGGAATTATTGTTGGATCAGGCAGTGCTTCTTTCGAGATCATCAGAGATCTTGTAGAAAAGCTACCTATAATGATCACACCAAAATGGCTAAATAGTAAGTGCCAGCCCATAGGTATCCGAAATGTGATCCAATATCTGACAGATGTGATGATGCGCGAGGACTGCTTAGGAAAAAATTTTGACATCAGTAGTGGAGAAACTTTAACCTATAAACAAATACTAATGGGTTATGCAAAATGTAGAAACCTTAAAAGATACATATTTACGGTTCCTATCATGACTCCGCGACTCTCTTCCTATTGGCTTTATTTTGTTACCTCCACTTCCTACCCGCTTGCTGTAAACTTAGTCAACAGCATGAAAATTAATGTAATCGGCAGAGACAATAGGCTGCAAAAGATGTTGGGAATAAAGAGTATTCCATTTCATGATGCAGTAGAGATGGCCTTTCAGAGGATAGAGCAAAATATGGTAGTTTCCAGTTGGAAGGACAGCTTCGTCAGTAGCCTTGATCATCGTACTTTAGAAGAAAATATCGAAGTCCCACAATTTGGTTGTTTTAGAGATAAGCGAGAAATTAAGATTGCCGGTGAAGATGTACCTAGGGTAATGGACAATATATGGTCTATTGGTGGAAGTCGGGGCTGGTACTATGGGAACTTCCTATGGAAAATTAGAGGCTATATGGATAAATTAGCTGGAGGTGTTGGACTTAGAAGAGGTCGTACGCGGTCAAGTGAAATATATGCCGGAGATGCTTTAGACTTTTGGCGTGTTTTAGTAGCGGATCCAAAAAAGAAAAGGCTGTTACTTTATGCAGAGATGGTACTTCCTGGGGATGCTTGGTTAGAGTTTAAAATTGTAGAAGAAAACGGCGAACACATTCTAAAACAAACCGCCACATTTAGACCTGATGGGGTACTTGGCAGACTTTATTGGTATTCCGTCTTACCGTTTCACTTTTTTGTATTTGATGGCATGATGCGAAATTTGGTGAAGTATGGAGCGAAAAAAGACAAGGTGCTGGGATAAAACATAATAGGACTTCTCCATCAAAGGAAAAGCCCTATTCCTCTCTATCCAATTTCACAAATTCTTAATGTACTATCGTGTATTTAGCGGATTTTAAAAACCAGTGAAGGCAACTTTCTCCCTTGCACGTCACCTGGACACTTCGCTACGATCTCATCAAAATAATAATCATCGCCTGGTCTTGCCTGTTCAACCATTCGCTTCACCTTAGAATTATATTTACTACCTGAATTCACATGGGAGACTGGATCATCATTTTTCTTATGCCTAGTAGCCGTATATCCAACAATATTACAAACAGCATCAAAGTCAAAATCTTTAAGGTAAGCATCTACGCCAGTTGATATTTTAAACTCACCGTTACCGATCTTACCACCGTACTTGCGTAATCCATTGCCAATTTTTGGTAGTGGATCTGGTATTCTCTTTACTCGAAATTCATATGCTGTTTTGGGAAAGCCTTCGCCAGAGACAAATACTTTTGCCATCCCTGGCTTTGTTACTTTAGCAATATACTTCCCTGCTGCTGATAGAACATTACAGCCTTCACAGTCAACTTTTACCGTATTACTATTTACTCCAGCTACAGATATATCCAAAGGATTTTCTACACCAATGTATAGCAAATTCATCTTCGCTGCGGATACTGCCGCAGATCTACTCCCCACTTCGTAGACAAATTTATCAAACTCCTCGAAGCTTTCTTTAGAATGCGGATTATAAACCTTTGCTTGAAGTTTTAATTCTTGCACACCCGTTCTTGATGCTACCTGGCTAAAGTCTCCCCATCCATCCGCACCGATAGTTATCTTTTGATTGTTGACGTAAACTGAGGAAGAATTTGCAAATTCATTCGAGTAGGCTCCAATAGTTACCCTAGCTTTGAAAGTTTCTCCTTTAGTGACGTAGGCTTTTTCTGGAACGATAACAGGAAAGAAATTATTGAGCTTGATATTATTCCCTCCCGTAAGGTTAGCAAACTTTGACATGATCATAGATCGCGATATCTCCGCATCATTCTGAATTTTACTGAGTATGGGTAAAACTGCTGCTAATGGCATATGATGAAACTTATATTCCGACCAAGACATTTCCGAACCATCTTTAGATTTCTTCTGAATCTCTTCTGGAGTTTCTACATAGAGCGGCAGGTTTAAAAAGAGTGCATTAGAAAGTTCTTTTACATCAGCAGCAGAAAAGCTTTTCGCAGCCATAATTTCTTTGTCACTAATCACCGTCTTATATATATCACTTAGCCTACGTTTAAGGGCGATGATACTTTCTCTAATTTTCTCCCCTCCTTTTTCGTTGATCAAAAGTCGGTTACTTACGTCTTTATTCTTACTGCCTTTTGGCTTACCATTGATACTGTCTTCTTCATCAATAACTCCGTTTTGGTTTCCTGTCTCATCTATCAACTGTGCCTGAATGGAGGCAATATATTCTACTAGAGAATCCACCGCAAAATCTATATGCTCCACGCCCTGATTGATAGCTGGAGCCAATTTCTTTTTACTCTCTAAGGATTTCTGTATCCTTCGCCAAGTATCCTTCGACTCACTATTCGTAATTTGAATAGATTTCTTGAAGCTATTATCTAGATCAAAAAAAGCATTCATAACTTCGGCGGATACATTTAGTACTAGCAAAGCAGTTAACACTAGATACATCAGATTGACCATTAGCTGGCGGGGCTCTTTTGGTAAGGACATGAGACTACAATTTTAAATAAGTGAAAGAAATTTTGGTTTAACCTTCTATTTATAATTGCATGCCATTGAATAACGGGTAGAGGTGAAGAAGTAACAGATGGAGTGGGGATTCTTGATATTGTGGACTTAGTATTATTAAAATTAAGTGGTAGTGCGGGAAGGGATGATGATGTAGTAAAAGTCATCAAAAAGGACTCCTTTTTCGTGTATTGCCGTAGGCATGAAGTTCGATAAGTCCCATGGTACCACGACGGGACGTAGAGACAAGCAGGAGAAACAGCATCCCATTGTCTTGCCGTAGGCAAGAAATGGGATATAGTGGATCACGCGGTCCCGTCCAAACGTAGACTTTTTTTGTCAGAGTCGAGATCGGGATGGCCCCGCATAAAAAAAGGGAAGTATTTCTACTTCCCTTTTATATCCGTGGTCCCACAAGGACTCGAACCTTGGACCACCTGATTATGAGTCAGGTGCTCTAACCAACTGAGCTATAGGACCAGTAAAAACAGATACGATCTGCTTTTAGCAACGCAAATGTACACAATAGCTATTCTTATTGCAAGCCTTTGTAGGCAAAATAGTTCTCATCAATTCAAGGTACTTATGAGATCTACATTTGACATAGTACCTAGCAAATCATAGCTTTACCGCTCCTATGGGCTGTCTTCAGCGTAATAGTATAGAAAGAGAAATATTTGTTGCATGGTAGAAAATGAATATATAGAGAAGAAAATTGTCATCCAAGGGGTAGAAGGGTGCTTTCATCAAGAAGCTGCAGTTCAGTATTTTGGTGCTGTAGAAATGGACTTTGTCTGCGCAAATGACTTCGAATCACTCGCTTCTACGGTGGCTTCTAATCCTAAAAGTCACTTGGGTATTATGGCTATCGAAAATAGCATTGCGGGTACCATATTGCAAAATTATCGAATACTGCGAGAATATCAACTGCGGATAGTAGGTGAAATATTTCTCAAAATTCAGCATAATCTGATGTGTCTACCTGGGCAAACGATAGATCAAATAACCGAGGTATGGTCTCATCCTATGGCACTCAATCAGTGCTTAAATTTCTTGAAAAAGTATCCGCATCTCAAAAAGGTGGAGACAAAAGATACTGCTTTGTGCGCTAAGCAAATCACGGAAAGCCAGCTAGATCGAGTAGCGTGCATAGCTAGTAAAACAGCTGCTGAATTGTACGGATTAAATATATTAAGTAGCGGTATCGAATCTGAGCAATATAACTATACTAGATTTTTCATAATCCAAGACAATACGATTCCTATTCCTGCAGGTAATTTCAACAAAGCGTCAATCTATATAAGGGTGATGAACAAGCCAGGTAGCCTATACGAGGTTTTGCGCATTATGAGAGAGCTTGAAATCAACTTGAGTAAACTCCAATCCTACCCTGTACCTGGAAAAGTTGGAGCATACTATTTTCATCTAGATCTAGAATTTAAAGAGAAAAAAAACTACACAGATTGTATACAACAATTAGAGGTAGCTACAGAACTACTGGAAGTCCTTGGTGTGTATGAGAAGGACAACATTTAAAGAGGTTAGTTTTCTATCTTAAGATTTATCCTGCAAATACTCAATCGCATACTCCAATACAGTATCCGTCTCATTAGTCAAGTCCTCTTTGGTATAAACTTTATATATATCTGGAATGACACCTTTTCTCACATCCTGACGGTCTTCCACGACATCGTAGACCAGCTTAATAATAGGTACTCTTACACGCAACTTTGTATTATCTAACTTGACATACTTGGAGAATCCCGCAAAAGCAAGGTAGTGGCTACCGCCAGCTACTTCACCTATCAAGGTTGCTCTTTCTCTATCTTTCAGCAATGCTGGAGTCAAGGCTGCAGCAGAGTAACTTCGACTATTGATAAGTACCACTAGATCACCGCTAAACCTTTTCTTTTCTGATTTAGGTTTTATATTTTTCTTGTTGAATCGCTTATAATAATATTTATTCCCTAGATGCTCCTTTCCCGAAAAAGCAAAATGAAGGGATTGAAAAAAGGACTTCTTCTCTTCTTTAAAATCATCCTCAATAGTGCCCTCTTTTACAATTAAATATTCCTCATCTAGAAGGTGGCGTGTAAGGTGCTTAATATTGCCAATAGCTCCTCCCCCGTTATTGCGTACGTCAATAATTAATTTTTCCACATCTGCTTTTTTCATTTCCGCAAAAGCCTTTTTGAAGATACCTTTACTTTTATTAAAAGTACCTTTATCACTGAATGAGGTAATCGTTAGGAGACCTATTTTACTATCAGCTAGCGTCTTGTAGGTGACGGGAAATTTCTCTTTACTTTCTTCTTTATTAATTTTCTTCAATGCATTGGGTGGTATGGCATCTATTGTATACGTCTGCTCTTCGGTGGTCTGACTATTGATCAAGCGCACTACGAACTTATCCTTCAATCCAAAAAAGCGAGCGTACCCACCAGTAAATCCCCGCACCGCCCAGAGACGCTCTGGATACTTATAGTCACCATCAGCTCCTTTATGATATTTGGAGATTTGGTCCACTATTTTATCTATCTCTACAGTATCAATACTAAGAATCTGGCTACCCCGAGGAATCTCGATACCACCAATGTCAAACGCCTCTTTTAAAAGTACCTCATTATTTATCATCACTAGTTTGAGCGGAAATAGCTGGGGCTTATCTCTGTCTTCCTTTTCCTTATAAAGCTTATGTGAAAATTGGATATTGGTATGCCCGCATTTTATAGTATCAATGATAGGCTCTAGCAAATCATAAAAGTCCATGCGTGTCATAGAATCTGGCAGGGAAGATATACTTTCTTCGAACATCTGCTCTACTACAGAACGTGGCGTAAAGTAATCCAACCCTGGATGTATAGCCAATAACGTTTTCTTTAGTTGATTAACATCCTTTGTAAGCTTCTCTTTAGAAAAATAAGTGGCTTGAGCATTGAGCGTCGAAAGAGAAACCACAATGACAATCAATAGGAGCAGCGTTCTATACATTAGTTTATTGGTTTAGTGGGCAAACGGTAATAAAGGCCAACTTTAGGCAACTTTAAAACTATCAGATACCAGATTGTCTGGTACAGCTCCCAGTGTACTCACAATATATAAGGTCTGGATGTAGTATAAAAGAAAACCAATCTTTTTAAGTTAATTTTAGGATACTTAGATAGATGTTTATTTACTTTACAAATATGCGGTCGATCCAAATAGCATGTATTTTATTGATGGTCCACTATGGTGTTATAGGGCAGGATGCACTTTCACCTCGAATTGCTAACTACACTATTGACATGAACCTAGATGTGGAGAACAAGCAGGTGAATGCTAAGCAAACCGTAATATGGATAAACCCCTCTGATGCACCCGTTTCAGAATTGCAGTTTCACCTATATTATAATGCCTTCAAAAATTCAGAATCTACTTTTATGCAAGAAGGTTCTATAAATGGCGGCATGTCTTCAAATTCTACTGAAAATTGTGATTGGGGCTGGATCCAAGTACTGTCTATAGTCGATAGCGCAGGTGTAGAACTCGTAGGAGCTGGAGAATATATCCAGCCCGAGGATAATAACAGCAAAGACCAGACTGTGCTACGTATTCCATTAGATACACCAGTGGCTGCAGGCGCTTCCGCTACTTTCAATCTTGAATGGCAATCGCAAATTCCTAAAATCATGCCCCGTACTGGTTACAATAAAGACTACTACTTTATGGTACAGTGGTTTCCTAAGTTGGGCGTGTACGAACCTGCTGGTATGCGCTATGCCGAAGAAGATCAGTGGAACTGTCATCAGTATCATGCTTCTGGTGAGTACTATGCGAACTTTGGCAACTACGACGTATCTATTTCTGTGCCCAATGATTTTGTAGTCGGCGCGAGTGGCCAACTAGCTAGCAAAAAAGTAGCTGGCGACCTTACCACTTGGCGATATACAATAGACGATGTGATCGACTTTGGCTGGACAGCTTCGCCACAATTTCAAGAGATCCATGAGCAATGGCAAGGAGTAGATATTAAGATGCTATGCTACCCTGACCACGTCCACTGTGCGCCTCGCTACTTCGGTGCAGTAAAGGCCGCCTTTGCATATATGGATGAGCACATTGGCAAATATCCATACAAGACCTTGACCATCGTAGATCCGCCTATCCATGGATTATTTACAGGAGGTATGGAGTACCCGACTTTTATTTCTTCTGTAAGCTTCTGCTTCCTTCCCACGGGAATACGTACACCAGAAACTTTAGTGGTCCATGAATTTGTGCATCAGTATTTTATGCAGATGGTCGCCACCCACGAGGTCGAAGAACCTTGGATGGATGAGGGATTTACGACCTATTTTGAAGGCAAGATACTCGATGGTTATCTAGGCGAACACCAGTCGACCATCAACTGGCTGGGTGTACAAGTAGGTAATGCTGATTTTAATCGAGCCGAATTTTTTCATAGCAGCAATCCACAAATTGCACCCTCCAGTACTAAAAGTTACGAGTATACGGAAGGTGGCTACGGCGAAATCGCATATAATAAGACTGCACTCTGGCTCACTACTTTAGAGGGTATTGTCGGTACGCGTACTATGAATGAAATCATGAAAACTTATTTTGATACTTGGAAATTTAAGCATCCCTGTGGTCAAGATTTTATCGATATCGTAAATCAAATTGTGTCCAAAAATCATGGCACTGAATTTGGCCCCGATATGAATTGGTTTTTTGATCAAGCGCTTTACGGTACCGACCTCTGCGATTATGCTATAGCTAGTATTTCTAATGATGAGCTCAAATCTCCAACTGGATATCTGAAGGACTTCGAAAACTGTACTACAGAGGAAACTACCCTAGCTGCATATTATAGCAAGGTAGTCGTGCATCGCTTAGAAGGAATGCAACTACCCCTAGAAGTAGAAATCACTTTTGAAAATGGAGAGAAAAAAATACGTGAATGGGACGGCAGAGAAAGAGCAATAACATTCGAATTTAGAGGGGATCAAAAAATAGTAAAAGCTATTGTTGACCCTCAAGGCAAACTTACTATAGATAAGAATTGGATCAACAATTCTTATAGTATCAATCCTAATAAAACAGGAGTCCAATATTATTTTTCTAAAATATTTTTGGCTGCACAGCGCGCCTTAGAAAGTTTGATGGTACTGATATGAAGAATATTTTACCTACATATTTCAGTGGCGTCAAATTACTTTTTATAAAGTGGAAGGCATGGTTAATTGTATTGGTTTGCAATATGATTTTTGCCCTTTTAATTGCTAGACCTTTTGGTAGTCTTCTTGACACTATGAGTAGTCATAGCGAGGCTTCACTGATAGGCTTGCTGCGTTTCGACTTCAACTTCATTGCTGATGTGATCAACAACTATGGTACAGCCCTCCATGTTGTAGCAGGTCAAGCTATTATTTTTGCAATACTGTATTTAATACTGAATATATTTCTTTCGGGCGGACTTATAGAATGCTATCTTCATGTATTTGAGCCATTCGAATATAAGCAATTCTGGTCCAATTGTGCTAAGCATTTTTGGCGACTCTTTCGGCTAGCGTTATATTTTGTAGGTGCACAAGTTGTCGTTTTAGCGGCTTGTATATTTGCGTATACGAAACTAGGACTATCTCCATTCGAATTAGAATCTGATGGGGATCTCATTTTTCGCACTCGTATATTCTCTGGCATATTTATAGTCTTGATGGCTTGGATGGATATGGTGAATGAGTATGCTAAAGTGAAAGTAGTCACCCAACGAGAGAAAAATTTAATCCTGCCACTAATCGTAAAAGTTAAATATTTCTGCTTGCAACATTTCTTTCCCATGTTGATTTTATTTCTCCTCTGTGTCGCTTCCTTTTTGCTAGTACTAGGCCTATATGCTGTAGTCAACAATATCTTTGTTATGAAAAGTTTGGGCACTATTATCTTAGCCCTAATCGTCGGTCAGCTATATTTATTTTTGCGTATCGGAACACGTCTGCTATTTACAAGTACAGCCGTAGACTATATGCGAGCTCACCAGTGGGGAGATAAATTGTAATCCTATAATATATTTTTTGGCTTACGAATAGTTTCAAAATTTTTTATTTAAAGTCTCACAGTTGTTTTCCTTTTATATTTAGTCGTATTTATGTTTTGGGAGTGCCCCTGTTTTTCTCCGAAAAGAAGAAAAATCAGGGTCAGGCTCTGCAGGACTTCGCTACCGCTACGGTCCTTCGGCGTAAAAAAGAACGCCTCGGACGACGCCCTAAGGGTCGCCTCCTTCCGATCCTTCACTCGGCTGCACACTACCCTTCCCATAATTTGGTATGTTTTTGGACAGTCTAATAATGTAAGTCTTTGTTTATCTAAGTCAATAGAAAATATTAGTTTTTAATTTAATACATACCGCCATGAAAAATACTATACTTACCATCACTATCATCGCTTGCTTCCAGTTTGCGTCATTTGCACAGGCAACTGCAGATCTAGACATGAGCAGGAATGTAGAGCTAGTCAATAATACTGTCGCCGATAAATCCGACATTACCGGTACCATAACCAATGCAGGTGGTTGGAATATGTTTATCGACGATGCAAAGGTAGAGATAAATGAAAAGGTTGTAAAGAAATTCTCTAACAAGGATATGCAATCTTTAGTACAGTCAGGATACTCCTACGCAATGAAAAACAAGTCAAAAAACATTTGTTACAAATATCGAATTACCACTAACCAAGATGGTAGTCAGAATATGGCTTTGTATGAGTGTGGCTTTTAGAGTAGCGTAAAGCGATCAATCCTATACCATACAGCATCCGCTATACCATCACAGGTATCTGCTTTCCAAAACCGCATCCCGACTTTCTCTAAAATATTTATAGAGGCAAAGTTAGCCTTAGCGCTTCTGCCAACGATCTCTGTAAGGTTAAGCTGGTCAAAACCATAATGTATACATGCCTTAGCACATTCAGTGGCTATGCCTTTACCCCAATGTTCTTTCTTGATCCGATAGCCTAAATCAACCATGCCGTCAGCATGCCTTTTTAGACCACACCAGCCTAAAAATTCATTATTATTTTTATCAACAATGACCCATCTGCCGAAACCATGCTTATAAAAGTCCTTGTAGTTTATGATAAAATATTTGGCTTCTTGCTCATCTTTAAATGGAACATCGCCCGTAAACTTTAGCATCTCTGGGTCCGCATTAAGCAAGTATATATCTCTTGCATCCGAGATTTTATTTTCGCGTAAATAAAATCTCGGAGTAGAAAATACACAATCTAGCATTGTCAAAAATTTTCTTTGAGAATAGTGTACATTTTTTCTGCGGCTAAGTTCCAGTCGTATTTGTTGCGTTGCGTTTTTGCCGCTTTCACCAACTCCTTACCTCTGATTGGATGCTCTATTATTTCGGACATGGCATTCGCTATGGAGGCCGTATGTTCGGGGTCTATCAAGAGCGCAGCTTCGCCAGCCACTTCTGACATGGAGCTATCTTGAGATGTAATTATGGGTACTTCACAGTGCATCGCTTCTAAGACAGGCACACCAAACCCTTCAAAGAGAGATGGATATACTAATGCCGCAGATGAAGCCATTAGCTTAGCCATAACCTCGTCTTCAACAAAGCCCAAAAACTGTATACGTTCTTTGTAATTACTTTGCTCATAGCTAAGCTTTATTCTATCTTTCTTGCCTGCGCTCCTACCAGCGATCAACAAATTTATATCAGGGTGATTCTCTGCAAAGGTGTCAAACGCTTCTATAAGTCTACTAATATTCTTTCGCGGCTGCACAGCTCCAACGAAGAAAAAATATGGTTGTCCATTGGTATATTGGTCCCTTACCTGCTTCACAGCTGAGACCGACAAAGGCTTAAATATGCTGCGGCATCCATTGCCCACTACACTTACTTGTGTAATCGACACTTTTGGAAACTGCTGCAATAAATCTTGTCTCCCATGCTCAGATACGGAGACGATATGTTGAGCTTTATCAATGTACTGCGGAATATATTTCTGATAAAACTGCAAGACATTATCCGCTATCTCTTCTGGATAGTGTAAATAAGCCAGATCGTGCAGTACAAGTACGGTAGGCGTATCTGTAGTTATGGAGCAGTGTCCATCAAAAGATAAAAATACATCTGCTTTTAGCTTTCGCAATATTCTAGGTACAGAATACTCAAACCAAACCTTCCATAGAAGCGGATGACGGGAAGGTATCATCGTCTTGATATTGCGCACATTCCCTGCGAAGAGAAATTCAGGGGCAAGCGGACGATCATGGATAAATATAAACTCATCCTCAGGATGGCTTAATACCATACGTCTGATAATTTCATAAGTGTACCAACCGACCCCTTCAAATTTACCCTCGATTAAGAATCTTGCGTTAACCGCTATGCGCATATATCTGACAACTATTTGTATTTGCAAATGTACAATGAACTTTTATTTATACCCATCAATAATAATTAGGTAATACAGCTTATGAAAGCAAGAACATAATTAAATCAAATAAGCACTAACTAGGCTAAAATGCAAGATATGTCAGGCTTCTAATCTATGAAAGTGTAACCCAAAAAAAAGGGCAATCTATAAAAAATGACCTGTTATTAAGCCTTGTACGTAATAGTATTATCATATGGCGACTACATTTTTCGTTATAGTCAGGTTTCTAATTTTGACACGTTTCCGATGTTATACACCAATAGACAGTTTTCTAATTAGTAAACATATATATTGTCTATAGATAATAAATGAGTTCGACAAGATTGAATAAAATATAGAAAGTATGTCAAAAACACCCTCAAATAAATTGTTTAAGCTTATTAAATCTTTAAGTGGAGCTGAACGGAGGTACTTCAAGGTTATAGCAAATAAGAAAGGGGATGCTTCCAGTAAATACCTAGTCCTATTTTACGCCATCTTAGATCAAGCTGAATTTGACGAGGAGTCACTTAAGCATCAAGTTTATGATGGCGAAAATGTACAGAGTAGAAAATTTTCAGAACTTAAAGGATATCTTTTTAATGTAGTGCTAAAAGCCTTACAATCCTACGATGAGAAATCATCCATCTCCAATAAGATCGCTAACCTTATGCATAATGTGGACGCCCTCTTCAAGCGCGGTCATATGCAATTGTGCAAAGATGAACTTAGAAAGGCTAAAAATTTATCTCTATTGTATGAAGAATTCACCACGCTGTATGAAATTTTAAAATGGGAAAAATTCATTGCCCATGCTATGATAGATGTTGACTTTCTACAGGAAGAGCTAAACAGAATAGCCGATGAAGAAAGTCTCTACCTTGAGCAATTAAACTTACTTTCCAAATACAGAAATATCTTTCTTGAGCTCTATATAAAAATAAAAAGTAAAACAGGATTAGATGAAATTTCACACATCGTGGAAAGCGATCTGATGCTAAAGGAAAACTTCAATTCACATAGGACTAGAGTACTTTACTATCGTGCTAAAGCATTTATAGCATATATCCAAAAAGATACTGATGGCTTCCAAAATTACTCCATGATATTACTGGAAGTGATGGAGTCTCAACCTCACTTTTTGAAAGAGGAAGTATCCGAGTACATATCAGCATTGCACAACTACTGTGTAAGCTGTACCAATAATAAAGATTATGAGAAACTTTATGAGGCTAATGAAAAAATCAAGACTATAGATCCCCTGAATGTAGATGATAAAATCAAAATTTATCGACAATACACGCAGAACTTCTTCGTGTATTGTATTAGAACAGGTGATTTTGCTAGAGCGCAAAGTATACTACCTGCTCATTTTACTAAGATCGCGTCTTTCAAAACTAATATATTTGATCATCATCAGTTCTATTTTCACTATTCTTACATTTACTTTGGATGTGAAGACTATGATACTTCACTTTACCACCTCAATAGCTGGTTAGATCTGCCCACTACTATTGATAATCCGAACTTACAAATGCTCGCTCGAGTTTTTAATCTGATTTTACACTACGAATTGGGTAACAATATGCTTCTAGCTTCTCTAATAAAATCTACTTACAGATTCTTGAAAAAGGAAAAACAAATGCAGGAGATAGAAATGGCATTTATTACATTCATTAAGGCAGTAATAAAGACACAAGGAAAAAGAGCGAGAAAAGCCTGCTTTTTAAAATTCAAACAAAAATTGCGAATGCTTACTGGCACAAATCATGCAAGTATAAGCGCCTTCGACCTGATGGCCTGGGTAGATAGTAAATTATTGAACGTAAGTTTTGCAGAAGTGGTTAAGAACAATCTAGATAGAAATAAATAGGGATATTCAGAAGTAAGCGAAGCTAACCCTGAAAGGGTTTAATATTATAGCACAGGGTTTCCAACCCTGTGTAAAT
>ENA-ORXR01000228-ORXR01000228.1-marine-metagenome-genome-assembly--contig:-NODE-228-length-85600-cov-8.761468_pt1 | contig 85600 bp, 85 predicted proteins | sample MGYA00237866_ERZ511479 | MGnify/ENA metagenome assembly ERZ511479
GTTAGCTGAACAGTAGTATTAGCACTAGAATCTGTATATAAAGATCCAGGACGAGCTGAATCATTTCCTGATGTTAAGCCTGTGTCATCTCCATTATATGGAAATATATCAATGAAGTCACCTTCAGTATATCCATCTCCACCCATTGGAGAATATCTAACAAGCATATCAAAAGGAGTTCTTACTTCATATAGTTCTTGGTCCACTTCTTTTTCAACATTAAATCCATTTTCACCTAAAACAATAATTACTGACCAAGAAATTAATGGATTATCATTTGAATTTGGGGTAATGGAAGCATTATTAATTGTTTGATTGTCTGATATTAATTGAACTTTATTTCTTAACTGAGAATTAATAGGAGCATTTAAGTCAACAACTGTATCATAACTAATTAAAGGAGCATTAGTATCTACTGTATGCCCAGTAATATTCCAAGTTAAAACATTTCCTGCAACGGATGGTTCACAATTTCCACCAGTCATAGTCCCAGTTCTTGGGGTAGCTGTATCACAAACAGAGCTTCCAGCAATATAAGTTAAACCAGTAGGTAAAGTATCAGTAACAGTTAAATTTATAGTTCCACTGTTTGATCCTGAAGATGAAGGGTTTAAGTTAAACTTAACTATATCACCTCTTTTAAGTTGGTCAACTTGAACTTCAGTTCCATTATCATCAATAGTTTTTTCTATATTAATTTTAGCTGCAACAATTTCTACCCTATCAGCATGTTGAATTTGATAAGAAAAATCACTGTCTGATGGATCAGCAAAAGAAGAGTTAAAATCCCACCATTCTCCACCATTAAAGTCAGCGTGGTAAGTATTAGCAAAATTTGGCAGTATATCTCCAACTACGTTACTTCCATCATCTTTTATTTTTAAAAGAAATTGTGTAGCAATAATTATAGAATTATAAGTTGGATCCTCTGCTTTAATTTGAGAATATTTAATATCAGCAACATATCTTATCTTAGTTACAGATGACAGTCCACCTGAAAGAAGATTTGGGTCTGTAACCCAATCATAAGTTGTGTCTCCATCTAAATCATCTTCACACCTAGACTTTTGTAGTTGTTGATAATAAGTCCAAGTACTTGGGGTATTCGCACTGTGAGGAATATTTGCAAATTCAAGCTTACCTCCAAAGTCTGAGACAAGATCATAGTAAGTAAAATTATACGGGGACGTACTGTTTCTAAATATTACTATGGGATTTCTATCAAAATTATACATACCAAAAACTCCAAGATTAATTGGATTTTGATATTTGTTTGCAATATCTCTAAATGGTGTTGGACTCATACCAGAAAATTCAAATACATTAGTATCGATATTATCACAGTGTATTCCGTTTATATCTAGTCCACTAGATTGGCTATTCATTTGAACAGGAATAATGTCTCCAATATGATATTTTGATTGTCCATGTTTAAATCCTACAGAACCAGATGTAGAAGCTCCATCAAAAGTTTTTATTGTATTAAATTTTCCTGGTTCAGTTAGCGCTAAAGGGACTTCAAAGAAATTATTACAGCTACTATTTGGGAGCCCAGAACAGCTTTGTTCTAAATATTCGCCTTGGGAATTAAAATTATTTAAACCTGAAACAGATGTTAAATTATTTGTATCATTAAAATCCCAAGATATTTCATTAATAAAATTTATTTGATCACTAGTATTGGCTAAAATATCAGTATGAGGTACCCACAACCATACAGCAACACTAAAAATTACACTATCATTATCTGGATCTGTAACATCTACAGCATCTAAATCGACAGTTATAGTGTTATTTAATTGTGTACAAGATGATATTGTTCCTAAACCCTGTGAATCACAGCCAGTAGTTGTATTTGGTCCCCAAGTATATAAAATAGCATTTGATGTCAGACTTGAAGCATCATTTAAAATTTCATCATCTGAAAATAAGTCTGTAATTATAAAATCTTTTGTACTTCCGGCAATAAGTTCAGAACCAGGTTTATAAACTCCTTTTAATAAAAACTTTAACAACTCTCCTTGTTCTGTCCCAGTCGCATTAGAAACATTATTAATAGTTGCTCCATAAACTGGGTTCCCAGCGTTATCAAAAGATTTAGGATCCATAGTTTTAATTAGATCAACAAAAAATCCAGCAGTAATTAAAGTTTCAACTGGCCCAGCTGTTGCAGGAGAACCTGTATCAGCTTGAGCTTCTGTTTCTGCTATAGCAATATCGTCATTAACAGCGCTAGAAACAACTTTTACTTTTGGGTACCAATTTATTTTTGTTCCCTCAATATGGTCTTCTAAGTCACAAAGTAATTCTTGTGGAGAAATAATTGCAGAAGAAGGTCCAGAACACTCATCAGGTATTTCTTGAAATTCTACCTTGTCATTGACTGTAACTGTAGAAAGAAGATTAGCAGTAGCAGCATCGTTTAGAGAAACCTCTACTTTATACACTATATAGTCACCAATTCTAACAACATCATTATTATCAGCTGCATCAGTTCCAGGATCAGTTGTCGGAGCTACATAGGTAGTAGCATCAAATGGCCCTAAACCATCTTTAAAAACAGAAATTGTTGTATCAACAACAGCTGGCGCTGCAAAAAGGCTCATACTAAAAAATAATAGAAAACTTGATAATATGTACTTACTTACAGAAAAAGAAGTAGTACTTCTATTATTATTATTATTATTATTATTATTATTATTATTCATTATTTCTCCAAAATAAAAATTCTATATACACTCTCGGAACCTTGTTCCAAAAACTTTAATATATATGTCAATTAATCTTTAGATACAGAAAATATCAAAATAGATTCAGATTTTTTTACTTATTTATTTTCTTAAAGACTTGTAATTACATAACATTTAATTTTTATAATAATTTAATCTTTATTGAGAAAAATCACTTAATTTGCTATAAATACTTTAAATTTTAAGTTTATAGCTATGCAACCAAAGAAAAGAACATCAAAATCTAAAAGAAATATGAGAAGATCTCATCACGCAATGAAAGCAAAATCTTACATAATTTGCCCAGCTTGTGGTAATTCTAAGCAGCCTCATAGAGTTTGTATGAAGTGTGGGGATTATAGAGGGAATACTCTAATCTCAGTTGATTAATTTAAATATTAAAATTGTCTATAAATAATCCAAACAATAAAATGCCTGTTGCAGTAGATGTTATGGGTGGTGATTTTGGACCAGCACCTGTTATTAAAGGCGCAATAAAAGCTACTAAAAAATTCAAAATACCTGTTACTTTAGTAGGTGATATAAATCAAATAAATAAATATTTAAAAAAATATAGATCTCAAAAAAACCCGTTAATAAATATTAAACATTGTAATGATTATATTAAGATGGAAGATAGCCCTGTAAGAGCTGTCAGAAACAAATCTGATTCTTCAATAATTGTTTCTTATAATTTAATAAAAGATCAAATTTGTTCTTCAGTTGTTTCAACAGGAAACACAGGAGCTGTAATGGTGACAGGTTCTTTAATTTTAAAATTAATGCCAGGAATAAATCGCCCAGCAATAGCAACGCTGATCCCAAAAGCAGGACCTTTCAAGCACACTGTATTATTAGATTCAGGCGCAAATGTAGATTGTAGAGTTGAACAATTAGCTCAGTTTGCTCTTATGGGTTCAGCTTATGCAGAAATTATTTTAGATAAAAAAGACCCAAGAGTTGCTCTTTTATCAAATGGTTCTGAAGAGAGTAAGGGAAATGATATTATTAGAGCTGCCTCAACAAAATTAAAATCTATTTCTAATTTAAATTATGTTGGCTTTATTGAAGGAAAGGATATTCCGCAAGATAAAATGGATGTGATTGTTTGTGATGGTTTAATTGGAAATATAGTTTTAAAAACTATGGAAGGAGGAGTTAAATTAATATTTGATTCTTTAAAGTACTTAGCTAAAAAAACTATTAGAGGAAAAATTGGAATGTTGATATCAAAGCCAGTTTTTAAGCTTTTATTTAAACAGAAATTAGACCCGGCTTCATACGGCGGTGCTCCTTTATTAGGCTTAAATGGTATAAGTATAGTTTGTCATGGTTCTTCAAATGCAAAAGCAGTAATGAATGCAATTAAATTAGCTGACAGATTAGCTTCAAATAATTTAGAAAAAAAGATGTTAAAATCTTTATCTGCTGAATATAATACTTTTAATACTGATTTAGAAGATAATGTTTATAACGAATTTTCTAGTGGGTTTAAAAAAAATAAAAACAAAAAGTAAAAGTAAAATAAAAATAAAAATAAAAATAAAAACAAACAAGAAATAAAGAAACAAAAATAAAAAAAAGACTAATTAAAACAAAAGAGGGATATGAAAGTAAGTTTAGAAAATAAAGTTGCATTAGTTACTGGCGGGTCTCGCGGAATAGGAAGCTCAATCTCTAAAGATTTAGCAAGCTCGGGAGCCTTTGTTTTTGTAAACTATAGTTCAAGTCCTGAGGCAGCTCAGGAAGTTGTTGATGAAATAAAATCAGCAGGTTTTGATGCTGAAGCTATTAAGTTTAATGTAGCAAATTCTAAAGAAGTGGATGAAGCAATAAAATTAATAAAAGAAAAAAAGGGAAATCTTGATATTGTAGTAAACAATGCTGGAATTACAAATGATGGTCTTCTTATTAGAACTAAAGATGAAGACTGGCAAAAGGTTATTGATATCAACCTTACAGGTTCTTTTTATGTAGCAAGATCTGCTGCAAAAATTATGATGAAACAAAGGTCTGGAAAAATTATTAATATTAGCTCAGTAGTTGGCGAGATGGGAAATATCGGACAAGCTGCTTATGTTTCTTCAAAATCTGGGCTTATAGGTTTTACAAAAGCTCTAGCTAGAGAGCTTGCCTCAAGAAATATACACGTAAATGCAATAACACCTGGTTTCATAGAAACTAAGATGACTGAAGTGTTAGATGATAAAATAAAACAAGAACATTATAAAAATATTCCTTTATCAAGATATGGACAAGTAGCTGATATTTCTAATCTTGTTTGCTTTTTAGGCTCAGATTGTTCAAATTATATCACAGGACAAGTTATAGGTGTTAATGGTGGTATGTATATGTAGTTTAACTTGCTGATTTTACTGTAAATCATCAAATTATTTTAAACTTGACTATTATTATATACTTGATTATAAACATTTAGTGTTTTTAATTGCTTAAAAACATAAATTTAAGAAATGGAGATTAAATGTCAGAACTAATTACTAAAATAAATGGAATAATCGTAGAAGAGTTAAATGTTGAAGCTGCTGATGTAAAGCCATCTGCTTCTTTTATTGAAGACTTGGGTGCAGATTCTCTTGATATTGTTGAATTAATTATGCGTCTTGAAGAAGAGTTTGAAATAGAAATTCCAGATGAAGATGCTGAAAAAATTAGAACAGTTCAAGATGTTATTACTTACATCGAAAATCATAAAGCTTAATTCTTTTTAAGTTTTATTACTTTATTAATAATTTCTAATACTAAAATTGTTTATTTAGTGTTTAGGAATTATTAATTTTTACATTAAAAAATCCCTACAAAAATCTATTTTTCTTTTGATTTTTTTATTCAATTATTCTATTATAGCCATATTTAAAGGTCTAATATGTCAAATACAGTAGAAAATATGAAAAATCAAAAAAGCAATATCAATACAGATCCATTATCAGTTGCTGATAAGGAAATATTTAACTTAATTCAAGAAGAAACACACAGACAGGAATATGGATTAGAAATGATTCCTAGTGAAAATTTTGTATCTGAAGCAGTTCTTGAAGCTTGTGGGTCAATTCTCACAAATAAATATGCAGAAGGGCTGCCAAACAGAAGATACTACGGCGGCTGCGAGGTAGTTGATAGAGTTGAGGATTTAACAAGACAAAGGTGTAAGGACCTTTTTAAAGCTCAAGCTTGTAACGTTCAGCCGCACTCAGGGGCTACTGCAAATGAAGCGGTTTATAGCGCATTTTTAGAACCAGGTGATACTGTTTTAGGTATGAGACTTGATATGGGAGGTCATTTAACCCACGGAAGTCCAGTTAACTTTTCTGGAAAACTTTATAACATAGTTGCTTATGGAGTTGATAAGGAAACTCATATAATAGATATGAATGAAGTTAGGGATTTAGCTTTAAAGCATAAACCAAAAATGATAATAGCAGGAGCTTCTGCTTATTCTAGAATAATAGACTTTAAAGCATTTAGAGAAATTGCTGATGAAGTAGGTGCATTGTTTATGGCAGATATTGCTCATTATGCAGGGTTAATTGCAGCTGGTTGTTACCCAACTCCAGTAGGTTTTGCTCATATAGTTACAACAACTACTCATAAAACACTTAGAGGGCCAAGATCTGGGCTTATAATGTCTGACTTAGAATATATTAAAAAGATTAATAAATCAGTCTTTCCTGGGCTTCAAGGCGGACCTCATATTCATACAATAGCTGCAAAGGCTGTTGCTTTTAAAGAAGCTATGACTCCTGAGTTTAAGCAGTATTCAAAGCAAGTTATTTTAAATGCTCAAAAACTAGCAAGTTGTCTTCAAAATGAAGGTTTAGAAATTGTTTCAGGAGGAACTGATTCGCACGTATTTTTAGTTGATTTAAGACCATTTGGGATTAATGGAAAAATTGCTCAAGCAACCCTTGATGGCATTCACTTTACTTGTAATAAAAATACAATTCCTTATGATCCTGAATCCCCAATGATTGGTTCTGGTATTAGACTTGGAACGCCGGCTTTAACAACAAGAGGTATGAAGGAAGGGGAGATGGAGATTATTTCAAAAATTATTTCTACAGCTTTAAAAAATCATGATAATGAATCTGAGCTTGAAAAACTTAAAAAGGAAATTTATGAACTTAGCTCTTTATTTCCAATGTATAAACATAGGCTTGTAAAGTAAAAAATGAAATGTCCTAATCAGAATTGTGATTCAGAAAAGTTTTCTGTAGTAGATTCTAGAAAAGATGGAAGCTCTATAAGAAGAAGAAGGGAGTGTCTTGAATGTAAATTTAGATTTTCTACTTATGAACGAATAGAGTTTTCACTTCCAATGGTAGTTAAAAAAGATGGCAGAAGGGAAGTTTTTAATTCAGATAAAATAAGATTAGGACTGATTAAAGCTTGTGAAAAAAGAGATGTCAGTATTGAAAAAATTGATCAAACTGTTGATGGTATTCAAAAACAAGTTCAAGAATTAAGCTTAAAAGAAATTCCTGCAACTAAAATTGGAGATATTATTATTGATCACCTTAAAGAGCTTGATCAAATTGCTTATGTTAGATTTGCCTCTGTTTATAGGGAGTTTACGGATTTAGCACAGTTTATTGATACTTTAAAAGAGTTAAGTTCTAAAAGTGAAGATGATTTGAATAAGGTTTTTAAGTCTTTAAAATCTAATAAATAGAAGTTAATTATTTCCAGATCTGGTTTCGTGATCATAAACTAGTATACTATTAAAACCAAAATCTTGAGTACGGTAAAATTTAGGAACATTTATCTTATAACACTTTTTAAAAAAATCTTTAGAATCAACATTAATAATTCCTATATTATTATTAGGTCTTTGAAAGAATGATACATCGCCTTTTGGGTTTTCACCCCAAGAGTTTTTTAAAATAAACTGTTTTGTTTTTTGGTTATAAGCAATAGCTAGTAATCTATGAGCGCTATGATCAACAGAGTCTGTTAATATATCAATTTCAACTTGAATATTATTTTGATTTGCATGTTTTAGTATTCCATTTAAGATATTTATAGTGTTTTCAGTTCCTAATTGTTTAAGAAAATTTAAATCTAAATTAGCATATTCTGTTTTGGTTACAGCTTCTAAAAGATGTTTATCTAATTCTTCGTTAAAATTAAATTCTTGAGCCTTAAAATTTTGATAATTTGTATCTGTAGTCATATCGTATTTTTGAAACCTAGAATTTACATATTCTAAAAACGAAGCTGATGCTAAAGAAATTGCAAAATTTGCATCAGGGTCTAAAGGTGTTGATTTGTTTCTTTTTAATAAAATAACACTTCCATCTGGGTGTTTTAACGTGTAGTTTTCTCCTCTAATTGTTAATAGATTAATTAAATTAACAAATTCACTTGGGTTCCTTGTTGCTAGATAGAAACATTTTGTAACCTGAGAACAAATCCCATATGAGCCTTGCGAGTATTGATCTGGGTTTGATAATAGTTCTAGGGTATCAGAGATTAATTTATTTTTATGTTCGCCTATATCAAAGAAAATATTTGATTTAGCTTGTTTATGTAAATTATCTATAAGAGAATTACCTTCCTGGTCTCTATCAAATAGAACAGATCTATTTATTCTTACAAAGTTTGATCTGTCATTTGGAGTAAATAGTTTGAAAAAGTTGTTAACTGTTCGGGGATTAGTTTCTGCTAAATGGCTTAAAATCTCAAGAGATTTTTGCTGTTGGTCAATATTTAAACTTTGAAAGATTTTATTAAATTTTAAATAGTCAGATATATTATTTTTATCTATATTGTGATCAATTGTTGGGATTGCTTGTTTGTTTAAAGTTTGTGCTTGAGAACTTTGAATTCCTGTAAAAGAACTTGCGCAAACAATTAAACCAATAGCATAATTTCTAATATCTTTTATAGCTGGTAGCTTTAAAGTTTTATTGTTTGATACTCTAATCATACTTATGTATCAAGCTTAATAAAGAAAATGATTCAGATCTTACTGTAAGTATCTGTATTAATTATTAAATCTAGCTTTGTAGTTATAGTTTAGTTTATTTGGATGAAACTTATAATAAAAGTTTAATAAAGGATTAAAATGATCTTTATTATTAATTAAACTTTTTGGAATTGCTATCTCAATTACATCTTGTCTAAAATTTGTTATACTTATATCCACTGAACCATTACCTAAACCATTATCTTTAAATTTTGTGGCGTTACCTCTAGGATCATCTCCCCAGGAATTTAGTATAGTAAAATGATTATTTAAGGTACTTCCAATTAATATCATTTGGTGATTTGTATCATCATTATAAGATGAAATATGGATTCCTATTTGTATATGTTCATTGTTTTTTGAGCTATAGTCAATAAGCCTTGAAATAAGATTTTGATAATTTTTATTTTTTATACGATTTAAAAATTTTATATCTAACTTTAAATATTCAGAATCTGTTATTGTTTCTAATAATATATGATCTAAAGTTGGATTATAATCAAAATCTTTTCTAAAACCTAATCTGGTGTTTTGATCAATTTTAACATTATATTTATCAACTATACCATTTGCAAATTCTAACATAGAGCTTGCGGTTATTAATAAAGCAGAATTAACTTCAGGTGAATATTCTGTAGATTTATTATATTTTAATGAGAAATGTAATTTAGTAGGCTTGTGATATAATTTATATTCCTTACCTTTAACAGTAAGATGATTAATCATATTAACAAACTCACTAGGTTTGCGAGTTATTAAATAAAAACATTTTGTAACTTGTGAACAAATTCCATATGCTCCTTGGTCATATTGATCTGGGTTTGTAATTAAATTAATGGTATCTTTTAAAATTTTATTTTTATGTTTAGAAATCCCTAAAAAGATATTTGATTTTGATAAAATATCTAGATTATCTAATAATGAGCGATTATTGTTATCTTTATTTAATATTAAAGGTTCATTGATTTTAATAAAACTTGAAACATTTTTGTTAGAGAATAACTTAAGAAAATTTTTAGCTGTTTCCTGGTCTATATCTAAAAGTTTGTTTAATATATTAAGAGATTTTTCTTGTTCAAAAAGATTAAGTTCTTTAAAGGTATTATTATTTTTTAAGTTTTCAAATATGTTTTTACTATCTAATGAAATAATTAGTGTAGCAACAGTTTTGTCATTTATGGTTTCAGCTTTAGAATTTTGAATAGAACCATAAGTATTTGCAGTAATAATTAAGCCAAAAACAATATTTTTAGTATTCTTAATTATAGGTATTTCTAATACTTTATTTACTAAAGGTTTGCTTAACATATCTAAGTATCAATAGTTCATTCTATATTGAATCAAATAAGATCTTAAGTATTTAATAAGACTGTTAAAATTCTGAACCAACATTAAAATGGATTCTAGATGAACTCTCATATTCTTCAGGGTCTAAAGGAAACCCAACATCAATCCCAATTGGTCCAATAGGGGTAATGTATCTTAATCCAAGTCCTGTTGAGAGCCTTAATTTGTCTCCTTGGTATATATCAACATCTTTTAATTTTAAAAGACCTGTATCTAAAAAACTTACAAATTTAAGGTTTTTATAAATATCAAATCTTATTTCAGAGTTAGAGTTAAAACTTAAATCTCCTCCTATTCTTTCAATATCAGCAGAAACTGGTCCAAGTGAGTTTTCTCTAAATCCTCTAACTGAGTTTCTTCCACCTAAATATAATCTTTGACTAATTGGAATAAAATCTGAATCATCAAAAGTCCAGGCACTTGTTAATTTTAAATTATTAGCAAAGGTAATTTTCTCATTAACTTTATGAATATATGAAAATCTATTAGAGCTTATAAAATAATCAGCATCAGATCCTAAATATTTACTTGCAAGAGTATAGTCAAAGTTAAATTGATATCCCGCTTCAGGTCTTAAAGGATTATCTCTTTTATCGTAATTTATGTTTGCATTTAAAAGTCCAAGTTTAACATTTCCATCATCAAATTTACCGATTATAGAACCAGGTGAAACGTTTTCTAGGTTTTCATTTAAAAAAGTGTAGGAAAAACTTGATGATAAATTTTTGGTATTATTATTAAATAGGATAGTATCGAAAGTTGTTCTGTCTAAATTAAATTCCAAAGTAGGGAGCCTTAATTTTTGATATCTTAAGTTATTACTTAATTGATAGTTACTTTTAAATAGTTTTGGAATAAAGTACCTAACACTAGCTATTCCTTGAGAAATATCACTAATAGCAGTGTCATAATAACTATCTATTCTAAATGATAAATTTCTACCATCTTTAAAAAGACTTTTATTATTTGCTTCTAAGAAAACGTGAGTTCCAAGTTCTGAATTTATTCCACCACCAACTTCAAGATTGTTTAATGGTTTTTCTCTAGTTTCAATTATTATATCTTCTTGAGTTGAGTCAAATTCTCCATCTTTAGCAAAAATATTTATACTGCTAAAAAGCCCTGTTTTAATTAGGTTTCTTCTAGTATTGCCTAAAAGATCAAAGTTTAAATGTTCGCCTTCTTTAAGTTCTAGTTGTTTTAAAATGAATTCTTTACTTATTTCTTTATTATTTCTAATTTCTACTGAATTTATAGTTGTAGGAATGCCTGGTTCAATAACTATTTCTATATTTTCATCATTTAATTCCGTATATATTTTTGACTTTAAAAATCCATAATTTTTTAAAGAATTTTTATATTTATCAACTAATTTATTTATTTTAGTTATGCTTAGTATCTCAGGTTGTTTAATTAATTTTAAACCAATAGGGATGTTTTTAACTTTTAAGTTATTAAATATAATACTCTCTTCTAGTACAAAATTAAAATCAATATTAGCTTTAGTTTTTGAAATTTTATTAATTTTATAGTTTATCTCTGAATCAATAAATCCAATATCTTTTAATGTCGTTCTAAAAGTTGAGAGTAAGTTGTTAATTTCTTGAGATTTTATTTTTATGTTTGTCTTTAAAAGTTTTTTATGGTTTTGGTGATTTTTTATAAACTCATTAAAAAATGTCTGTTCATCCTCTTGATTTAGTCCGGTAAAGTTAAATTTATTTATATAAAGAATTGAATTTTCAATAATATTAATAATTATAACTTTATTTTTTGACTCTTCGCTGTTTGTTTCTTTAATAGAAGTCTGAACTTCAAAAAATCCTTTATCATTATATAAAGAATTTATCTTTTTACTTAATACTTTTTTATAATTATTACCTAAATTTAAATTATCATAGATACCTATTTTTGTAAGGATTTCATTATCAGAAAAAAAGTTATTTCCATTAAATTTGAAAATATATTTATCATTAGTTTCAATAGAAATATTTAAGATTTCAGAATCTTGTTTAATATTAATAGAATTATTAAAAAACTTGTTTTTAATTAAATATTTTTTTATATCGTTTATGATTTTAACTTGATTTTTTTTATTTAAATTTTTATTTAAGTATTTATTAGTAAATGCGTAGTTTAAATCTTTATCTGAGCTAATATTGATTTTTTTTATTTTTAAAATCTTATCAATTCTAATATCAATTTCTAATCTACTTAGGTATCCATAATTTTCTTCCGATTTAATATTAATCTTAGGGTTGTGATATCCATTTTCATTAAGATATTTTTTTAATTTTGATTTAATACCTTTTACGTTTTCTTTCTTTATTTCACTGTATCTATTAATTTTTAAAATTCTTTGAAGCTTATTATTGGAAATTTTAGAATTTCCACTTAGTTTTATTCTTAAAGGAAAGTAGCTTTCATAGACTAAGTAAGTTAAATCGGTGCCAACTGAAGATTTTTCTTGTGTTATTTGCGAATCAAAAAGTCCAGAAAGAATTAATCGAGGTGATATTTTATATTCACCTTTAAACTTTGAACCACTAAAGTTATTTGAAAGAAAATTTTCAGCATTTAAGGAAAGCTCCTGAGTTATGTTTTTTTCTGCAACTAAAGCAGGTTCTACAAGTCCTGTTACAGAATTATACTTTGGTTCAATAATTAATTTATCTAAGCTAGTAATTTCAGAGAGAAGTTTTTTAAAAAAATTATCTCCAGGCTTTGTTAAAAGGTAGGTTTTGCCCAAGCTACTATCAATATTATTTCCAGAAAAATTTTGATTTAACTCAGACCCTGTAGTTAATAATTGTAATATCTCTTTTTCTTCTAAATTTCCATCTGAATAAAATGTTACATTAGGGTTATCTAAATCACCGATAGCTTCAGCCGTTATGTTATAAATATTTCCTTGCCTGTCACTGATCTTAGTTTCAGCTAGCATTTCAATTCCGATTCTTTCTTCAGAAGGAATGAAATTAATTTGTCCATCACGAATTAAGAAGTTTCTATCATTTAACCCAATCCAGCCATTGATAGTTTTTAAATAGCCTGAAATAACAGGGTTCTGTGAAGTTCCTTTAATCTGTAAATAGGATTTTAATTCAGAAGATAAAAGATTTGTTGTGACATAAATACTTCCAGGTGAGTTTATATTTAAATCTAAATTTAGTTTAAAATTATTATCATTATTTTTATCTTCTTTTAGTTTATTAGTCTTTTTTAATCTAAAAATATATTCAGTTAAATAATTTAAGATACTATTTAAATTAATAACTTTCTTAATTTCAGCTGAATTAATATTCACATCACCAAAAAGAGTTGGTTCTTTAGATTTGTTTTGTTTTAAGATTAAATTTAAATTAGTATTAAGTAATGTATCAGAGATAGCATTGTAGTTAGTATTAACTATCTTGATATCTATTTTTTTATTCTGGTCATATTTAAGAGGGTAGTCTCCGTTAATAGTAAATTTTCCATCATTGATATTACCATTTAAGTTTTTAACTATTATTTCTTCTAGGTTAAAATTAATATCTCCATTAATTTTATTTAAATAAATATTTCCATTATTTAGTTTTAATTTAGAATCTTCAATTTTAACTTTACCTAAAAAAATTAAGTCTTTATTTTTTTCTTTCTTAAGTTCTATATTAAACTTAGAGTTACCAGTTAAGTGTTCAATATCTGTAGAATAAGAAATTAAACTTGATAAATCTAAGTTTCCATTTGATTTAATATTAATAATATTTTGATCGATTGAGCCATTAAGAAAAATATTTGAATATTTATTAAATAAGCTCAAGTCATTGATTAATACTTTGCCATTTTTAATAGCAATTTTCTGATTGTTTGCTAACCTTAGCTGATTTTCTTTACAAAAAATATTTAGTTTATCTAAAATTATAAAACCAGAGCCATCAGAGATTTCTTTATCAAATTCATAGTTAATTTTAAACTTTGAATTTATACAGTTCTTATCTTCATAGTATTCAGAAAGTTTAAAGTTATTTGATTCAATTTGAATACTGTTTTGCTTATCTTTTTGGTTATAGTTAATAAAAATCTTATTGTTATCAAAATCATCTTTTAGGTTAACTTTAATTTGATTGTTATTTAATTTTAGTTTGCCTGAGAATTTTTGATTTTTAATTAAGATATTATTTAAATTTACTTCCCCATTAAGATTTTTGTTTAAATCAATTTCTCCGTTTGCTGTAATGAGAAGGGGAAGGTTTTGTATTGGAAACTTATTTGTTAAAACAGTAAGTTTTTTATTTGAGTCTAAATCCAAATTATAAGTATTATTATTTATGCTTTTAAGATTTCCTGAAAATCTTTTATTAAAATATTTTAATTTAGCTTTGCCTCTTTCAAGGCTCAAGTCTTGTTTTGTTATCTTTTTAAAATCTCCATTTAAAACTAACTTATTAATATCTTCTAATAGTAGACTTCCTTTAAAAGCTTTAAGTTTTATATCTTGATACTTAAAAGATTTGATATTTAGATTTAATTCATTAGAATTCTTTTTAGTAATTTCTCCATCTTTAAAATCAAGTTTAAAGTTATTAATAATAACTTTATCATATGCTAAGTTAAAGTCAGAATTAAGGTTAAAACTTTCATCTTTAGAAATAGATTTAATATTAATGTCATCTTTGTTTACAGAAACAATATTATTTATATTAAAATTTTTATTTAAGGCTTTAGAGTTTACTTTTGAATTAAAATCATAGATGTCTTTGTTTATTACTCCTTTTGATTCAATTTCAAGTTCATTGTTTTTAAGATTTAAATTATTAAACTCTAAAATCCCAGATTCGTCTCTTTTAAAGTTTGTTTCAAGTTGATTGATTAATGTATTTTTAAAATATAAATTTTCAGCTTTGATTTTATAACTAGTCAAGTTTTTATAGTTTTTTAAATAAAAGCTAAAATTTTTAGCTGAAAGTTTTTCTTTTTTATCTATTATTTTTATATTTTTAATTTCTAAATTATTTAATTTAATTTTAATCAATGCTTTTTTTTCTGATGGCGTGATTAAATGATTAATAAATTTATAAGTAGCAGAGTCTTGTAAGAGTCCAGCTGTTTCTCCATTTTTTAAAATTAGTTTGTTAAAGATAATTTCTTTTTTATAAATATTTTTAATATTTGCAAAAAGCTTTGCATTTTTAAATATTAGTTTTTGGCCGTCTTTATCATTTAGTGTTAAGTTTTTAGCTGAAGCTGTTAAGCTTAAAAGTGAAAAAGTAAAATCATCTGATTTAATCGAATAACCACCAGCTTGATTTGCTTGCTCATTTAAAAGTTCTAGAAAATATTTTGAACTAACTCTATTTATATATAATAAAAAAAAACCAATAATAATTATAGTTATTAAACTAGCTTTTTTTAGTATATTACTCATTCATATGTATTTTATAGCTAATTTTAAAATAATCTAGCTTATATTTTCACTGTGTTTCCACGCATGGTAAGAACTTCTTACAAGCGGTCCTGATTCAACAAATTTAAAGCCTTTACTTAAGCCAATTCTTTCATATTCTTTAAACTCTTCAGGAGTTATAAAAGAATGAACCGGCATCTGTTTAGCTGTCGGCCTTAAGTATTGACCAATTGTCATAATATCAACATTTGCTTCTCTAAGATCATCCATTAAAGATAAAACTTCTTCTTTAGTTTCACTTAAGCCAACCATTATCCCAGATTTAGTAATTATTTTTGGATTTACTTCCTTAGCTGTTTTTAAAAGGCTGACAGATCTTATATATCCAGAACCAGGGCGAACTCTTTTATATAGCCTTGGAACTGTTTCTACGTTGTGGTTTAAAATATTTACCCCAGACAAAGCGATATCTTTAATATGCTCATATATTCCTTCAAAATCAGGAATTAAAAATTCTATTTTTACACCAGGGCAATGTTGTTTTAACGCCTCTGCTGTTTTAACAAAATGATTGCTGCCTCGGTCAATTAAATCATCTCTATCAACTGAAGTTACTACTACATGTTTTAAGTTTAATTTTTTTACAGCCATTGAAACTTTAAAAGGCTCTAGCGGGTCAAGAGGATCAAGGTTAGTAGGGGAGCTATCTTTAATTGAACAGAACCTACATCTTCTAGTACAGAATTCTCCCATAATCATAAAAGTTGCAGTATGATGTGACCAGCATTCTCCGATATTTGGACAATGCGCTTCCTCGCAAACTGTATTTAAACTATACTTATCAACTATTTCTTTGGTTTCTAGGTATTTTGGAGAACCAGGAGCTTTAGCTTTTATCCAATTAGGTTTAACTAATACTTCACCTGGTTTTGTTTTATTTACAGTAATTGCCATTTTATATCATCATTAAAGCTGGTGTTTCTAAAGCGTTTTTAAAATGAGTTAAAAATTTACTAGCAACTACTCCATCAATTATTCTATGATCGCTTGAAACTGTGACCTTCATAATTTTTCCTGCAACAACTTTGCCATCTTCAATAACAGGAGTATCTTTTGTTGAACTAACTGCTAAGATTGCTCCTTGACCTGGGTTAATAATAGCTGTGAAGTTTTCAACATCAAACATTCCCATATTAGAAATTGAAAAAGTTCCTCCAGATAAATCAGAAGAAGAAGGTTTTCCTGCTTTAACCCTATCAATCATTAATCTTGATTCAATTACTAAATCAGATAAGCCTAAAGTATCAACGTTTTTAATAACAGGAATTATTAAACCATCATCTAAAGCCATAATGATTCCAATATTAATATCACCTGGTTGAACTACTGTATTATCTTTAAAAGCGCAGTTTAATTGAGGCTCTTTTTTTAAAGCATATCCAGCAGCTTTTACTATTAAATGATTAATAGTAATTCCTTTAAACCCAGGAGTTTCTTTAAGTATTGCTCTAAGTTTAATAGCTTCTTTCATATTTATGCTATTAGTTACATAAAAATGAGGATTATCATTTTTAGACTCTTGCATTCTTTTTGCTATAGTTTGCCTCATCTTATTCATTTGCTCAGTTTTAGCTTCTAAGTTTGGTGAACTTGTGTTTGAATTTTGAGAAGTAAGCTTGTTAGAGCAAGAAGTGCTATTTTGAGTATTTGAAATGCTTGGCGCTATTACGTTATTTAAAGCTTGCTCAACATCTTTTTTAGTTATTCTACCATTTGGGCCCGAACCGTTTAAGTTGTTTAATTCTAAGTTGTTTTGAGAAGCTATTTTTTTAGCTAAGGGTGATGCTTTAACTCTACTATTTGTAGCGGGTCTAGTATTAACTATAACAGGATTAACAATAGCTTGAGGTTTAACTTCAACAGGTTTTGGAGCTTCTTGAACTTTTACTGGAGTTTCTGGTTCAGGTTTTGGAGCTGAACTTGCTGATGGAGTAGGGATTTGCTCTCCGACTTCTCCGATGTAAGCAATAGGGTCACCTACATTTGCTTCCTGGCCAGCTTGAGTAATAATTTTTAAAACAGTTCCTGAATCAAAGCATTCAATTTCTAAATTTGCTTTATCAGTTTCTACTTCTGCTAAGATATCACCTCTTGAAACTGCTTGTCCTTCTTGAATCATCCAAGAAACTATCTTTCCTGAATCCATAGTATCGCTTAGTTGAGGCATTTTGATTTCTTTAGCCATAGTAAATTCCTTTTTAATTCAGTTTTATTTATATTCTAAAATTTATAGTTTATCAACTTTATCAGGGTGAAATGGGTAAAATTTAATCAGTTATTTTAGATGTTTATGGAGAGTATGTTTTTTACAGATTCTTTAGTTAGCTTGATAGTAGAGTTTATAATTATCAGATATACTAGAGTTTAATACCTGATGATATTATATTTATGTAATATTTTCGAATTTTAAGTTATTTATTTTAATTTTGATGATTTTATTAATAATATTTTTAAAAAATAACTTCAAATTCTTGAATAGGTATTAAATCTAAAGTATAAATAGAACAATATTATATGAAATTATGACACAAATAGATAATCAAGCCGCAGATCTTAAAAAATCATTAAATACTTTAGCTTTAATCAAAGGCACAAGACTTGTAATAATCACCCCTCAAATACAAGGAAATATAAACGTAGTAATTGGTTTTATAAGTTCTCTTTTAGAAAATGAAGATTTTAATATAAGTAAAATTAATGATAAAGATATTTTTACTTTCCAAAACCTAGAGCTATTAGAGAATAAAATTTTTAATTATGGTTTTACACTTAGTCCTAAAGAAAGAGAAAGTTTTCAGTTATACAGAAAAAATGTAATTAAAGCAGAATTAGAAAATTTCTTTACTTATGAAAAAAATAGTAATCCTTATGATTATCAAAATATTTTTATTAGGCAGTTAAGGGAGGTATGTACTTTTTTAAATATTTTTCCAGATAAATTAGAAAAGAAGCCAATATTAGATACTGTAACTAAACTTAAAAAAATCACTGAGGATCTTTTTATTTCTAAATCTTATGAAAGCTTACTTAAGGAGTTAGATTATATACAAAGAGTAGGTATAGAATACGATAATAAAAAACTAACTAGAAAATTATTAGAAGATAGGTTTTTTGATTTAAAGTTTTTATTTTTAAAAGATCTCCCTACGGATCCAGTATCATTTACTTTTTATTCAACTCTAATAAAAAATTCAGATTTTAGCTCTGATCAGATGAGAGAGGTTTTAAAACTACAAAAACCTATTGCCTATAGGACTATTCATTCAATTACTAAAGCTTTAAAAAGATTAGAATTTTCTAAAAGTAATATCTGTGAACAAACACATCAAGAGATAAAAGGTTTATTGTTAGCTTGTCCAAAAGTAGAAGGGTTAAGGCTTAGTGATGATCAAAAGCAAATTTTAATTAATGCATCAAAAAATATTCAGGCTTTTTTAGAGTAAGTACTTTTTAAGTTAACAATAAAAATGCTTATGCATTAAAAAGTTTGACTTAAAAACTATATTTAAAAAGAAATACTTAACTATAATATTTACTAATAATATAAAAATTATCCTTACTTGGTTTTAAAATTATAAAAATAATTAAAGAAATAACTATATGTATTTGATAATATTCTAAAGTAACTAAATCAGAGCTAGCTAAAATAAAAACAGAAAGCATATAAAATCTATAAATAAAAAATGGAGCTATATTAAAATAACAATCCAAATATAAAGCATTTTCTTTATTAATTTTATGGCTTTTTAATAAAAAAATAGTTATTGGGCCAACAAGGGTTATGATTAAAGTTAAGGCGCTTTTTAAAAAACTTAATAAGTTTTGCTCAGAACTTAAGCTAGAAAATAATCCTAAAATCACAAAAAAGATAATTATTTTAAAACTTAATTGAGGATTTTTTTTAATATTAAATTTAGCCTTAATATTTTTCTTATGTTTTAAGTATAAATAAAATATTTTTTGTTTTGTTAAACTAAAGATAAATAAACCTAAAACAGCTATATTGAAAATTTCTAAACTATTTCTATTAATACTAAATAGATTGTTTAAGTTTAGTTTGTCAATAACTAATAACTCAATTATTATACTACTAAAAAAGATATAGTAAGTTTGAATAGTTTTTTTGTAATATTTAGTATATAAATCTATCTGCATATAAAAATAATTTATGGAAAATAAATATTTATCAGTTACAAAGCTTAACACTATAATTTCTTCTATGCTAGAAGAACAATTTTCTAATATTTATTTCTATGGTGAGATCTCCCAACTAACTAAAGCCTCTTCTGGGCACATTTATTTAACTTTAAAAGATAAAAATTCAGTAATACCTGCTGTTATTTGGCGCTCAACAGCGCAAAGATTAAATTTTGATATTATCTCAGGACAGTCAGTTCTTTGCTCAGCAAAAGCTAACTTATACCCACCTTCTGGAAAATTTCAGATGATATTAAATTCTGTTAAATTAGCAGGTGAAGGGGAGCTTACTCAAAAGTTTGAACTCTTAAAAGAAAAACTATCTAAAGAAGGCTTATTTGATATAAGTCGTAAAAGAGAAATTCCATACTTTCCTAAAAAGATTGGAGTAGTTAGCTCTAAAACAGGTGCTGTTATTCATGATATAATGAATAGGATAAAGGAAAGAATGCCAGCAGTTCAAGTAGTAATTTATAATGCTAAAGTTCAAGGAGTTGGCTCGCTTCAAGAAGTAATAAGTGGAATAGAATATTTTAATAATCAAAATGATATAGATTTAGTTATCCTTGCTAGAGGAGGAGGGAGCTTAGCTGATCTTTGGACTTTTAATGAAGAGAATTTAGTTAGATCAATTTTTAGCTCCAAAATTCCTATTATATCTGCTATTGGTCATCAAACAGATGTAACTTTATCTGATTTAGTCGCTGACTTTAGAGCAGCAACACCAACTGCTGCTGCAGAAAAAGCAGTTCCTGATAGAGCAGAATTATTAAATTCTTTAACAGGATTAAAAAGAAGATTAAATAACTTTGATTATTGGTTTTACCCAAGATTTCAGGTTTTAGATAATTTAGAAGTTAAATTTAATAGTTTGTATAAAGATTTATTTACTAAATTAAAAGAACGAATAAATAATTTTTATAAATTATTAAAGGCTTCTCATCCAAAAAATAATTTAATTAATAAAAAAAATCAAATTCTTAAAATACAAAATGATCTAAATAAAAACTTTCAAGTTTTGATAAATAAAAATAAAGAACTTATTAAAAACTTTGAAATTAAAAATAAATATTTATTAGAAAACATTATTAAAAATCAAAAAGTGTCTTTAGAAAATATGTCCAAAAAATTAGAACTTTTAAACATCGAAAAGTTTTTAGATAAAGGTTTTGCAATAGTAAAATACAATAATAAAATAATTACAGATCCGAGTAGTTTAAAAGCAGGTGACAGTTTAGAGCTTCAGATTAAAAAAACAAATATTATAACTAAAATTGAAAAGGTAAATAATGGCTAAACTAAAATTAAAAGAATTATTAGAATCAGAAAAAATGGATACTTTAACAAAAGATTTGTCTTTTGAAGATGGTATGAAGCTTATGGAAGAGCTTTTGGATCAAATAGAGGATAATTCCAATAATCTTGATTTTGCTGTAAATGCTTACAGTAAAGGAAGTAAATTATTAGAGTTATTAAAAGCACAAATAAGCGCAGCGGAAAAGAAATTAGAGATAATTAACTGATTTGCTTTAGGATTTAGTTTTATATAAAATATCTTAAATATTTTTAGATAAATCTTATGAATCAAAATAGTTTAGAAAGATTTCAATTATTTAATTTTCGTTCAATTTGTTCTAGTCATTCAGTAGAGGTGGAGATTAATAACAATATAAAAGCAATATTCTCTAAAAAACCTTTTATACTTCAAACTACTAATTATTATGAACTATTAGGAATTAATTATATAATGAATGGTAGTCAAGAATGGCTTGATAAAGATGAAATTGCTAAATCCCTTACTTATAGTAGACAAGAAGATAAGCCAGATTTAGATAAGCGTAGATATTTGGCAGGCTCTTTAATAGATCAAATTATTGAACATCAAGATAGTATCAAAGATCAAGGTTTTTATTTAGATTTATTGTGCTCATTGTCAGTTTCAGAAGAGTATACTGAAGAGATTTTTAAAAAAATATCTAAGTTAAATCTTGATGAAGATTCTTTTATCTGTTTTGTTCAATCTGTTAATGAAAATAAAAACATAAGATATTATATTCAATCTACAATTTTTAATACTATTAAAGATCTAAATATAGGCAAGCAGGGAAGAAGAGAATTATTTAATTTATCATCAACTAGCCCTTCTACGGTTATTGATTATGACTTTTTAAATTCTTTAGAATTAAAATATAAAGATTACAAAAAGATTATATTAAGTATTTCTAAAGGACTTTTTAGTAGTCAAGAAGAATTAATTCAAAATTTTGATAAGTTAAATTTACAAGAAAGTGATTTTATTCAAGTCTTAGATAATTTATTTGAAGAAAAATATAATCGAGATAGTCTTTCTCAATGTACTAAGATTCAAAAATACCAATTTCCTCATATAGCTAAAAGATTTTTAAATCCTATAGCTAACAGTTTTTTTAATCCAAAGTTTTCCAGTTTATTAACATATGAGTTATATCAAAAAGCAGTATTAAAGCCTTGGTTTAAAAATATATATGAAATGCAAGATGCTTTGAATCAAGGAGTGGATTTAACAAAAGATAGTTTTGAAGAAGAAGATTTTATTCTAATTTATAATGCTCTTAAGGGGAGAGCAAAAAGGTTTGGCACTAAGTTTTATCCGGCTAGTTTTAAGGATTTAGCAACTGAATTAAGTTACAGTTTTATGTTCAAATATATCGAAGAGATTGGCAATTCCCAGCCTTATTCAGATCATTTTATTGCTTATGATCTTTATCTTGATAAGTTATGGGAAAATACAAATTTTTTATTATTATTTTATTCTTTTAAGGTGCCTAACAAAAATCAAGAACAGTTTAAAAATATTTTATTAGATTCAGCTAAAGATGCTAGGCTCAACATATTTGTATTTGATATTTTTAAATCTTTGTATCAAGAAGATTTTTTTAGTGATGTTAAGAGTTTTGTTTTAAATCCTAACAGAGAAAATGAGCCAGGTAAAAAAGATTTTTTTAAAAAGAAAGAATCTTTTCAAGAGCTTACAAGCTCTTTTGATGACTTAATATTGTTCTATGATTCATATTTAGACTATAAAAAATCATTAGAACAAAACTAGGCTCGAGCGGGATTCGAACCCGCGATCATGGTTTTGCAAACCAGCGCCTTAACCAACTTGGCCATCGAGCCATCAAGTAGTTAACTTAGCTTATTTATATATATTTCTCAAGATTATAACTTAAAATACTAACTACCTTAAAATACTACCTTTTAAAAGGCATAGGATCTAATATAAAACCACGTTCTGCCGATCTTATACTACAAGACATAACACCAACCTTAATGCAAACTAAAGGGGAGAGAGTGAAATCTTTTCCCTTTTTTTCTATTACTTGCAAATATCTAATTTTCAGTTTATTAAAAGATAATTGAATAATTAAGGTATATTATGACTTATGTAGTTGGAAAGGATTGTTTAGACCATAAAGATAAATCTTGTGTAGAAGTTTGTCCTGTTGATTGTTTTTATGACATCGCAGATAAAAAGCTAAATGATAAATATAATGTTCCAATAACTTCTGATGATTCTGATTCAGAAGAGACTAAAAAGAAAAAATATGGACTTTTAGTAATAGATCCTGATGAATGTATCCACTGCGGAGCTTGTCAAGTTGAATGCCCCTTTGAAGCAATTCAAGAAGATTCTGATGCCGATGAAGAGTTCTTAAAATTAAACGAAGAATTAACTGTTAATTTAACTGAAGAAGAAAGAGATGAAAAAAGATGCACATCTTAAAGTGTATTTTATTTTTTCTAATTTTCTTTTCTAGTACTAGCTTATTTTCTGATTATTCAAGTATTGTAAAAAAATATTCTCAAACTACAGCAGTCCTAATTCAGGATCAAAATGGAAACGATGTTTTTTCATATCGTAAAAATGATCTTTTAAAACCAGCATCAATTCAAAAATTAATCACAACAAATTTTGTATTACAAAAATATGATTCGTATAAAAGATTTAGAACTAATTTTTATTATAAAGATAATATTTTAACTATTTCAACAAATGCTAATCCAAGTTTAGTAATGGAAGATATCTGGATAATAGTTAATGAGTTAAAGGCGCGTGGTGTCAGCTATATATCCAAAATTGTATACGATTTTAATGGCTTTAAATATTTTCAACCAAGATCTGGGCAAAGATCTTATCAAGCATCAGTTCATCCTTTTAGTTTAAACTATAATTCAGTTTCTTTTATAATTTGCCCAGAATCTGGAAGTTTCTCAGTTAAAACAAAGCCTGATAACTTAGGTATATATATAGATAATAAACTCAAAAAAAGTAATAAAAATAGTTTTTCATTAAACGAAAATGAAGATAGTACATATACTTTAGCAGGTAATTATAATTCTAAAAGTTGCAGTGAAGTTAATAGAAGCGTTAAAGACCCTCTAGGGTATTTACAAAAAGTAATAGTAAATTATTTTAATTTAATAGATGTTCCTGTTCAAAATCAAACTTATTCAAAAGGGCAAAAATCAGGAGATTTAATTTATTCTTTTGCATCTAAACCTCTTGATTTAATATTACGAGATTTAAATCACTATAGTTCTAATTTTATAGCAGATATGCTTCTTTTATCTTTAAGTAGGTCTGAAAATCTAAGTTTAAATTCTGTATTAAATAAAATGCAAACTAGCATAAGTTTAAATAATGAGGGTTTTAAAACTTTAGATGGTTCAGGTCTTTCTCATGATAATAGGCTTTCAGTAAATATAGTTGTAAAGACTATTAGAAATTTATTAAATAATAAAAAAATCAGTTTAGAGTCATATTTACCAATATCTGAAAAAACAGGAACTCTTAGCAAGAGAAACTATAATAATAACTTTTTCAGGGCTAAAACAGGCTCATTAACAGGGGTACAATCTTTAGCTGGGGTTTTATATAAAAATGGACAAAGGTATCCATTTGCTATTATTCAAAATAATGTAAAATCAAAATCTTCGGCTTTAAGATTTGAAAAAGAAATTATCAATTATTTTAATAATAATTAAAAAATCATATTGTATAATTTATTATTTAATTAATAATAAACAATATGAAAAAAATCTTAATTTTACTTTTATTTCTTATATGTAATACTTCAATATTATCTCAGTCATACAAATTTAATTCAGAATTTCAAATTACCGAGCGCCTTCATTCAAGAGTAATGTTTTGGGTTGATATTTTTGCAACATATAAAAGATCAGATTACGTTTTGCACCATAGAGAGCATCCTGGAATTGTTTTTAAAGTTTATTATGATCAGCAAATTAAATTTAAGACTAAAACTGCTAAATCAGATTTAGAATATAATTTAAAAAAACCTATTTATGATAGTTTGCAAAGAATTTCAAATAATCAGATAAATTCAAAACTTGATAACTATATTTTTGATCAATTATCTCAAATCAATGATCCTATTTTAGAAGCTAGGAAAATAATTTCTGAAAAATTAGTCAGGTCTCAGCAAGGAATAAAAGAAAAATATAAATCTGCACTTGAAAGAGCTAATAGATATTTACCAATTATCGAAAGTATATTTATTGATGAATATAATTTACCAATCGAGTTAACTAGGCTTCCTTTTGTAGAATCTTCTTTTGATTATGAAGCGTATAGTTCTGTTGGAGCTGCAGGAATTTGGCAGTTTATGCCAAGAACTGCTAAATCTTATATGAAGGTGAACCGCTTGGTTGATGAAAGACGTGATGTAATTGAAGCTACAAGAGGTGCTGCTCAGTATTTAAAATCTGCTTATCAACAATTAGGCAATTGGGGGCTGGCAACAACATCTTATAATCACGGGGTGGGCGGCGTTAGGAAAAGAATAAGACAAGGTGGAAGTAATAATATAGAAGATTTAATTGATAAAAAAGTATTTGGTTTTGCTTCAGGTAACTTTTTTCCTGAGCTTCTTGCTGCAATTTATATTTATGATAATAGGGGTACTTATTTTCCTAGATTGAATTTAGAAAAAGCATTAAGTGTTCATGAATATAAATTGCCTTATTCTTATAGTCTTAAATATATTTTAAAACATACTGGTTTAGATAAAGAGACAATAAAAAAATATAATTATGGACTTTTAAGTCCAGTATGGAATAATTCTTATAGAATTCCTTCTGGTTATACTTTAAAACTTCCTAAAGATAGGATTTATAGTTTTAATATGCTTAAAATTAAAGAGCCAGGAGCCGCTAAGACTATTTATTCTGCTAATTCTTCAAATATTTATCGAGTTAAAAAAGGGGATAGTTTAGGAAAAATTGCTTCTCGCTTTGGAACTAGTATAAATAATTTAAAAAAGATAAATAACTTAAAAAGAAATACTATTTACGTTAATCAAAAATTAAAAGTAAGTGGAAGTAAAGTTCATAAAAGCTCGTATGCTTCAACTCAATCTAGTTCAAAGTATAAAGTAAGAAAAGGGGATAGCTTAGGAAAGATTGCTGCTAAATACAATGTAACGATTTCAAGTATTAAATCATTAAATAAATTAAAAAATAATAATATTTATGCTGGTCAAATATTAAAAATTAACTCATCAAAGTCTTTTGCAAACTCTTCGATTATTCCAGTTAAATCAACTTACAAGGTAAGAAAAGGAGATACTTTAGGTTTAATTGCTGCAAAGCATAAAATGAGTTTAAGCAAGCTTAAATCTTTAAATGGATTAAAGAGCTCAAGGATATATATCGGGCAGGTTTTAAATACATCTTCTAGTTATACAGTTAGTAAAGGTAAAGTTGTTAAGACGTATAAAGTAAGAAAAGGTGATAGTTTAGGAAAAATTGCTGATAAATATAAGATCGGTTTAAGTAAGTTAAAAAAGGATAATAACTTAAAAGGGAATACGATTTATATTGGACAAAAATTAAAAATTAATTAAACATATATAAATTTTTATATGTTTAATTAATTTAAAAGATATTAAACTAAAAAGATATTAAACTAAAAAGATATTAAGCCTAAGCCGCCTGGTCTTTATCTTTTGGTTCTTTGCTCTCTACAAATTTGCAATCAGATAATGGAATACTTACAGTTGTAGCTTTTTTAATATATATTTCAGTTCCATCTTCAAGTTTTGTATCAGTCATTTTTGTTAAAAATTCATTTGATAATTCAATTGGTAAATCAGCAAAAGAATATTTATCTCTACTTTTAAAACAATTTATTAATTCAGGATTAATGCCTGTTTTTTCAGCCGCAATTTCTTTAAACTTATCTTCATTGAATCCACTTGCTTCTCCGTGACCTAGATAAAATCTAGTAAACTTTTTAGTTGGAATCCTAGGAGGTCTGTTATTTTTCTGATAATCTCTTTTAATTTTATTATCAGAATTTCTACCTTTCTTATAATTATTTTCAAAAGTTTTAGCTTTTAATTCTGGAATTATTGCTAAAGTATTATGAAGTAGGTTCTTAACAACAGCTTCAAAATTATCATCAGCTTTTAAAGCTTCTAATATTTCAGAGTAATCATTTTCTTTAGGTAGTTCAAAGCTAGTTGCTTCTTTAATAATTTGAGATGCTTTCAGTTTAAGCATTTCTTCATTTGAAGGGGCATCTAATTTATCAATCTCATAACCTAATATTTTCTTTAAGTAATGAAAATTACTAAAATCAGTTGAATTAACTAAGCTATAAACATTTCCAACCTTACTATTTTCTTCATCAGTTCCTTCAAATCTATGGATATAAACTTCAGGGTCATTATGGATAGAATAATTAATTATATTATCAAATATTCCTAAATCTAATTCTTGAGCAGAAATATCTGTTAGTATAACGATGTTGAATTCATTATTTTCTAATCCTAATTTACATTCATTAATTGTTGTAAATGGAACGTGTCCAATCATTTTAAATGATTTTAATTGATTTTTTTTGATAATTGCATCAATTAAATCAGCATCTGATGGTGTGTTACAAAATACAGCAGATTTATTATCTTTTGAATTAAGTAAGTTTACTAGAGTGTTTGGTTTAGCTAAAAGCTGATCATCTAGTTCATAGTAATAATGTTTAATTTTATTTTCTTGTGTTGTTTCTTCTTGCATTGTTTGCCTTTTATAGTATTAAATGAGTTTAATTTTAAAATAAAAAATATGTTAAAAATTAATTTTCCAAGCTTTAAAATTTTATGTTTATTAATATTCTTTTTAAATGCTTGCTTGTTAAATGAAAATAATACAAAAAATGAATTAATTCAAGCTATTGAATCGATTAATATTAATAACAATGATGCTAAGTTAAAGAGTTTTTCTTGTAATAAAGGGATATTAGCTAACTCAAAAATTAAAAATTCTAGTTTTATAGCTTTTACTGGTTGCTTGCAGTTAGTTAAACTTAAAAATTCTCAATTAAAACAAGTATCAAAACTTGATATCGATTCAAAGATAATAGATATATCTAATGATTCTAAGTTGTTAGCGTATTTTAAAGATGATCGGGTATCTTTAGTAGATTTAAGTTCAAATAACAATATTTCTGAAAAAAATATTGATTTTAATGTCAGTAAATTAAAGTTTTTAAACTCTTCTGCATTAATAATAGGTTCTACTAGTGGAAAAATTTATATTTGGGACTTTGCTAAGCCGTTTGGAAATGAGCTTTTAGAATTATATAATGGACATAATAGCTCTATTAGTCAGATTGAATCAAATATTTCTGGTGCTAGTTTTTTTACTGCTGATTGGAATGGGAATATTATCGCTTGGGTTAAGCATTCAAAAAATCAAAGTAATTATTATGATTATAATATAGACATCTCTAAACGTTATAATCTTTTTATTCCAAATAAGAGAATTCTTAAAACAGAAAATGTTTATTCTAAGGTTAAGTTATTAAAAATTATTCAAAATAAATTTTTAGCTGCGGTATATGAAAATGGTTATTTACAAGTTTATAATATCAGAGGGGCAAATTTAATTTATTCTAAAAATTTAAATCTAAAAAATATTAAAGACCTGGAAATATATAATGAAAAATTATACATCTTAGGTTCTTCAAATTTAGAAGTTTATGAATATAAAAATAGTTTAGAGTTTAATAAATTGTTTTTAAAAAGAAAAAATAAAAAAAAGCTAACAGCTGATAAGTTAATTTTAATTAATCAAAAATTGCATTATCTACAAAATGGTAAGCTTTTAAGAATAAAGGATGAAAAATAAATGAAAATAAAGTTTTTAATTAGCATAGTAGTTTTAATATTCCTTGATCAGTATACAAAATACTTAGTTGTACAAAATTTAAGTTTAGTAGATATAGTGCCTGTAGTAGATAATTTTTTAAATATTGTTTTAACTTATAATTATGGAATAGCTTTTGGGGTTTTTAGTAAATTAAATATTCCAAATCAGCATATCTTTTTATCAATCTTTGTTTTTTTAGCTTTAATTTTTATCGTAAGTTCTTTATTAAAGTCATTTAAAAAAGATTTTTATTCTCAAGCAGCTATTAGTTTAATTATCTCAGGCGCTTTAGGAAATATTATTGATCGCGTAAGGTTAGGGTATGTTGTAGATTTTATTGATGTTTATATAGGATCTTGGCACTGGCCAGCTTTTAATGTTGCAGACTCTTTAATTTTTATAGCTGTCTTTATTCTTTTAATTAAAGGTAAGAATGCCTAAATTCTATAATTGCGCTGAGTAAGTTTTTAAGTTAATTTTAAAAAGATTAAAAAAGGTTGTTTATTATTATGAAAAAATTAATTGCTGTATCGTTAATTATTTTAAGTTCTATTTGTTTTTCTCAAGAAAAGGCTAAGTCACCAAATATATTATTATTAATCACAGATGATCAAAGATATGATGATCTTCAAAAATATATGCCGTATACTTATGAAAAGATTTTTAATCAGGGTGTTAAGTTTAATAAAGCTTATATTACAACTCCAGCTTGTTGCCCAAGTAGAGCTAGTATTTTTACTGGTAAATATGCCTCCTCTCACGAAGTTAAAGCAAATAGGTATAGACTGTTTAAAAACACAATGTTTCAATATTTAGCTAAAAAAGATTTATACTATCAAGGCTTAATCGGTAAATATATCAACACTTGGAATGGAGAAAAAAGAAATGAGTTTGATTTCTGGGTTTCTTTTAGAGCAGGAAGTTCTAGGTATAATGATCCAAGATTAAATGTTAATGGGGTATGGTCAAAGCATCAAGGCTATATAACTGATATTTTAGGGTCTTATGCAATTGATTTTTTAGATAAAAGTGAAAAACAAACAAAGCCATTTTTTTTAACAATTCCTTTTAATGCCCCGCACCAAACGGCAACTCCAGCACAAAGGCATTTGAGTTCATTAAAATCTGATATAATAACTGACAATCCAAATTTTAATGAAGTCGACAGGTCTGATAAGCCTTTATGGTTAAGATCTAAAAAATCTATGTCAAAAAAAAGAATTGCTAGAAATAAAGAATTTAGAGCAAATCAAAGAAAAACTCTTTTAGCAGTTGATGAGTCTATTGAGATGATTATCAATAAAATTAAGGATCAAGGTAAATTAGATAATACGGTAATTATATTTTTATCAGATAATGGATTGCTTCTAGGAGAACACGGCTTAGTATCAAAAGATTCTGTTTATGAGGCAGCGATAAAAGTTCCATTTGCTATTAAAATTCCAGGAATAGCATCTCAAGAGAGAAATGAAGTTGTTTCAAATATAGATATTGCTCCTACAATATATGAGTTAGTAGGATTAAATGATTCAGAAATTACTGAAGGCTATGATGGGTCTTCAATGTTAAGACTTTTTGATCGAAACATAGAGTGGAGAAAATCTTTAATGATTGAAGGTTTTAGAAGTAAGGGGCCAAGGTTACCTTTTGCAGCTGTTCATACTGGGAGATATGTTTATGTTCAAAATGAAAGAATTCCAGGAAAATTTGATATCAATAATCAGGAGTTTTATGATTTAAGTATTGATCCATATCAATTACAAAATTATATACATAATGATGTTTATCAAAACATTATTAATAGTTTAAGAGCAGATTTAAATTCTAAGCTATTAAAACATAGAGGGAGTACCTCATTTAGAGCTCCAGTTGGTGATCTGCAAATGGGAGATAATTTTTTAAAAGAGGAAAATAGTTATGAATAAATTTTTAGTAGTATTTTTAATTTTGTTGTCATCTTGTGCTTTAAAAGAAGTTGATACAGTTGATTACCAAATCAAGACAGAGCCAACAAATGTAATTGAGTCAATCGATCTTCAAAATAAAATTATAATTAAACAGCAAGCAGATGCAATTAACCAAGAAAAAGATAGTTTGCACATAGAAAGACAGAAATACTTTAATAAAGAACTTGAAGATAGATTATATTAAATAGGAAAATTATGGATAAAATAAAAAGAAGACTTATCATATTAGTTTGTATGTTAGTTCTATTTGTTGGTTGTATTCCAAATTTAAATACTAATACAACTGTTGGAGCTACTACTGGGTCTGTAATTGGAGCTAGCTTAGGTGCTATTATCGGCTCTCAAACAGGATCAACTGCTGAAGGAATTGTAATTGGCGCAATAGCTGGAGGAGGTTCTGGCGCTTTAGTCGGATCTGTTCTTGATAAACAAGAAATTAAAATTGAGAATCAAGAAAATTTAATTAATGAACAATCTGCTTATATTAATGATAAAAATAGTAATATGGCACATTTAAAAAATACCTCAAATTTAATAGGTTTTAATAAAGATAAAACTAATTATTCTAGGTTAAAATATAGTAGAGAAAACTATCCAACTGATAATAATAATTCAGCTGTTAACCTAGACAGGGCTTATCAAGGAAATCCATATTCAAAACCAATTGTAATCTCTAACAACAGTGTTGATTCGCAAGTTCAAGAAAATTATCCAAATGAAGTAATTACGAATAACCCTAATCCTAATTGGGGAAGAGATAATAATGTCTATAATCAGCCAATAATTTCTAAAGAGATTATTACTTATGGAACTACTAATAATCAGAATCCACAAATCCAAAGAGAGCAAATTATTTATCAGCAGCAAAATCCTAAAGCAGAATTTAATACTGAACCAGTAATTGTTTATACTCAGCCTCAAACTGAAGTTACTCGCGCATCATTGGAGTGGGATAGTATAGATAATACTAATCAGCCTAATAAATGGGATCTGAATGATTATAATTATGACGAAGCTAAACCTAGAGTTGATCATACTATTAATACAGAAAATCTAAATGCTAGAGAAGGTGGAAAAATTATTTTAAGAGAGCAAGTTTTACAAGAACAAAGAATTCCTGAAACTAGAGTTCAGCCTAATCAAAATGTAGAAATAATTGAATCTTTTCCAATTGAAGAACCTAAGAAAATAAATTTAAATTCAGATGAATGTCTTGAAGCAGAAAAAGAAGTGTCTTCAGCTAAAAAATCAGAAAATAATTCTGAAAGATTATTTCACTACAGAAGAGCTTTAAGGTTATGTCCTGAAAATTCTAATTATCACGTTTATTTAGGAAATGTTTACAAGAATATGGATCGCAAAAAAGATGCTATATTTGAGTATTCTGAAGCTCTAAAACTTAATCCTAGTAACCCGGATGCAATTGAACAATTAAATTTATATAAATATGAAAATGAAAATACTTATTAGTCTAATATTAGCAGTTAGTTTGTTTTCTTGCAGCGTTCAAGATAATACTAAAAATCAAAAAGAGCTTATTGTTGATTTAAATGAAAATGAAAAATTTGCCTCTGCTTTTGATGAAGAAACTTTTCGATCTGAGCACTCTGCTAGTATTTTAAATTTAGAAAATACTGGTACAGAAATTAAAGTTCAAGATACTTATATTAACTTTAAAATTCCTAATGTTTATTTTGATACTGCAAAGCATAAGCTTAAAACTAAATATAAAAACTCATTAAAAGATTTAATTTCTATTTTAAATTCATATCAAGGGCAGATTATAATCGATGGTCACGCTGATACAAGAGGAAGTATTCCTTATAATCAAAAATTGAGTATGAATAGGTCTTTAGAGGTAAAGAATTTTTTATTAAAAAATAATGTCTTAGAAAATAGAATTATCATCAGGGCTTTTGGTGAAGGTGATGCTAAGGCTTCTAATTATAGTACTTCTGGTAGAAAATTAAATAGAAGAGTAGAAATTAATTTAATGAACTAACTAACTAATTAATTTATTAGATTATCCTGAAACTACTTTTTTCTCTTTATAGATAATTTTTGGTATTTCATTATTTTTAATAGTTTTTCCAGTAATAACTATTTTTTCAATATCCGTTCTTCCAGGTGAAGTATACATTAAATCTAATAAAGCATTTTCTAATATTGATCTTAGCCCTCTAGCACCAGTTTTTAACTCAATTGCTTTGTTTGCAATTTCTGTAATCGCTCTTTTTTCAAACTCTAATTTAATATTGTTTAATTCAAATAATTTTTTATATTGTTTAATTAAAGCATTTTTTGGCTTTGTTAAAATTAACTCTAAATCATCTTTAGTTAGTGGATTTAAATGAGATACTGTTGGGATTCTCCCTATTAATTCAGGTATTATTCCATATTTTATTAAGTCTTGATTCTGAATATTAGCAAGTAGAATATCTTTTTTCTCTTTTGTATCGCTTTGATTTGAAAATCCTAAACCGTGATTTCCAATTCTTTTTTCTATAATATTCTCAATTCCTGCAAAAGCGCCGCCTAAAATAAAAAGTATGTTAGAGGTGTCAAGTTTAATAAATTCTTGTTGAGGATGCTTTCTACCACCTTTAATTGAGATATTTGCAACAGTTCCTTCAATTACTTTTAATAAAGCTTGTTGAACTCCTTCCCCAGATACATCTCTAGTTACAACTGAAGAATCAGTTTTTTTAGATATCTTATCTATTTCATCAATGTAAATAATACCTCTTTGTGCTTTTTGAACGTCGTGATTTGCATTTGAAAGTAGGCTACTTAAAATATTTTCTACATCTTCGCCAACATAACCAGCTTCAGTTAAGCTAGTAGCATCAGCTATTGCAAAAGGAACATCTAAAATTTTTGCTAAAGTTTCAGCAAGTAAGGTTTTTCCAGATCCTGATTGACCAACTAGAAGAATATTTGTTTTAATAATTTTTATATCATCATTATTATTTATATGTATTCTTTTAAAATGATTATGAACTGCAACAGAAAGTACTTTTTTTGCTTTTTCTTGTCCTATTATATAATTATTAAAGTGCTCAAAGATTTCCTTTGGGGCAGGAATATCAATTTTAAATTTTTCTATCTCATCTTTTTTAATTTCACTCTGGAGTATATTTTTACATAACGATACACAGTCATTACATATATATGCTTCTGGTCCTGCAATTAGTTTTTTAACAGACTTTTGTCCTTTATTGCAAAATGAACAAATTAAATGATCAACATCTTTCATAACACCTCTTATATAATTATGATGCAATAAGCTCATAAAGGGTTTAAATAAAATATCGGCAGTTAAAAAAAATAGTTAAAGTTTTTTCTTAGAATTTAAAAGAGGTTTTATTAAAAATAGAGGAGATAGGGCGGATAAGATGTTAATATAGATGTCTCTATAGTCAAAAACTCTTGTAGTTACAGGTATTTGTAAACATTCATCAATTATTGCAATTATTACAGCAAAAACAATTACAGTTTTTTTATTCTTATATTTAGTTAGTAATATAAGGCTTAAATTAGAGAATAGAAAAAAATGTATATATTCTATGTAGCTATTTTGAACTATATAAAAAATAATTAAGATATTTATTAAAAAAAGATACCAGTATTTATGAGAAAACTTAAATTTTTGATAGTTTTTTTTAATTATAAATAAATATATACTTAAAATGATTAAAGAAACTATTAAAAGGGTGCTAGGCTTGTTTAAAGCATTAAAAATAGTTCTTCCAAAAACTGAAAAACTAAAAATCACTGAAATATATATAAAAATTAATCTGTTAATATTATTATTTATCATTTAATATTAGTATATGAAAAATTCTGAAATAAAAAAAGATTTAAAAGTGATACGTAAAAATAAGTTTGGTGCTCAAGGAAAAGTTGTTGAATTTAGAACTGAAGTTGGTGTAGCTGAAGATGATCAGACTAAAGACCTGCTAGTTAAAGTTTTATGGGATAATGGAACACTATCTTATTTAACTTCTTCTGCTTTAAGAAAAGCTTAAGTGTTATTTGTTAAATTTAAATTTCTTTTCTTCTTTGTTGATTAATCTAATTATATTCTCTTTATGTCTGATAATTGTTAACAAGCCAATTAATGCAAATCCTAAATAATATAAACTATCTAAAGAAAAAATATTAAATAATCCAAAGAACAAAATAAAAAGACTTGAAATAATTGAACTTAATGAAACTATCTTTGTAATTAAAATTGAGAATAAAAATATTAAAAAAACTAACAAGCCTAAAGTAGGGTTAATAAAACTGATCACTCCAAAACTTGTTGCAATTCCTTTGCCGCCTTTTAAGCCAGGTAGCGAAATACAGTGTCCTAAAATTGCAAAAAAACCAAAAATGCTAATATAATCAATTTCTTTTGATATAGTAAAAGATATATAAACTGCTAAAATCCCTTTTAAGACATCAAGAATTAAAGTTATTATTCCAGCTTTTTTTCCAATAACTCTTGCAACATTGGTAGCGCCAGTATTTTTAGAACCTTTATTTTTAATATCTATTTTATAAATTTTAGCTAATATGATTCCTGAAGGAAAAGCTCCTATTAAATAAGAAATTAAAATTGATAAAAAAATTAGCATAGTTCTTTAAGTAAATTATAATTTTTAATTTTATCATCGTTATTAAAAATTGCGCTTCCTGCAACAAAAATATCTGCTCCATTTTTAGAACACTTAGGGATCGTATTTTTATTAATACCACCATCAAGTTCAATTAAAGTATTTACGTTTTGAGCTAAAATTTCTTTTTTTAAATCAATAATTTTTTGATATGAATTTTCAATAAACCCTTGGCCGCCTTTTCCAGGATATACAGACATAATTAAAACTAAATCTAAGTCTTTTAAAAAAGGGAAGACTACATCAATCTTAGTATCAGGGTTAATTACAAGACCAGAAAGGATATCATTAGTTTTAAGACTTTGAATTAGCTTGTTTACGTTTGTAGTAGCTTCATAATGAAATGAAATTAAATCAGGTTTACAATCAATAAAATCTTGTAAATACTTATCAGGATTTTCAATCATTAAATGAACATCAATAAAATGATCTGAATTTTTAACTAAATCTTTTACCGCTTTTGGGCCAAAATTGATATTATCAACAAAATGTCCATCCATAACATCTACATGGATCCAAGTTTTTTCAAAATCTTTTATTTCATCAAGAAGTTTTGTATGGTCTGCTGCTAAAATTGATGGTGCTATGATTTTATTATTCATTAGTAAATTCTTTATTTAAAATATCATATCCTGTTAAGAAATCTTTAATTGCCATTCTTCTTTTACCTGAAACTTGAATTTCTCTGATTCTAAGTATATCAGCGCCGCAGGCAATATCAATAAATTCTTTTGAAATATTAAATACTAAACCAGGTTTATAAGAATGTTCTTCTTTGATTAGTTCAGGTTTAAAGAGTTTTACCTGCATTTTTTCTAGGAAAGTTTTTGCAGCTGGAAATGAATCAAAAGCGTTAATCATATTTACTATATCAAAAGCAGGTTTATCCCAATTAATTATAGTGTCTTGTTTTGTAATTTTTTTTGCATATGTAGAATTATCATTATTTTGTTTTATAAATTTTACTTCATTTTTAATAATAGATTCTAAATTGTTAACTGTTAAATCTGCGCCTATAACTGAAAGTCTTTGTTTAAGAGAGTCAAATGTTTCATTTGTATTAATAGCAGTTTCTTTAGTTATAATAATATCTCCAGTATCTAATCCTTGATCCATCCTCATAAGCGTAATACCAGTTGTAGCATCGCCAGTTAGTATTGAATATTGAATCGGAGCAGCACCTCTCCATCTAGGTAAGATAGAGCCGTGTATATTAATACTTTTAGCTTTTGGATAATCTAAGATTTCTATTGGAAGTATTTGTCCATAAGCAATAACTATATTAATATCAATTTCTAGCTGAGTAATAATTTTTTGAACGTCTAAAATATTGTTTCTAATTTTTTCAAATTGAAATAGTTTAATATTATTTTGACTTGCAAAAGAAGCTACGCAGTTTTGTGTTAACTTCATTCCTCTACCAGATTTTCTGTCAGGTTGTGTTATAATTGCCGAAATATTAAATAGTTTTGAATTATAAATAGATTTTAATGTATCCATTGAAAATATATCTGATCCAAAAAAAAGTATATTATACATCTGCCTCTAGAGGTTTATTTTTTTTAAACCATTTATCAAATCTATTTTTTTTAAGTCTACTTAGATAATCAATAAATAAAATTCCATCTAAATGGTCAATTTCATGTTGTAAAACTATTGCTAAAAATTCATCAGCTTCTAAAATAAATTCTTTTCCATGTCTGTCTTGAGCTTTAACTTTTACAGAACTATACCTTTTTATTATTTCAAAATAACCAGGTATACTTAAACAGCCTTCGTGAGAATCTACTTTAATTCCATCATTAAAAAAAATAGTTGGATTTATCAGCTCTATTAAAGAATCTTTTTCTCTTTTTGTGTCAACAATTGTTACTCTTATATTTAATCCAACTTGAGGGGCAGCTAATCCTACTCCATTATCATTTTTCTTTAAAAGGGCGCTCATTTCGTCTAGAATACTATGAAGTTTTTTATTAAAGTCGGTAACTTCTTTTGTTTTTTGAGTTAATATCTCATTAGGATATGTAATTATTGATAAAGCCATACTTTTTTTTAAATCAAAATTATTTTTTTGTCTATTATTTCAGAATTAATATGTATATATTTATTAAATGAATGAGTTAAATCTGTCTTCTGCTCAAATATTACGAATATTAAGCTCTTTTTTCGGTTCTGATAATATAATTGTTAATTATTCTGCAAACGCAATATTTAAAGAATTAAATATTAAAACTAGTAAAACTGAGCAGGATTTAAAGTTAAAGTGCCCATTTGTTATCTTAAATAATAATGATGAGATAGTTTTAATTATCGATTTATCATTTAATCTAGAGTCAGATGATATTGATTTAAAGATCTTGGATCGTAATCAAATTTTAAGTTCAAAGTTTAATGATAAGCTTAAGTATATTTGCTTAACTAAAGAGGAGTTTTCATTATTATTAGATACTCAAGGAGGTGGAGTGTTTCACTTTTTAAAAAATCATTATAGGGATAAACTTGAAGAATTTTCTGAATAGAGAAACATTATTTCTTTTAATAATCTTTTTAGTTACTTGTACTTATTATTTTGTTTTTAATAAACAATTTATTTCTTATTATATACTATTTGCAGCGTTTATTTACTTATTATTTAAATATAAATTTTCATCAGCATTATTTATCTCATTATTCATTTTTATTTTTTCACTATTTGTTAAATTTATTAATTTTAATCCAAAAGATATTGATATCTATTTAGGACACTTAAATAATGATGAGTCTAAAAGATATCAAGTAATTTTAAAAGAAAGCCTAGGAAAGGAAAATTCTGAATTAGTTTTAAAAACAACTAATTCATCTGATAAAAATGATCTATTAAGTAAAGATAATCAGATTTATATAGATGGAGATCTGAAGAATTTAAATTTAGAGTTTAATAAGAAGAATTACTTAGAGTTTATCATTTTTGATAAAAGTTATTATTTAATTTCTTATTTAAAAAATATCCAAATAAACTTTCAACCACACGATAAAACAGTTGAGTTTATAAATGATCTTTATTTAAATACAGAGCTGTCTTTAATAAAAGCTAAGATGATTTATGGTGATTGGGAAGATGATTCACACAGGGCTTATGCATCATTTTTACTAGCTAATTTATATTTTAAAGACTTAATTAGTGCTGATAGCTTTAATCAGGCTTTATTTGACTGTATTCATAATTTATACCAATCTGCCTATAATAGGTTAAATAATGATGGTAATTATAATTCTGACTTAAGTTTTGCTATAAATATTAACTACTTATTATTATTTTGGTATGCTTATGATCAAACTTTAAACCGAAATTATTTTCATAGCGCCCGGAGGTCTTATGGAAATTTAGCTAGTTTTGACCATAAAAATTTATCTAAGTATTTAGTAAAATTATACAAATTAAATGAGTTAAATTTTAATCATTCTCAAGAGTGAAAAATCTTGTAATATTTTTAATTTTTTTTTATTATTTGGACTATGGATTTAAATAAAAAACAAAAATGCTCGCTCAATGAAGAAATAATAGTTAATCAATTATCAAAAACTATTGATAAGGTTAATTTTGATGAGCCAGGGGAAGTTTATTCTGGAAAAGTTAGAGAATGTTTAATACAAGATAATCTTAGAACTTTAATAACTACTGATAGATTAAGTTGTTTTGATAAAGTTATTACAACTGTTCCTTTTAAAGGGAAAGTATTAAACGATTTAGCTGTTTTTTGGCTGGATAAAACAACTCATATTGTAAAAAATCATTTACTTGATGGTTCAATTCCAAATACTATGAAAGCTGTTAACGCCCAGGTTCTCCCAATAGAGTTAATTGTTAGAGGGTACTTAACTGGAAGTGCTTATAGAGATTATAAAGCTGGGAAAGCTATCTCAGGCATTAAACTTCCTGATGGATTAGCTCAGTATCATAAATTTGAAACACCTTTAATTACCCCAAGTACTAAAGCAGAAATGGGAGAGCACGATATGCCAATTTCTGAAGCTGAAATTTTAGAAACAAAGTTAGTTCCTCAAGATTTGTGGAACCAAATTAAAGATGTTTCCTTAAAGTTATTTGATTATGGAAGCAAGGAAGTTGCAAAAAGAGGCTTAATTCTAGTAGATACTAAATATGAGTTTGGCTTGGTAAATGGTGAATTAGTTTTAGTGGATGAAATACATACTTTAGACTCTTCAAGATATTGGAAAGCTGATAGCTATCCAAGCGCATTAAAAGGAGAATCTGACCCTATTATGCTTGATAAAGAGCCTATGAGGCAGTGGCTTATATCTAAAGGATATATGGGAGAAGGGGATGTTCCAGAGATTTCTGATGATTTAAGAGTTGAGCTTTCTAAGCATTATATTAATTCATATGAAATAATATCAGGGCTTGGGTTTAAAGCTTAATATCTATATTTTAAAACTTGAATAATAAAACCTAAAGCGACGATACAAGTGGTTAAAGGGATGAATAGTTTTGAATCCATTTTTGCAAAGGTAGTGTTTTTTATTGTTTTAAATATTCCTACGTATTTAAAATCACCAATTGTTCTTAAAAGAAAAACTATTGGAATAATCTATCCAATAAATTTAAGAATCAAATTTTTATAACTTACTGATTAAGGAAACATAAAGTAAAAAACTGTGCAAAAAAATAAAGAGAAGACTATTAGTATTATTATCAATTTACTTGGGCTAAGTTTTATTTTTGTATTAGTGTTTGAGGGTAAAGCGCTTGCTAAGCCTTTAGAGCCAACTAGCGCCTCGTAGAGGTGGATAATTGATAGGGCACAAAGAAAGTGAAAGATAAAATAAGATTGATTGTCATTTTAAAGCCTAATTGTTGTTGAGCACCCTAATATAAACTTTTAAGTGTGATGAAAATAAATATAATAAACTTTATGTTTGTTTATCAATGTAAATATTTAGATTATTTATTAGAAAATATAGAAGTAAAGCTAATTAGTTTGTTTATAGTTTTGTGAATATATTCTTTTCGGTATTTTTTTAAAACAATAAGTGGGTTGTCTTTTTTGATTGTTCCAATAATTTCATTATCCTGATTCAAAAATAATGATAATTTTATTTTATGTTCTTTAGAATAATATGCTTTGAAATCTTTCGTATCCTCTTTTTCTAATTCAAAAGAAGCAGTGTGAATTGTATCTCTTTTTGTATCGTAAATTAAGCCTACAAGGCTTTGGTTTAAAGAGTTTATGCTTGTGATTTGAAAAATTATCGATTTTGTCTTGTTTGTTAAGCTAAGGTTCTCTTTTTGACTGTTAATTGAATCATAAAAATGCACAGAAATAGGTGAATGGTTATTAGTGTGCATTTTTATTAATAGTTTATTATTAGCTAATCTAATTATCTTGAATAGAATTCAACTACTTGCTGAACGTCACAAATAACAGGAATATCTTCTCTATTAGGTTTTGCAATGAATCTTACAGTATAATTATCTCTATCAGTTTCGATATAGTTAGGGATTGTAGCTTCATTTAAAGATGCTTTAAACATTGATAAAGTTTTGCTCTTTTCTTTGATTGTAACAATATCTGTTAATTTAATATGAAATGATCTTTTATCAACTTTTTTTCCATTAACCTCAACGTGTCCGTGAGATACAACTTGCTTAGCTTGATAAATAGAATTACAAAGACCTGCTCTAAATATAAAGTTATCTAGTCTACATTCTAAAGTTTGAATTAAGTTTTCAGCAGTATTTCCTTTAGTGGACTTAGCTTCTTTAAAATATCTTCTTAGCTTTTTTTCTGAGATGTCAAATTGAAATCTTAATCTTTGTTTCTCTAATAGCTGTTTGCTGTAATCAGAAGACATTCCTCTTCTTCTTCTTTGTCCGTGTTGACCAGGACCGTATGGTTTTTTAACCATCACAGCACTTGCTTTTCTAGTGAGTGGAACTCCTAATCTTCTTGATTTTTTTACCTTTGGTCCTCTGTAACTCATTCTTTCTCCAAAACTCTTAAGTCCTTGAATTTTACATATTTTTTAATTCAAGTAAAGAAAATTTATTAAATAAACTTAAATATTTTCAATTGTTTATAATTATTAAAAATCTAATGCATCAAGTGGGTCAGTACCATTGAAATAAACCTCAACTCCATCACTTACTAAATCACCATCAGAATCAACCACATTTTCATTTGTGTAATATCTATTCATTTCAAAATAATCATAAATTCCATCCAGATCTGTATCTGGTCTTCTTTTTTTCATTGTTTTTGTTCCTCTATTTTCAATGTAATTTTTCATTTTATTGGCAATTACTTGATATCCAGCAGCATCAGGATGAAGAGTATCAGAGCTTAAAACAGAGTTACTTAGCTTGTGATATTTAAGGTATGTCGGGATATTCTTAGATTTTAGTCTTAATAAATCTTTATTAACAGCTGTAACAAATTGTCCTTGAGCGTATCTGTTAACAGGAATCATAGTACTTACAACTATAAATGGTTTAGGCCAGTTATTGATTCTAAATTTTCTGTATAAATGTTTAACAGTTCTTTTAATATTTGTTACTGTCCAAGAAGGAGAGTAGTAATACCAATAATCATTTCTTCCAACATCAATAAAAATCATATCAGACTTTCTTAATTGAGTATCAAAATCTTTATCTTTTAATTTTCTTAATAACTGATCAGTTCTTATTCCAGAAACTCCTAATCTTTTAATATTAGCATATGGGTACATATTAGCTAAATCTTCAACATAACCACCAGCACCACCTGTATCTGAGTGACCGTGCACTATGCTGTCACCAAGAACTGAAATTTTTAAATAACCATTACAGTTATAATCAACGATACTGTTGATTAATGGGCAAGAGAAAAGAATATTTGCTGAGAATAGACTTATAATTAGTAATACTTTTTTCATATATGAAAATCCAAATAATTTTATTACAGTATATAGAAATATATTTCCATTTTCTAGGTTTAATAAATGAATAAAGTGTTATTTGTCGTATTATCTGTATTTTTTGCAAGTTTTTTGTTCTATGAGGTTAGAGACCCAGATCTTTGGTGGCATATTACAATAGGAAATTGGATAGCAGTTAATAAAAGCATTCCAATTACTGATATTTGGAATATGAACTCTGAAGGTGTATTTAGAGCATATTCTTGGTTATTTGAGGTAATTGTTTATTATTTTGATTTGTTTTTTTCAAATCAAGGACTCTTTGTTTTACACTGTTCTTTAGCAATCGTCTTATCTATAAGCTATGCTTATATTTTAAGTAAATTGTCTTTAAATTATACTTTAGGGCTAATTTTAAGTTTTTGTCTGCTTATAGGCTGTGCTAGTCATTTTGCTCTACGTCCGCAAAGCATTTCTTGGCTGTGCTTTATTTGGATAATTTATGGAAGTATTTTTTATAAGAAAACAAAAAATAATAAGTATTTATATTTAATTTTTCTATTTTCAGTTCTTTGGGTTAATACCAACCTTACACTTATTTTTATTTTTCCAGTAATTGCTTGTTTGTTATTTTTTAATAAAAAAGATTTATTAAAGATATTTTCTGTAATTTTGATTGCAAGTTTTTGTACTCCATATTTTGGAGGGGAGTGGATAACTGTTTTTAATAAATATACTCATCCTTTTGGATATGAATTAATTAGTGAGTTTAAAGCTGCAAATATTCTTGCAACTCCAGTTCAAATTATGATTGTCTTACTAGTCTTTTCAATAATGCTCTTTTATAACAAATTTACTACTAAGAGGCTTCCATTAATCTGCTTAACAGGATGTTATTTAATTTTAGGACTTATTAAGATCAAATTTCTTCCATTTGGAATTATTTTACTTGGCGTATTAATTGCGCTTGTTTGGAATGATTATGAAAATGTAGATGATGAAATTAAACAAGCAGTCTTGAAATTGGAGAAGTTAGTTTTAAAAATTCCAATTCAGGGAGCTTCTTTTATTTTGATAGTTATAGTTGTTTTAAGATTTTATTCTAATTTTTTAAATCCGATAGTTGAAGAATATTATCCTTATAAGGCAGTAGAGTATTTTAAAAAAAATAGTTTAAAATTTCCTATTGGTCATTCATTTGGTATGGGGGGATTTATAATGAAAGAATTTAAAAATAAGGATGGATCAATTAATAATAAGGTGATTATTGATGGTAGAACGAATGTAAATAGTAAAAAGACTTGGAAAGAGTTTAGAAACACTAAATATTTTAATAAAGAATGGGAAGATTTTTTTATCGAAAATAAAGTTCAGACAATAATTTGGAATAGAAATGAGCCTTTATATGTCATAACTAAGCTGTCTAAAAATTGGTGCCATATATATGAAGACCAATATAAAGAGAATAAAGGCTTTTTTATAGCTATAAAAGGAGAGTGTAATTGATTTAATCGCTAATAATCTTGAATTATATGATTTAATTAATTATATTCATTAAAATTTATTTAAAATGGAGACAAAATGGGTGCAGGTGATAAGAAGACTAAAAAAGGGAAAATTTTTGCTAAAAGTTTTGGAAAGTGCAGAGTAAAGAAAAAAAACAAAACTAAAACTGCTGAAGCTACAAAAAAAACAAAATAAATTTTTATAATGAAATTTTTATTTAATATTCTAGTTCTTTTATTTTTATGTTCTTGTCAAAATAAAACAGACATTAAAGGGACTTGGAATAATTTTATTAAATCCATTGAATCAGAAAAATTATCTAGTGCTAGTTTTTTAGATTCAGAATCTATTAATTGGATTTCGGATATTAAAGATAAGGCTTTACGCCTTTCAAAGGATGATTTTAATCAGTTATCAATTGATCAAAAAGTTTTTCTTCTAGTATTAAGACATCAAATTCCTAAACAAGAATTAGAAAATATGGATCCTTATTCTCTTTTTGATACAGGTGTACAAGATTCTTGGATTGAATTTAAAAATTATATTAATTATTCAGTTCAAATGGATGAGGATCAAGAAAAGTTACAGAAAAAAGAAGATCAGATGAATTTAATAATATCTAGTCCTGCTCCTGAGGATGTGATTTTTAAAATACTTCCAATGAGATTTACAAAAGAAGATGGTAAATGGCGGGTCAATTTTATTGATTTAATGAGGCCAGGGAATATGTTTATGAGTCAGCTGATTAAAGATAATAATTTAAATGAAAATAATGTTATTTTTGAAATTTTAAATAGTAAAATTGAAAATTTTAATAAAGATTTAGTAGATCCAGTTTTGTATAATTAAAAAACTTATATATTCTAGCATCTTAGCATTATTACAGAAGTACTTATTTAATTAAACAGATAAGTATATGTGATATCTTTAAAACCTACAGTAAAACAATTAGCCTTATCTGCTTTAGTAACATTTTCTTGTTTAAGCTCAAAAGCTGAAGATCAAATTGATGATAAGCCTCAGGATTTAAATCAACTAACAAATAGCTCTCTTGTCATAAATTCAGAATTTGAAAAGTTTAAAATAGAAATAGAATCAAGTAATTTAAAAGAGTCCTTAGAAAAATTTGAAATATATTCTAAAAAATATTTTAAAAAAGAAAACACTCAAAGCTTAGCTAGTATTAATAAAGAGACTGATGAAATAAAAAGTCTTTTATGTATTAAAGCTGCTATATACTCTCAAGAGGAATTAAATATTGATATAGGGTTTACAAAAGAAAATAGTAAAAATTATTCTAATTATTCATATTTAAATTCTAAATTAATTAAAAATGGTTTATTGCTACATTTTACATATAATAATAATAGTAAGAATTATACTTATAGTTTAGTTAGTATTGAGCATCAGGGATCATATAAAGCAAAAGCATCATCAATAGCGGGAGTAAAGCTTCCTAGTCAAGAATTCCAATTTTATTCTTATGATAATTCAAGTGCAAATATAGATAGCTCATTAAATCCTTTTTTAAAAGCTGTGAGCGCAACAGTTGTGTATGGTGAAAATGAGACAGATTCAATTATTTTAATAAATAGGAGTAATTTTACTTTAAATTGTCTTATGTATGATTTAAGTGAAAAAGAATCCTATCAGCTTCTTTTAGGTTTTCTTAATAATGAATCTGCTCATCTTTTATTACTTAAAAGGTTTGGCGATCAAAAAGAGGATCCAAAAGAGAATCCAAAAGAGCTAAAGTATAAATTAAATAATGATAGAGGAGTTTTGGATATAAATTTTATTAATATTCACGAAGCTTTTTCTGACTTATATACTTTAGAAAATTCAGATAAGAAGTTTTTTGAAATTGCTTTGGATCAAGCAGTAAATTGTACAACTCCAGATAGGTATCTTCTTTCTCATGTTTTATATGTTCGCTCTATTCAGAAATCTTTAATAGAAATTGGAAAAAGTTCTTTAAGCCAGAGTTTAGATACGATATGTTTTAATGTTGATGAAGATGTAGATGCAGATAAATTTGAAAATGATTATAATGAAATATTAGAAATATTAAAAAGTCCTTTTTTTAGAAAAAGAGTTAAAAATAATTTAAGAGGTAGTCTTAATAAGATATCTAAAGCAGATAATAGTCCTTTCAGAGATTAAGGATTTTTTTAAGATAATTTTATAAGTTCTGTTTTTTTGGGAACGTCTTACAGCAATAACTTTTTTTTTATAAAAAGGAGTGCCAAGAAGCTACTCCTTTTTAAACAAAATAACGCTGTAAAATAATTTTAATATCTATAAGCTTCAGGCTTATACGGCCCATCAACATTTACAGATATATATTCAGCTTGCTCATCAGTTAACTTAGTTAACTTAACCCCAATTTTTTCAAGGTGAAGTCTAGCAACTTTTTCATCTAAGCTTTTTGGAAGAGTATAAACTTTATTTTCATACTTATCTGAATTCTTAAACAATTCTATTTGAGCAATAGTCTGATTTGTAAATGAAGCTGACATAACAAAACTTGGATGCCCAGTTGCACAGCCAAGATTTACAAGTCTTCCTCTAGCTAGAATAATTAATTCTTTACCATCAGAAAATTTAAATTTATCAACTTGAGGTTTAATATTAACAATCTCAATTTCTTTATCTTCAGTTAACGAAGCTACATCAATTTCATTATCAAAATGCCCAATATTACATAAAATTGCTTGGTTTTTCATCTGATCAAGATGTTTTCTCTGAACAACATGTAAATTACCAGTAGCTGTAACAATTAAATCAGCTTCACCAATAACCTCATCTAAAGTCTTAACTTCATAACCACACATTGCAGCTTGAAGAGCGCATATAGGGTCAATTTCAGTAATAATCACTCTTGAACCATAACTCTTTAATGATTCAGCACAACCTTTACCTACATCACCAAAACCACAAACAACAGCCACTTTTCCAGCAAGCATTACATCTGTTGCTCTTTTAATTCCATCAACAAGTGATTCTCTACAACCGTATAAATTATCAAATTTAGATTTAGTTACAGAATCATTTACATTAAATGCAGGGATTTTAAGCTCTCCATTTTTTTCTAGTTGTAAAAGTCTTAAAACTCCAGTAGTAGTTTCTTCTGATACACCTTTTATCTCATCTAATAAATGAGGGAACTTTTCATGAACTAATAAAGTCAAATCACTTCCATCATCAAGAAGCATATTAGGACCTTGTCCATCAAAGTCTAAAGTTTGTTCAATACACCATTCATATTCTTCATCTGTCAGACCTTTCCAAGCAAAAACAGGTATTCCAGCTTCAGCAATTGCAGCAGCAGCTTGATCTTGAGTTGAATAAATATTACAAGACGACCATCTGACATCTGCCCCAAGATCAACTAAAGTTTCTATTAAAACAGCAGTTTGGATTGTCATATGAAGACATCCTGCAATTCTAGCACCTTTTAAAGGAAATTTTCCTTCATATTCTTTTCTTAAAGACATTAAACCTGGCATTTCGTGCTCAGCAATTTCAATTTCTTTTCTACCCCAACTAGCAAGTGAGATATCTTTTACTTTGTAATTATTTTCTTTTAATTTCATTATAATCCTTAAAAACAAAGTTTAAAGTAATATACTTTTAAGAGTTTTTCAAAATATATATTATAATAAATTCAGTTACTTATAAACTATTTTAATGTTTTTGAAACCCAAATGTGATTATCTAATCATAATAGTTAATAAATAAATCAAAATGTTAAGTTTATTATAACTTTTCCCGATTTGATTATTGTATATAGAGGAACTATGAAAATATTAAAAATTATATTAACACTTTTGTTTGTATCAAACATTTCATTTGCAGACATCTCAGGAACTGTCTTTCAAGACTTTAATTCAGATGGTGCAATGGATACTTTTGATTTAGGTTATGCAGGAATTACTGTTGAAGCTTACGATTCTAATAATTTAGTTGCAGCAACAACAATAACAGATGCTTCAGGGAATTATACTTTAACACTTCCAGATGGTTTATTTAGAGTTCAATTGACTCTTCCAAATTTTTTAGAAGCAGGAATTGTAACTGCAACTTCATTAGCATCAACTGATTTTTTAAACTCTCCAATGACTGATGCAAAATTTGCTGTTTTAAGTCCTGGTCAATACTGTCAAGAAAATCCAGACATTGCTGTTCCTTGTTATGTATCTGGTGATCCTTTAGTTACAGGTGCTGCTGCATTAACTGATTCTTTAGTATTTTTTCCTTCTTCACGGTCTGGAAGATTTTTAGGTTCAGGAACTGCTCCTGCTCCATCAGTTGCAGCGCATGCTGAAGATAATGGTTCAACTTGGGGTGTTGCTTGGGATAGAAAAAGAGAAAAAGTTTACACAACAACAGTTTTAAAAAGACACGTTGGTTTAGGTCCAGATAGAGCTGGAAATCCAAGTACTGGTATTATTTATTCAACTGATACAGTATCTGCTACTACAAGTATTCTTGTTGATTTAAATGCAGATTTAGGAATTACTGCTGGAACTATTACTAGAGCTGCAGGTGATTTGGCAACAAACCCGACATCACCAAGTACTGATCCAAATACTTTTGATGATCCAGGAAAAGTTGCTATTGGGGATATTGATATTTCTGATGATAATAACTTTTTATATTTTACAAATTTAGCTAATAGAACATTAACCTTACTTGAAATTGATGTACCAACAAATTTTACTGAATTTGCAATTCTTGGAAATCAAGATACAGGAACTGATTATTGTCAAACAGATGACAATGTTGATATGAGACCTTGGGCGGTTAAGTATTATCAAGGTCAGGTTTATGTTGGTATTGTTTGTACTATGGAATCAACAGGAATTGTTGATGAAACTTTAGTTGATTCAAGATTAGAATCACACGTTTTAGTTCTTGATACAAATTCTGGACTATTTAAAAAAGTTGTTACAACAGATTTAAGTTTTGAAAGAGGAACTGCTTCTTCTTCTGTTCCTACATATCCAACAACATCAGCTAACTGGTCGCCTTGGGTTTCTGATATTGTAGATATCCCTCATTTACCTTTTGACCCTTCAAGATGTACTCCAACTGCAGATGGATCTTTGAATTTTAGTTTTCAAAGACAATATAACTATCCGCAACCGATTTTATCTGATATTGAATTTGATAATGATGGTTCTATAGTTTTAGGTTATGCTGATAGATTAGGATTACAATTAGGCTGGGCGCAAATTCTACCACCTCCTTATGATGTAAAAGATGAGTTAAATGATAATACTTGCGCTGTTGAAACTTCAGGTGTTCCAACTTTAGCAACAATTTATTCTAATGGTGATGTTTTAAGAGGTTGTCAAACAGGATCAAATGTTTGGAGTACTGATCCAACTACTTGTGGATTTACAAACCCAGATAGTTTAAATGTTCAAGGTCCTTCAGGGGTTGAGTATTATCATGGTGATAATTATGTAACTGCAATCGGGCTTCCGTCAATATTTGATATTCACGCTCAAACTCCAATGGGAGGACTTGCTCTTCAAAATGGAACTGATTTTCTGTTAACTACTTCAGTAAATCCAATACATCAATTTGATAATGGTTCAGATGTTGCAGGTGGAGTTAGAACTTTAAATAATACTAGTGGTGGTTACGTTCAAGGTTATGAGCTATATAGACAGCTTGATCCAAATAATCCTACTGATGGATTTGCTGGTAAAGGTGTTGGGCTTGGTGATGTTGAATTATTATGTGATCCTGCTCCAATTCAAGTTGGTAATAGAATCTTTGCAGACCTTGATGGTGATGGGATACAAGACCCAGATGAGCCAGGATTTGCTGGTGTAAAAGTTAACCTTTGTAATAAAACTACAGGTGTTGAACTAGCTTCAACAACTACTGATGCAAATGGTCAATATTTATTTAATGGACTTACTTCAGATACAGGATATTTAGTTAAAATAGATGTTTCAAACTTTATGGCTGGAGGCCCACTTGCTGGTTATAGCTTAACTGTTGCTGATGCTGCTGCTGATAATATTGATTCTGATGGTGAGATTATTGATGGGGAAACTGCTTATTGTTTAACAACAGGCGGACCTGGTGAAAATGATCATACTATTGATTTTGGTTTTATTGTTAAACAAGCAGAAAACTTAACTCCAATTCTTGAAGAATTAGATAATAAAGCGTTTTCACTTCATATGATAGCTAGAAGTGCTAGAAGGCATAATAGAAGAATTTCTAGAGCAGGGGTTTGTACGTTAAAAGCTACAGGTGATAGATTTACTGATATTATTACTACCTATGAAAGTGCTTGGCAGACTATTTGGGGAATCCCAAATATGCATACAAGTTTAGAACCGCTTCCTGCTAGTTGTAATGCAGTTGATATTACAAATAATATTGAGAAAATAACTGATAATTATACTCAGCTTAGATCTCATATTAAATACTTTGCTGGTCGTGATTGTGCTAAAGCTGATAGACGAAGCAGATCTTTTGTAAGAAAGTCTAAGAGATTAAGAGCTATGGCTTTACAAACACTAGCTACTCTTCCAAATCCAGTTAATTACTGTCCAAGTAATTAAACTGATTAATAAGTTATAATAATCTAATTTAGATTATTATAACTTATTTAAATTTTTTCCTTTATACCTTCCTTATCTTTGTTATTATTAATTATGAACAAAAAAATGGTCATTAATCTATAAAGGTAAAATAGATAAATTTGATAATAGCTCATTAGATTATTGCAAAGATAAAAGCGCTGATGAGAAATTTAAAGAAGTATCTTCTTTAATTGATCAATATCTAAAGATGAAAGGGAAAACAAGGAAAGATGTTTCAAGATTACTTAGAACTACTGCAGTTATTAAACGATTTTAATTTAAATATTTAATTATTGGTGGATACGCTGTAATTTAATATTCTGAGACAAGATATACAAAAGATTTGGATATTTGGGTTGAGCCTTCAAATCTTAATGCAAAAAAACTTTATAATGCTTTAAAAGAATTTTCTGCTCCAGTTGATAACTTAACTATTAAAGAATTATCTACTCCTGGGTTGATATATGTTTTTGGAGTTCCTCCGATAAGAATTGATATATTAACAAAGTCAAGGGAGGAGTTTTTAAAACTGCATGGAGTCAAAAAACAAAAATAAAAATTAATAACTTAAATGTTAATTTTGTTAATCTTAAAACTTTAAAAAGGCTTAAGAAAGCATCTGCTAGATTACAAGATTTAACAGATTTAGAAAGTTTAAATAAACTCTAAATTAATTAGAACTAAAATAAATATCAACTCTTCTATTTAGCTGTCTTCCTATCGCAGTGTTATTTGATGCAACAGGTTTACTAACGCCAAAGCCAGAAGTGACAATTGTTCCTGAAGCTAATCCAAAATTTGTTAAAGCTTTTTTTACTTCCATTGCTCTATTATTTGCAAGTTCTTCATTTCTTGAATTGTTTCCTGAATCATCAGAGTGACCTTCAATATTTATTATTAAAGCTTTTGGGTTTTTCTTAGCAAAATCTGCAAGCTTTTTTAAGTTCTCAATATTTCCAGCTCTAAGTTTTGCAGAATCAACATCAAAGTATGCTTGGTATATTTTTGAATTAGTATTTGATCCTATTATTTGATCTAACTGAGATTGTAGTTTTAATAATTGATTTGAATTTGATAAATTCTGAATTTTTAAAGTTTCTAAGTCTTGTTCTTGTTTTATTTGAGTATTTTCAATTGAATCATAGTTATATCCAGCAAGAGTTCCTGATATTAAACCAAGACCTGCACCAACTAAAGCACCTCCGCCAGTAGGGGAACCTGAAATGTTATTTCCAACAGCTGCTCCAGCTCCAGCGCCCCAGGCTGCTCCAAGAATTGCGCCGCCAATAGTTTTATCTGGTCCTGGGTTATTTTGAGAACAAGATGTAGTGATAAGTAAAATTAAAGTAAATGTAAGAATTTTTTTCATAATTTCCTAAATATAAAAGTATTTTAAATTTATGTTAAAAGAGGCTAAGGTGCAATATTAAAAATTTAAAAGTTAATAAATTAAATAGCTTATTTTTTAATTAAAAAGTTCTTTAACGTAAAAACTATCAATAATAAGATAGACAGTATTAATGATATAAAATTAATATTTAAAAAGTTAAATACAGTTTTAACATCTAAAGGCTTAAAATTTGTTTTAATAACTCCTTGTTTAAACAAATCTAAGCTTTTAACAATTTTGCCATTTGGGTTTATCACAGCGCTAAAACCAGAGTTTGTTGATCTTAAAAACCACCTTCTATTTTCAATAGCTCTAAAGCTTGCTATTAAGTTATGTTGTTTAGCTGCAGGAGAATCACCAAACCAAGCATCATTAGAATGACTTGTTAAAACTTGCGCTCCTAGTTTAGTATATTTTGATGCAAGTTTTGGAATTAAATCTTCATAACAAATTAAAGAAGCTAATTTATAATTATTAAAATTTGATAGTTTATTATTTAATCCTTTATTAAAATTTGGAATTTGAGGGTTTAAATTATTAAGAATAGGAAAGCTGTTACTAAAAGGCATATATTCACCAAAAGGCATTAAGATTTCTTTATGATAACTATTAACTATTTTTTGATTTTCAAGACTTAATATAGAATTATATTTAAAAATATTAGCTCCTCGTTGTTTATAAGTTAAAGCACCAATTAAGAAATTAAAATTAGGGCTTAAGTTTGGAAGTGGGGTTTTGTCTTGGTTATCTAAATTTATCCAATTCATCATAACTGATTCTGGCCAGAGGATTAAACCACTTTTTTCAGAGTCTGATATTTGATCAGTTAATTCTAAATATTTAAAAGTGTTGTCATTAAAAAATGAGATATTAGATTTATTATCAATAGATACATTGGCTTGGATTATATATGCATTTTCAAGAGGTGTTAAAGTATTAAAATATTTTATTTTTTTTAAGCCATAAAAAGAGTTAAGGCTTAGTAATACTATTGGAATAATGATTAATTTAAAATTCTTTTCTTTAAATGCTAAAAAAATAAAAATAGTAAAATATAAAAGAATTAAAGATAAAAAATTTGTTCCAAAAATATCTACAGCTTGGATTTGAATATTAAAATAATATAAACCGTGAGATAAATTCCAAGGAAAAAGATCAGGGAAAATTCTTTCAGTTATAAACCAAAAAATAGGGATTAAAAAAAGATTTTTATTTCTTATGTAAAGATATCTAATTATTAAAAAGAATATTCCTGAGGCTGCTGAATATAATAATAAAATTAAAATTGCTAAAAATAAAGAAAATCCACCAAAGTTAGAAACCGTACTACTTAGCCAATAACAAGCAATTAACTTAGAAATAAAACCAATTAGAAAAAAACAAAGTTTTTTTTCAGAAATTGTAAAAAGATAAATAAAACCAAAACAAAATATAATTGTTAAAATTGCTTGAAAAAGCGTTCCAGGAAAAATCCAAGAAATGCCTAAAATACAACCAAGGATTATTCCTATAATTTTATCCATTAATTTTTAAATGGATTAATGCAAGTGCAAGAATTTTTAAAATTATTCTCTATCCAGATTAATCGATTATATTTAGCTACTCTTTCACTTCTTGCAGTTGATCCAGTTTTAATCTGCCCAGAATGGGAGGCTGCTGCTAAATCTGCTATAAAAGTATCTTCAGTCTCACCTGATCTGTGAGAAATTATAAAGCTGTAATTATTTTCTTTAGCTAAATTTATTGTACTTAATGTTTCAGTTAAAGTTCCAATTTGATTAAGTTTTATTAAAATAGAATTAGCTGACTTGTGTTCAATGCCTTGGCTTAATCTTTTAATATTTGTGACAAATAAATCATCTCCAACTAATTGAATCTTATCACCGCACGCTGCTTGCATTTTTGACCAAGCATCCCAATCTTCTTCATCAAAACCATCTTCAATACTAACAATCGGGTACTTAGTTGATAAATCTTTATATAAGTTTATCAAATCTGAGCTAGAATAATCATTATTTTCTACTTTGTAAGTCTTATTATCTTTATTATAAAACTCTGAGGCAGCAACATCTAAAGCTAAAGAAATTTCAGATTCAGGTTTGTATCCAGCTTGCTCAATTGCTTGAATTAAAAGCTTGCAAGCTTGATCAGCAGATTTTAAGTTAGGAGCAAAGCCTCCTTCATCACCAAGTCCTGTAGCAAAGTTATTTTTAACTAATATTTTTTTTAAATTATGAAAAACTTCAGCCGCAGCTCTAATATTTTCTGAAAAAGAATCACTAAAATGAGGAACTAACATAAACTCTTGAAAGTCAATCGAATTTGCAGCGTGAGCGCCTCCATTTATAACATTTACTAATGGGATAGGTAATCTAAATTCATTTGTTGGGTTTAAGTAACTACACAAAGGAAGCTGTTTATAGTTTGCAGCTGCTCTACTACAAGCAAGGCTTACTCCTAATATAGAATTTGCACCAAGTCTTGATTTGTTTTCAGTTCCATCAAGGGAGATTAATGAATTATCTATATTTTCTTGGTCCAAGCAATCTAAGCCTTTAATCTTAGAATTTATTTCTGAATTGATAAAATTAACAGCTTTAGTTACGCCTTTACCTAAATACCTTGATTTGTCGGTATCTCTTAATTCGTGTGCTTCAAAAGCTCCAGTTGATGCTCCAGATGGTACTAGTGATGAACCTGATGAGCCATTTTCTAAGCTAACAGTAGTATGAATAGTTGGGAAACCTCTTGAATCTAAGCATTCAAATGATGAAATAGTATTAATTTTTGAGCTCATATTTTAATCCTAAAAAATTTAACTTAATATAAATCAGAGTTTGTTAAATTAGCAAGTTAAAAGGATAAAAACATAAGTATATAATAATATTGTATATAATATTAATTTTTAAAAAAAAATATTATTACACTTTTTCAAATAACTAAAATAAATTATATTACTATTTCAAGTTTTATTTTGAGGTTTTATTGTTATGTTAAGAAATAAGTTATATATTTTATTTTTACCTTTACTAGCTAGTTTTTCATTCTTTTTTGTTAGTTTTTTTGGTGATAAAGGTTATTTTAGAATGCAAGAAATGAAAAGAGCATACAATCAAGATAAGCTCGAATTACAAAAAGTTTCTTCTAATGTTAATGGCTTACATTCATTGATATATAAGTTAAATAATGATCCAATAGAACTAGAAAAAATTGCCCGCACGATGTTTGGTATGAAAAAAGACGGTGAGCAAATATTAATTTTTAAGAGTAAACTTGAGCAATAATTATTTTAAAAAAATAGAATACAGAAAATCACGAAAAGCTCCTGCTTTAAAAGTAGATAAAGCTTTAGAAAATACTTTAAGATATTTAGGGATAGCAGATAAAGTAAAATGTTACTCATTTATAGCGCACTGGGATAAAGTAATGGGGGAAAGCTTTGCAGCTATTGCTAAGCCTATTAAAATTAGAGCCAATATTTTAACGCTTTCCGTTAGTTCTGCTGCATTAATGAATGAATTAAGTTTTATGAAAGCTGATATTTTAGAAAAAATTAATATTCATCAAGCTCAAAAGTTTAAAATTTTAGATATTAGATTTGAATCAACAGGGGTTGTTAAGAAAGTCTCTAACTTTTAAAAAATTAAAAATAGTATTACCAGATTTTTTAACTTTGATAATTTCAAAATTGTTTTCATTGATAGTAATATCTTCTTTAGGACAAAATTCAATAATTATAATTGTATTTTCATCATAGATTCTTGGGTGAGCTAAAATGGCTGAAAGGGATTCTTCTATTAAGTTCTTATATCTTGGTGGATCAATAAAGATATAATCAAATGTTTTATCATTTGTTCTTATAAACCTTAAAAAATCAGTTTTAATAACTTTTAAATTCTTTTTTAAGTTACAATTAGCTGCATTTTCTTTGATTATCTCGCAAGCATTTCTAGTGATTTCAATTGCTACAGCATTTTTAGCGCCTCTTGATAATGCTTCTAAGCAAATTGACCCCGTACCTGCAAAGCAGTCAAGAAATTTCTTATCCGTAATATCATTAGAAATTGTATCAAATAAAACAGTTCTAAGTCTTGATAGGGTTGCTCTAGTATTTTTACCTGCGTCTTTTAAAAAAGTACCTTTTGCTGATCCTGAGATTATTTTCATTAATTAATTTTTAAATAGTCATTAATATAATGGACGGTCCATATCCCAGTTTTCTAAGTAGTCTTTTATGTATTTAAGAAATGAGCCTCCTAAAGAACCATCAATAATTCTATGATCATAAGATATAGTTAGATAGCATCTTTCTCTAATTGCAATCATATCATTAACAACCACAGGTCGTTTTTCAATTGCTCCAAGACATAAAATAGCAGCTTGAGGCTGATTGATAATAGGAGTTCCAATTAAAGTTCCAAATACCCCTGGGTTTGTAACTGTAAAAGTTCCACCACTTACATCATCAGGAAGTAATTTTTTATTTCTAGCTCTATCTGCTATGTCATAAAGTGATCTTGCGATGCCAACTAGATTTTTTTCATCAGCATTTTTGATAACAGGAACAATTAAGCCAGTATTTCCAAGAGCAACAGCGCAGCCTAGGTTTATATCCTTTTTAACAATTATTGTATTTCCATCAACAGATGCATTTACATTAGGAAATTTTGTTAATGCTTTAATAGTTGCTTCAAGGAAAAAAGATGTAAAACTTAAATTAAAGCCTTCTTTTTTCTTAAATTCAGCTTTATACATTGCTCTCCATTTAGCAACAGAGCTAACATCAACTTCTTGAATAGAATACACATGAGGGCTAGTTTGTTTTGATCTAACCATATGCTCAGCAACAGCTTTTCTCATATTACTCATTGGAATAAGCTCAGCATTTTTTGGAATACTTACTGGGCTTGAATCTTTAGAAATAGTTTTAGTTTCAGATTTCACTGCTGTGTTAGTTTTAATTTCTTCTTTTTTTGCTGATTGTTTAGAAGAACTAGAATTGTTTTTATCAATATAATTTAAAAAGTCAGTTTTTGTAAATCTATCTCTTTGCCCCGTTCCAGGTACCGAATCTAATTCTGATAATGAAATATTATGTTTTATTGCTAAGCTTTTAACTAGAGGTGAGTAGTATCTAGAAGATGTTTGATCATTATTTTGATCAGTATTAGACTTCTCTGTTTGAGTTGGCGTTATATCAATTACATTGTTTTCAGACTTTGAAGTATTTGTTGCTTCAGCTTCAGTATCAATTATAGCTATAAGTTCTTTAACAGGGACTACTGCTCCTTGAGTATGCAGAATTTCGATTATAACCCCAGATTCAGGAGCTGGGATCTCTGAATCTACTTTATCTGTTGATATTTCTAATATGATCTCACCTTCGGCAACTTTATCTCCAACAGATTTTGTCCATTTTGAAATAGTAGCTTCAGTTATCGATTCGCCCATTTGAGGCATTAGCATATCAATTTTCATATTAAACCTTAAAATATATATAATTTATATAAGATTATTGGATAATTTACAATAATATAAAGTACTTAAAAATTAAAAAAAACAGATTCAAAGTTAGAAATTAGTAATGAGATAAATTTATTTTGATCAATTTTAGATTTTAACTCATTTTCTATTGAACTAATATTTATATCTTCAAAGCCGCAGGGATTTATTTCTTTAAATCCAGCTAAAGATTGATTAGTTAGATTAATAGAAAAACCATGCATTGTAACCCAGTGTTTTGCTCTAACTCCAATAAAGCCAATTTTAGTTTTTTCATCAAGCCAGATTCCAGTTTTATTTTTAATAGTTTTTGCTTTTATTTTAAAATCTGAAAGAGTCTTAATAATTACCTTTTCAAGAGATCTTAAATATAAATCTATATCTTTTTTTCTTTTTGATAAATCAATAATTGGATAGACAGTAAGTTGACCAGGACCGTGATAGGTGCTTTTCCCGCCTCTATTAGATTTAATAACTTTGATCTTATTATTTTTAAATACTTCTTTAACTTCTCCAGAAGATCCAAGTGTAATAATCGGTAAGTGTTCTATTAATAGTAAATGCTCGATAGAGCTATTATTGATAACTTCTTGTTGAAGTTTTTTTTGTAATTCTAAGCATTCTAGGTAATCAAAGCTAGAATGCTTAAATATTTTTAAATTTGTATTCAATTTAAAAATTAATAGGTTTGCCTTGAGCAATAGCCATAGCTTCAGCAATTGACTCTGAAAGAGTAGGATGGGGGTGAATAGTATCTGTTATACTTTCAGAAGTTGCTTCGTGAGACCTAGCAATAGCAGCTTCAGATATTAATTCTGTTGCTTCAGCATGGATGATATGAACTCCTAATATCTCTCCGGTATCTTTTTCTGTGATTACTTTTGTAAAGCCTTCAGATTCACCTATTGCAATTGCTTTCCCAATGGCTGCAAAAGGAATTTTACCAATAGAGTAGTTTAAGCCTTTTTCTTTAGCTGCTCTTTCTGTTAGTCCAACAGATGCAACTTGAGGCTGACAATAAGTACAACCAGGAATATTATCATATTCCATTGGGTGTTTTAAATCACCACAAGCTGCTGCAGCTGCAATTAATGCTTCATGACTTGCTTTGTGTGCTAACTGAGGAGGTCCTGTAATATCACCAATAGCAAAATGATGAGCAAGGTTTGTTCTTAAGAAGTTATCAACTTTAATAAACCCTCTATCTAGCTCTAATCCGATTTCTTCAAACCCTAGGTTGTTTGAGTTAGGAACAAATCCAATAGCAAAAAGACATGCATCTCCTGTCCAAATTTCTTCATCAGTTTGAGTTATTATTTTAGCTGAAGCTGTTTTTCCTGATTTTTGAATATTCTCAACTTTTGTATTTGTTAAAATTCTCATTCCTTTTTTAGTTAAAGATTTTTCTAACTCTTTTGCTATTTCAGTATCTTCAGGGGGTAAGATTTGAGGAAGCATTTCTACAAGAGTAACTTGAACTCCAAGACTTGTAAAAAAGTATCCAAACTCAATACCTATAGCACCACCGCCAACAATTAATAATTTTTGCGGCATTCTAGTGTTTTCTAAAAGAGTTCTATAGTTATGAAAAATATCTCCATCAATTTCAACACCAGGAAGCGGGCGAGCAGAAGCACCCGTAGCAATTATGATATCTTTAAAAGTAATTTTAGATTGAGTTCCAGATTCATTTGAAACTTTAAGAGTATTGTTTTTTTCTAAAGTTCCATAACCTTTAATTACTTCAATATTATTCTTTTTCATTAAGTATGTAACGCCGGCTGAAAGTTTTCCAGCAACTTGTCTTGATCTTTCAACAATACTTGGAAAATCAATTTTAACAGGTCCAGTTTCAAAACCAAATTCCTTACTTCTATTTAAGTCGTGATAAATTTGAGCAGATCTTAAAAGCGCTTTTGAAGGGATACATCCCCAATTAAGACAAATTCCACCAAGAGCATCTTTTTCTACGATTGTTACTTTTCTTCCAAGTTGAGATGCTTTTATAGCTGCAACATATCCTCCAGGGCCTGAGCCAAGAATAACTAAATCTTTGTTTAATAATTCCATAATTTTCCTAAATTTTTCAGTGATTATTCCATAAATTTTAATAAAATTAAATAAAATACAAGATATAATTTTAAATTTGGATAGCTATTGGAGTATTATTGCTCATAAATTCAACTTTTACTGATTTAAGACAAAGCTTCTGATTTATTTGTCCACTATAAAAATTATCTCCAATTATTGGAAAGCCAATACTAGCTAAATGGACTCTTATTTGATGAGTTCTCCCTGTAACTGGAACAGCTTGAATAAGCGAAATATTCTTTTCTTTATTGTAATTAATTAATTTAAAATGAGTTAAGGCAGTTTTGCCTAATTTTTTAGAAATTGTTGCTGATCTTAAGATTCTATGAAACCTATGTTTTCTTATATTATAATCAACTGATATTTTTTCTGGAAATTTACCAGAGACTTTAGCTTCATAAGTTTTAATAATTTTTTTATCTTCAAATATTTTTTGTAAAAAATTATGAAAATCTTTATTGATGCTAATTAATACTATTCCTGAAGTTGAATAATCTAACCTTGAGGGACAATGTATAGAAGTATATTCCGTATTTAAATCTTTATATATTGAAAATAAGTTATGTTCTTTTAAAGGCATTACAGGATAATTTGCAGGTTTGTTGATAGCTATAAAGTCTTTGTTTTTAAATATAATATAATCGTTGATATTAATTTGTTTTTTAGTTATTTGCGAAAAAGATTTTTTTGGAATATATGCTTCTAGTTTGGCAGGGTAGCTTAATACAGCATCTTTATTTATTTTGATTGAATTAATATAGATAGAGTTAATTAAAAATAACTGATCAAGAGTAATATGATCAAGGTGATTTAATTCTTTTGATAAAAAATCATAAATATTTAAACCTTGATGGTCGTTTTTAGAGTAAAGTTTCCAAGAGTAATAATTTGATGATAAAGAGTTAAAAAACCGGTCTTTATTTATTTTGATTTTGAATTTTTGTAGCAATTTTTAAAGATTCCTTTATCGCATATATTCTTTTTGTTAATTCTAATGGATTGAGCTCTAGGTTAAGTTCATTGTTGTAATTTGTTCCAAAAAGCTTTTCATAAAATTTTAAAGTCTCTAAACCATTTTCCCCTAAGATTTTTTCTATTCTTTCTTTAAGTTTTTTTCTACGATTTGCTCTAACAACTACTAGTTTTTGTAGCTCAGAATAGTCGTGCTCTTTATTTAGTCTTCTAAAATCATATTTTTTACTTAAACAAGTAGGAAGCGTATTAAGGTTGTTACTATAGGTATTTTTTGTGTTAGAAATATTTGAATATTCTACCTTCCCATCTTTAGAGTAAATAGCAGCACCGACAAATGATTCTAGTTTTTTCTGTTCTTTAATTCCAAACTGTACTAAAAAACTATGATCATTTACTTTAGAAAGTTTAGTATTTAAAATTTCAATGCTTTTTTTGTTGTTAAATACAAATCCTATTGCCTTAACAGGTTCAAAAGAGGAGCTAATATTAATATTTACTTCAATTGCATATAAGTTAAAGCAAAAAATGAATGTACTTACTAAATAAATTAATTTATTCATTTTATTGTTCCTTTAATTTTTTATGAGTATTTATTTCTTGTAAGTACTCATATATATCTTTGTAAAGTTCATTATCTAATTGCAGTTCATGAGCAAGAATAAACGCTTCTTCTAATCTTTTATTTCCTGAAAATTCTGTAGGTATTTCTTCTTCTGCAATCAAAACGTCAGGCAAACAATTTCTAGTAATTTTATAAAATTGTGAAACATTTTGCTTGCTTTTATCATTGGAATAAAAGAATTGGTAACTTAATTCAACAAATGGGGCTGGAATTGTTATTTTATACTCAGGTTTTTCTCTTAAATTATAATATGAATCAAAAATTGGAATTTCATAAAACTGGTCATCAAGAGTAATCATAATTTTTGCAAATTTTGCAGGCTTCCTATGATTGTTTAATTGAAATTTTAAATCTAGTGGCATTCCAGGTCTTGGAAGCGATAAACTAGTTTCAGGGTAGTGGTAAACATTTTGAGAATATAAATTAAAACTAAATATTAAGAATAGTGTTAAAATTATTTTATTGATATTTCCCATGATCCTTTTTGGTTAGTAATTAAATTTAAAAAATTTCCTTTTATGCTTTTTTTATTAATCTGATCCGCTTTTAATTCTAAAAATATATTATTAGATTTTATGATTATTTTTTGAAATAAGTTTTTTTTTGTTATTCTATCAGGTTTCCAGCCATCTAGTCCTAAGAAAAATAATATTTCATCTTCATAGGAAAGAATTTTTATTGGCACCTCTATTCCAGGGATATAATCTTTTAAAACACCAAGGTAGCTTCCAGTTGGAAGTTTAGGGAATTTTAAAGGCGCTGTTGATTTTTTAGGGAATAACGGTTTGTCAGCTGTAGAGCTTTTAAAGATATTAGTTTTATATTTAAGGTATTTATTAGAAATAGTAGATTTGTTAATAAATATAAAAAAACAGAAGATTAAAATTAATAGAATAATTAGTAATTTAAGGTATTTTTTGTTTTTTATCATAATATACTAAAAATATTATGAAAAATAACTAAAACTAACAAGTCAAAGTTTTAATTTTTTTTCTTCTATATCTTTACTAATTATTTGAAATCATTTAATTTATAGACTTAACTGCACCTATAGCTCAGCTGGATAGAGCAACCGCCTTCTAAGCGGTAGGTCCCAGGTTCGAATCCTGGTGGGTGTATTTTATTTAATATTATGAATCATTTAGGTCTTTTATTACTTTTTCTTTTTTCTGTAGGGCTTGTAAGTATTTTATTGATTTTAGCCAGTGTCTTAGGTCCAAAGAGAAAAACTACTGTTAAAGATATTCCTTTTGAGTGCGGAGCAGAACCAGTTGGGAGTCCTAAAAAACAAAGATTTAGTGTTAGGTTCTATTTAGTTGCAATGGTTTTTATTTTATTTGATGTAGAAATTATTTTCTTATACCCTTGGGCCGTAAATTTATATGAATTATCTTGGAAAGGCTTTTATCTAATGTTTTCTTTTGTCTTTGTCCTATCTTTAGGGCTTGTTTATATAATTAAAAACGGTGTTCTTGATTGGAATAAATAGACTTTATATTTTTATTGTTTCTTCTAGTATTATAATAAATTATTTTTATTATCTTTATTATCTAAGAGAGTTTTTAATTACATATATTTTAGTTTTCTTATTGTTTTTAATTCTAAGTTTTAAAAAAAGTAAAATACTAAGTTTTTTAAATTTATTATTTATCGCTTTAGGACTTATTATAATTTTAAAAGTTTTTTCTTTTAAGCAGTTAGGTAAAGATGTTTATCAAACAGTAAATAATTGTGTAAAAGTAGAAACTTGTATTGATGTTAATAAATATGAATTTAAATCATATTTAGGAGAAGAATTTGATAATTCATATTACTCTAAAGAATTAAATATTATGATTGTTGATCAAGATTTAAGTGCTGTAAGTAATTTTGAAAAATCTGTATTTTTTAGAAGGTTAACTACCTTTATTAGAAATAAAAAAGTGACTATGTTAATCATTAACTCTAAACAAAGAATTTATGCTTCTGCATTTTCGATGGTAATAAATCATACAAAATTAAAATTAGTTTATAATTTTAATAATTTATTTAAAGAAAAATGGAAAGTATTAGTTGAGATACAGGAAGAAAATAAAAATAAAAAAGTAAAAAAATAAAAAAGTAAAAAACTAAAAATAAAAAGTGATAGTATTATGAATAAAAGAACAATTATTATCGGAGACGTTCACGGCTGCAATACAGAACTTGAATTGTTGTTAAATAAATTAGATTTAAAAAAAGAAGATGATTTATATTTTGTTGGGGACTTAATTAATAAAGGACCTGAAAGTTTAAAAGTTTTAAAAATAGTTAAAAACCTGAATGCTAAAGCTGTGATGGGAAATCACGAAACACGGTTTTTAAAGTTTGTCAAAGATCCTATTAAAGGTGAAATGTCTTATAAGCTGTATGAAGAAATAAAAGATAATTTTAACTTCTGGATCGAGTATATTAGCTCTTTTCCATTTTATATTGAAACAGAGGATTTTATATTAGCACATGCAGGGGTTTCTCCGATTCATAAACTTCAAGACACTAGCACAAAACTTCTTGCAACAATTAGAACTTGGGACGGGAAAGGCGATGATCTTCAAGATAAAAGCAACCCAAATTGGTATGAATTTTATAATAATGATAAGTTAGTTGTATATGGACATAATGCAGCACTTGGGTTAAATATCAGAAAAAATACTATTGGTTTGGACTCAGGGTGCGTATACGGGAATCAGTTGTCTGCTTTGATAGTTGAAACTAGAGAGGTTGTATCAGTCCAAGCTTTAAAAGCTTATGCAATCAAAGATTAGTTAAGAATTTTCCTTGTTTTAATATTTCTTAAATTTTGCTAATATTTACTAGATGTTAAAAAAAATAGCTTTAATTTTTATTCCAGTTTTTATTTTAGGGTATATTACTATAAATAGCTCTAAAGCTGATTCTGAAAAAAACTGTATTGCTCAAAACCATACATCTGAGTTTTTTACCCAAAAATGTTGCTCAGGTTTAGTTCCTAATTTAGAAGATAAAGGTTTTAGTTGTTTAAAACTAAAAAAAATAGATTTAGATTTAAATTTAAAGATTGATTTAGAAATTGAAAAAGGTTTTTCAAATGAGGCTGTAATAAATATAAAAAATGAATTGAATCAAGGCGATTTGTTTATTGTATACAGAAAAAGTTATTATAAAAATTTTAATAGATTACTTGCTAAACGCATAGCACCTCATGACTTAACTAAGAGAGATAAAAGAAAAGCTATAAATCAGCTTAGTAAAAAATTAGAAAAAGAGGGAAACCTAGGAAAATGGGGTGATTATTATATTGTCGGTATGCTAAAAGTTTTTAAAAGCAATTCCTCAATTTATGGAAAATATTTTTCCAAGGATTTAAATACAAATCTTGTTATTGATAATAATAGTTTTCTTTTAAGAGATTATTCTTTTGTAGAAGACCCGCGGGGAAGAAAGGTAAATAAATTAGGGTTAAAATATAAATACAGAATAGAAAAAATAGATTTTAATTCTAATAAAAAATATTTTAGTGATGGTATAATTATTAATTGCAGTAATTCTTCTTGTATTAAAGAGAGGTTTATTGTTAATAATTTAAAAAATACAAATATATTGAAATCTAAAACACTAAAAGAAGAATCTAAATTAAGTACTCTTGCAGTTTGTGGAAATGGGAAATGTGAGGCAGAAGACTGTAGTTTAAAGGATTTTGAGTGTGTTGAAGAGACAGAAATAAATTGTCCTGCTGATTGTTCTCTAAAAGAAATTAAAGAAGTCACTTCTTGCGGAGATGGGCTTTGTCAGGAGATTATTTGTAATGACTCAGGTTGTATTGAAAAAGAGAATATAGAAAATTGTCCAATTGATTGCGAACCAAAGGATAATTGTGGAAATGGGGTTTGTGAAGATATTGTTTGTCAGGCATTAGGTTGTCCAAAAGCTGAAAATGTAGAAAATTGTCCTGAAGATTGTTTAGTTCAAGATTAAATTTAAAATTCTTGTGATATAAAAATAGATCATCTCCTTTTTAAGCTTGCTGTTACTTATCTATTTAATTTAATTGAAAAAAAACTAGTTAACTAAGATAACAGTCAGCAATCTTAATAAAAGAATCTAAGAAAAGACGCTGTAAAATAATCTGTGTAAATGCAGATTAAAATTATTATAAAATATCAGATTTAAAATTGTAAAAATTTTATACTTAATGATACAAAATTTGCTTTTCTTCAAAAACATAGTGCCAACTCTTATTAAATAACTCAATTGAGACTTCTTGATTTCCTATTGCAGGAGGGCCAGGGTTTTGCAGTATTAAAGAATCCTTAGATTTATTAAACTGTTCAATAATTACAAAATGCCCAGAATAATCTTGAGTTTCATTTAAAGTTCTAGCATTAACATTTGTTAAAATAAGCTTGTTATTGTTTAAAGAAGTTTTTATGTCAGAAATATTTGGAATTCTATTAATAAAATTTATATTAGGATGAGTAAGGCAATTTTTTAAAGCTGTCTGTTCTTTAGAAATATTTGTTATTTTTAAGATATCTTTTGTAAGTTCTTTGTCTTTTGTTTGTTTAAGAAGCGCAGCTTTTATATCTAGAGAAAATAGTTTTGCATTAAATTTTTCGTATGAATTAAGAGTTATTCCTCTATTTGATAAATTAAACATTGCTGTAAAAGGCCAGGTTTGAAGTCCTTTAACAAATCCAGTTTCTTTTTCTGCTGTTTTCATAGAAATAGTTTTATCTGTTAACGTTTTAACTATCATAATATAACAGCATTGAAGACAGTGAATTTTATATTATGTATTTGGAACTAATGTTTTTATTCTTGGGATAATTTATAATTAAAAATTTAGTTATTATTCTAATAAAGATTTTCCAGTCATCTCTACTGGTTTTTCTATATCTAAAATATTTAAAATACTTGGAGCTATGTCAGAAAGTGCGCCAGGATTTACAGTTTTAAATTTATTACCTAAATAAATAAGGGGAACTTTAAAAGTAGTATGAGCTGTGTTAGCAGATCCATCTTTATTAAGCATTTTTTCACAATTTCCGTGATCTGCAATAATAATTACTTCATAATTATTATCAAGTAAATGTGTAGTTACTTCTTTTAAGCACTTATCTACAGTCTCTACTGCTTTTATTGCAGCTTTAAGATTGCCAGTATGCCCAACCATATCGCAGTTTGCAAAGTTTAATGCAATGAAATTATATTGTTTTTCTAGATTAATTGTTAATAATTTTTCAGTTACTTCTAAAGCTGACATTTCAGGTTTTAAATCATAAGTTTTTACATCTTTAGGAGATTGAATTAATAGATGATCTTCTCCATTAGCTACAGTATCTTTTCCCCCATTTAAAAAATAAGTCACGTGAGGGTACTTTTCAGTTTCAGCAATTCTAAGCTGATTTAGATTATTATTTTCTAAAACTTCTCCTAAGTAATTATTAATATCTTCAAGCTCAAATAAATAATTTATTTTTAAATCAGGAACGTAGTTTGTAAATGTAAGTATTTTATCTTTTGAAAAATTTATATCAGATTTAAATTCTTTAAAGTTATCATCAGCTAAAACAGTGATTAACTGTTTCATTCTATCTGTTCGATAATTAAATAGTAAAATAGAATCATTATCAGAAATTTTAGAAGCTTGAGGGCTAAATGCTGGGTTAATAAATTCATCAGTTATATCTTGGTCATACTGACTTTGGATATAATCATAAACATTACTATATTTAGAATCAGAATCTTGAGTGAGAGTATTAAAGAATTTCTTAGTCCTTTCCCATCTTTTATCTCTATCCATTGCGTAAAACCTTCCACTAATACTAGCAATTTTAATGTTAGAATCTTTAATATTTTTATCTAAGGTTTTAATATCTTTAATATTTTTATCTAATGTTTTAATGTCTTTGATTGAAGAGTAAGGGGAGACGTCTCTTCCATCAGTAATTAGATGAAGGAAAATATTTTTATATTTATCTTTTAATTCATTAAGAATTAATAATAGGTGATCTAAATGAGAATGAACTCCGCCTGTGCTAATTAAGCCAATTAAATGAAGATTCTCTGAATCTTGATTAATAAAATTTATATAATTATTATTTTCAAGATATTTTTTGGACCTTAGTTGGTTACTAATTAAAAGTAGCCATTGTTCTACTACTCTGCCTGCTCCAATATTTAAATGTCCAACTTCTGAATTGCCCATCTGATCAGCAGGTAGTCCTACAAGTTCACCATTTGTTGTTAACTCGCTATTAGGAGATTCTTTTATTAGGTAATCTATATAAGGAGTGTTAGCCTGTTTAAAAGCATTTCCATATTCAGAAGGGTTAATTCCCACACCATCAAGAATAATTAAAGCTGCTTTTTTATTTTGCATTGATTAGTATTAAATTAAAGAAGATCTAGCACTTTTATTTAAAACTTTAACAGCATTAGTATAATCCCCGTGTTTAGTATAAACTAAAGCTTTTAAAATATTTAACTCTTCTTTAATAGCAATACTTGGATTAATTTCTTCTCTTTCAGATAGTTCATAAAATTTAGATATTTTATCAAGTGCTTCTTGATGCATATCTAAGTTTGAAAGAATTCTAATATAGTCAAGTTCAGACTTTAATCTGTCTTTGCCTTTAGTCTCTTTAAGAACCATTTTAGAAAGGTTTAATGCTTTTTCAGCTTGGTCATTCTCAATTAAAATTGATACAGCTTCATGCCAATATTTAGCTTCTTTGTTGACTTTATAAGCTTTCATAAACATTTCAACAGCTTGATCTGGCTTTTTAGTTTCGTGAAGAGTTTTAGCATATTTTGCAATTGCAGTAGGGTACTTAGAGTTCTTTTTAGCAAACTTTTTAAGAAGACTTAGCTTTTCATCATTTTCAATTTCTTCATTATCAGCAATTTGTTTCAATAACTTTTTAAAATTGATTCTAGCTTTTGCAACATAACTATCTTTATTGTCTCCTAAGCTTTCAAGCTTTTCTTGATACTCTAAAGCATCATCAAATCTTTGTAGGTCTTCAGACAGGTCTCTAGCAAGCCTTGAAGCTTTTGCGCTAGGGGTGTGGTATTGAATTAATGCTAAATTATCAATTGCCGCTGTTTTATTTTTTAAAGCTAAATTTAATTCGTAGGCTCTATAAAGAACATCAGTGTTAGAAGGATCTTTACTTCTAGCTTCATCTAATACTTTTAAAGCATCTCTTAACTTATCTTCTCCTTCTAAAGATTTAGAAAGTTCTACTCTTGATATTATTTCAGTCGGGTCTTTAGAGATTAATTTTTTCCAGGAATCTTGTGCCTTAGGATATAGCCCTGAAGATAGTTCATTTCTAGCTTTAACCATTCCATCAAAAAATGATAATGTTTTCTTTTCTTTGAAACCTAGTTTTTTTACTTTGATAAAACTTTTTAAACTAAAATATAATGAGAAAATTGAAGCTATGATCAATCCAGCAACAAATGATCCAATTAACACCAGACCAGATTTAATATCTTTTAAAATATATTGATCGTTTAATTTAACTGTTGTTAGTGTATCGTTTTGAGTAAAGATGTATAGAATGCCTCCTATGATTCCTAGTACGATAATGAGAAATAATGCTTTTTTTATCATGGTGGTCCTGTTTCAGTGTAAAAATTAATTTAACTATAAAATATTATAATTAATAAGTAAAATAAATAGTTTAAGCTGCAACTAATTTATTTTTATTTAATAGTTTTGATATATCAATAAATTCAGTTCCTTTCCATAGGTTTTCTAGATTATAGTCTGCTCTAATTTTATCATAGAAGATGTGTATAAGAATATTGTTGTAATCAAGGAGCACCCAGTGACCTTTATTCATACCTTCAACTGATAGTGGTTTAATTCCTGAGTCTCTTAGATTTGAGGCAATTCTATTACTTATTCCCTGAACGTGACGATCTGAGCTTCCTGAAGCGATTATAAAATAATCAGCTAAATTAAATTTACCTTTTAAATCAAGTAATACTGGATTTATTGCTTTAACTTCATCAATTGATGAAATTATTTCGAGTAGAGTTTTATTGTTCTCTAGGCATTTATGTAATTTAGTCATAGATGGAAGTCTCTCCTTTATTAATTCTTGTTACACTTATATAATCGTACTATTTTAAGATAAAGTTAAGAGAAAAATTGCTAAAATACTTAAAATTATAGCTTTTTTATTTTTTAATATAAGTATTTGGTTTATTTATAAATAAAATTGTAAAAGTTACAAATAAGTAGGTTTAAAATGTCTAAAGTATCTAAAGAAATAATTTTAATAGCAGCTATAAGTAAAAATAATTATATAGGCTTAAAAAATAAGCTACCTTGGAGTCATAAAGAAGATCTTAAAAGGTTTAAAAACTTTACTGAGCAGCATGTTGTTTTAATGGGAAGAAAAACTTTTGATTCAATTAACTTAGAAGCAGGTTTGCCTAAAAGAGTAAATGTTGTTTTAACAAGAAATAAAAAATTAAAATTTCATAAAAATATTATAGTTATAGAAAATTTGAACTTATTTTTAAATCAGTTTTTAAACTCTATAGTTCTAAAAAATCAAAAGAAGTTATTTATTATTGGTGGGGCAGAGATTTATCAACAGACTTTAAAGTTTTGTACGAGCTTAGAGCTTTCATATTTTGATTTTGATGTCAAAGGGGATACTTTATTTCCATTTAGCTTAGAGGAGTTGGAAAAAGATTTTAAATTTATAAATATAGAAAAAGGTTATGATGTTACTTATTATTCATTGAAGCGAAATTAAAATAACTATAAAAACTTTTTATTATCTTTTTCTAGAATAATCATATCAAATGAACTTATCTTTTCAAATCTATTAAAAATAAACCAATTGCCCAGACGGATATTAATTTCTTAGCTTCTTTATCTAGTTTTTTTGCTTTAACTCTGAGTATGGAAATTCTTCCTATCTTGAAAATGATTCAGATCTCATTTGCTGAAGGGTGGGTTTGATAGTTTTAATTGTATTTAATATACTTAGAAAAGAAGTTGTTTTTCTATCTTGAATAATTTTGTTATTTCTAAAAGACCAAAACCAATATTTCTTCTTAAACTACATGAATTTCATTTAGTAGATCATTTGCCTCCTTTAATTGAGTTTCATTTAAACTTAGTGCAGTTTTTAATCCCCATATTCCAGGTGTAATGCAAGGTCCTTCAGTAATGAAATGATGTGCTGTTCTTAAGTTCATTAATTTTAGATTTTTCTTTTCTTTGTCAGTTTTAGATTGGTAATCTTTAATAAGATTAAGAATAGTTTTATCAATGAGTTCTGTAAAATGAAAAGTTTTTGCATCAGGTGCTATATACTCAGAGTTAAAGTTAGCCTTTAAATACCTTTTTACCAAGTTCAGTAGTTAAATCTTCAATATTTACTTGAGTAGCAGATGAAATAAAGAAAACTTTTTTATTTTCATTTTTAAAATAGTCTTCTAGTTTAGGAATAAGGTTTAGAGAATCTTCTTCATTAATTGAGTCGATTTTAGAAAATGCTATTAGCTCATCTTTTTTAGCAATTTCTTTAGAACTTTTATTTAACTCATTTCTGATAATATTATAATTTTTTATAATTTGATCAAAATCATTTATTGTAATATCAATTAAATGAAGTAGCCCTTTTGTTCTGCTTACATGTTTTAAAAATTTATCACCTAAACCTTTTCCATCAGCGGCTCCCTCAATTAATCCAGGAATATCAGCAACTACAAAAGATTTTTGAAAATATTTAACAACTCCTAAATTTGGAGTCAAGGTTGTAAAAGGGTAGTCAGCAATTTTTGGTTTAGCTTTTGAAATAACAGATATTAAAGTTGATTTCCCAGCATTAGGTAGTCCGATAATTCCAATGTCAGCAATTACTTTTAAATTAAAAATAAATTCACCTTCAGTTCCAGGCATTCCAGGTTGAAACTTTTCAGGCGCTCTATTTGTTGGATTTTTAAAAAAGGCATTACCTTTTCCGCCAATACCACCTTTAACAATTATATATTCTTTTCCGTCTTCATTTAGGTCAATAATTAAACCATCTTCTTCAGTTAATATTTCAGTACCAATTGGAACCTCAATAACAATATTATTGCCATCTTTTCCATCTTTTAATCTTTTATCTCCAGCACTTCCGTTATCGGCTTTATATCTTTGATTTAATTTAACATCTAAAAGTGTATGCTTATTGATTGTAGCTTTAATAATGATATCACCGCCATTTCCGCCATTTCCACCATCTGGTCCTCCAAAGGGAACAAATTTTTCTCTTCTAAAGTGCGATGCTCCAGGCCCGCCGTTCCCAGCTTTTAAATACACTTTAGCATGGTCTACAAATTTCATTATAAGTCTTTTAGTAATTTCTTAATCAAAGTTAAGTAAATAAATTAAATAAGAAAAATGATTAAATAAAAATATTATTAAGCAACGTTAATAAAATTTTTATATCCTTTTTTGAACTCTACAACTCCGTCTTTAAGAGCATAAATTGTATAGTCTCTACCTATTCCGGCACCGTCACCTGCGTGAAACTTACAACCAACTTGTCTTAAGATAATGTTTCCAGCTTTAACTGATTGTCCGCCAAATTTTTTAAATCCTCTTCTTTTCCCAGCAGTCTTTCTTCCATTTCTAGTACTACCAGCAGCTTTTTTATGTGCCATATTTCCTCTTTAAAAAAATAAATATTTATTAAATTTATATATTATTAATTAATACTCTTGTTAAACTTTGTCTATGTCCTTGTCTTGATTTAGAACCCTTTCTTCTTCTTTTATGAAAAACAACAATTTTTTCACCTTTGAAATTTTTATTAACTTCAGCTTTTACAGAAGCACCAGAAATATAAGGAGTTCCTATTGTTGCAGGAGAGTCAGAATCTTCTTTTTTATATAAGACTTTATCAAATATAATTTCAGACCCGCTTTCTAGATTTAAATTATCTAAATCGATATAGTCACCTGGGCTAACTACAAATTGTTTTCCATTTGATTCGATTATTGCAAATGCATTATTTTCTTGATTACTCATTTTATTACCAATAAATTTATTGGGATAATAGCTTAATTTTTAATTTGATTAAAGACTTATAGTAAAAAAAATAATAGGTGTTTAAAATTATGATTTCTGCTATAATTGTCAGGCGTTAAGGTTATATTAAATGTCTAAAGATAAATCACAATTTTCAAATTATTCTATATTACTTGTTGATGATGATCAAAATGTTAGAGAAGGCTTAAGATTAAACCTAGAACTTGAAGGATTTAAGATACTTACTGCTGAAGATGGGGTTCAAGGCTTAGAAATTATCTTAAACAAACAGCCGGATTTAGTCATTATGGATGTAATGATGCCTAATAAAGACGGCCTAGCTGTTACTTTAGAGCTAAGAAAGGCTAATAATTCCACTCCAATTATACTTTTAACAGCTAGAGATCAAGAAATGGATAAAGTTTTAGGCTTAGAACTCGGCGCCGATGATTATCTTCCTAAACCATTTGGAATGCCTGAGCTAATAGCAAGGGTAAAAGCGATTTTAAGAAGAGTAAAGCCTAGTAATGCAGATTTAAATCATTATCAATTTGGTGAAGTAAAAGTTGATTTTAAGGCTTATAAGGCAGAAAAATCAGAGAGTTCTTTAGAGTTATCAGCAAGAGAGTATCGATTGTTACATTATTTAGTAATAAAAGAAGGGAATGTAGTTACTAGAGATGAGCTTTTAGATGAAGTTTGGGGCTATGACTCATACCCAACAACAAGAACTGTTGATAATCATATCTCTAAATTACGTCAAAAAATTGAAAATAATGTCGCAGAACCTGAACATATTCTTACTGTTCATGGGGTTGGGTATAAATTTGTAGCTTAAATAGCCAAAATTTCATATAATTTACAAAAATTTGTAAAAAAATGTAAAATTAATTTCATATTTTTGAAACTTAATTGTAGAATTTATATCTAATTAATCAGAAAGGTAGTTAATGATAGATCGTATATTAAACGAGAGTGGTTATAGAATGTATATATTTAATAAATATTTGTTTTCATTTATAGAAGGAGAGCTTTCTCCTAAAGTAGAGACTTTTTTTAGATATCTAATTAGAAATCATAAAGATTGTCAAAAAGAGTATTCTGATTATAAAAGAATTATAAATTTATCAAAACAGTTAAATGATGATCTTGAATTAGAAATAGAAGCTCCTCAAGGATTAAAAGATAAATTAAAAAAACAATTTGAAAATTAAAATAAAGATTGACTTTATCTGATATTATTTTCATAAATAGTAAATGATTTTCTTTGAATATATCTATTTATTATCTTTAAGCTTTTTAGTTATCTACGGGGCTCATAGATCTTTAATGCTTTTTAGGTCAAGAAAATATCAAACTCCTATAATAAAAACTCTAACTAAATATCAAGATTTGGTTTGTATTCAGATTCCAATTTATAATGAAAACGAAGTTGCATTAAGAATTATTGATGCAGTTTTAAAAATTGAATATCCAGAAAATTTATTAGAGATCCAAATATTAGATGATTCAACTGATAAGACTAAAGAACTAATTGATCAAAAGATTAGTACTTTAAAAAATAAAAATAAAAATATTAAAGTCATTAGAAGAAAAGAAAGAACTGGGTTTAAAGCAGGTGCACTCTCAAATGGTTTAGAGCAAACTAACGCAAAGTTTATTGCAATTTTTGATGCAGACTTTATGCCTAATTCAGATTTTTTATTAGAAACAATTATACATTTTGAAAATGAAAAAACAGCTTTTGTTCAAGCTAGGTGGGGACATATTAATAAAAATGATAATCTTTTAACTAAAGGTCAAGCTCTTTTAATTGATGGACATTTTATAATTGAACATTCATCAAGATATATTAATTCTTTTTTTAACTTTAACGGAACTGCCGGGGTTTGGAGAAAGTCTGCAATAGAAAAAGCAGGTGGCTGGTCAGGCGATACTATAACTGAAGATTTGGATTTATCTTACAGAGCGCTTCTTGCTGGATATAAGGCAGTTTATCTTAGAGATTACGTTGTTCCCGCAGAGCTTCCCTTTACAATTTCTGCTTTTAAATCACAGCAATATCGCTGGATGAAAGGGTCTGCTCAAGTATTTAAAAAATTAATACTTAAAATTTTAAAATCTGATTTAAGTTTAAAAGAAAAGCTTGAGGCTTATTTTCATTTGTCTGCTCATCTTTGTTATCTTCCAATGCTTATTGTTGTATTATTCATCATACCAATGTCTTATATTAAAACTATAAACCTTAATTTTTCTTTAGAATTCTTAATATTTTTAACAACTTTTTGTTCTATGTTTCTTTTTTATGGTTTTTCTCAAAAACTTCAGAATAAAAAAATAAAGATTTTAGAAGTATTTATTGCAATAATTTTAGGTGTTGGTATGTCAGCACACTGCGCAAGAGCAGTATTGTCTGGGTACTTTAAAAAAAGAGGTGATTTTATTAGGACTCCTAAAAAAGGAGATAAAAAGTTAAAAGTATCAAAAAATCTCTTTAATCAATTTAAAGGAAATATTAAAGAAGCTTTAATTGCTAGTTATTTATTTATTGGAGTTAGCTTTTTAATTTATTCTAAACTTTTTTTTAGTCTTCCTTTTAGCTTGATATTTTTATTTGGTTTTTTATTAGTTGTGTTTACAAAAAAGAGAGTAGGGGAAAGATGAAAAAAATATATTTAATAGATGGGTCTGCTTTTATTTTTAGAGCATTTTATGCAATTCGTCCTTTGACAAATTCTAAAGGGCTTCCAACTAATGCTCTTTTTGGTTTTTCTAAAATGCTTATAAATTTAATTAAAGATGCAGGAGATGATCCTGTTGTGATGATTTTTGATGCTGGAAAAATTACATTTAGAAATAAAATGTATCCTGAATATAAAGTTAACAGGTCCCAAATGCCTGATGATTTAAGAAAGCAAATTCCATACTTTAGAGAAATCTCTATTGCTTTAGGTCTTCCAACAATTGAGCTTAAAAACTATGAAGCTGATGATGTTATAGGAACGATTGCAAATTTACTTGAAGCTAAAGAACATATTCATACAGTAATAGTTTCAGGAGATAAGGATTTAATGCAATTAGTAACTGATCAAACTTCAGTTTATGATCCTATGAAACAAAAGCATTATAATGAAAAAGATGTTATTGAAAAGTTTGGTGTTAAAGCAAGCCAGATTATTGATTACTTAGCAATCTGCGGAGATTCTTCAGATAATATTCCAGGTCTTTCAGGTGTTGGCCCAAAAGGCGCTGTCGGAGTTTTATCTGAATTTGAAACTATTGAGGAGCTTATTGAGAATAAAGAAAAGATCTTAGACTTAAAAAGTATTAGAAGTAGGAAGAAAATTTATGAACAGTTAACAAATAATTTAGAAACTTTAGAAATTAGTAAAAAACTTGTAACTATTGTTAAAGATGCTCCTGTTATTTTTAAAGATAAAAATTTAAATGATTTAAATACTGATCAAATTTATGATATATTAAAAGAAAAAAATGTTGATACAGAAAAATTAAATGAATTATCAAATGAATTAGAATTTAGTTCTGTGTTTAAAAATCTTAATTTATCAACTAAAAAAACAGAATTAAAAAAAGATTATAAGCTTATTGATGGCAAAAATTTTGATGAGTTTGTTAAACTTTTAAAAGATCAAAATAAATTTTCTTTTGATTTGGAAACTACTTCTTTAAATATAATTGATGCAGAAATAGTTGGAGCCTCTTTTTGTTTTGATAAAAAAACAGCTTATTATATTCCTATCAGTCATACAGATCAAAGCGTATCTCAAGTTGATTTAGATGAATTTATAGCTAAAACAAAAGATATTTTTGAAGATAAAAAAAATAAAAAAATTGGTCAAAATTTAAAATATGATATTTCTATTTTAAAAAAATATAAAATTTACACAAAAGGACTTTATTTTGATACCCTAATTGCTGCGAATTTAAGTACTCCTGAGATTAATCAAATATCTCTTGATTCTTTATCTTTAAAAATTTTAAATTATCAAATGCTTTCTTTTAAAGAAGTAATTAAAGAGTATGATAGTTTTAAACAAGTTCCAATTAAAACAGCTTTAGAATATGCTGCTGAAGATGCACATATTGCGTATTTAATTTATTTTGAATTATTAAAAGATTTAAAGAAAGAAGATTTATTTGATACTTTTAAAAAAGTTGAAATGCCTTTAATTGATATTTTATCTGAGATGGAAATAAACGGAGTTTATTTAGATTTAGATCAGTTTGAAATTTTAGAAAAAGATTTATCAAAAAAAACAAAAGATCTGCAAGCTAAATTATTTAAAATCGCCGGGTCTGAATTTAATCCAAACTCTCCAAAACAGCTTCAAGAGATAATGTTTGTAAATTTAGGAATTCCTACAAAAGGATTAAAAAAGACAAAAACAGGTATCTCAACAGATTCAAGTGTTTTAGAAAAACTTTCAAGATCGTACGAATTTCCTAAAATATTATTAGAATATAGAAGTTTATTTAAATTATTAACAACTTATGTTCAATCTCTTCCACTTTTAATTAATAGTACAACTAAAAGGTTACATACAAAATTTAATCAACATATTACAGCTACAGGAAGATTATCAAGCTCAGATCCAAATTTACAAAATATCCCAAGATCAGGAGATGATGCTACTAAAATAAGAAAAGCATTTGTTGCTCAAAGCTCTGAAAATGTGATTATTTGTGCTGATTATTCTCAAATTGAATTAAGAGTTTTAGCTTTTATGTCTAAAGATGAAAATTTAATAAAAGCTTTTATTGATAATAAGGATATCCACGCAAGTACTGCTTATGAAATACTAGGAATTGATTTGGAGCAAGATTTATCTGTTGAAGATAGAAATTATGGAAAAACTATTAATTTTGGAATAATTTATGGAATGTCTGCATTTAGGTTAGCAAAAGAATTAAATATTTCATTTCCTGAAGCAAATAATTTTATTAATAATTACTTTAATCATTACTCAGGAGTAAAGACTTACTTTGAGGCTTTAAAAGAAGATTTTTTAACTAAGGGTTCTGTAAATACTTTAATGGGCAGAAAAAGATATAGCGATCAAGTTTCAGGTTCTAGTAGGGACCCGAAGTTTGTTGATAGAATTGCTATTAACTTTCCTATACAAGGATCGGCTGCAGATATTATAAAACTTGCTATGGTAAAGGTCAGTGATTTAATTAAGAAAAGTTTTAAAGATGTTTCTATGAACCTGCAAGTTCATGATGAATTGGTTTTTGAATGTCCAAAAGAACAAGCTGAAGAGTTTATTTTAGCACTTAAAAAAGCGATGGAGTCAGTTGTTAAGCTTGAAGTTGATTTTGAAGGGGAGTGTTTAAAAGTTCCTTTAGTTGTTGATATTAATAAAGGTGAAAACTGGTATCAAGCCCATTAACTAAGATGAAGTATTTGCTTTTTAGTAAGAAATGTTTTGATAACTTATTTTAAAAATTACTAGTAATATTCAAATAAAAAATATTAAAAAAAATATTTATTACAGAGCCTTATTTACAGGCATTAATATAATCAGGAATTTGCACTAAATTAGTATTAATTTCTTTAATTAGCTTATTAATCTGTTTCTTTAATTTCTTAACTCTTTTCTTTGAATCAGAGCAAGACCTTCTGATTAATCTTTTCTTAATATAATTTAATCTTTTCTTAATATAATTTAATCTTTTTAATTTAGCTTTGATTTTCTTTTTAACTGATTTATTATCATATATTGGACAATTTAAATCAGTCTCAGTTCTTAAATCAACCCAAACCATACTCCATACATCGTGGTATAAATCTATTGACCTGTTAATCTTTTTCTTTAAATATTTCTTATTAACATTCTCGCAAGAATTTAATAAAGTTTTAGCAAGGCTTACGTTAACTTTACTTACTACCGCTGTTAAACTATCAAGCGCTACTTGTTCAGTTTTCTTATTTACTGCATAAAAACCAAAGTCAAATGTTAGGTCTTCTCCAGTGCTTGGAGATCTCATCATTATAGCAGCAAAACCATTCATTAAACTTGCATCTGAATCAACTGAATTATTTGACCCAGAGTCAGTTAAGGTCAGTATATAGTAAGTAATTTCTATTAGTTATAATCTCTAAATAAATCTATAATTATATTTATTAAGTAATTATTATTCTAACAAAAAGTTTCTTAAGTAATTTTTTATTGATAATATGAAGTAATTATAAAGTATAATTAATACTTTTTTAAGTAAAAAATTATGTTCTCAAAACAAACTAAAATAGTTTTTAATGATAAATCGGTTACAGTTAGTGGAAAAGAACCTGATTTTTCTAAGGGTCAAGAAATATATCGAACAGGTACTTATTTAAATATCAAAATAGCTATTCCAAATATTGATCAAGCTTACTTTCAAGTTCAATTATATAATCAATCTTTGTCTCCAATTAGGTATGTTATGCATAAAAAAAGTATAGAAGATTTTTTTAATAACAAAGAAAAGAACGATTTATATGAGTTAAATTCTGAGAAAGAAGTAGAAGATTTTATAAATTTATTAAATAAAGAAAAGCTAAGATATAAAAAAATCAATCAAGAAATTCCAGATAGCGATGAAACTGAAGACTTTTATATTAAATCTACAGTTTTAGTTTTTCTTGGAAAATGTCAGGTAGTAAATAACAATCAGAGCGTTTTTCAAAGATTTTTATCATTGATAGATCCGAAAATATCTATAGAAAATGTTATTCTTATAAATGAAGAAAATAAGATTAGTTATCTATTAGAAAATGATCTTTTCAGAAGATATGTTGTTAAAGACCCGTATAATGAAGGTGCGTATATAAATTTACATTATTCATCTTTATAGAAAACTTTGATTCTGAAAATCATATTGATTAATATACTTATATTCAATAAAATAACTTTAGATGTCATCAAAATTAAACAAAATAGAAGACAAACAATTAATCAAAGAAACCATAGCTGGAAACTCTGATTCTTTTAAAGTTTTAGTTAATAAGTACTCAAATGCTTTATTTAAAATAGCTTTAGGGGTTATGAAGAACACTCACGACGCCGAGGAAGTGCTTCAAGAGTCTTTTGTTAAGATATTTTTAAACTTAAATAAATTCAAATTTGAATCAACTTTTTACACCTGGGCACGTAGGATTGTCTTTAATATGTCAATTGATACTCTTAGAAAGAAAAAAAGACGAGGAGGGGATCATTTAGAATACCAAGATGCTTTTAAAAATAAAGCTTCAAATGAATCAACAGTAGAGCAAAAACTAGAATTAAATGAGGAATTACAAACCCTTAAACTTGCTTTAAGTAAGTTATCTAAGGATCATAGAGAAGTAATAGAGCTTAGAGAAATACAAGAGCTTGATTATAAAGAGATAGCAAAAATATTAAATGTGAATAAAGGTACCATAATGAGTCGTCTATTTTATGGACGTAAGAAATTAGTAGAGATTTTAAGTAAAAATGAAGAAATGAATAAAAATTTTGTTGGAAATGTAATAAATGAAGAATAATTTTTTAAATAACAAAAAACAGGAATTAATAAATAAGTTAATTGATGATAAATGCAGTATTATTGATAATTTATTAATTAGTATCTTAAAAGTTGATCAAACAGAAATTGCTAGTTTTGATTCATACTCTGATATTTCTAAAAAATTAAAAAACTTAACACCAGAGCTTTCTTCTGATTTTAATGAGAAGTTATATAAAAGAATCGATTTTGAAAATAAAAGAATGGATTTTCAACAGAGTTTAGGATTTAGTAATAAATTAAAATCAATTTTCCTAGGAACAGGTTCTGCTGTAGCTTTAGCATCCATTTTATTCTTTGTCTTTTCAAATCAAAATCTTGATAACAATATTAGTCCAAATTTTGCTAGTACAAATTCTATAAACCAAAAATTGGTTCATTCTGCTAGTACTAATATGGATAAAAATTTAGAAGTAGAAATGATTCATTCAAATAATAAAGTAATGATCATCCCAACTGAAAATAATAGCATTATATGGATAAAGAAAAATGAGTTTGAATAAAAAAATAATAGTTTCTTTACTAATTTTGATATCTCCAATTTCTTTGGTTATGTCTGAAGAGCTAATTAATTGTAAAATAAAATTAATTAATGCAAGTAAATCAGCTGTAGAGAAGATTCCAGAATCTTTAAAATATTTATCTCCAAAACTACTTGCAACAGGAATGAATAATTTTACTCTTGTTGAAGAAAAAAATATTAAAATAAAGAAAAAAGAACCTATTGATGTAAATTTTAAATCAAATGATCAGTTGAAATTTAATATTATTTACAAAAAAACAGAAAAGATAGGAATGTGGTTAGAATGGTTTTCAGATTCTAAGTTATTACTTCATTCAAAATTTCATTTTAATTGTAATCAAGATTTAATAGCAGGTGCTGAAAGCGGGAAGGATACTGCTAAAATTATAGCTTTTAAGTTTTCAGAGTAGTTTACTCAGCTTCTTCAATAATTAATTTATCATGTTTTGGGCTAACATTTGTTATTTTTAAACTAACTTTATCCCCAGCTTTTCTCTCTTTCTTAATAAAAGCAAACCTTTGTATTAATAAATCATAGATATATACCAGCCCATATTTTTGATCATTTCTAATAACAACTGCTTCTAAGCAAAAATCTTTATCAGCTTTTTTCTTATTTTTTAAATAAGTAAATAGCCAAAATCTATTAACTTCATTAGAAACAAGTTTTGCTTTAGCTATTCCTTGAGTTGAGTGATTAATCACATTTTCTAAGTCAGATTTACTATATAGAACTTCTTTAAATTCTAAAAAATGAATTATCTGTCTTTGATTTACTAAATCATGATATCTTCTAATAGGAGAAGTTCCTTGGATATAACCATTAATCCCTAATCCCCAATGAAGAAGAGGCTCAAAAGATATTTTACTAGGCTTAATTCCTGCTAATTTATAATACTCTCTAACAGGCTGTTCAGTTAAATTATCAATTAACTCTTGATTCACTTTTCCTTCTTGTGGTTCTTGATATCTAAAAATCCCAGGAATGTTATTTTTAATTAAAAATTCTCCAAATAAACGATTTGATAAAATCATTAACTCGCTAATCATTTTTCTAGAAAAAGAGTCGTTGTTAACAAGTTCAAAACTAATATTAAACTCCTGATCAACTTTTATCTTATTTTCTGGCCTGTTGCTTTTAAACCCAGCTTTATCGATAAAATCAATTTCTTGTTTTGATGCTGCTTGGTATAAATGATTTAATAGTTCATCTGCATTTTCTAATAACTGATCAGATTCTTGGTAGTTGTACTTATTTTTAACTTTAATCATTGATGAAAAAATAGAATAATCTTTAATCCCATATTCAGCATCAAGCTCTATTTTAATTGTTAAAGCTTCTTTAGTTTCATCTTGATTTAAACTAATTTTAGTCACAAGCTTATCAGTAATCATATTAATGATATTATCAGCTGTATAAATAGATGAACCTCTTTTCATTATTTCTTTATCAAAGGCAGAATCTTTGGAAATAGAGTTGCTAGCATCTGCAATATGAATATAAAGAAACATTTGATCATTTAATATTTCAAAACTCAAAGCATCATCAATGTCGGTTGTAGTGTAATCATCAACAGAAATAGTATCTAAGTGAGTTAAATCTGTTCTTTTAATATCTTTATAAATGTTATTAGAAGAATCATTTTCAAGTTCTAATTTAGTAATCTGATGTTTATAATAAATTAAATGTTTAAATTCCTTATAAAAACTTAACTTTGTTGCAACTAAATTTAAAGCTTTGTTATGATTTTTAATAGTTGATAATTCAGGCAGAACCTCTTTTAAAGACTTTAATAAGAAAATATTTTCTGATTTTAAATTCAAACTTTTGTAATCAATATTTGTTAAGTAAGCCTTAAGAGTATTAATATAAAAATTTTCATCAGGGTTAGAAATTTCAATTGAATTTTCAATTGCATTTTTAATTGCTTTTAAGTCAGCTTTTTTCTTTTTAATTAACTTTATTTTTTCATAATTTTTTTTAATTAATTTATCTTGTTTTTCTTTTGATACTTTTACAAAAACTTCATTATTTGCAGTAAATAGCCAAGGAGATTTAATTAATGAAAGCCTTAAATCTATCAATTCATAGATAGTACAGAATTCAAATTTTAATTTAGCAATTTCTTCAAGGGTGTATTCATTATCAGAAACTGCTTTTTCATAAATTTCATTTAAAGTGTCTTTATCAAATTGACTTTTAGAACCTAAGATACCTTTTAAATATTTTGGATCTAAATATTTAGTTTCATTTCTTAATGGAAGCAGCTGAATTCTATTAACTGGGATACTTAAATTTTGATTATTAGAGTTTACTATAGAAGCAAATTTGTTATTAGTTTGTTTAATTCCTGCAATGATTAATTTGTTTTTATCAAAATAATAACCAACGCATCCGTTTTTAATAATTGTCATTTGGTCTTTATATATTGTTTTTAAATAAAATTAAATCTTAAAAGTGATTTTTTTATAATTTAAAATTGTAAATAGATTACAAAACAGATTAAAGCATAAAGCCCAGCTAAAAGATCATCAAAAGTTATTGAATGAATGTTTTTTAAGTTATCAATTTTTTTAATAAATAAAATTTTAGATATATCAAAAAATCTAAATAATAAAAAACAGATAAATAGTTCTAGATATGAAATAGTATCAAAAGGGTATGCGATCAGGGTTAAAAATAAACCTGCAGCTTCATCAATAACAATAAAACCAGGGTCTTTAGAGGCACTTTTATTTAATTTATAGTAATATTGGATGCTAATAAAACTTATAATAGTAGTTAAAACAAAGATTATTATTTTATAAGTTAAGCTAAACTCAAAGAAACTTCCAACTAGGGTCCAGATCAGTAAAGCAGCTATAGAGCCAATAGTTCCAGGGCTAAGTTTGCTTAAACCAAAAGGGAAAATAGTTATTATTACAAAAATAAATTTATAAAAAATAGATTTTGGCGATCTTTCTTGACTTTCCATATTCTCACTTGTTATAAGTTACTTAAAGTAAAACAAAGTAACAAATTATTAAACTTAATAAATGAATACTGAAGATAACAATAATAATAAAAATCATTTTTCTTCCGAAAACAAATATAGCTCAGATTATATTTTTGCAAAAGGTACTTCATTTGGGTTAAATATCAGAATTGATGTTAGGGTTCCTGCAATTAAACTTTTAAGTGAATTAGATAATTTTATTTTTTCTAGATTATCATTTCTTCAAGGTTCTTCAGTCTCTCTTGAATTTATTGGACAAAAACAAATAAAAGATGAAGAGTTTGAAAGATTAAAATTAAGAATATATGAAAAATTTGAAATCGATAATTCAATTAAAGTAACTAAGGGTCAAATACCTAGTCCTAGTTATGATTTAAATAAGAGTAAAGATGTTATGAGTAATGATTCAAGTAATAAAAGCCTTTTTGGTGGAGTTTCAGGTTTATCTGATGTAGTATCAGAACCAGTTAAAACAGTAATGGGTAACCTTTATGATGTTAAAAGTGTTCAAGAGTCTAATTGGGACGCTGCTGATACTAAAACAGTTTATCAGACTTTAAGAAGTGGACAAAGAATAGAAACAGAACACAATTTAGTAATAATAGGTGATGTTAATTCAGGTGCTGAGTTAATAGCAGGTGGAAATATTATTGTTTTAGGTAATTTAAGAGGTATAGCGCATGCTGGTGCTTATGATGAAACAGGAGGTGGAAGGACTATTTTTTCACTTGATCTTAACCCAACACAGCTAAGAATAGGTTCTATAATTTCAAGAGGAACTCAAAGCTCAACAAAAGAGTCAGAAATTGCTTGGCTTGATAACAATAGGATTGTTGTTGAAGCTTTTTCTGTTAAGTCTGTACTTAACAGGTATTTAAGATAGTAAACTAGGAGTAATTAATTATGTCAGTAAACAAATCAAAAACAGACAAAGTGAAAACAGGAGAGGCAATTGTTGTAACTTCTGGAAAAGGTGGAACCGGTAAAACTACTACTACCGCTAGTTTAGGTGCTGCATTAGCAATGAGAGGAAAGAGAACTTTAGTAGTTGATGCTGATATTGGATTAAGGAATTTAGACGTAATTTTAGGACTCGAAAATCGTATAGTTTTTAATTTAGTTGATGTTGCTAAAGAGGTTTGTAAACCCTCACAAGCTATTATTAAGTCAAAAAAATCTAGTAATCTTTTTTTGCTGCCGGCTTCACAAACTGATGATAAAGATGTTGTATCTGAAGATGATATAATTAGAGTGATCGAAAATTATAAAAAAGAATTTCATTATATTTTAATTGACGCACCTGCTGGGATTGAGCAAGGGTTTAAAAACTCATGCGCTGCTGCTGATTCTGCACTAATTGTTACAACTCCTGAAGTTTCTGCAATTAGAGATGCTGATAGGATTATTGGACTGCTTTCAGCTAGAAGCATAGATGCTAAGCTTATAGTTAATAGGATTGATTATGAGCTAGTAAAAAGAGGGGATATGTTATCTGTTGATGATGTTAAAGAGATACTTGGAGTTGATCTTATCGGAGTTGTGGAAAGAGATGATAATATTATCGTTGCTGCAAACTGCGGAGAGCCAGTTGTTTATAATGACAAGTCTTCAGCAGGACAAGCTTTTAATGACATAGCTGCTAGAATATGCGGTGATAACATACCTTTAGGAAAGCCAAAGACTTCGTTTTTTGGAAGATTAACTCGTAGACTAGGAGCAAAATAAAGGTTATACTACTTTTGGAGATACTGATATGGGACTATTTAAATCAATATTTGGAAGACAGAACAAATCAAAACTTACTGCAAAATCTAGGCTACAGGTAGTACTTGTTCAAGACAGAACGGGTTTATCAAATGATAAAATGTCTGCTTTTAAAGAAGAGTTAGTTGAAATAATTGATAAGTACTTTATTATTGATAAAGATGCTTTTGATGTTAGTTATGAAAGAGAATCTGATTCTACTTGTTTAAAGATAAACTCTCCTGTGGTTGTTAGAAATAAAGAGACTTCTAAGAAAGTTAGAGTTGTGTCTGGGGCTAAAGTAAAAAATAAATCTAAAAATAAGCATAAACAGCATAATCATAAGAATAATCAAAATAAAAGAGCTGAAAATAATTAGTCTTTTAATTATACCTTAAGTAATCTCAAGCACTTACTTATTAAATAGAAGCAGATTGATATTTTAGAAGATAAATTAAACCTGTAATCTGCACTTTATAGGTTGAGGTTCAACCAATTTTTTTAAAACATAGTAAAATAAGTACTTGCGAGTATATAATGGCAATTTCTTATCAAAAAAGAGGTAATAAAAAGTATGCGTACGATATTAAGTACCGCTGGAACTCTGAAAAA